>Ga0326727_10003296_pt1 | contig 52121 bp, 56 predicted proteins | sample MB2enrmetagenome_FD_207643 | JGI IMG/M metagenome (GOLD analysis project Ga0326727, IMG submission 207643) | Lab enriched peat soil microbial communities from McLean, Ithaca, NY, United States - MB29MY | ecosystem: Environmental > Terrestrial > Soil > Wetlands > Peat | place: USA: New York...
CCTCCTACCAGCAGTACGACCCTGATGGGAACGTGTACTGCTCAGTGTCAGCTGCCGACTCAGGGAGCTACCTGTGCCCCGCCTGGCAGCCATCTTGGATCAGCACCCCGCCGGCACTGACAACGCTTACCGGTGACTCCAACCATGTCACCACCAGCTTCCACAACGCTAACAGCCAGCTCATCCAGGCCACCGACCCTGTCGGCGGTACCAGCATCTCAACGGTAGACGCCGACGGCCGGACAGTGTGCGCCGCCGACCCGGCCAATATGGCCATCTGGCTAGCAGCCGTCCCTGCCAGCACCTACCCTTACATGTGCGCCAGCGGCTACGGCACAGAAGCTGACGCCTACCGTACAATCACCAGCTACTACGCAGCCGGGTACGTGCAAGCAAATACCGACCCGTTGGGCAACACCACCACTTACACCTACAGCCCCGCCGGGCTGGTGCTGACCAGCGTCAACCCTCAAGGCGGAGTTACCACCAACTGCTACTATTACGAAGCATGCGCGGCAGGAGCGCCGGCTAACGGCGGGACCGCCGACGACCTGTACTCAGCTACCACCCCGGAGACAGCGGCCGACCCCACAGGGGACACCACTTACTACACCTACACCCCCGGTGGCCAGGCCAGCGCCATGACCACCCCCGCCGGGACGGCCACCGCCTCCTACGACGCCAACGGGGACGTCACCTCAATAACCTATTCTGGTACCGCCACCGGGTATAGCGTCCCGGCCAACATCACTTACAGCTATTACGTGGACGGCACCCGGCAAACCATGACCGACGGGACGGGCACCACAACTTACAGATATGATGCCGCCGGCGATGTCCTGTCGCAGACATTGGCAGCCCGGTCCGGCACCGGGATCGCTGACAGCGCAGTGTCCTACGGGTATAACACAGACAGATCGCTGGCGTCAACCACCTACCCAGCCTACCCAAGCTCATCCGACCCGCAAGTAACCTACACCTACGACGCCACAGGGACAGTACAGACAGTGACCGACTGGGAAGGCCATCAAATCACCTTCGCGCACAACGGTGACGGTAACATAACCGCCCAGGACAGCAACACCAGCACAAACAACCCCAGCGGGACCAGCTCCACCATATTGTCGTACAACCCGGCCGGCAGCAACAACCAAGCCGTGTCCAACGTGGTTTGCGCCAACGGCGACCAGACAATCACCCAAACATTCTCAGGCTCGGGAGGGTCACGCAACGCCGACGGCCAGCTCACCCGGTACACCATCAGCTACAGCGGCCCGTGCACCAACCCGGCGTCCTACGAAAGAGATTACAGCTACGACCATGACGGCCAGGTCACCTACCAAGGTGCCACCCCCCAAGGTGCCAACCCGGATAACTTTGCCTACAGCCAGGACGGGGACCTGACCACCATCTCCGGCACCGACGGGTCGGGCAACTTCGACACCTACACCCAGATCGTAGACAATGACGGCGAGGTGACCGCCCAGACCCCGGTCACAGGTTCAGCCGGCTCAGCCTCCACCTATTCGTACGACACCCTGGGAGACCAGACAACGGACAGCACCGGGGGGACAACCAGCACCTACGGGTACAACCAGATAGGCCAGATGGTGTCGGCGGCCACCCCGGCCGGGACGGCCAGCTACCTGTACAACGGGGACGGGCTGGAAACAGCCGAAACCAGCTCGTCCGGCACCGCCCAGATGACCTGGAGCGCCGCCGGGCAGACAGCCCTGCTGCTGTCAGACGGCACCTACGACTACATCTACGGCGCCGGCTCCACCCCGGTGGAGCAAATCAAGCTGTCCAGTTCCACCCCCACGTTCATGAGTTACAACCCAGGTAACAGCACCTGGCTGACAACCGACGCGGCGGGGGACATGACCGGCCTGTGGGGCTACGACGCCTACGGCACCTTGGCGTTCGGCACCCCGACTTCGGCGTTCGGGTACGCCGGCCAGTACACCGACACGATCAGCGGGCTGGACAACATGCGCGCCCGGTGGTACCAGCCGGGTACCGGCGGGTTCAGCACCCTGGACCCGGACCTGGCGTTGACCGGCCAGCCCTACAGCTACGCCGACGGCGACCCGGTTAATAACATCGACCCCACTGGTTTGCTGTGTGTCGGCCCGATCTGTTTCGGCTACCACCCAACCGCCGGGTTCAAAGGGTTAGTTAACTTCGGAGCCGGGTTAGCCAACGTCGTGGGGCTCGCCGGCCAGTTCAGCGTTAGCGCCCCTTATTCCGGTCCTGGGCTGGGCTGGTCATATGGTATCGGAGAGGGTACCGGGTTTGCCGAGGGAGCGCTAGGTATGGCCGCGGCGGCCTTAAGGATATCAGCTACTGTCAAATTTAATGCTGCAGACGAGAACGAGCCGACTACTGCCGGTCCCAGTGCCGGGACCGAACGGCCGTCGAACACAATAATAAGCCTGGCATCTCAGGCGGTAGTCCAACGGGGCTATATTCCGGGTACAACATTGGTCCAATGGGGTACCGCCGAAGACGGCACGCCTGTAGGTGTCCTGATGGGTGAGTCTGGTCCCGATAACAGCGTCTTGACGGTTTACGCCATTAATAACGGTGAGGGTATGCTGCATGCCAGCGACATGGTAGAGGCAGCTATGTACGCAGCTGAAGTACCCAACATGGAACCCACAACGGTTGAGATAGATAACGTTATCAACAAACCTACCCTTACGGTGAGTGCCACAGGCGGCCCTATACAGTCAAGCGTTTTTGGCAAAATGCTTAATTACATGGGAGGGTCAATGGGTGCGGATGTGGAGATGCAGTGGTCGCCGGGGTTAAGGACGGACCCTATCACAGGAGAGCCTATGCCCGGCAAGTACAATTACCATCTTAATATTACGGCGACATTCAGCTACCGGTAGTTGTCTGTCGCAGAGCTGAGACTAAGGCATCGACCCTGCCGGACAGCCGCTTGTCTCTATAGTCGATAATGATCTCGGCACGCCGGAGAACGCCGGGTAAGCAGCACTGGGCGCCAGATATGTTTGGGGGTCGTAATTGCCCAGAATCGACCTAACAGCCACGAGTTAGCTGCCACATCGACAAGATCCTTCGTGGCAGCCCCGGATTAGCTGCCGCCGTTGCCGCCACACCCGTATCGGTGTCCCGTAACAATTCCGTTAAAACCTCGACAGGACAGGATCGGTTGCCGGCCACCGCTCGCCGGATGCTGGCAGCCGCATGGTTTGAATATCGATGTAACAACCATGGTGGGCATGTCGGGTTGGACGCCACCCCAGCCAGCATGTTGTGTGTTGCCGCCCGAGGGTCACCTCCGACAAAGGACAAGAATACCGGATCGTAATTAGCAGGACAATCCGTGCTGGCCAGCCGCAACAATATTGGTAAAGGGACAGACGGATTGCTCGCCACCACTGCCCGTACACTGTTGTGTTTATCATCCGCTAACCGTCTCAGTGCCTTAGGAGGGCACGAACGATTAGCCGCTACCAGCATACGTTCTTGTTCATTTACACTGTCCGCCAGTCGGTTTAACACCCGGCCTGATGTTGCTGGGTTAGCCGCCACCGCCTGCCGTACCTGAGCGCTGACATCCCGGCTCAATTGCCCTAATGTCCTAGACGGACATGCCGGATGAGCCGCCACCCCAGTCCTAACCGGTATATAGGCTGAGCTGGCTAGCTGCCGCAGCTGTCGGCTTGACAAAGCTGGGTTTAACGTCAGCGGGCTCACTGTTTGACGTAACCGTTGGTCACCAGGCGGGATCGGTAGCCATCTATCTTGCGTGGCCATAGCATAAATTTTATCTGCTGCCTGCCGGGCTGTTCGATATTGGTTGGCACCCCGTCGTACTGTTCTACGCACTGGCTTCACAATCCTGTTATGCCAATTACCTTTCTTACTTTACCGCTAACATTGTACACCAAGATAATATTATGTTATAATGGGGGGATGGTTGATAGAGAGATAGTTGACCGGATAGCCACCCAGCTTGGACAGGCACGGCAGGTTCTGGTGCTCACCGGCGCCGGGATCTCTGTCGCCAGCGGGATCAAGACTTACCGCGGGCCCGCCGGCATGTGGAACGACGCCCAGCTGCTTGCCGCCCATCACGCCGACGCCCTACCTGGCAGCCTGCCCATAATATGGGCTACCAAAGGGCCTGTCCGCGCCCAGGCGCTCGCTGCTCTGCCTAACCCCGCTCATCTGGCCCTGGCGCAACTTGAGCAGCAGCTTGCCACCCGGGACGGCCAGCTTACCATCGCCACTCAGAACATCGACGGGCTGCACCAAAAAGCTGGCAGCAAAAACGTGCTTGAGTTGCATGGCTCAGTCCTGCGCAGCCGCTGTTCCGACCCCGGGTGTGTCCTGCCTCCCTTCCCCGACCAGACTATACCTCCAGCTAACGGCCCGCTGCCCACCTGCCCCCGGTGCAACCAGCCGTTGCGACCTGACATAGTCCTGTTCGGCGAGCGGCTCCCCGCGCCCGCCATCGACCTAGCCAAACATTTATCGCACCAAGCCGACATATTGCTGGTCGTTGGCACTAGCGGCGTCGTACATCCTGCCGCTGGCCTTATCGAAAAGGCCGCCACTTGGGGCGCTCAATGCTATCTTATTAACAAAGATCCCTGGGAGAACCCCCATCCCGGTATCACCCAGACTTTGCTCGGGCCCGCCGAGCAGATTTTGCCTCAGCTCATCTGACATATGCCATCCCGTCCGGCAACAATCCGTGCGTTATGGCGGTTTACCCGAGGCTGACCTGCTAGCGGTCTGCCTGCCATACACACCGTCAATCCCGTCAATTAAACTGGTATTATGTTGGGTGGCTGTCTGGGATGGGTTGGCGGACGGAACGCCGGGACGTCCCGTGCCACGGCTGACAGGCGGCGCATGCCGATATGTCCTTTGTAGTACCATCGGGGTGTCCCCGGCTGGCACCTAAGATGTAAGATAAGACACTAGGAGTCCCGTGCCTGCTCAGTCTAATGCCAAGTCGTTTGCGGCCCGGCAGACGCTGCCCGCGCCCGGGCGGCCCGCTGGCAATGGGGCGCGGAGGGTTGCCCGGGCCGTCACGCCTGTGCCCGGGCCGGAGGAGCCACAGGTGGTGGCCCGTCTGCTCGACGGTATCGCCCGGGAGCTGTTGGAAGCCGCTCCCGACGGGCTGGTGCTGGTCAGCATGTCCGGGAACATCCTGTATGTCAACCGGCAGATGGAGATTATAAGCGGGTACAGCCGGGTCCAGCTGCTGGGCCAGCCTGTCGGGACGTTGATCCCGGAGGACGTCCGCCAGCGCCATCAGATACTGGAGGCTCAATACTGGGCGGACCCTCAGACTCGTCCTTTGCAAGCTGCTGGCGAGCTGCAGCTGCGGCAGGCCGACGGTGGGACCGTACCGGTCGAAATCGGCCTGTCCCCCGTCCAGGTCGGGCTCACCACCATGATCATGGCGAGCGTACGCGATGTACGCCAGCAAAGAGCTGACGATCATGCCCGCCAGCAGCTGCTGGGCATACTGGACCTGGACCCTGACGCCGTGTTGGTGGTCGACGCCGAAACCTCCCGGATCGATTACGCCAATGCCGGGGCCGGGACACTGCTGGGCTATACCCAAGAGCAACTTTGCGGCATGACAGTATTCGATATCAGCCCCAGCTCGTCCGAGAAAACCCGGCGTGCCTTGCTACGCCAGCATCTGCGCGGCGGGCCCGGCTATCGCCACACCATCCAGGTAGTACGGCGGGCCCGGGACGGCACCGAAATACCATGCGACTCGCGCGGCCAGCTCATACAAGCTCCGGACGGTCCCGCCAAATTTATCATCGTGGACCGGGACGCTCGTGAACGACTTACCAGCGAAAAATACCGGACCAGGCTGACCGAGATGACAGCGCTGGTAGCCCAGATCACCGCCATGGCCCTGGCCGGCACCGCCCTCGAACAGGTCTATCAAACCCTCGTAGAGGAGACAGCCACGCTGCTAGCCGCCGAGAACGCCACCCTGCTACTACGAGACCCGACCGGCAACATCCTGTGGATGGTCGCCGCTTGCGGGCCGGTAGGCAAAACTTTCCTCCAGGATCAGAAACTGCTGAACCAGCAGAACCTGGCTAATTGGCATGCCAACCGGCACGCGTTCGCGGTGCCCGGCCCGGCCCCCGGTGCCGCCGCGCAGGTAGCACCTCTCATCGGGCCTACAGCTATCGCCCGGTTCCCCGGCCCGGACTCAGCCCGGGGGCTGGTCACCGTCATTCGCGCTCCCGGGCGCGAACTGTTCAACCAACCTGACATAGAGCTACTATCAGACCTGTGCAACCAGGTGGCCACCGTGATCGAGCTGGGTCTCGCCCGGTCCGACCAGCAGCGGCTGGCCGTGATGGAAGAACGCGAACGTATCGCCCTGGACCTGCATGACACCGTTATCCAGGACCTGATCGGGATCGGCCTGCAGCTAGCTGCCGACCTGAGCTCCATGGCCGAACCGGCCCGGCGGGACTGGTGCGACCAGATGATCGACCAGCTCGACGAGACCATCCGGCAGCTGCGCACCGTGGTGTTCGAATCACGCAGGGCAACCCTGGCCGGCGCCGTCACCGAAGTGGTACGCAGCACAGTCGCCGAAGCCGCCCGGGCGTTGGGGCACCGGCCAACCTTGATCATGGCAGGCAAACTGGACGAAATGCCAACCAACATCGTAGAACACCTGATCCCGGTGCTACGAGAGGCGCTGTCCAACGTCGCCCGGCACGCCCGGGCCGACGCCAGCACTGTCAACGTCATCGCCCGGGCCGGGACGGTCGTGCTCCTCGTGGAAGACAACGGGGTCGGCCCTGGCGGGCGCACCCCCGCCGGCATGGGCATCACCAACATGCAGCAGAGAGCCAAAGCCTGCGCTGGTACTTGCAAAATAACCCGGCGGGCCGGCGGCGGCACCCGGCTGCGCTGGACCGCCCGATACACAACGTGGCCTGTCCAAGGGCCAGCAGGCATCACGTACGGCCGGCGACGGGACGACCGTAAACCACCAGGCCAAGCAGGATAGCCAGCCAACCGGGCGGCGTCTTGGTCACTAGATTGGGATCTGCCGGTCTCAGGATCGGTCGCGCCGCCTTGCTGACCTGATATGGCACAACCCGGGGTGATGGGCGACGTCCGAGGTGGCCGAGGGACCAACCAGTATAAGATCAGGGCACCGGCCCTTGGGGCTGGTCCCCGGCTGCGGCCGTCCGGCGGGAGGTGGCGGCCGGCGGGCTGGACGAGCACCACCACTGGGTGCTGCTGCATCCCGGCCAGCCCGACGAGCTGCTGGTCGACCCGAACGGCCCGCTCAGGCGAGAGCCGTATTTGGTGCGCACAGCCGAACTTGACGGCCGGTACCAGGACGGCGCCGAACACCTGGTTTACAACCCGGGGGACGACCCTGAGGACATCGCACGCCGTACCTACCCGGGATTGTTAGAGCTGGTCGGTACGATCATGCGGGGAACAGCCGCCGGCACACCTGAGCCAGCCCTCCCAGCCGCTACCGGCGGTCAGCGGCCACGGTACTGTCAACGGTAGACATGAAGATCCTGGCCGGGACGTACAGCTTGGCCGGATGGGAGTGAGGCAGTTCAGGCAGGTCGAAACTGGCGTCCACATGCCAGTAGACCACACCGCCCTCCAGGTCTGGTTCGGCCCATATCGGCCGCCGGCAGGTGTCGCAGATCAGACGGGTGGCGGCTGCTCCCGGTCCCGGCTGCGCCGGCCCGCCAGGCTCCCATTCAGAAGGTCCCTGAGTTGACGGAGAACGAGCTGGGTTGGTGTTTGTCGTCATTTCGGCCCGCTTTCTGTCAGGACTGCCCAACCGGGATCAACACCACCATTATACCACACCAATAAGTAAGCAATATAGATAAGATTCACGGCCTGTCCTGTCCAGAGGTCTGCCCGGGCCCTGGCGCCCGGCTGCCCATATGGCATACTGGCCGTATATGGATACCAGCAGCGCCGGCGTCGGCACCAACCAGTACCGCGCCCGGGGTACCCCCAAACTCCCGGGTATGCCGGCCCCCGGCCCGGCGTTGCTGGCCCAGCTGCGGCCCGCCAGGCCTACCTCCCTGCCCTGTGGCGACGTCTGGGGTTCCAACTGCCCGGTGCTGGTCGGCCCGCCCGATTGGTCCCACAGCCAGCACCCTCAACGGCGGGAACTCGAAGAAAGGCTGTCCGCCCCGGACTGCCCACCTGAAATACTCAGGCTGTTCACGGACAGTCAAGACCCTCTGATAGCAGCCCAGCTGGCTGGCCGCCCTGGCTGCACGCCCCAGCAGCTGCTCGAGCTGGCCCGGCGCTGGCCAGCCGTGCCCGACCCGCCGACCGTGCTCCGGGGGGCCTTCGTCCATCGCAACCTGCTTAGCACGCCCCAGGGAGCTGTTGCCTGTAACCCGGCCTGCCCCCTCCCGCTGCTGGGACAGCTGGCGGCCAGCCCCGCCATGGCGGTACGGCAGAGAGCGGCTGGCAACCTGGCGCTGCCCGCGGCCCTGCGCAAACAGCTCGCTCAAGACCCCAATCAGTACGTGCGGGGTGCCCTGGCCGGCAACCCGGCATGCGACCAGGAGCTGCTGGACAAGCTAGGCAGGGACCGCACCCTGTATGTACGTAGCAACACCTTGAACAACCCCCGATGCCCCTACCGACTGTTCCAAGAACACAGTCAGCACCGGCATAGCAACTACCGCTGTGCCGCTGCTATCAGCCCCTACTGCCCGCCCGATATCCTCCAACGGCTGGCCAGCGACCCCGACCCTGGCGTGCGCTGCAACGTAGCCAGCAACAAAGCCTGCCCGGTCACGCTGTTACAAGAACTGGCGGATGACCCCGACCTGGCCGTCCAGGCCGCCGCGATAGCCAGCCCTAACACTCCGGTTATGCTGCTAGGCCGGGCCGGCTGCAGCACCAGCCTGCAGGTGTTACGCGCCCTAGCGGCCAACCCCGGATGCCCGCCCGAAACCCTGGGACGTCTGGTAAGGCATAAGGACGAGCAGGTAAGCAAAATGGCGGTGCGCAACCCGAACACGCCCAAGCACATCGTCGCAATGTGGCAACTGACCCATAACTAGACCTGGGTGCGGCACGAGCTTAAGCTGGCCCGCCTGCCTCCGCGCCCCGGCAGGGGCCGCCCGGCGCCCACCTCGACAAAACCGAGATTGTTAGCGATAACGAGCTAGACTTAAATAAATACGTACCAGGCCGGGAAACATAGGCCTGCCGCTGACGCCAGCCTGGTACCCAAGGAGAAATTTGATGCCGCCCAGACCACAATATCCGCATGTTGTCCTGGCCGTCTTGCTGCTCATCTGTGCAGCGCTAGCTGCCGGAGCGACGATCTTCGCGACTTTCCCGTCGAGCCCGGTAGGCAACGCCAACGCTGCGACCACGACCATCGTGCCGGCTTCGACCACGATCGTGCCAGCTTCGACTAGTACTACGGTAGCCTTGAGTACCACGACCGTGCCGGCTTCGACCACGACCGTGCCAGCTTCGACTAGTACTACGGTAGCCTTGAGTACCACGACCGTGCCGGCTTCGACCACGATCGTGCCAGCTTCGACTAGTACTACGGTAGCCTTGAGTACCACGACCGTGCCGGCTTCGACCACGACCGTGCCAGCTTCGACTAGTACCACAAACCAACCAGCCACAACCGTCGGGGCTACAACCACGACAACGAGCAGTATAATCGAGCCGACCGGCAACAACACCCCGGGTACACCGCCGGCCACCGGAGCCAGCCCGACCGTAACCACCGCAGCGGCACATAATACTATCCCCAGGTTTATCTCTAGGGCGCCATCGCGGGAGGCGACCGCAGGAACACCGTACACCCATATGTTTGTCGCTGCCGGCACACCGGCCCCACGCTACGCCCTGGTGCATGCCCCCGCTTGGCTCACCATCGGGCCCGCAACCGGTATAACCGGCGGCAGGATACCGCTCAGGGCATCCCGGTTCACCTATTCGGTTAGAGCGTCGAACACAGCCGGCTCAGATGTCGCGGGACCGTACACAGTGACCGTCGGCCGTCCGTACGACCAGATAGTCATCCTGTTCACCGGCGGGCTGAGGTACGGCCTGGCCGGGACCACTACCTCCGGGCTGATTTCGATCTCCCCCTATGGGCGCGGCACCCTGAGCACGATCTCGGGGACAGCGACCGTCCCCAGCACCCACGGCCGGCAGGCCACGGTCACCTTCGAGTTCGCCCGGCTCTCAGGGTCGCTTCTCATAGGGACTTTGCAGATCTCAGATCCTAAATCCAAAGTTGATATTAGTACGCCGGTCGCAGCCGTGGCAGTGACGCGCGACGGGCCCAGCGCAGCCACCGGGACGCTCATCCCGGCTACCTCCCCCGGCTACAGTCTCGGGTATACCTACAAATTCACTGTCCTTGAGATCTGAACCGGCCCGGGGACAGTCACGTCCTGCAGCGACAAGCTACCTGCCGACATACATATATAATGGTGATGTCTGGCCTCCGGGCCGGACAGAGACCGGAACAGGTCTAAATAGTGAGGTGCGGCGATGCGCAGTTTCGCCAGAGTGGTACCGATAGCAGCGGCGGCGCTGGTAATAGCTCTGTCCCCTACCGCCAACGTTGCAGCTGCCGCCCAGGCCCGGTACCTGGCTGTCACCAGCCACAGCATAGTGACCGCCACCCAAGGCTGGGCCCACATATACGGGTACCAACAGTACCAGCAGCAATACCGGACCGCCGAATGGGCGCTGGTACTGCAAGACACCTCGTCGCACCTGGCGGCACTGGACGTTCAAATAATGGTCGTCCTGTACGGACCTAACTCCACCGAATCAACGCCCACCACGGTAGCCATCACCGGCATCCCTGCCGGCCATAAATACTACCTGGTCAGCGCCGGCGAGATCTATGCCAGCAGCATCACCAGCATCCAGACCTCGATCAGCGTGGGCCGTACCTACACCGGCCGTTTCGTCCTGCCGGCCGTCCAGATGACAGTCAAACAGGGCCGGGTCGTAGCCCAAGTCAACGGGACGGTCAACAACCCTTACAGCGGGACGGGCGCCCTCGACCTGCACGGAAACCTGAATGTCATCTACTTCGGCAACGCCGGCCAGATCGTGGGCACCGGCACCCAGACTGTCGTCATCCCCCCGCCCGGCAAGATCGACCCGTTTATAATGGGGATCGTCCCCCCGGCCGGCACCATGTCCGCCAAAGCTTCGGTCGACCCGTGCTACACCACCGTGAACGGGCTGCCAGCCCAATGCGTGGCGCTGCAGTAACTGCCGTCCGGGCAAAATAACAAAACCAGCACCCAGGACAGTCGAGGCGCCTATCTCCGGGGCTGCCCCCGGCCCGGTCCGGGACGTCCTTGATGGACCAGCTCCCACATCGCCAGTACGTGCCGGGGTAACGCCGGGTTGGCCAGAGCGGTCTGGCCAACCCGGTGCACGACGTCCTTTACCAACATCTCCAGCACGTCGGGCGGGCAACCAGGGCTCTCAGCTACCGTCTCGCGTACCGACCAGTCGCCGTTGTCGGCCAGCACCCGCAACATCTCAGGCGGGCAGCTGTGGTCGCTGGCCAGCATCACCTGCACGTCACTGTCGCCAATCGCGTCCTTATCATTGGCCCGCCGCATGACCCTGGCCCGCTGTTTGACAATCTCGGTGCGATTCCAATGCTCCATATTCGAATGCCCTCGCCGCCCACCAGAGCCGCCTTCAATCCTGCTGATCACAACTTCAGGATAGCACATCACCGGCTACGCTTACACTCAGAGCAAACCGGCACGCCAGAGATATCACAGCTCCCGGCTGGCTGACCAGCCACGCCGAAAATATCGAACAGACCTTCGGGGCCCAGATGAGGGAAGGCCGGCAGACGCACAACAATGCCACGGTGTACCTTCCTTCGTTAGCCCGTCATAACAAACCTAAAGCGCACACCGGTACGACCAGCAGCAATCCTAACTGCTATTACACGTACCAGACCTGTGTGGAATTAGCAGGGGGTGCCACCGTCTCCTGCTCCCACCGTTTGAGCAGCTGCTGGTTGTCGGCAGCCGGGATAAGAGCGCCGATGGAAGCCATGTTAGCCTGTTGCTGCCTGATCTCCTCAGCCGACACTCCCAGGCTCAGCACTCTCTGCATATCCGTCGGCGACGGGGCGCCCTCCACGATATTTATCATCATGGCTAATCCTCCATGCTGGCCAAATACAACTCCCAACCCATTATAATATATCAGGCGGGTGGGAGTTTCTGTGATTTCTGCGCTTTCTGCGCCCACCCACCTTGATGCTCCCAACGGGGCGGGGGGCGGCGGTGCCAGCACGTCCCGGGCTATCATGCCAAACGCTGGCCCGCCCGGTATTTCTCAGCTTGCGCGCCCGGACAACAAACAAACCTATAATATGATATAATAAGAAGATGGTGTCGGGTGGTGTGGCCGGTAAGGAGGGCGGAATGGCAAGTACAGGTACGACCAGCCGCGGCGAGCGGATGGCAGCCGAGCTGGACCGGGTAGCACAGACGTTCAAAGACGCAGACAGCGGGCTGGTCGCCCTCGAGGCGCTAGCCACCCTGCAGCAGGTGGGAGCCACCCAGGACGACCTGCGGGAGCTGGAACAGATGGCCTGGGACAGGACCTGGCGCGACCAGCCGTGGACCCAGCTGATGGCCGCCCTGCGCAGCCGGTACGGCTACGAGCTCGTCAAAATGACCAACACCAACGTACAAGCAACAACGGAACGCCGTCATCAGAATATCCTTCCCCGCCGGCAGCAGACCGGCAGCTGGTGGCAACGCCGAGGGCTACCCCGGCAACTGGCCATCCTATGGGTCGCCCTGGAATTGGTACTGGCCGCACTAGCCGTAACGTTCGGCCCCAAAGCGACCGCCGCCGCCACAGCCGGCAACTGGGACAGTTGGGGCCGGATGCTCATCCTGGGGAGCGCGCTGGAGGGGCTCCTGCTGGCGGCACTGCTCGCGGCCGTCATATCAGGCCGGTACCCACGCCGGCACGGGACAACAGGACGGCGGGCCACCGACCCCGCCCCGCCGAAGACAGCCGCCCGAGCCGGGGCACCCCGCCGGTAACAACATGGATCCTCACATCCGGCCAGCCCACGGCGGTCAGCCACCGGCTTACCTGTACGACGGTGACGACATCACATCTGTGCACAATGCGCAACCGTCCAGGGCGGCACCCCGGCCACAGCGATGAGCACCACCGGCAGCCCCGACAGGGACAACGAAAGCACCGAGACTACCAGCCCCGACCCAGGCAACCCCGGCCAGCCAGCAGGACCAGCCGGGCCAAACCAACCCCCGGAGCATATCTGGCTGGACGACGGCCCAGAACCCTCGGCAGTACAAAACTGGTACCGGTGGCAATGCTACATATGGCGGGGCACCTCCCCGACAGACTGCGGCCTGAGCGTCCTGATGACCGTAGTCCTGGTCGTGCTAGTCACAGCGGCCGGCCAGACCTGGCTGCTCGGCCTGCTGGTCATGGCGCTCGCCCTGGGAGGCTGTGCCATAAGCCTGCTAGCCCACCATATCGAACGGTACGACCGGCGGACCGCCTGGACAGCCAACGCCGTCGCCGTGGCTATCTCAGCCGTGACGTTCGGCGCGACCGCCGCGACCGGGATGATGTCAGCCGGGACTGTCAATGCCGACCCCCGAACTGTCTTCGCGGTAACCTGGCTTGTCAGTACCGCCGTGACCGCCGGGACGATGCTGGTGCTAGGCACCAACCGGTACTGGGAACGGTAACAGGGCAAGTGCCGGCCCGGGTGGCAGACAGTCGGCGGCCACCCCCGTCCGTACAATCAACTATGGCTGTATGGCATACTGGCAGCATGCGGATGCCAGCAGCTGGCCGCGGTACCAACCAGTACCGGAAGCGCCGCTATCCTGCACCCGCGACGCCCAGCTTGGCATTGTCCCGGGCCAGCCAGCACGACGAGCCGGGCGTCACACCCGGCCGGCCGGTACCTCCCGAATATGCCGGCCGGATGGCGATGAGCGTCGGGGGCCGGGCGGTCGAAATCACAGTGGGGCAAATCCAAGAAGGGTCGATGGCCGCCGCCCTGGGCCACACCGACTGGGTGAGCGTGCCGCTGCTGCGCCTCCTGGCAGACGGGATCGACCCGGCGTTGAGAGCCGCCGTGGCCGGCCATCCGAACTGCCCACCCGAGCTAGCAGAGAAACTTATTGAGAACCCCTACCTGTACGGGCAGGAACCGCAAGCAGCTATCTACCTGGCGGCAGCGGACAACCGGGCGTTACCTTTACGGCAGCGTCGTCGGGCGCTGGAGAAAATCTTGCGAGAAGAAGGCCTGCCGACCGCTGTCTCAGCCAGGGCGTTAATGCACCCGGCGTGCACCACCGAAATGCGCCTGGCTGCCCATCCGCAGGTACTTGCCTCGAACGCCGGGTACCTGTTCAACGCCGAATTGGATTTCTGGCAGCAGCTGCCTGCTCGGCTGGCCCCTGAGCTGGTCAGTGTCATTATGCATGGGCCGGCGTGCCCTCGTTATATCCGCGCACTGAGACAGCTAACAGAATGAAACCGTACCGTCGCCACCTGGGCCGGGCCGCCACAGGGCTGCCCTCCCAGGTACGGGACCAGCTGGTCAATCTTTTCTTTGACGACGCTGTGGCCGCGGCCGACGCTCCGTACCGGAGGCTGGTAGCGGCCCACCCACAATGCCCGTCTCGGCACTTGGAGCAGTTCGGGCGCGACACAGAACCCGAGGTACGCGCAGCGGTCGCCACCAACCCGGCATGCCCGGTCCCGCTGCTCGGACAGTTGTTACAAGACCCGTACTCGCAGGTGTCCAGAGCGGCAGCTGACAACCCCAGCTGCCCTCCGTACCTGCGAGCATTATGGCAGCTGGTGCAGGGCCAGCAGGCCCCGCCGTCCGCCGGTACGCCGGGCCGTACAGCAGCTGTGCCCGTACAGGCCGGACGGAGGGCCAACCAGTATACCAGGCGGCCAGCCTGTCTAGCCCCGGCTCCTGCTCTGCTGCTGCGGCAGGCCAGGGCCGGCAGCCCGGCACACCAGCCTGCCCGCTGACAGCCCGCCGTACACTTGGCACCGGGATGGCAGGGCGGCACCCGGGGGTCGAGATGCCCGCTTCCAGAGCCGGGGGCTTGTCGGGGCCGCACAGCTGGCGGTGCTGCGCCAGCCCAGCCGTGGCACAAGTACGCCTGTGGACAGAGCCCGCGGCGGTACCGGTACCAACCAGTACAAAGCCAGGCCGCCCATGGCCCGCGCCCAGAAGGCTGGCCTCCCGGATCTCATGGCTCAGAGCCGGGCCAAGCCGGGCCGGACGTTGCGCTGGACACCCATGGAACCTGAGCGCCGTGCGCACCTGCAGGCCCGTATAGTCCCCGGCAGTCTGTATGCCCAGCTGCAGGACAAACTCCTGAGCGAGATCGGCGGCGACGCCCTGGTGCTGGCCTACGGCTATCCGGAGCCGACGCTCGCCGCGCTGCAAAAGTCAGGCCGTAACTACAGCGCCAAAGGCGCAAGAATGGTACCGGGTTTGTCCCGCCAATGCCACCGCAACGCCGTGCGGCTGGTACTGAGCGACCCGGCCCGCACAGCGGTATGCGGCTACGCCCTGTCCGACGACGGCGCATGGCGCGAGCACAGTTGGGCACTGAGCCCTGACGGCAAAGTTCTAGAAACCACCCGGCCGCGCATCGCCTATTTCGGCATACCTTTCGAAGTGCCATCGGCACCTCAGGGCGGCACACCCGATGCTAGCTGGGACGACCACGGCGATAACACCTACGAAAGGTGTTACAACGATACAGATGCCGACCAAATAGGGCTGGTCAGGATGCGAACAGACGGTACCTGGTCCTGGTCACATCTTCTGTACGACGCAGATGATAGCGACACCGAAATCGAAGTGGCCCAAGGGACCGCTCCCAGCCGGGAGGCCGCAATGCTGGCCGCGGACCACAGCCTGGGATACGACTGGGACACGTAAACAAAAACCGCTGTCCCAGGAGGACGGCCCGGCCGCTTGCACACCCATAAACCGCGTACCGACATAATAAGAGTATGGTCAGGCGCTGGGAGAGCAAAGCGCAAAACCTGGCTGACAGTGTGCGCAGCTGGTTCGCCGGGCTGTTGCAGCACCACCCCGGGCAGCAGGTAACCCGGGTGGTCCTGATAGCGGTCCTGGCCGCGGCGGTCCTGGTCCTGATCCGCCCGCTGTGGCGCTGGGCCACCCGGTACGTTATCACCGCGGTACACGAAGCTGGCCACGCTGTGGCCGCCATAGGGCTGACCGGCAGGCTGAGAGCGGTCCGTTCGATGCGGCTGCGAGCCGACACCTCCGGGGTCACCTGGTCGGCCACCGGGGCCGGGTTGCGCAGCCAGCTGGTGACCATGGCGGGTTACCCCGCCCCCGGGGCGCTGGGAGCTGTAGGGATGCTGCTGATCGTGGGCGGGCAACCCCGGTCCTGGCTGTGGGGGTTGCTGATCCTGGCTGTTATCGAAGGTCTGCTTTGGGTCCGCAACCTGTTCGGGCTGCTGCTGATCCTGATGTGGTCCGCCGCTTTGGTCGAGCTGTTACAGCGCGGCAGCTTGCGGGCTGACTGGTATGCCGGGGCGACCGTGGCCGCGGTGCTGGTCATGGGTGGGCTGCGGAGTGTGGTCGAGCTGCTGGTGGCCGGGCGTGACCCCATTCAGACCTGGCGGTCACCCATTACAGGACCTGGCTGCCCACGCCGGTGTTAGGGGCGGGCCTGCTGGCGATAGTGCTGGGAGAGGCGGCCGCGGCGGTCTGGCTGGTAGCCAGATAGCCCGAGGGCCGTCAAGACCAGCCGGGACGGTGCCGTCGGCTCCTTGTCTTGCCGGATGGCTAACCCGGGTGTCGAACGGTGCTGCCGGCTGCCCAATCGGCCGGGACCGGCCGCATAGCAAACTGGTGCTATGGAGATCATCGAAAGCTTCGTGGAGGGCAAATCGCCCGCCCCCGAGTACCAATGCGAAGACATACTGGTGGTCGTCCCCGATTTCGTCGCTGTGATAGACGGGGTGACTAACAACACCGGCGGGACTTATAACGGGCGCCAGCCCGGCCGGTTCGCGGCCGAAACGATAGCTGCGGGGATCAGCAACCTGCCCCGTACTGTCGACTGTTTCGTCGCGGCCAGAGAGCTGTCGGCCTGCCTGCAAACCGCCCTGGCCCACGCTGAACAGGACAGCCCTGGTCAGGATCCTCCCAGCGCCACAGCGGTTATCTTCTCAGCTGGTAAACGCCAGGTCTGGCGGGTCGGCGACTCCCATCTGGCGATAAACGGACGGGCTTACATGGGTTCCAAAGAGATCGACCGAGTGGTTGCTGCCGCCCGGTCGGTGTACCTGAACGCCTGCCTGTTGGAAGGCAGCACGGTGGGGCACCTGCAGCAGCACGACCCCAGCCGAGAGATGCTACACCCAATATTTGTCAAGCAGTATTTGTTCCGGAACAAACCCGTGGCCCTGGGCTACGGGGCGTTCGACGGCAGCCCCGTCCCGCGCAAGTACATCGAATTTTTCGAAGTCCCGGCGGGCCGGGCCGAAATCGTGCTGGCATCCGACGGGTACCTGACACCCGCTCTCACCTTGGCCCAGGCCGAACGGCACCTGCGCCAAGTCCTGGAGGCCGACCCGCTGCTTATAGGGCCGAACCAGGAGACCAAAGGGATGATCCCCGGCAACCTGTCGTACGACGACCGGGCTTACATCCGGATAGCGACCACCTGACCAGCGGCGGGAACCTGCGGCTTGCCCCGGCAGTCCCATCCCGGTATATGGCACACTGGTGTTATGGGCGCTGCCGAGCCGGGGGACGGGAAAGGGACCAATCAGTACAGGCGGAAAGGGCCGGCCCGGCTTCGCCAGTCAGCCACGGCCGCGACCGAACAATACTTCCTGCTGCGCCAGATATCGTACTCCAGGCATGGTACAGCCGACCGGCTCCCAGCTGTCCCGGCTCCTCCCGGGGCGCCGCCCGCCGGGCTGGTACCGGCTGGCCCGGGACGCCGGGCCGCGACCCGGGACAGCCCCAGCTCCCCGGCCGAACTGGGGAGGCTGGCCACGGACCGGGCCGAGGAGGTCCGTTGCGGTGCCGCTGGCAACCCTAACACTCCCACGGCCAGCCTGAGAACACTGGCCGCCGACACGTCCTGGCGGGTACGTCGCGAGGTCGCCGGCAACCCCAGCACACCCACGGCCATCTTGAAGGTGCTAGCCAATGACGAAAGAGTGGAGATCCGCAACCTGGTGGCCTATAACAGCCGATCCCCGCTGGCAGCGCTGAGCCGGCTGGCCCGGGACAAGAACGCCGACGTGCGCTGCGGGGTGGCCGGCAACCCTAACACCCCTCCCGACGTGCTGGTAATGCTGGCTGCTGACAAAGATATGTACGTGCGCAAGAAGGTGGCTCAACGCCGTCACCGTTAATGTTCCCCGCCGGGCCCGTCCTCCGCAGCCCGGCGAGATCAGCCCGGGACGCTCCCGTGGCACCGTGGCACACAGATCGTCATGAGACCCGGTTGGCACAACCAGTACCGGACGAAAACTGCCCGTCCGGCACCAACCTCCGTCGGCCCTTTGCTGGACCAGGCCGGCGCTGCGCCCGCCCCAGCCCGGGTGCAATGCTGCCGGGTGTGGGGCCATAATTACGCTAGCTGCAGGGTGCTGGTAGGCCCGCCCGGCTGGTACCATGACAGCCACCGGCCCGGTATCGGTGAGAGATGGTTGACCGCCCAGGCGCCGGACACCCTGCCGGCAGTGCTGGGGATGTTGGCCGCCGACACCGAGAAAATGGTACGCTACGAAGTCGCCTCCAACCGCAGCACCCCGCCGGGAGCGCTGGAGGTGCTGCTGGGCGACCCTGACAGCTCGGTACGCCAAGCCGCTGCCACCAACCCCAACCTGTCTGCGCCTGCCCTGGCGGCCAGGCGGGCAGCTAACAGCTGACCCCGGCAATACTATATCCGTGCTGCCACGCCGCACCGGGCAAGAACAGGACCAGCCGGGCGTGTAGCGTAGCGCTGTGGTTTGGGCTTGATGGCACGTCTCGGTATTAAACTGGTAGATGATGCTGATCGCCGCTGCGTTCCGTTGGCTCAGGTGGGGCCGGGTGCCGCTGCGCCTACGTCGGCGTTACCGGCTGGTCGTGGACACTCGGGCCTCCCCGTCGGTTCTAGCACGGTTCGCTCACGATCGGAACGTGTTGGTCCGCCGGGCTGCTGCCCGTAACCACAGCACACCGCCTGGTGCGCTGGAGTTGCTCAGCCATGACCGGGACTACCCGGTGCGGTCCTGGGTCGCTCAGCATCCCGGTACCCCGCCGGCGGTGCTGGCCAGGCTGCTGGACGACCCTAAAGCCGCCGTGGCCAGGGCGGCCGTCCTTAACCCGCACCTGCCGCGGGCCAGCCTAGTCCGCTGGCAGCTCGCTCACAACCAGGCCATCCCCAGCGGCCATAGCTGAGCCCGGCCCGCCATCAGCTTTGCCAGCCCGGTGCTGGCCGGCAGGACACCCGGCTAACAAGCTGCATATTATGCAATGCGGGCCGGGCCCGGTGGGCAGCTCTTCACCCCGGGCTGCCGCGACCACCGTCCGGGCGGCCGTGGCCGTCTCGGCAACACCCTGGTGCAGCATCTGCTCCCCGGTGTCCAGGACGGTTACCGTGCCCGAAGCCAGGTCGATCTGTACGTGCCGCAACGGCGCCCGCCCCGATTTCAGGGTGGTGGCCAGCAGGTTCAGGCGGCTCACCGGCTCAGAGTTGCGCCCGAACACCAGCAGCACCCGTTCGCGAGGTTGGCGGTCGGCCAGGGCTATCTCGGCGTCCATCCGGGCGTGCAGCACCAGTGCGTTATGCCGGCCCGGCCGGTCCTGGCACCAGTATTCCACCCCGAAACGGACCGGTCCCAGCCGTGCCCAAGGTACAGCTACGTACGCTCGTGCCGCCCAGCTGGCCGCCTGGATCACCGTGGTGCCCAGCTCGGCCGGCCCTTGCAGCCGCAGCCAGCCCCCCAGGTTCTGGTCGTCCTGCGCCCTCTCTTCCAGTACCTGTCTCACCAGCCTTACCGTGTCTGTCGACGGTACCCGGACCGCCAGGTCCAGAGCGGCTATCCCCAGGGTGTGAGCGGCGAACCGGGGTGACCACCGGAACGGCTCGTTCTGCCCGGCGGCGCTGGCCGGACAACGTAGCACCGCGGGCAGCGAATACCGGTCTAGCACTATCTGGTCCCGGTCGGCCGTCGGCTGCGGGCGCTGCAGGCCGGCTGCCGCCTGGCTTAACGCTGTGCGCAAACCCCGGATATCCACAGCGGGTGCTGGCAGGTCGGCGGGCCGCAGGGCGGCCAGCACCCTGCTAGCCAGAGAGCTGTCTGTGCCACTCACCGGGCGTACCTCCCATACCGGGGGCGCCTCCCGGGTTGCAACCCCGAGCCGGGTGGGCCTGCCCCGCTGCCGTGGTCGTTGTCATGTCCCCAGCCGGGCGTCGCAGGACCGCAGACGTGCTCCCAGCTCGCAGCAGGTCTCGTAGAACTTAGCGCTGGTGTGGTCCATGGCCCGCGAATGGGACATCTCGTGGATAAGCAAAGCGTCAACCGTCTCCTGACTGGCGGTACCAGGCCATTTTTTGCCAAGCGCCCCCAGGTTGAACGTCAGGGTGTTATCGCCCCACCAGGCGATGTAATGCCCGCCGCTGCCGGCGTTGGTGGTGATCCGGCGCAGATCTTGGAACCGGACCTCGCAGGGCTGGCCCAGCAGGTGGCCAGCGACCTGCCGGGTGTAAGCGGCTAGCCGGCGCATATCTTCGGTCCAGTCCTGCTCCAGGATCGGAGGCACTCCCTGAGGGGACGACACCGGCTCGGTGGCGACCACCTGGCCGGCGGGCCGCACGATATCGTGCTGTTTGATAGCCTTCCAGATCTCAGGGGTGAACTGGCGGGGCCGCAAGACGACCCGGCCCTGCTCCATGGCCTTTTTGGACGCCTCCGGGTTAGACGAGTCGTAGATCACAGCGTCTTTACCGTGGATAGCGGCAACCACCGTGCGGAGCGCCTCAGGGGTGGCACCCGGCAGCGCCTCGGCCACCCATGGTCTTTTCGCCTCCGCCGGGTCGAGCAGCCCGTAAGTGTGGTTCAATATCAGTTCGCGCAACGCCCGCAGGTACCCTGGTGGCACGTTGTCCCGATCCCGGCCCAACGGCACTTTCTGGTGGACGTTGACCGAATAACGGCTGTCATGGGTAACCACCGGTATACCAAGCTCGTAGATAGTGGGCTGCTCACCTCCCAGCGGCTCGACCAGGTCCACCCGGGTGGTACGCCGGGCGGGCCGCAAGTTCCCGTCGGGACCTACGTGCACGGTGGGCAGCACCGCTTCGAACGAAGTTACCGGCGGGCGCGGCTGGACCACCCGGGTGCCGCCGGCCGGGCCCCGCTCCCCCGGGGTTGCACGCGGGCCCATCCGGACAGCCAGGCGGAACAGCACCCCTTGGGGGACCAGCAGGGTACCCAGCCTGGCCACGAACCTTTCGGCCTCGGCCCGCGGCAGCCGCATCTCGGCCTGCACCATCGAACCTTCCTGCCGTCTGCTCTTGGAGACCGTTCGCCGGTCACCTTCAAAAACAACCCGTCCACCGGTCGACTCAATAACGACCCGCCCGGGGTAGACGACAGCGATAAATTCTTTCTCGCCGTAGCCGAACCGGCCGCGCTTCCCCGTTAAATGGCGGCGCCGAGAGGGGGCGAACAGGGTGTACGCTTCGGCCAGCTGCTCGAACCCCGCCGGATCGTTGTCCTCAACCCGGTACGCCAGCTGGCCCCGCTCCCAGGAGACCTCTACCGTCACCTCGGTCGCCTCAGTGTCGAACGCGTTGGCGATCGGTTCGCACAGGATGCGCGCAGCGTCCTGCTGCAACGTCTGTTTGAACCCTTTGATATCTATCTCGAACAGGCCCATCGCTCTCCTACGGTCCGGTTGCTACAGCCGTGCCCTCCCTGGGCCGCCCTGCTGCTGCCAGCCACAATAACTGCCCGCTCCCAGCAACAACCAACCCGCACATCTCCCATAACTTCAGCTTATATCGGACGGTGGTGGTTAGTAATTGGGTTTGGTCTCGTCGAGGTAGCGTTCCGTGCCGTCCGGACCAGCTGGCGCGCGGGTGTAACCATTGTCCCGGCCCGGCTCGCACCCGGGCAGGGCCGGGCACCAGCGGCACATCGGTCCGGGGTTGGTCCGGGGCTGCTCCCCGAGCGCCAGCCTGACCAGGACGGCCACAGCTCGGACCACCCGGTCGGCAGCCTGCTGCAGCAACGGCCCGGTCACCGTGTCCAGGTCCAGGACGCAGCCGGACAGGTAGAGGCTGCCGGTCCGGGCCGGCGGGACACCGGACCGTAATGTTTCCAGCAGGGCGTACCAGCCGGCGTCGCCAGCGTCGTCAGACCGGCGACGTCCGCTCTTGACGTCCAGCAGGCAGACCCCGGTGGGCCCGGCCGGGTCTCCTAACACCAGGTCCATCCGGCCGTTCAGCACGACCCGGCCGCCAGCGAACGGGATCTGCACCTGGTCCTGCAGCCGGGGCAGGGCGCCGGCGGGCAGGGCCGGCCACCCGGCCTGCAACGCCCGGCTTTGCCGCCCTACCTGGTCGCTAACCGTCGCCCGCCCGGTACCATCCAGCTGTTCCCACTGGCGCAGCAGCTCCTGGTCCTGGTCAGCCTGAGCGGCCCGCAGGGCGGTCTGCAGCGGGTCCGGTCCCAGCGGGTAGCCGGCCAGCACCTGAGCGAACACCCGGTCGGCCAGCAGGCCCAGCACCAGCTCGGGAGTGACAACACTGCCCTGGCCGGTGGTTGTGGCGAACCGCTCGCATACCCGCAGCCGGCTGATCCGGTATTTGGTCACACTGATACTGGTGCCGGCGGGCAGCCCGCCAGCGAGCTGCCCCAGCTCGGCTGCCAGCTGGCCATGCAGCCCGGCCGCCGTGCCCGGGCTCAGCTCGGGCCGTCCCAGCCCGGCCCCTCGCAGCTGGCCCAGCAGCCCGGCCGGGTCTGGCTGCGCCTGGCCCTGGTCCGCGCCGACGCCACAGCCGGCCGTCCTTGACATATCTTATTGTACCAGGCGCGGCCCCGTCGGGGACATGTGGCATGCCGCCCGGGGCTCGCCCTGCAGGCCTAGGGATACTGCCGTCGCGGGTGCTGCCAGCCAGTTTGGCATATGGGCATTAGTTATGGGGAGCGGCCGCGGCAGTAACCAGTATACCAAGCGGCCCGGGAAGCAAAGGCCGGCGGCCAGCCTGCTGGCCCAGGCCGGGCCAGCCCGGCACCGCTGCGACCAGATCTGGGGTGGTCGCTGCCCGGCGATAGTCGGCCCTCCTCGTTACGCCTGCGCCTACCACCCGACTTTGCAGCAGCGCCAGGAGACAGCCAGGCTCACCCGGGCGCCCTGGCTGATGGAACTGCTCAGCAACGATCCTGCCGCTCACGTCCGGGCGTACCTGGCTATGAACGACGCTATCCCGTCCGAGATAGTCGGGCGGATAGCAGCGGACAAACAGCCTATGGTACGGCAGGCCCTGACCTGCTCGGACCGGTGCAGTTTGGAGCAGAAGATCAGGCTGGCCCGGGACCCGGATGAGAATGTCCGGCGACAGATGGCGCTTAATGAAGATAATCCGCCCGAAGTGCTGCAGGTGTTGGCACTTGACCGTAGCGCCTTGGTGCGAGAATGGGTGGCACTGGACCAAGGGAGCCCGCCCGACCTGCTGGGCCGGCTCAGCAGGGACTGCAGCCCGGCGGTGCGTGCCGCCGTAGCTGAGAGGGCGCCAGCCGGATGGTTGAGCAGGTTTGCTGCCGATCTTTCTGCCGACGTGCGCCACGGCGTGGCCCGCAACCCCCGGTGCCCGCCCGGGTTGCTGGCCCGGATAACCCAGCCCCAAGACGAAATGGTATGCCGGGCTGTGGCTGCCAGACTTGACTGCCCGCCTGAGCTGCTGGCCCAGATCGTGGTAGGTCCCAGCTCCGCTCTGGTCCGGCAGGCAGTAGCCGGCAACCCGTGCTGCCCGGCTGCCGCATTGGCCAGCGTTGCCAGTGACCGTGATTGGGAGACCCGTCAGGCTGCTGCACGGCACCCTAACTGCCCTCCCGAGATCCTGGTCCGGCTCGGGCGGGACGGCAGTGCCGGCGTACGCTCTACGGTTGCTGCCAATCCCTCCTGCCCTCCGGACGTCCTGGTCCGGCTCGGGCGGGACAAACATGCAGAAGTGGTACAGGAGGTAGCCAGCAACCCTAATTGTCCTCAGCAGGCCCTGGCCGTGATGGGCACCCATCCCGACCCGCTGGTGCGCTGCCGGGTGGCGGGTAACCTCAACGCCCAGCCAGAGCTGTTACGCTGCCTGGCCCGGGACCCGGAGCCGCAGCCGGCCCGGGGAGCCGCAAGGAACCCCAACTGTCCCCGGGACGTCCTGAGCCGGCTCGGCAGCCATCCGGACCATCTGGTGCGCACCCAGGTGGCCGGGAACCCCAGCACCGCTCCCGGCGTGCTGGTCCGGCTGCTGCAGGACAACGTCAGGTCGGTAGCGGGCGCCGCCGCCGAGAACCCGCACCTGCCGGCGCATGCGCTGGCGATGTGGCAGCTGGTCCGCCGTTAACACCCGTCCCGGCCTCGTCTCCCGCCGGGACGCCCCGGTCGCGCTGGTGCTAGTGGTAGCCGACATTGTTAGTGATGGTTGTCGCTACCGTTTTCCTGATCCCCGCGGCCACGCTCTCGCTGGTCTGGTGGGTGCCGCAGCTGGTCCGGGTGGTCAGGGATGGCCCGGCTGGCGTGTCGGCCGAGACCTGGGCGATCAGCGCGGCCAACCTGGTTGTGTGGGGAATATGGGCGCTCGCTGCCGGCCAGCCGGTGGTGGTAGCCGCCGAATGGGTGCCGGCGGCAGGTTCCTGCGCTATCGTACTAGCTGTCGGGGCCACTCGCCGTTCGGTATGGCTGGCCGTGGCGGTGACCCTGGTGGCCCTGGCCAGCCATTTCTGGGCGCCCGCCGCCTCGATGGTCGCGCTCAGCGGGGTGATCGTGGTGCGGGCACCTCAGCTGGTAAAGCTCCGGGCTGGCGGTACACCCGGCGACCATTCGGTCTCAACACTTACCTGGGCTACGGTGATCGCCGGGAACATCATGTGGCTCGGGTGGGGAGTAACAAGCGGCCATCCGGTTATGGCGGCCGGTGCTGTCCTAGCTATCGTGATATCCGGTGCTATCGTGTGGGCCGCCCGCCCCGCCCGGGCACAACAGCCCGCCACCGAGCCCGCTATATTATAAGGCTGGGCGGTCTGCTAGGATCGACGGGCGGTGACCGTCACAAAACAGCACCTGGCACTATCCGGCTGGCGGCACCCGCAGGGCGCGCACCGACCTCTCGTGCCCGGCCGGAGCAGACGACATAACAGGTACATCCGTCCCATGGCAGGAAGAAACCTTATCAGTGAGTGAGCTACCCGACGTTGCTATCCCGTTGCCCGCCAGGCCGTGGCTGGTCCCAGAGCTGTTGCGCGACCAGGATTGCCTTATCGTCACCGGCCGGCCTGGCACCGGCAAATCATGGTTGCTGTACCAGCTGGCCCTGTGCTGCGCGGCCGGCCGGCACCTTTGGGGCGGGCAGCCCGTCCGGCCTGTCACCACTTTTTACATCGACCTGGGGCGCCGGCTGCCTGCCGTCCGGCGCCGGATGGCGCTGCTGGCCCGCGCCGCCGGGCTGCCCCCGGAGCTGGTGGCAGACAGCGGTACCGAGGGGGAGATCCTGCAGGTAATGTCCCGGCCCCAGGGTTTAGACCTGCTGTGCCCGGGCCAGTCTGAATGGTTGCTGGGCACCGTGCTGGACGCCGGGGCCGAGCTGGTGATCCTCAGCCCGCTGCACCTGGGTGCCCTGAGCCCGGAAGGCACTGCCCAGGTCCTGGCGGTGCTGGACAGCCTAAGGGCTAAATGCCGCTGCACCCTTGTTATCGAGACCAGCGCTATCAAATCGATCCGAGGGCCGGCCTCACTGAAACCGGGCCGAGACCCGACGTTGTTGCACTGGCCCGAGCTTGGCCTGGGCCTGCGCCCTGCCCCCGGCCAGCCGGAGCCGCCGGAGCTGTTCGAGCTGGCGTGCTGGCGGGCGGTCCACCATGCCAACCGGGGATGGCCCGCCTGGCTCCGGCGGCGGGGCAACCTGTGGGTGCCGGCCGTCCCAGGACCGTACTGAGCCGGCGGGCAGCACCAGGCAGTAAACCTACAATATCAGCCGTAACCCGGCGTAGTACTCTGGGTTATGGACAAGGTTGCAGTTCGTGGTTCGCAGCGGGGCTGGGACCAGATCGTCATCTCCGACCGGGTGCTGGACGGGGCGGCACACCCCGGTGTGGTGGCCGTGCTGCCCTGCGAACACCCAGATCGGGCGGTCCCGCCCGCCATCGCGTACCGGCCGGGCGACATGCTGGTATGTTCCCGGTGCGGCCGGCTTTACGCGTACCAGATAGTAGAGGTCACCAGCATCGGGCCGGCGGGCCCGTTCCTGCAAGTGGGCAGCTGGGTGCGCGCCCCGCAGTGGGCTGTCCACCGGCGCCACCCGATCGACAGCCGGCTGGGCGACCCTGCCTGCCCGCCCAGCGTCCTGGAGGCAGCGGCGGCTGGTGACGACCGTCGGGTCAGGATGCTGGTAGCCCGGCACCCGGCCTGCCCGCCCAGGTTGTTAGGCCGGCTGCTCAGCGACGGCGACCTGGAGGTAGCCCAAGCCGCGGCGCACAACCCGGTGTTACCCACGCAGGCCCTGGCGATGTGGCGTTCAGCTGGCGACGCCCAGTAGACGTACCGCTGAGCAGCCGGGTACAGCCGGTTCGCTCATGCTTAATAGTCCTGGTTGGCCGGGCAGTGCGTAACGGTTAGTTCGCGCCAAACTATCCTGAGTACCGTGCGCCTGCCAACATAACCGGTGGCGATCTGAGCTCCGGACGGTCGTCAAGGACAGGTGGCAGACAGTGTTGTTGGTGGTAGCGGTCGGGGCGTCTGCCTTGAGCGTCATGTTCGTGCTCGTTATGCGGTCCGCTTTCCGCAGGGCCATGCTGCACAGCGTGGCCCCGTTGGCCAGGCAGCCGGTGAGCACCGACGGGCACCGCCTGGCGGTCACGGTCGGCCAGGCTGGCGAGCTGCGCTGCCAGGTGATATGCCCCGGCGACGGGACGGTGGCAGGTCGGCCCTGCGCGCCCCGTAACGGCGTTGCCGGCTGTCGGGTGGCCGACCGGGCGGCGGCAGCCGGCATGAAAAATTTCCATGGGGCTGCCGTCCTGCCGTCGATCGAGATCGAATGGTGGGACAGCCCGGACGGGACGGTCTGTTACGCCCCTGCCGGCTGGTCGTTATGGTCGGCCGCGGCTGTCGAACCGGGCCGGGCTGGCAGCCCGGCAGCCTGAGGGCGGCAGCCCGCTATGGCGCACCATGGTACTGCCAGCCCGCAGTGGCGTCCCGGCCTGACGACAGCGGCCGAACTTATCGGCTGGGGCCAGATCTTCGCCATAGTGTCCAAACTCCAGGGGCTGTGGTTCGGGTGCTCGTACTGTGGCGGGCAGCAGGCGCAGCTGTGGCGCAAAATGCCCAGCTTCCCGCCAGCGCAGTACTATCTGCGCTGCGTGGTTTGCCACCGGGCCGTCCCGGTGAGCCCGCAGGCAGCCAAGGACATGGTCGCCGGGGTTGCCCCCGGCGATGTCATGCGGCTCTTGTTGGGCAGCCAGCGCAAGCCCAGGGCCGGCCGGGCGGCTTGAGATCAACGCCAGCTCGTGCCAGGTCGACCGGCTTGCTAGTTGCCGAGCCGACACGGTAAGAAGGCACATATGAGGTTAAGATGACCGTCCAGCCCGAACAGTACGATGTGACGCCCAGTACCTCCGGGCTGTTCCAGCGGGCGCTGTTGTACGAGAACCGGTCCGGGACCCAGATGGCCCAAGGCCGACGGCTGCTGCAGCTGGCCTGGTGCCCCTCCGGCAGCCGGGTGTTGGATGTCGGCTGCGGTACCGGTAGCCTGACCCTGGAGCTGGCCGCCCAGCTGTCCCGCTGCCAGATCGACGCTATCGACATATCACGCCACATGGTGCTGGCCGCCCGGGAACGAGCGGTCGGCAACCCCAGGATCCGGTTCCAGACTTACGATCTGATGCAGTTCAGCCCGGCCTGGGCCTACAACCTGATATTCTCAAACGCAACCATGCACTGGGTGCTACCTACCACCCAGGCGTACTGCCGGCTGTTCGGGCTGCTGGCCGCCGGCGGCCAGATAGTGGTTAACCAGGGCGGCCACGGCAACTACCGAGGGATGTGGCGTTGCGCCCAGGAAGTGGTGGAGCAGACCGGGCGGGTAAGGTACTTCCATAACTGGACCTACCCTGTGTCGTACCCGACCCCGGCCCAGATGGAATCCGTGCTGGCCAGCATCGGGTTCGGCGAGATCAAAGTGCGGTCCGAGCAGACTGACGGAGAGGAGCTGACCACGCTGTACCAGGATTTCGCCGAAGCCGGCCTGCTGCCGGTGCTGGCCCAGCTGCCTCAGGGCGACCGGCCGTTGTTCCGCCAGCAGTTCCTGCGGCACGCGGAGCAGACCCAGCCGGAACGCTATGCCCACCGGCTGGTCATCACCGCCCGACGGCCATGACCAGCCAGGTACAGGCCTACAGCCCGGGCGAGCTAGACCCTCGGTGGGCGCCGGAGGTCTGGGAGCTGCTGATCCAGGTTAACCACGAGTTCGTGCCCCCGCTGTCATCCCGGGGGAGCACCACCGCTAAACAGCTAGACAAGCAGGCCGGCGAGGACCTGCCCCACGCGTACTACAGCAACGTGCTGGGCCAGCACAACCTGCTGGCCTGCGCCGGCCCGGCGCTGCTGGGGCTGGCGTCGTTCATCCTGCATCACCAGGACCGGGCCCTGCTGGAATGGGGTGCCTGCACCTACCTGTCAACCATAGCGGTCAACCCTGCGTACCGCCGGGACGGTGTCGGCCTGCTGCTGTACCAGCACCTGATAAGCCTGTCCCGGGCCAGCGGGGACCTGGCGGTGGCCACCCGGACCTGGGGTACTAACATTAGCCACCTGGCGTTGCTAAGCCGGCTGGGGTTCGTCGAGATCACCCGGATCGCCAACCACCGCGGCCCCGGCATCGACACTGTCTACCTGATCAAGCCGCACTAGCCGGGCCGCCGGCACCCCAGGCACCCCAGGGAGAGCCAACCAGCGCCCGGCTGGTGCCGACATCAACATAGTACGTCCCGCACGCCCCTGCTAGCCAGCCCGACATAAGGACACGGCCTGTTGACCAAGATCGATACGGCAACCAGGCCGGTCCTGGCAGCGGGACCGGCAGACCCAGCCGAGGCGGCACCAGCCGGGACCGGTCGCCATCCCGATCGGTACACGCTAGCCGTCCTGCTGGTGCTGCTAGTCCTGGCACCAGCGCTGGTCGCGGTCCGGCTGCACACCTTCACCATCCCTCAGAACGACGACTGGGCCTACCGTCAAAGCCTGTTCAGTTCCATGCAGGCCGGCCATCTGGTGATCGTACCCTGGGGGGCGATGACGCTGGTAGGCCAGCTGCTGTGGGCGGTGCCGTTTGTCTGGCTTGTCGGGTCGCATGCCTGGGCGCCGGGGGTGGCGGCGGGCGTCCTGGCCTGCCTGGGCCTGGCGGCTGCTTACTGGTTGGCCCGCCAGGTCCTGGCCCGCCCCCGGGCGGTGCTGTGCGTGCTGCTGCTGGGGGCTGCCCCCGGTTTCCTGTTCAGCACTTCCGATTTCATGACTGACGTCCCGGCGTTCTCAGCCCAGATGATCTGCCTGGCTGCCGGTGCCCGGGCGTTGCGCAGCCAGGGCTGGCGGCACTGGGCCTGGGTGCTGTCCTCGATGCTGGCCGGCGTGTTCGGGTTCGCCATCCGGGATTTCGCGATAGCTGCCCCCGCGGCCGTGCTCCTGGTGATGGTCTTGTCAGGCCGCCGGCCCCGTCAAGCTTACGGTGCGCTCGGGGCGGCGGTCCTGTTGGCCTGTTGGTGCATATATATAGTGTCCAAGCAGGCTGGTTCCCAGCCGTCCGCTCTGCAGATGGTAACCCCGGCGGCTGTCTGTGTAGCGGACAGCATGTACTTCACCCTCAGTTTCTGCTTGCTCCCTCTGATCCCGGCGGCTGCCCGGCGCTTCCGGGGCCTCTCCTGGCCGGCCGTCCTGGTCGGGCTGGTTGCCGTCGCTATGGGCGTGGAGATTTATGTCGGGACCGGGTCTGTGTTCGTCGGCAATTATCTGCTGCAAAGTGGTGCCCTGGGACCAGAAGGGACCAGCACCGGGCGGCCCGGCCTGTTCCCCGGGCCCCTGTGGGCGGTGCTCAACATAGTTGCTATCGGGGCTGGTGCTTCCCTGGTGGTTGCCGGTTGGGGCGCAGCCCGTGCCTGGGCCAGGCACCCCGCTGGCACCCGGGCCAAGGTGGTCAGCCTCACCGGTGCCTGCTCGAGCACCGCCGGGCTGCTGGCTGTGTTCGCTGTCCTGGTGGCAGCGGCTACCGCCGCTTACTGCCTGTTCGCCGTCCCGGCCTCTTATGACAGGTACCTGTACCCTTTGATCTTCCCGCTGGCGGTGCTGCTGGCCCGGCCCCGGGCCCGGCGGGCAGCACCGCCGGACGCCCGCCGGGCCCGGCGGGCAACACCGTGGGTACCCGGCGCCTTGGGGTTGCTGCTCGCGGTCTCGGCTGTCCTGGTCGCTTTGAATTTCGATGCTTACGGTGGTGCTCTGTGGGCCGCCGGCAAAGTTGCTGTCGCCCAGGGGCTGTCGCCGTACACAGTGAACGCCGGTTTCGCCTGGCGCGGCTGGTACCCCGACCGGAACACTTATTACTGCGGCTCGGTAACCAACTTCCTGGAGCAACCAGATCCGCATTGGTACAAGCTCCGGCTGGTGCGTACCATGACTTATGACGAGATCGGTTTCGCTATCCCTGAGCATCTCTATGTCTACGTCGCTCAGGCTCCCGGTTGTCACCAGGCCGGCCCGTAAGGTACGCTGGGGCCAGCAGGAGGTACCGCCAACCGGTGCCGCCCAACGCGACAGGAGGGACTGTGGACCGTATACGGCACCTCGCCTTGGCGTTTGCTATCATCCCGCTCCTGGCCGGGCTAGTCCCGCAGGGGCACACCAGCGTCTGGCAGGTGTCCCGGTCCCCCAAGATGCGGGTCGTTGTGGCCGCCGGATGCCCGGCGACAGTAGCCGGGTACCAAGATGTGGTTAACACTTTCGCCGGGCCGCCCCTGGTGCCTGCCAGCCCCCGCGCCGGCCTGGTCTGCCGTTACGGCGGTCTCCCGCAGCCCGGGATGTTGCGCCGCCAGACCCGGCTGGGCACCACCCAGGCTGCCGCCCTGGCCAAAACGATCCGGGCGCTCAGCCTGGCCACGCCCCGAGAGATGTGGTGCCCGCTGGCCGACGGGACGGTAGCCGTTATCGCCCTGGTTTACCGGGACCGGCCCGACGTCGATCTGTGGTACAACGCCAGCGGCTGCCAGAGCCTGGACAACGGCCGGATAGGGGCCTTCGAAGGTAACAACCCGAGTTTTTACACCGGGTTCGAACAGACTATAAACCAGCTGTCACCGCCGGCAGGTCGACCCGGCCTATAATAGGCTGCGGGTATAGGGCGGTACGCTGGGTGCGGATGCTGCCCGGCTGACTGCCACGGATGGCAAGGGCCGGGCAGCCGTTCAACACCGGGCGGGACCAGCACACCGTCTGGTACCAGACGGGCCTTCTGGTCTACAGGCGGTTCAAACCCGGGCCGGCGGTCCCTGGCCGTCAGGTTGCATGACAAGGCTGCTGGTCCCCAGGGTCATAGGGACCAGCAGCCGAAGTTACCCGAGGTCACATGGTAGGCAGATGTCCCCGGGTGATCAGTCGTATTATTCCATCCACCAAATACGCATGTTTCACCTCTTCTCGTCGGTTATGGTAATTGTGTATGTCGTCCCTCCCCCGTTGTCTGGCAGCACACAATGTTACCAGCGGCCCACCCAGCCATTTCAGAAATACCTAACATGCTATATTATTGCTACGCCTATAGAATGTGTTATAATGGTAATATGGGGGAGATCCCGAAATACCAGCAGGTGGCGGACGACCTGCGCCGGCGGCTGGCCGCCGGCGAGTGGGAGGTAGGCCAGCCCATCGACCCGATCGCCCGGCTTATGAGCCGGTACGGATGCAGTATAAGCACCGTCCGGGGGGCCCAGCGGGTGCTGGCCGACGAAGGGCTGCTGCGGGCCCGCCAAGGGATCGGTATTTATGTGGAGGTAATCCCGGACGTCCCGGGGCACACTACCCGTGAAACATTGCTGCGAGAGATCCATGCCGCCCAGGACCTGGTGGTCCGGCTGGCTGCCAGACTGGGGCAGATAGAGACCAGGCTGGCGCACCCGGTGGGAGAGAACGATGGATACTAGGATGGACGGCCGGGGGGACGGGAACCTATCTGAAGATGAACAGCTCGGCGTGGTCCTGGTCCAGAGCGGGATTATCACCGTTGAGCAGCTCGGGGAGTCGCTCAGCCGGGCCCGGGAGCGGGGTTACAACCTTGCTCGTGTCCTGATCCAAGATAAACTGCTCACCGAAGAGCAGTTCGTCAGCGCTCTGTCCGCCCAGCTCGGCCTGGATTTCGTCGACCTGACCGCCTACCCTATAGACACCGCGGCAGCCCAGATGATCAGCGAAAGCACCGCCCGGCGCTACCAGGCCCTGCCTATCGGCTGGTGGGAAGGCCGGCTGGTCGTGGCCATGGCCGACCCTTCCAACGTGTTCGCTATCGACGACATCCGGGCTGTCACCCGGTCCGAGGTCCGCCAAGTTGTGGCTACCGCCGAAGCTGTCGCTATCGCTATCTCCAAATGTTACCGCATGGACAGCGAAGCGGAACATATCAGCGCCGAGGCGGCCGCTGCTAGCGCCGCCGTGGAAGACACCCGGCTGGCCAACCTGAAAGATGTCCGGGAAGACGCCCCTATCATCCGGCTGGTCAACCTGCTGATCACCCAGGCAATCACCGACCGGGCGTCCGACATCCATGTCGAGCCGACCGCCAAAGACCTGCGCATCCGGTACCGTATAGACGGGGTGCTGCACGACATGATGCACGTCCAGCGCAATATCATGAACGGCGTGATCAGCCGCCTGAAAGTCATGGCCGACATCAATATCGCCGAGAGGCGCATCCCGCAGGACGGGCGGATCACCGGCGTGGTCGACGGCCGTTCGGTAGACCTGCGGGTTGCCACCCTGCCGACAGTCCATGGCGAGAAAGTCGTGCTGAGGGTGCTGGACAAGATCACCGCCGGCCTGCGCCTGAGCGACCTGGGGTTCCTGCCGCCCAACATGCGCCGGTACGAACAGTCCTACTCCAAACCGTACGGTACCATCCTGGTGACCGGGCCCACCGGCTCAGGCAAGACCACCACCCTGTACGCCACTCTCAACATACTGAACGAAACCACCAAGAACGTGATCACGGTCGAAGACCCGGTGGAATACCAGCTGGACGGGATCAACCAGATCCAGGTTAACGTCCGTGCCGGCCTAACCTTCGCCTCCGCCCTGCGCACCATCCTGCGGGCCGACCCTGACATCCTGCTGATCGGCGAGATCCGCGACCGCGAGACCGCTGCTATCGCCGTCGAAGCGGCATTGACCGGCCACCTGGTCCTGTCCACCGTGCATACCAACGACGCCGCGACCACCCCCAACCGACTGATCGAGATGGGAGTCGAACCGTTCCTGGTCGGCAGCGCCCTGGACTGCATAGTCGCCCAAAGACTGGCCCGCAAACTGTGCGAACGGTGCCGGGAACCCTACCCGGCCGAACAGGACACCCTGCTGGCCGTAGGCTGGGACGCCGCCGACATGGAACGGCTGCCAGCCCAACTGTACCGGCCGGCAGGCTGCCAGGCCTGCGGCAAGACCGGGTATAAAGGCCGGTTCGCCATACACGAAATCCTGAACGTCAACGAAGAGATCGAACGGATGATCGTGGAACACGCCCACGCCGAAAATATCAAGAAAGCAGCTGTCGCCGACGGGATGATAACTCTGCGCCAGGCCGGCCTTCTGGCCGTAACCGCCGGCACCACCTCGCTGGACGAAATCCTGCGGGTCATCTCGTAAACATCTGATAACATCACCGACACTCCTGGACTGTATACTGGTGTATGCAGACAGCCGCCGGGACCTGAGATGTTCGAACCCATCTCAGACTGGGCTTCGCCCGAAGTGGAACGGCGCTATATAACCGCCTGGACGGTACAGGCCCCGCCAGAAATGCTGGTCGAGCTGCTGCACGACGAAATATTCGCGGTACGCTCGGCGGCGTTCTTCAACCCTTCGGTACCTCTGGCCGCCCTGCAAGAGCTCGCCCTGTCCAGCACCGGATGGCAATCATACCGGCTAGACCGTTACGGCGTGGCCACCGGCCAGCAATACGGGTCGTTCGTGTTCACCTGGTCAGCCGCCGACTATCCCAAAGGCCGCCCGTTGGTGACAGCACAGACCTGCCGTAACCGGACGGTTATCACCGCCGCCGAACACCTAAGGTCGCGACAAGACCCGGGCTACACACCCCGGCGACCGTCCGGCCGGCCCGCCGGGAACCCCCTCCCGCTACCCGCCTCAGGGCCTAGGCCCCCGGCGGGCGCCGCCCGTCAGTCCCGGCCGCCCAATCCGTACCGGCAGCACACACAATATTGAACCGTGCCGGCGGGCAGCAAGATCGCGAGGTCCAGATGCCAGACGAAGATTACGACGACGACAGCCCCGCCGAACCCGGAGCCTACAGCTCGGGTACCACCCCGGCCATAGCCACGGTCCAGGACAGGAAAGCCGCTGACAGCTGGCACAGCCCGGCCGAAGTCCTGGCCGCGCTCAGCCAGCACCCGGACACCGACGTACGCCGCCGGGTGGCCGGCAACCCGGCGGTACCGCCCGAAGTGCTGACCCGTCTGTGCCAGTCCCACCACAGCGAGGTACGCCAGGCGGCGGCAGCCAACCCCAGCGTGCCGCTGGGAGCCATAGGACAGCTGGCCCAAGACAACGACCTGCGGGTACGTATGGCGGTGGCCAGCAACCCGAACTGCCCGCCGCAGATGCTGAGCCAACTAAGTCAGGACCCGCAAGCCCAAGTCAGGATGTGGGTGGCGCAGCACCGCCGTACTCCCGGCACGGTGCTACGCAAGCTCGCCGCCGACCCTAACCCAGAAGTAGCCCGGGTGGCCTCGGGCTGCCTGACCTAGCCGCCGAGGCCCGCGCCCCGGCGGCAGCACAGCCACCGCCACCGGGGAGAGGCACGCCTGCCGCCAGGCCGCGGCAGTAACGCTCGCCCGTCCCGTGCCATGGCTACGTGCCGTTATTACCGCAGCGGAGAGAGCTGCCAAACACCGTACCTACCTGCGTCCCCGGTGTACCCAGACGGCCCGGGCTGGTACACTGGGATACCAATCTCAGACGGTAACATACAGGACGGACATATGGCAACCACCGACCGGCAACCAGCGGCTAGCCCGGAGCCGACAGCTGGCACATCAGGGCGCCAGCCGGACGGGCCGTACCAAATGCTGGCGCCGGCCGTCTTAGCGGAACTGGTCGGGGATTGGGCCTCCCTGCGGGAGCGGACCGAACAGGTGGTGGCCGAGCTGCTGAGCGCCAGCGAACTGCCGGGCGTCCTGCTGTTCGAACAATGGCGGGCCCGGCACGAACCGTCATCGACCTGCCCCGGCTGCGGCCAGGACCTGGGCAGGACCGGCGTCTGCTATATCGTGTACACTTTCGAAGTATGCCGCTGCGGCGAACCTCAGCACGAACATCTCGTCGAGCAGGCGTGGCACCGGGCCTGTTTCCGGCCCCAGGAATGCAACCTGTTCACGCCGTTCTGGGTCCGAGGTGTACGCGGCACCCCCGGGCATTACACCGAGCACTGCCAAGCCTGCGGGCGGACCCAGGACGGGCACCTGCCCGCAAAACCGGCGTAAACCTGCCGGTGCCACCCGACAAGCATATAACTGACAGGTTGGTACCGGGGCAGGTCAAATAGAGCTGGGGATCGTCCGGCTGGCACGCCAGAGAGTTCACCGGCTGGCGCCGGTGCTGGTCGTGCTGGTGGGACCGCCGGTGTAGTGGCTGTTACCGTTATGAGCCCCGGCCCAGCCTGCGTCCCCGGTGATCAGGACGGCCGTCCCGGTCCGGGCTGCGATGCGGTGAAACAATTATCCCATAGCCGAAATGTTACACTGAGAGCAGGCACGCACAGATAGCAGGAACAGGCACGATGGTAAACATCCAAACCAGCCGGCAGGGCGTATGGTACGGTCCCGCCCGCGGCTCGTCGTGCCCGGCCCCACCGCACCAACCAGGGATCGGGCAGATATGAACGTCATGGACAGTACCCAGCTCCGCAGCTCCCGGCCCGGCGAGTTGCAGCTGCTGGAGGCGGTCGCAGCCGGCCTGGCCTCATGGCGCGAAGGCCTGGTGTTCGGGGCACGCCGGCATATCTACCGGCTGTTGGACAGCACAACCGGCGGGACCAGCGCGGCAACCGAACAGATAAGCAGGCTGGTAGCAGCCGGGCTGGCCCAGCGTACAGTGGCACCCGGTCAGCCGGCAGCCGCCGTCTTCAGCCCGGTGACCATCACCCCGGCGGGGCTCGCCCGGCTGCAACAGCTGCAGGGCCAGCCCGGCCCGCCTTGCACTGGCCCTCCGGCCGCCCAGCCCGCCCCGGATCAGGACGGGCTGGGCGACAACGGTAACAGAGAGGTGCAGGTCGGCGTGCCCGAACGGCAGCTGCTGAGCGCCATAGCGGACGGCATCGTGACCTGGGAGGCTAACATGGCGGTCCAGGTCGAACGCAACCATACCTACAGGCTGCACACCAGCGAGACCGGGTACCAGGTGGTGACCAGACAAGCACAGAGACTAATAGACAGCAGGTCTGCCCTATGCGACACCTCGGAAAGTTACCAGCGGGGGACGGTCAAGCTCACCCAGATCGGCCGCAGCCGCCTGGTCCAGCTGGAGGAGCAAGACGACCAGCTGTGGGCGGACGTCAAATAGGCAGACCACCCGGCTGGGCCCCCAGGGGCAGCCGGGCCGGGAAGGGCAAAGCGGGGCTAACGCATCATATACAAGACCGGCAGCATATCTGCCAGGCCTGTGCAACACAATAAAATGACAATATGATAGCCCAGTGGGCCAATCTGGCCAAAGTCGCATATTTCGTCATGGTCGGATGCTTATCGGTGCGCACCGCCCAGCACCTGATCAGCACCAGACGGCCGGACCGTCTGCGCCGCCTGCCCGTCCTGCCCGCCGGGCGTCCCGACCGGGAACCATAACCGTGTGCCACGTCACGCAGCAGACCGGCCCGGCCCAAATATGCAGCCTGGCCACCCTGGGAGTTCCACCGTCCCCGGGCCGGCCCGCCCGGCAGACAAGGTGTCCGAGCTCGCTCGAGGAGGCATGCCGGCATAGCCAGCCATATTTGGTGCTACAAGGGCTGTAACACTCAGGCCTGTGAGGCCCGGACTGCAGTCTGCTATTGTCCTGCGGGTGGCCTGGCCGTCTGCGGGGTGCCGCCTAAGGTGCGCATAATGCAGTCCTTGGAGTAAACTGGCAGGGTGGACACAGAGATCGGGGCGCCCGGCCTGCCCGGTATCCAGCTCCGTCCCGCCAGCAGCCTGCCGGACCGCCCCCAGCCGGTACACACCAGCCTTGACCTGTCATACCGCGGTAGTGGGCGCAAATCCCTGTACGAATGTCTGCGGCACGCTTCGCTGGTCGCGGCGGCCCTGCGGCTGCCGGCCGTCCAGAAAATGCTGGCCCCCACCCGTGGCAACCAGCCGTGGCACCGGTTCGTCCGGTACTCCATGGTCTCAGCGGTGGCCATAATTATCAGCCAGGTGACTATCCTGATCTGCGCCGGTGCTCTCGGGCTGTCAGGGATCATGGCCAACACCATCGGTGCTTTCGCTGCCACCCCCGCCTCGTACGAGCTCAACCGCAAATGGGCCTGGGGCAGGACCGGCAAAAGCCATCTGTGGCGCGAGACGGTGCCGTTCTGGGCGCTGACAGTGGTTGGCTACCTGGCCTCCACCGGCACGGTGCAGATAGCCGACACCATAGCCAGATCCCACGGGCTGGCCCATCTCGACCGGGCGTTAACTATCATGGGGGCGTCACTGTTCGCCTACGGCGTCATCTGGGTCGCCAAGTTCGTCATCTTCAACCGGCTGCTGTTCGTGGACCGCAGCCCCGACGCCCGGCCGGCAGGCCAGATGCGGCCAGCACCCCGATGAACGCCGGGCGGCCACGGGTGCGCCGCCTGATGCTGCTGCTGTTCACGGCGTTGACAGCGCTTATTGTCCTGGCTGACATCATGGAATGGGAGGACAGCACGCTAGGTGGTGCGGCGCTGCTAGTGGCCGTCCTGGTCACGCTCGGGCCCCTGGGCTGGTGTTTCGTCCGGTCCGAGATCAGAACTACCCTGGCCGGCCGGCCATCCCGGTCCGGCCTGGCCGGCCGATGACGTTACACCCGGGCACGCCGAGCAGCGTCGAGCGCCCAGCCGGCCCGGCACCGCTGGACTGGATGTCCGACCGGTTCGCTCAGAGCTTGCTAGGCCCGCAATGGGCGGCGTTACAAACCTTGAGCCACCAAGTCGCCAACATGCGGGAACAGGACTTCGCCGGGAACACCGCTGCCGGCCCGCTAGAAACCGTAGCGACCTGGCTGGCCCAGCGCCACGCCTGGCGAACTGCCACAGCCAACGGGATGGGCCAGCAAACATCGATAGCAGTAAAACTGATCGCTGAGCTAGCCGGGCAGACAGCCGCTGCCTGGTACCAGCTGTCCCCCCGGGCCGCCCAGCCCGGCCAGCCGGGACTGCCCGCAGAGAGAATAAAGCCGGCGGCACCCCTGGCCGTACGCCTGCGCAAGCGCGCGGCCAGAGCGGCACTAGCTTATAGCACTTGGCATCTTGCCGGCCAGGCCGGGCCGTACACCGTCCGGCAACGGGACCGGCTGCTGCGACGGTGGGTGGAAGTACGCCGGCTGCCCGACGGGCTGCTGGGAGCGACAGCAATAACCGGAGACCCGCAATGACCGGCAGCGACAGCAGCCCCAACACCGCGGGCGGGAGACCTGAAGACACCCACCGGTTCGTGCTGCTAGCAGACTACGTGATGCACCTGGTCGAGGTCCATGGCAGAGAGAACACCACCGACCTATGGCAATGCGACAGGGACGAGCTAGACCGGCTGCACCAGGACTGCCATATCAGGGACACGCTCCGTGCAGCCCAGACGCTCGACATCCTGCTGCAGCAAGATCCCGGGGTCCTGCTGCTGAGCAGCGACACCAGGGAAGGGATGGAGCGGCTACGGGAATCTCTTGTGGCCATCCCATGCCAGCAGCCGGGCGGCCCAGCCCGCTCGGTGCCACCCCTGGGATCGGCACGATGATCCCAGGCGGGTAAACCTGCCGGCAGCCTCTGCGCAAACTGTTGCTTGTACTACGATCAAGCACCAAACAGCACCACACATACTTATCCGACATTAATATGCGTCGGTTTGCCTGTGTGCTACGCTGGTAGGATGGAGATCGAAGAGTTGCCTGTGAACGCCCGCCCTGGCGGGCCTTTCAACCGTGTTATGTACGGCCCGTTGCTTCTGCCGGCGGTGTTCTCCTGCCTGTTGCTAATAGCATTGGCCATGGCGCTCATCGTGGCGGTACCTGGTACCTTGGGCTGGGCAGCCGGCCTGGCCAGCCTGCTCCTGCTGATCTCCGCCACGCTCAAAGCGGGCTGGGAGATCAGGCGCAAACCGGGCCGGCAAGCACTGTCAGAGAGCTAACAGGCATGCCGGGACTCCCAGGGCCCGCGGCCGGGCCCAGGCCGTCTCCAGCCGGTGATGCTAGCGAGAGGACAGCAGCAACCTGCGCTTTCGAGGTTGGCGGCCGTGTCCAGCACAGAGGCACGTTGCAAATGGGGACGATCCTAAAAGTAAAACCTTGGCCTCCCGACGGCACTTACGAGCTCCTGGTCCAGCCCGACGAAGCGTGGATCTCTCCCAACCTGCCCACCTGGTGGTCAAGTGCCGCGGTCATCAAGAAACCTTAGCTGGCCGTTACACCTCCGTGGACCAGATAACGGTATAATGCCAGGCCGGCGAGCCACGGTAACTTTCCCGGCCACCCACCGGCCTGGCACAACCCGGCGTGCAACAAGATCGTAAAAATCTGCTCGCCGCTGTCAAAGAGGTACTCCCCGACGTGCTCCTTTACGTGCGGGAGACCATGCGGCGCAATAAGCAGGGATACGGTCCGGGCTGCCCCGCTCCCGGCTCGGGTGCGCCCGCCGGGGCAAGCCGGCGCTCCGGCGGGCGCACCGTGTTGGTTGATGCTGTAGACCATCCTCAAAACGTCTGCTCCGCATGCCTGACAGCTGGCCTCGGCCCGGGCCGCCCGGCTAGCAGCGGCCACCGAGCAGCCCGGGCAGGCAGTATCCCGGGCTGCCCGCCTGGGCCGCCAAGGCCGTCCACCCATGGCCGCCGCCCGTACCCAAACCGGCAACTACCAGCTGTGGCACACAGACGGCAGAAAGATCAGAAAGCTCCGGCCGGACGGGTCTCCGGCGGGTTAAACTGGTACCAGTGGACAGGGAGGCCAGAGATGTCAGACAACCCACAGTTCCAGGTACGAGTGCACGCCGGGGAGGAGGCACAGCATCTTATCCAGCGGGGCAGTTACCGTCCTCATTGGCCCGCGCCCGGTCTGGGCTGGTGGGCTAACGGCGCCCTGGTCGTAGACCGGGACGGCGCCGCCCTGATCGACGCCGACGGCATGGCTCACAGGTTCCCGGCTGGCGCCGCCCTCCTGTGCAATGTCGAGGGGATCCGGATGGGGACCGCCGGCCCCACCCACAGCCTGTTCGTCACCGACGCCGACCACCGGGTGTTGCTACGGCTGCCGTCGGTGGCCGACGGCTGGGCCGAGAACGAGCTCAAGGAGTTCGCTGGCCACGCCGGCCTGGCCTACGAGTTCTGCTGGATGGACGATGCCGACATCATGGCGCTGTTCCCCCCAGTCCCTGAGGACACCAGATCTGTGCCGGGCGATCTACGACCAGCAACAACGTGACAGCTCGACGTTGTACCGGATCGGGCGGGCGTTGGGCCGTAGCTACCGCCGCCGCCCTAAGGCAACCTAAGGCGGTGCCGGCTGCCTTGCCCGGCCGCCGCAAACAATATGAAGAACCCGGTGCCACGGGGTGCCGGGCTGGCAGGCAGCGTTATAATAGATAAGTGCGCAGATCTTTGTGGTTATGTTGCCCGGGCCGGGCACCGGTGCTGGTGCAGACCAGCTGCCGTCCCATGCCCGCTTCCCTGGTCCCTGCCGAGGCTGGGCTGTGAGCCGCTCCCCGGCCCGCCGGTATGCCCAGCCCGGACGAATGTTGCGGTTCGGCACCGACGGTGTGAGAGGGCTGGCTAACACCGAGCTTAGCCCTGAGCTGGTCCTGGCGCTGGGCCGGGCGGCAGCCCGTGTGCTGGATCCTCCGGCCGGCTCGTCCCGCCGGTTTATCGTAGGGCGTGACACCCGTCGTTCCGGCCCTCTGCTGGCTGCCGCGCTGTCAGCCGGCCTGGCCGGCGAAGGCCTGGACGTCATTGACGTGGGAGTGCTGCCCACCCCGGCGGTGGCGTACCTGTCGGCCCAGCAGGCTGTCCCCGCGGCGGTCATCTCGGCGTCGCACAACCCTTTCTGGGACAACGGGGTTAAATTCTTCTCAGCCGGCGGGAAGAAACTGCCTGACCAGATTGAGCAAGCTTTCGAAACGGAGCTGCAGCAGCTGGTCGGCCGGCCCGGCCGGCCCGGAGGCCGCGACCTGCCGACCGGCGCCGCCTTGGGGTCGCTGCTGGGCGATCCTGACGCCCTGAGCCGGTACGAACGTTACGTGCTGGGATGTCTGCAGGGCCGGGACCTGGAGGGCCTGCGGGTGGTGCTGGACTGCGCCAACGGGGCGGCGTCCACCAGCGGCCCGCAAATCTTCGCTGCGGCCGGCGCTGATCTCGGCACCGTCATCGCGGCGACGCCGGACGGCACCAACATTAACGAAGGGTGTGGCTCGACCGACCCGCGCCGGCTGATCCAGGCTGTCATCGAGCAACGAGCCGACCTGGGGCTGGCTTTCGACGGTGACGCCGACCGGGTTATAGCAGTGGACGCTGACGGCAACATCGTGGACGGCGACCGGCTGATCGCCCTGTTCGCCCTGGACTTAGCGGGCCAGGACCAGCTGGCTGGCCGCACCGTGGTGGTAACCGTCATGACCAACCTGGGTTTCCATCAGGCGATGAGAGCCGCCGGGATCACAGTGCACACCGTGGCCGTGGGCGACCGGTACGTGCTGGAGGCCCTCGACACCAACCGTTGGTCCCTGGGCGGGGAGCAGTCAGGCCACATTGTGTTCCGCTCCCTGGCTACCACCGGTGACGGCGTACTGTCGGGCCTGCTGCTGGCCGACCTGATCCGCCGGCGAGGGGCATCTCTGCGCGAGATGGCCGGCACGGTCATGCGGCAGCTGCCCCAAGTGCTGCGCAACGTGCCGGTGCGGGACCGGGATGAGCTAGCCGGGGCCAGCACGGTATGGGACCAGGTCGCCCGGCTGGGCCGGCAGCTCGGTGACAGCGGCCGGGTGCTGCTGCGGCCCAGCGGGACCGAACCCCTAGTCCGGGTGATGGTCGAAGCGCCGACCAAACAGCAAGCCAGCGAAGCAGCCGAACAGATCGTGGCAGCTTTACGGACCGCCCTCGGCAGCCCGGCCGTCCCGCCGCAGCACCGTTGACCGGCACCGGCACCGGACGGCACAGCCCAACATCCAACATCTGCACCTCCCCGCCATAAGCCCGGCGTAGGCCACACGAGACCAAAGGCCAGCCAGCACCAGCCCAGACGCCGGAGCCCAGCCTAATACCACAACCGGCGGCCTGTATTATAATAAAACATGAGAGTTATCGGCAAATGGTGGGACGAAAGACCGTCAGCCCGGGAGGCCGGTAACACCGGGCAGCCAGGACGCCAGCCGTCCCCACCAGCCAGCCCTCCCAGCCCCCTCCCTGTCCAGCTGATCCGCAGCATGTCATGCACGGAGATCACCGAGGCGACGTTCGGCCGACCCCTGAGCGAGCAGCAATTCGAGGACCTGGCCGTAAGCTGGATCAAAAAGCAGCTAGAGATGCCAGGCCCGGCCGTCTGACCACAGGCACAGACGGAGCGCCAGCACCAGCCGTCTCTGAGCACCTAGCACCGCTGGCACGACCCGCCCGATATAACCGGTGCGATGAGCAAGACCAGGGGCAAAACCGCCAGGACCAAGACCACCCCGGCACTACGGGCGGCCAGCGACCCCGCGACCCCGGCAGCAGTGCTGGGGCAGCTGGGCGGCAGCCCGGATGCCGAGACCCGCCGGGCCGTTGCCGGCAACCGGGCCTGCCCGCCCGGGCTGTTAGCCGAACTAGCCGCAGACCACGACCCGGCAGTGCGCGAACAAGTAGCCCGACGGCGAGCCAAACTGCCGGCAACGGTGGCGCAAATCCTGGCCGGCCAGCATCCTGTCCCGGCGGCACAACCCCGGATCCGGCAGCTGGTAGCCGCCCGCCGGGACTGCCCGGCCGAGCTGGTAGTGCAACTCAGCCACGACCCGGACATGCAGGTGGTGGCAGCCGCGGTGGCCAACCGGGCCTGCCCGCCCGCACGCCTGGCCCAGGTGGCACAAAGGTACCTGGCCGCCCAGGGTGTCCCAGCCGCCGGCCTGGCGGCCGCCGACCAGACACTCAGCGCCGTGGCCAGCAACCCGGCCTGCCCGCCCTGGCTGCTGGCCCAGATATTCGACGCGCCTGTGGCCAAGAAAGCGCAAGTGCAGGCAGTCCGGCACCTCGCATGCCCGCCGGAGACCCTGGACAAGGCCAGCCGGGCACGCCGTAAAACACTGTACAAATACGTGGCCCTGCACCCTAGCACCCCGCCGGCCGCGCTAGGGAGGATAAGCCAGGCCAGCACCACCGTCGGGGTGCTATGCGCCGTCGTGGCCCACCCCGCCTGTCCCACCGACGTACTGGAAGAGCTAGCCAGCAACCTTAGCCCACGGGTCCGCCATGGTGTCGCCGCCAGCCCCAGCTGCCCGCTGCCGGTGCTGCACCGCCTGCTGCGCTCCAAAATACCCAAAATCCAGCAGGCCGCCATCAACAACCAGAACATGCCCCCGCACGTACGAGCGATGTGGCAGCTGGTACATTAGCTGTCCCGCCCCGGGCCGCACCCGGAAACCGCAGAAACAGGTTGACACCCAGGGCCGCGGCGCTCCTTGTAGGAAATGTGGGACATCAACTGCCGCCAGCGCTCGCCGTGGCGCTGGCCAGGTACGACCGGCGGCCCCGGCCCCGGCCGCTGAGCGCCCCAGTGGTACCCGGTGACATCCGGATCTGCACCGGCGGCGGGACATGCAGCTTCGTGCTGGTCCTGACCACGGTTAAGCACGGGCACACCTATGTCGACGGTCATGGCGGCCAGATAGTCAGGCCGAGCTGCGACTGGGTCAACATAGCGCTGCTCACCGGCAACATCGACATCGCCAGCGACACCACACCGATCCTGACCACCGGAATGACCGGCCTGCCGTTCCAGTTGCTAGCGATGAACCTGCTAGCCCCAATATTCCCGCACCAGCTGTCCGGCTGTTACGGCCAGCTCAAACCTGGGCCGGCCCGCACCGTCCACCGTATGCTCCTGGATCCCGACAGCAATATTTTCCTGGGGCACCCCGAGATCAGCCGGGGCCTCCCGTTGTCCGGGCCGCAAGACTGGCGTTGGGAGCAGCATGCGCTGATGCTCACCGACCAGCTGCAGCCGCTGAGCGGCGACGCCCTGCAGGCTGTGCTCGCCGACCTGGACGGCGATCCTCACCCCGCCGGGTGCCCCTGCTCGGCATGCCCTGGCCGGCCAGCCCCAGCTGGCCAGCGTGAACTGTAACGGGTGAGTGCCGCCCCGGGAGTAACCGGCCGGCACCTCCTCGCCGGGCCGGGTGCCGCACAGCAGCGCCACCCGGCCGCTTGTCCTCCCAGACGGCCTGGATGCCCGGGCTGCCGCTAGTACCTCAAGGTGCCAGCAGCTGGGTGCTGGGCGCTTCCGTCATGGTCATGCTGAAAGTTTCGTCCCCGGGCTGGCCGGCGACATGCCCGGTGTCGGTAACCGTGACCGTGGAGAACAGCCAGCCGTACCGGGTGCGGGCGGGGTCGCTTAGCGCGAACTGCGCTGACGTGCTGCCCCAGGTCTTGCTGCGGGCACAGTCAGGCACACAGGTGTTCCAGGTTTCCAGGCCATGGCCGTACGCCCCCTGCGGGCCCCATCGGGCCCAAATTATGCCGACGGCGACAATATTGCCGTCCCCGCAGGCCAGGATCAACCTGGGAGGCCTGGTCTGCGGCGGGCCCATGAAACAGTCCAGCACCGCCGGTGCCGGCCGGCCCGGCGGGCTGCTGGCCAGCACCCGCAAACCCCATCCCAGGCCCGCGGTGGCGAGCAGGGCGCAGACCAGCCCGATCCGGTGCCACAAACGCACATTGGTAAAACTTCGTCTGGGGATGTTCGGTTCCAAGATCGCCGGGCCCGTGCGAGACCAGCAGTCTAGCGCACCGTGGCACGCGGCCGGTGCTGGTATGCCGGCCGCGCCCGGCCGGTTACACTGATAATATGGACATAAGGAGGGGTTGGGATGCTCGAATGCAGTGACGGCGGGCTGGCAAGGATGCCGTTCCGGGTTTCGGCAGTCCAGGAGGTGACAGGCGGGCTGGTAGCGGCGGTCGGCCGGCTGGTACCCCAGCTGTCCAGTACAGCCCGGCCGCCCAGTTTCGGCGAGGTGTACCATTTCGTTAACTCGCCGGCGACCACACTGTTCGTGGCCTACCAGGGGGAGCCAGCCAGCGGGACGGACCCCGCCAGCACTATCGTCGGCATGCTCACCCTGGTGGTTTTCAGCATCCCGACAGGGGTGCGCGCGATCATCGAAGATGTAGTTGTGGACGAACAGGCCCGGGGCCAGGGTGTCGGGGAGGCTTTGACCCTGGCCGCTGTCGAGCTGGCTGGCAGGCTGGGCGTTAAAACTGTCGACCTTACGTCACGCCCGGCCCGGCAGGCAGCCAACCGGCTGTACCAGAGGTTGGGATTCGAGCTTCGTGATTCCAACGTGTACCGCAGGAAGCTGGCCCAGACCTAGACCGGGCTGCCGCCAGGTGATAACCTGTACCGGTGGCATACGCAGCACGCCGGCTCTGGGCGCCCGGCAGCCCAGCTGAGATCGAGGCTGTACCTGCCTGGCTGCCGGGGCGTGCCAGCGTATGAGACAGTACCTGCGGGCGGTGCGCAAGGGGGCCCGGCTGAGCGTGGCGGTGGCGCTGGCCACCTTGATGATAACCGGGGTGCTGGCCTGGGCTGCCTCCACGGCCAACCGTAACAGCGATTACCGGCTGCTGCAGCTGCAGGTCCGCCAGGTGGCCGCCGCCCTGGGCACCTTGCTGCCAGTGGTACAGACAGAGCTGACCGACGCCCTGCAGGTGGCGGTGACCGTTGACAGCCGGGCCGAGTTCCGGCGTTTCGCTGTCGAGGCGGACACTACCGACGGGTCCGCCTCCCTGTCACTCTGGCGCAGGACCGGGGCTGATGCCACCCCGCTGGTCCTGGCTGGCACCGAACCCCAGCTGGTGCTGGACGGCAAGGCTGCTTATTTTTTCTCCCGCCTGCGACCTGGCCACGAGCTGCAGGTGTCAGGTGTCCTGGACGGGCCGGCACCCCGGATCGGGTACGCCGAGATGCCCCCCAAAGGGCACGGCCTTATAATATACGCTGAGAGTGTGTTGCCGGCTGACCACAAGCTGGTCCTGCCCGGCCTGGCCCCGTTCGAAGATCTGGATTTCTCGCTGTACCTGGGCGGCAAAACTGGCGGCGCTCCGTTCGTGGAGACGTCCGCCCCGGTGCTGGCCGGCCTCACCGCTTCAGCCCCCATCCCGTTCGGCAACACCGTGATCGTCCTGGTCGGGATGCCGACCACCCAGCTGGCCGGCCGGCTGTCAGCCGACCTGATCTGGGTCGTCCTGGCCGCAGGGTCCGTCCTTGCGCTGGTCAGCGCCGCCACCGTCGAATATATGGTGCGGCGCCGGCAGCTGGCCGAACATCTAGCCCGGGACAACGAAAGGCTGTACCTGGAGCAGCGCGACATCGCGGGGACGATGCAGCGTGCGTTGCTGCCCAAGATGCAAACGCCGGGCGGCATCGAAATTGCCGCCCGGTACATCCCCGGTACAGCCAGCATGGACGTGGGTGGCGACTGGTACGACCTGGTAAACATCGACAGCGACCGCTGTGTGTTCGTGGTGGGCGACGTGTCAGGCCACGGGCTGCGGGCCGCCGCCATCATGGCGTCGCTACGTTACACCACCCGGGCTTACATCGTCAGTAAAGACCGGCCCGGGACGGTGCTCACCCGGCTCAACGAGCTGCTGCACCAAGAGCTACAAGACGAAGATATGTTCGTCACGGTGCTGATCGGCGAGATCGACCGGCGCCGGCACCGGATGGGCCTGGCCAGCGCCGGCCACCCGCCGCCCTTGCTGGTCTCAGCCGCCGGCGCCGAATTACTACCTGTGCCTGTCGGCACCCCGATCGGGGTGCACCCCGAGCACCGGCCCCCGACCAAAACTTTCACAATGCCATCTGCCGCCACCTTGTTCGCCTACACCGACGGGCTGATAGAAAGACGAGCCGAAAACATCAGCGCCAGCCTGGAACGGCTCCGGCAGGCCGCGGCGTACCGGGACGAACCGGTAGCCCAGGCGCTGCAACACCTGGTCGGAACGATGATACCCGACGGCGCCCAGGACGACGCTGTTGTCCTGGGGCTGCGCTGGTAGGCCAACCGTTGGCCACAAAGCACACCGCCGTGCCCTGCGGCAGCTGGTGGGTGGGGCCGCCCCGGCCCCGGGACTAGCAAACACCTGACAACCTTGTCGCGCTGTACCGCCAGACGGCGGCAGCCCCGGGGTGCTAGCATGACGGTGCCCGCCCGTATGCCGCCGGGCCGTATAAACGGGGTGCCAGCCCGGCCGTGGGCCACAGGTGCCAGCGCGGCACATACGATATGTGAGCGTAACGGGCATGCCTGGTGCTGTCGGCAGCAACCAGTACCGGGCCAGGACCGGTACCGCCAGCCCCGTGCGGCTGGCCGGCCCGGCCTCAGGCCAGCTGCTGGCCCAGGCCCAGGCCGGGGCCCCCTTGCCAGCCAGCACGCCCCCGCCGTGCCGCTGCGGGCATGTGTGGGGGACCCGCTGCCAGGCCTGGGTGGGGCCGCCCACCTGGGCTCACAGCGCCTGCGGCAGGGGTACCGCCAAGCCCTGGTCCAGTATCCCGGTGGAAGCGCTGGAATACCTGTGGCGTACCGACAAGCTCGACCCGTATTACAGCCGGTACAGCGACGTCGTGCGCCAGATCCTGCGCACCCGAGCCCCGTACCCGCTGAACGCACGGCAGCAAGGAAGGTGCGGCCAGCACGGCGAGATCCTGCTGGAGAACGGCTGGTTAGAGCTGCCCGAGAACGCCGCCGCCTATATCAAGTACCTGCCGGGCGAGATGTACCAAGCCCCGGCTGGCACCCTGGTAGGCGACTGGCTGCGCCGGACCGCCCGGCATGACCAGGAGGTCCATATCAAACTGCTGGGCAAAGCCCGAGGGCCGCTGTTGGACGACCTGGCCGCCGGGGCCAGCCCGGCTGTCTGGGAGAGAACGTTGCGCACCAGGCCGAGGTACCTCAGCCTGGACGGGGAGCTAGCCAGCAAGCTGCTGAGCCAACCCGAGCTGCTGCCGCACCTACCAGCCTGGACCCGGCACACCGAACGTTTGGACCGCCGGCTGTCCATGGCGGTGCTGGCCGCGGCGCCGGGCGCGCCGAACGCCTGCTGGGCTGCCAAAAGGACTGTCGGCCTGTCCGCCCAGGACACCCGGGACATATGGGATATCATACGGGTAGCCCGGCCTGACACCCCGGAGCTAGCCGAGGCGACAGAAAGGCTGGTCGTGAGCCCGGCCACCCCCGCCGAAGTGCTGCTGGAGATCGCCAGCCGTAACCAGCACGCCCGGCGCGAACTGGTGCGCCGCGGCCTGGCCGATGCCACCGTCCTGCTGCAGCTGGTAAAGAGCATAGTGCCGCTGCGGGCCCGGGACAGGCGCCTGGCCAGCGAAGTGCTGCGCAACCCGGCCTGCCCGCCCGAAGCTTTACGCCAGCTGTGGCACGGGGCGGGCAAATCCCGCCAGACCAACGACATCGGGATAGCCATCCTGAAACACCCTGCGCTGCCAGACGACCTTATCCTGGAGATCGCCAGCCGGCACGTCTGGGGCGAAAGCTACCTGCTGGAACGTACCTCGCTGCCCGCGGCCGTTTTCGAGCACCTGCTGCGTTCCAACATTAACACCGCCCGGCGGGCAGCCCGGCACTCCTCATGCCCGTCCTACCTGAGAGCGATGTGGGATCTTACCAACCGGTGACAGCACCTTGGCATACAGCAAATATGAGCACTAGAGCGATCGGCGGGGCCGGGACCAACCAGTACGCCCGGCGCGGCCATCCGAAAGAAGACGGCGTGCCGCAACCTCAGGCAGCCGGCATGCCCGACCTGGTACAGCAAGCCAGCCCGCCAAAGCCCAAAGCTCCCACGGCGACAGCGGTCGGGTGGCGCCTGACCAAAGTAGAAGGCCGGTCCAACAAATACTATCTGATCGTGGTGTTCGGGAACGTCCTGACGTTCCTGTGGGGGAGGAACGGCACAGCCGGCCAGGCCCAGCTGGTCGTCCCCGGCCACCCGCGCGATATTGCCAACCTGGCCGAAGAGCAGACTCGCAAGAAGATGGGCCGGGGGTACCGTCCCGAGAGCAGCCCCCGCCAGTTCGAGATCGACCAGGGCATGGCCGCCCGGCTGCACCTGGCGGCCAAACAGATGGTGGCCGACCGTTACGGCCCGCCGGTCAAACAGAAGATCGACCATTCCTGGGTCCAGGCGGTGGTGGACAGCTACGAGGAAGCGGCACACGACCCGACGGCCCGCCTGGACGCCGGGGACAGGTACCGCAGCAACAGGTACTGGGAGGCCGCCCAGACCGGCCAGGAGTTCGAAATAGAGATCCCTCGCTACATCCAGGCGATGTGGGAGCTGGCCCACTGAGCACAAACCCGCCGCGCGCAAGATCAGAAACCCCCATTAACAACAACACCCCTCGTGTGATATAATGGTGTTGTGAGATGTGGGATTAGGTCGAACGGAGGCGAAAGCTGATGCGCCAGCTCGGTCGTGCTATCCGCTGGCTGTTCGTGCTGATGGTGCTGGACTACGCCTACCACGCAGCCCGCAACGCCGGCTGGTCCGGCCGTATCCATCTCAACCTGGCCGCAGTCAACTGGTCGGCGCTGAAACCGCTGGGAGTCGCCGCCCTCATCGCTTTCGCTATCTGGGCACTGTGGCCCCGGCCCTACAAACTGGGCAAAGGATGGCCCAGCTGGCACCAGCTGCCGCGCGACCCTGTCGACCTGCTGGACCTGTCGCCCGCCCAGTTCGAGGCCACCATCGCCCAGCTGCTGCACTCGATGGGGTACCACAACGTGCGCAGTATCGGCGGGCCCGGCGACCTGGGGGTAGACGTCGAATGCCTGGACGCCAACGGCCAGCGGGTAATCGCCCAATGCAAACGGTACGCCTCTGACCACCCGGTGGGCTCCCCCGAGCTGCAAAGCTTCATCGGGATGGCCTACACCCATCACGAAGTGGCGCCCGGGTGCGCCCTGTACTTCACTACCAGCCGGTTCACCCGGCCCGCCCTGGACCTGGGCCGCCAGCACCGTATCATGATGGTGGACAACCACCGGCTCAGCCAGCTGCTGGCCTCCCTGTAGGCACCCGCACCCGCCCGGCAGCAAACAGCCGCCGCAACCCACCCGCTGCCGGGCGGCCAAGCCCCGATCTCCCGCCCCGGCTGCACGCCCGCAAACCCGGCAGTTGTCCGGCGGCACTAAGTATGGCATACAGCAGGTATGGCCAGGAGCCATTTCAGCAGGCGAGAAGACAGTCAGCGCCGGGTGGGCCAGAACGGGGTCCCCGACCTGCTGTCGCAGGGCCTGCAGCTGTCCCTGGACGATTTCTGGGAACGTCGCAGCGCCGCCGCCAGCCCTGATTCGACACCCGAAACACTGCAAAAGCTGAGCCACGACCCGGACTGGGAAGTACGCGAAGTGGTGGCCAGCAACCCACGCACCCCGCCGGCCGCCCTGACCAAGCTCAGCGGCGACCCGCAGCTGGTGGTCCGCCGGATGGTGGCCAGCAACCCCAACACCCCGTCGGCCACGCTCAGCGCCATGTGCGTGGAAGCCGAGAAAGAGGCGTACGCTTTCGCCTGCCGGCACACCTCCCCCGGGACGGTGCAGACCTTGGCTTCTATCTGCTCAGTGGCCGCTCAGAACCGCAGCTGCAGCCCGGGGCTGCTGGACCATCTCAGCCGGCACAGTTACACCTCGGTCCGCCAGAACGTGGCCGCCCACCCGGTGTGCCCGCCGACAGTCCTGAGCGAGCTGAGCTGCGACCCCGACCCGTACGTACGCCGGCAGGTAGCGATACACCCGGCCAGCCCGCCGGAAGCGATCGACCGGCTGTGCCAGGACAACCACAGCGCGGTGCTGGAAGCGTTACGCTCCCGCCGGATCCTGCTGCACCTGGGCTAGGCCGGCCGGCCCGGCCGTTCAGCCGGCAGCGCTACGGATCACGATGTCAGCGAAAATGTTGCTGCCGATCCCCAGCACAGCCGCCGGCCCGGTGGACCACACCCCGTAAGTGTCGTCCGACAGGGTGTTGCCCTGGACCGTGATCGTCAGAGGGCTGACGGTGCCCACAACCACCGCGGAGGCCAGCAGGTCCAGGTGCGGGCTGAA
>Ga0326727_10003297_pt1 | contig 52119 bp, 50 predicted proteins | sample MB2enrmetagenome_FD_207643 | JGI IMG/M metagenome (GOLD analysis project Ga0326727, IMG submission 207643) | Lab enriched peat soil microbial communities from McLean, Ithaca, NY, United States - MB29MY | ecosystem: Environmental > Terrestrial > Soil > Wetlands > Peat | place: USA: New York...
TCGACGCGCCGTCCGTGGTGGACGCGGCCGGGCGTAAAGGGCGCCCGTGTCACATCGCCGCCGGCAACCAGCCTTCAATGTTTCCAGATACTTGAAGAGGAGGTGCATAATGGACCGGGCGTCGCCGTGGCTCTTATGACGTTGATTGTTGGTCTTCGCGAGGCGGGCACCGGCCTCACCCCGTCATGGCGGGCGGAGGCCCGCCATCCACGCCTTGGCTGCGGCCTGCACCCGCGGAAGGCGTGGATGCCGACCTTCGTCGGCATGACGTTGTCGCGTTCCGCAGTGCAACAGGTGCTTACCAACAACCAACGCTATAAGAGCCACCGCCGTAGAGATGACCGATGGGCACGCGCGGCTGAATTGTCATGGCGGGCGTAGGGCAGCCATCCACGCATTTGGTTGCGCAAGCAGAAGGCGTGAGTTGCCGACCCCCGGCCTTCGCCGGGGCATGCTTCGTCGGCATGACGGGGCGGCCCCATCGAAGAGTCGTTCTCAATGCCGGTTGGTGTTACGGCGCGAACATCGCCGGGACTGCATCGGAGCCGGCAGTGCTGACATGTTTGCTCAGAATGTCGTTCTTTGCCGTTATCGAGACATCGCCCGCGACGGACAACAAATCCGACAACGTCGTTCCGGTAAAAGTATCGCTGACCGCGATCGTTGCACGGTCGCGGGCTATGGCATAATTCGCGTCCGGGTTTTGTTCGCTGTGCTGGCTCAATTGCCTGAAGAAACCAGGCCGCCGCGGACCAGCGCGGCGGCCCGTCGCATCAGACGGCGGCGGCCGCCAGCTTGGCAGCTTCCTTCGCCTGCAGTTCCGCCAGGGCCTGCTCGTCGGTCTTCATGATGCCGAAGTCCAGCAGCATCTGCTCCAGCTCTTCCATGGTGATCGGCGTCGGGATCGTGCCCTTGCCGGCGTTCGCGTGGATCTTCTCGGCCAGGGTACGATACTCGCCGGCCTGCTTCGAGTCCGGAGCGTACTGAATAACCGTCTGCTTACGCAGTTCGGCGTGCTGAACGATATTGTCGCGCGGCACGAAGTGGATCAACTGCGTGTTCAGGCGCTTGGCCAGAGCTTCGGCCAGGTCGAACTCGCGGTCGGTCTGGCGCTCGTTGCAGATCAACCCGCCGAGGCGGACGCCGCCGGAATGAGCGTACTTCAGAATGCCCTTGGCGATGTTGTTGGCGGCATACAGCGCCATCATCTCGCCGGACATGACGATGTAGATTTCCTGCGCCTTGTTCTCACGGATCGGCATCGCGAACCCGCCGCACACAACGTCGCCGAGCACGTCGTAGGAGACGTAATCGACATCGTCATAAGCGCCGTTTTCTTCAAGGAAGTTGATGGCGGTGATAACGCCGCGGCCGGCGCAACCAACGCCAGGCTCCGGGCCGCCGGACTCAACGCATTTGATGTCTTTGTAGCCGATCTTCAGGACGTCCTCGAGCTCGAGGTCTTCCACCGAGCCGGCTTCAGCGGCCAGGCTCAGAACAGTGTCCTGAAGCTTCGTGTTGAGGATCAGACGGGTGGAGTCGGCCTTCGGATCGCAGCCAACGATAAGGATCTTCTGGCCGAGATGGACCAGGGCGGCGAGGGTATTCTGAGAGGTGGTGGACTTGCCAATGCCTCCCTTGCCGTAAAAGGCTATCTGACGAAGTTTGCCCATGTGGTGTTCCTTTTTGCGGATGAAGATGCCGGGAACCGACCCGACACCGCAGACGAACGCAGTAAAATTCCAGCAATTTGCATGCCAAGAACAGGATGTTCAGGCAATCAGACGCGCGGCGGCGGGATGCGCCGCTGCGTACCAGGCGGCAATACCCGCCTCGATCCAGTCATAGGCGTATTCGTGCGATGCCTCGATACCGGCGGCCGACAGGCTGTCCTTCGGGCAATCGCCGATCTTGGCGCACAGCACGACGCTGATGCCGTCCAGCGCGGCGATGACGCTGTCCAGCGTTGCGTCTTCGCCCCAGCCGCCTTCGCAGTATTTCTCCACCTTGCGATGGCCGCTGAAGCTGATGCCGGCGGACGAAACTTCATAGACCTGGAATTCCGTGGCGTGACCGAAATGCTGGTTGATCCGGCCGCCGCCTTTCGTTGCCACGGCCACCAGGACTTTCGCGCCGGTCTCGGAGGCCGCAACGGTCTGCGCGGCTTCGGCCTGTTTGGCGGTGCGCTCGCCACGTTCCTCGGCCACAACGGCACGGTAGGCGGCGCGCTTGGCCGGGTCGTATTCCACGGCTTCCGGCAAAACGTCCATGTTGAAGTCCTGCCCGCGATCCTCGCCCAGCATGCCGACGGCGTCGGCACGGCATTGCCGGCAGTGGCGCATCAACTTCGTTCCGCTGGACAACCGGTCCTGCAGGTCCTTCAGTTCCATCGCACTCGGGCCGCGCTGGCCGGTCAGGCCGAAATGCGTGCCGTGAGCGGGATCTGAGATCAGCGGCATGATGTTGTGCAGGAAGGCGCCCTTGGCCTTCACCACGCGATTGACCTCGATCAGGTGCTCGTCGTTGATCCCGGGAATCATGACGGAATTAACCTTCACCAGGATGTTTCGTTGCGTCAGCATTTCCAGGCCGAGCATCTGGCGCTCATGCAGGATCCGGCTGGCTTCCAGGCCGAACCAGCGGCAGTGGTCGTAGAAGATCCAGGGGTAGATCGCAGCGCCGATATGCGGATCGACCATGTTGATGGTGATGGTGACGTGGTCGATGTTCATGTCCACGATCTCGTCCACATGGTCGGGCAGTGCCAGACCGTTGGTGGACAGGCAAAGCTTGACATCAGGGATGCGCGCGGAGACTTCCTGGAAGGTCGCCTTCGTCTTCTTCCAGTCGTAGCAGGCGTCGCCGGGGCCGGCGATGCCGAGCACCGAGAACTGCGGCACCGCGTTGGCAACGGCGACGACTTTGCGCATAGCCTGCTCCGGGGTGAGTTTTTCCGACACCACACCGGGGCGGGATTCGTTGCTACAATCGTATTTACGGTTGCAGTAGTTGCACTGGATATTGCATGCGGGCGCGACGGCGACGTGCATGCGGGCGAAATAATGGTGTGCTTCCTCGGAGTAGCACGGGTGGTCCTTGACCTTCGCCCATACCGCCGGGTCCATGTCGGCGGGGCCGTCGGATGACCCGCAGCTTGCGGAGGCACAGCCGCCGGATTCCAGCCCGGCGCGCATTGCTTCCGGCGTGACGGGTGCCTTCAGGCTCTCGAGACTGATCATTTGGGCCACTTGCCATTCCTTCCGCCGGCGGGGATTGCACGCATTCCAGCAATTGGCGTGCCAGATCAGGAGATCGCGCGGTGCAAGCGTGCCGGCGCAATGATTGCCGCGATCCGCCGGCCGGAGTCATTCCGGACTCAGCCCATCCGGCCGCGGGGAGAGGCCGTAAATGTTCGACGTTGTACTAACGAGGCCATCTCTGTACATTCAGGTGAGATCGCGTATCCCTCATCGTCGGAGCCGGGCCTCGACCGTGCTGGTACGGTTCATGCAAACAACCTCGTTGACGATGATCCAGATACCCGCCCCCGAATCCGTTCGTTGCTTGATTGGCCTGACGGGCCGAATTGCCGTCCCGCGCTCCGTGTCCGATGCCGGGCTGGAACCGGCAACGCCCGGTCTGCGCTATGGCTATCCGGATACCGCGGATCGATCGGTACTCGGGAACATCGGCATCTCTCCGATCGCCCCGGATGCCGTCACCCTCGACCACGTCACCTTGAAACGGAACGGCAAGGACATCCTGCGCGACCTGTCGCTCAGGTTCCGCCGGGGCACCATCACCGCCGTCGTCGGCTGCTCGGGCGTTGGCAAGTCCACGCTGATGGGGGCGCTGAACGGACTGTTGCTCCCGGCCTCCGGCAGCATATTCATCGCCGGAGCCGGACGGCTCGACGATCCTAAATCATTACGCGAGGCGCGCCGCGGCACGGCGACGATTTTCCAGGACCACGCGCTGATCGACCGTTTGCCGGCTATCGACAACGTGCTGCTTGGCCTCGCCGACATGCGCCATCCGCTTTCGCCGCTGCCCTGGCCCCGCTCGCTGCGCCTGCGCGCGGCAACGGCGCTCGACGAGGTGGGACTGTTGAGCCGCGCCACCGCTCGCACCGGCCAGCTTTCCGGCGGCGAGAGGCAGCGTGTCGGCATCGCCCGCGCGCTGGTCCGCCGCCCGCGCCTGCTGTTGGGAGACGAGCCATTCGCTTCGGTCGATCCAACGCTCGCCCGCCAGCTCGGAGCCGAATTCCGCCGGCTGGTGATCCGCAACGGGATCACCGTGATCCTGGTGCTGCATCAGATTCCGCTCGCGCGGACGCTGGCCGATCGCATTGTCGGTCTGGCCGCCGGGCGAGTGGCCTTCGACGGACCCGCCGCCGATTTCGATGCCGAAGCAGAGGACGCGGTTTTTTCCTCTGCACCCATGTAACAAAGGTCAACACGATGCCTGTCAGCCTAAGCCGCCGTTCCCTGTTCGCCTCGGCGCTGCTCGCCGCCGGGCTTGCGCCGCCCGCCTTCGCGCAGGATCGCCCGAAGAAGCTCGTTGTCGGCCTGCTGCCCGGCGAATCCGCCCCGACCGTCATGCGGCTGAATGAGCCGTTGCGCATCTATCTCGAGAAGCGGCTCGGCATGCCGGTCGAACTGGCGGTCGGGGCCGATTATGCCGCCACCGGCGAGGCGCTGCGGTTCGGCAGGCTGGATATCGCCTTTCTCGGGCCGGTGACCTACATCCTGCGGTCCCGCAGCGCGAAGCTGGAGCCGTTCGCCCGGCCGTCCCACGCTGTCGTCGGCCCGACCTTCACCGCGGTCATCATCGTGCCTGCGGACAGCCGGGCCGAGACGCTGGCCGACGTGAAGGGCGGCGAGGTGGCGTTCGGCGATCCGGCATCGACCTCCGGCACCTGGGTGCCTCGATACCAGTTGCTGCGGGCGGGCCTGGTATCCGGGCGCGATTATACGCTGCGGGTGCTGGGGGCGCACGACGCGGTCGCCCTGGCGGTGGCGAACCATCGCGTGACAGCCGGCGGCCTGTCGCAGCCGGTTTACGCCCGCCTGCTGAAGGAGGGCAAGATCGACCCCAAGGCAACGCGCGTGCTCGAACAGTCGCAGCCGATACCGGAATATATGTGGACCTTCCGCCAGGGCCTCGACCCGGCATTCAAGGAGGAAGTCCGCCAAGCCTTCATCCACGTTGACGACCCGGCGGCGCTTCGGGTTTTCAACGCCGAAGCCTTCATTCCCGCGGTCGATTCCGACGTTGACCGGGTACGGGGCTGGATCGCCGCGATCCAGGCCGCCAACCCCGACGCGGTCCCGCCGCCGCAATGAGCGCGAGTGCGGCCTCAGCCGGCATCGAGGCCATCCTCGCGGATGGCCGCCGCCGCTTGTACGGCAGTCTGGCGTCCGGCGGCGCGGTGCTGATGGTTGTGGTCTGCGCCTTCGCCTATGGCGACGCGTTCGACTTGCGGCGCTACGGCGACGCGCTGCCAACCATACTGCAACTGGCCCGCGACGCGATGCCGCCGGACTTCAGCCGTTGGACCCAGTGGGGCCGGCCATTGCTGGAAACCCTGGCGATGAGCGTTGCGGGAACTGCTTTGGCTGTCTGCGCCGCCTTGCCGCTGGCAGCCCTGGCCGCCCGCAACGTGACCCGCCGGCCCTGGCTGGGCGAGCCGGTGCGGCTGATGCTGAACGCGATCCGCTCGATCCCGGGGCTGATCTGGGGGGTAATCTTCGTGGCAGCGGTCGGGTTCGGGCCTCTGCCGGGGATCCTGGCGCTGGCCACCCACAGCACCGGCATGCTGGCCAAGCTGTTTGCCGAGACGCTGGAGCATGTTGATCCAGGCCCCGGGGACGCGATGCGCAGCCATGGCGTCTCGCGGTTGGGTGTGCTGCGGTTTTCCGTGCTGCCGCAGATCCTGCCGCGCCTGGTGGACGTGACGCTTTATCGTTGGGAGCACAACCTGCGTGCGGCGACGACCTTGGGTGTGGTCGGGGCAGGGGGCCTGGGCCTGGAGATCATCACGGCATTTCATCTGTTCGAATACCGTGAAGCTTCGGCGCTGATCATCGTGCTGCTGGCGCTGGTGACGTTCATCAACGTGGCGGGCGGGTTGCTGCGGGGGCGGTTTTTGGGGGGTGCTTGATCGCCGGGCCGGACGAACGCGGTGAACCTTTTTGAATAAGCCGCATTTTCCGTGTGTAGGCTCTGCACCGAGGCAGCCGAAGACTGTGCAGGTTCCGAATGGCGAACATTGATGCCGATGTTGAGATTATCGAAGGCACCGCCGGGCAGGTGGCGGAGGAACTGGCGCGCCGCGGGATAGATCCCGCACGCCTGGTCACGCTCACCATCGAGCCGGAAGATTGGCTGACCCGGGGCCGCCGGGAAAGCCGTCCTCGGGTGGAAGCCGCGGGGCTGAGCGACGCCGCCAGTGACGCGCTCATCAAAGAGGCGCGGCGCGACGCGAATGAAGACATGCGCCGAGATCCAGCAGTAGGCAGTCGCTAACGCGGCCTTTCCGTACGCGCTGTGGTGGATACGAATGTCCTTATCAGTGCCTGTCTGAAGGCCGACTCCTCACCACGTCACGTCATCCGCTTTATCGAAACCCGCGGTGTCTTTTTGAAATCAGTGGCGACCGAAACCGAATTTCATCTGGTGCTGGGCAAGCCGAAGGGCCGCAGCCGAGGCTGTGTCTGTTCCGGGCGGCTTGCGCGCCTGCCGCGATCCGGACGATGACAAGTTTTTGGAACTCGCCGTGCACGGACATGCCGACGTGATTGTTTCCGGCGATATGGATTTGCTCGCGCCAGATCCATTTCGAGGTGTTCGGATCGTCGATCCGGCTACGTTTCACCGCGAACAGCGGCCCCGATAGACTAAGCGCCTATTCCCCGGATACAGCCCGTTGCGCCAAACGGCGACGTCCACCGCCACCCTGCTTCTTCTCTGAGCAATCCTCCGACCCCATGCCTTCCTCGATCGGATCGCAATCGGCCTGCTGCCGAGCGGACGCCGGTGCCAGCAGCAGATTCAACGCGTCGACGTCACTGGCGAACATGATCTTCGCTTTCGTCTCCATCGAGCGGAAAATGTCCAGCACGGCCCGACCGGTCGGGGTCAGCGACGCGCTGCCGCCCCGCCGGCCGCCGATGACGCGCGTCACCAGAGGCTCCCGGAAATATCCGTTCATGCTTTCAAGCAGTTTCCAGGCGTTCGGATAGGCCATGCCCATCATTCGGGCCGCTGCGGCGATCGAGCCTTGCCGATCGACGCCCTCCAGCAACGCCATCTTGCCGGGGCCGATCAGCGGCAATACCCGCACCTGAACGCTCAGCTCCGGTTGATCCGCCATGTCTCCGTCCCGTTGGTGGTCCCGATCGCCTAACCGCTTCGGCGGCGCGCGTCAAGGAACCATCCATCAGGACGTTGATTTCGTTTGATAATCCCCGGCCGATCAGACCTCCTGCTCGTCCAGCGCCATCGGCCGGCCGGCGGCGTCGCGCATGACGCGGCGCATCCACAGCGGCGGCACGCCGTTCATCAGGCGCTGAACGTTGGAGATCACGTCGTCAATGTCGCGCACCGTCGCGCTTTTGACGGGGAAAATCCGCAGCGCATGCACGCGGAAGGCGGCGAGATCGCTCAGCCCCAGGGTGAACAGCACCGAGCAGCCCTTCAGCGCATCGACCCGGTCCACCAACGGATCGCGGCCGGTGCCGTCGTCATCTTCCATGTCGTCCATGATGCAGGTGCCGAGCTGCTTGCCAAGGCCGCCGCCCGGACCTTTCTTGGCGATGCCGCCGGGACCGAAATGGATCACGTCAACGAATTCCGAGCTGTCCCTGGCCACGTCATAGAAAACGACCTGTTTGGCGGCGGCGAAATTCGCGTCAACCTGGATCAGGCTGTTCGTGGTGACGGCGATACGAAGATGCGGGGCATCCATGGCGGGTTCCTCAAGGGGTCAGGTCATCGGTTGGTTGATCGCCGCCGTCTCGCGCCCGAAACGCTGGCGGAAGCTGGCCGGCAAAGTCACGCCGTCGGGGGTGCGGGCGCGCCATTTGTCCATTTCGGCAAACGGCAGAGCGCCGTCGGTCAGCGCTTCGACCGGAATTATGTACAGGATATCGCGGTAGACGATGAAGAAATCGATCGGATACAGCGTCGCATCGCGGTACAGCGGGCTGATCTCGATGCGCAGGAAATCGCCCTCGACCTCGGTCTTCGGGTTGTCGCAATCGAAACGGGCATGCCGGTTGAACCGGCTGGTGCGGCGGAACTGATACAGCACGCGGTCTTCATCGAAATAGCGCTTCAGTTCGCCGCTGATATCGAAGAAATATTGCGACAGCATAGCCGCGACATAGGCTTCCGGATAAGGCTGGCGCAACGATTCCAGATAGTACGCCGTCGCCGACTCAAGCAATTGCAAGCCGATCGGCGTGATCGCGAGCTGCAGGGCCAGCTTGTGGACGGTGCCGTTGAACCAGATGATCCCGTCGTCGATCGTGACGCGCCCTTGCGGCGTGAACGCCACCGACCAGGCCACGCGGAGGATGCGGTACAGTTCGGCGACCACTCTCTCGCTCATGGTGTTGCGCGGCATGCCGGCCGCACGCTGCCATGTCGTTTTGCCGTCGCAATCAGGTGTCTGGGACTGGACATATGAATCCAGCACCAGGAAGGCGCTGAAGACGCCACGCAGTTCGTCGGTTACCAGGTCGTCCTGGCGCGGTTCCGCGGGGGCGAAGACCAGGGCCTTGCGTTTTGTATAGAGTTCGATCTGCCGATATTCCGGCAGCGACAAGCGGCGTTGCGCGCCGTTGGTCGAACCGGTGAGCAGGTCGTGCAGCTTTACCATAATGTCCCAAGCTCCATATCCGGCAGGCGTCCGGGACGGGATTGCGCCCGTCCCGGATTGTTACTCACCAGGTGTTCAGGATCCATTCCCGGTCCCTGGTATATTCCATATGCGCGAACATCGCGTTGGCGATGGCCTCGCCCAGCAGCATCGCGCCGCGGTAGCCGATGCTCGGGTGACGATACAGGCCGGCCCGGTCGAAGGTCGGGAAGCCGACTCGCGCCATCGGAATGTTGTTGTCGATGGCCACGTAACGTCCCTTGGAGTGTCCGAGGATCAGATCGATCTTGTAATCCGGATCCTTCGCGCGCTTCTCAAGCTCCCACAGATCGGCGTTGCACACCACTTCCATGTCCCAGTTCGCCCGATTCTTGAGCGCCAGGATACGCGGATCGCGCTTGTACTTGCTGTTGTCGTCGCCGAGCAGCAGCAGGGCCGGTTCCAATTCGACTTCCAGGCAGAACTCGGCCATGCCGATGACCATGTCCGGATGTCCGAAGATCGCCACCCGCTTGTTCGCGAAGAACATGTGGGCGAGATCCTGCAGCGCATCCACCGCCAGGCCGCGTTCCTTCACCAGCGACTCAGGGATCGGCTTGCCGGTGATTTCGCTGAGCGTGCGCAGCAGGGCGTCGGTGTTGCCGATGCCGTACGGCGTGGAAACGATGTGCGCCGGGACCTGGAATTCCTTTTCCAGATATTCCGCCGCGCTCGCACCCTCATAACGCGCCAGGGCGACCGAGGCGGTTGCCCCGGTGGTCGCGGCGAGTTCTTCCACCGTGGTCCGGCCATGCGTGTGGATCGACTTGTCCGGCAGCATCGGCGAGTCGAAATCCTCGGTATCCATCAGGATCGTGCCGTCAATGCCCATTTCGGACAGATAATGCTTCAGCAGCACCACATCGCCCGGATTGACCCAGCCGGGGAAGAGATTGATCTTCCCCGTCGGCGCCACTTTCTCCTTCGCAATGTTCTTGATAACCGCTTCAACGCACTGGCTGTAGCCACCGACCTGGCTGCTCTTGAAGCTCGGGGTGTGGACCGCAACGACATGGATCGTCCGGTCGGGGAACTCCTCCTTCAGCAGCACGTTGATCTTGGTGATGTTGCCTTCGACGTCGTCGCCGATAACCTCGGTCGAGCAGGTCGTGATGACCGGAATCACCCGCAGTGCCGGATAGCGCCGCGCCAGCGTCAGCACACCGTCCATGATGCGCTGATGGCCGCCGAACACCGCCGAGTCCTCGTGCAGAGAGGTCGAGGCGATGTCGAAGTTCTCCTTGAAATGCTGTGCGAACAGCAGGCGGACGAACATCGAGCAGCCTTGGCCGCCATGAACCAGCGGAATGCAGTCCTTGATCCCGATTCCGGCGTACTGGGCGCCGGCCGGCTGGCAGTCATACATCGGGTTGATGATGCCCTGCCGTTTTTTAGTCGTAATCTCGCAACCCATGACGGGCTCCTTTCATTACAATAAATGGCGCCTAGTAGAGCGAGTGGCTGAGTTCGTGGTTCTTGGAGTTGGTGATGGCGATATCCACCAGCTTCTCCTTGAGCACACCCAGGATTTCGTGGATGTGCGACGGATTCTCAGACTCGATCCAGGGAAAGCGCTTCCTGAAATCGGCGACCATGATCACGGCGTCCGAGTAGAAAAGCTTTTCCATCGGCGTGTGCCGCGGCGGCTGCTTGCCGGTGAGAAGTGCCGAGGCGGCATCGACGATGCCCTCGATATTCTCCTGCCGGTCCCAGGTGCGGGAGAAGAACTGCCAGAGGCAGCGCTCCTGCACATAGGCAAACAGTTGGTCGGCCTTGGCGTTGTGTGCTGGGGAAATCATTCTGCGGCCTCCCGGTAGGCCACCACATCATTCGCACGGATATCCGTGGCGGCGAGTTTCAGAAGCGGATTGTGCACGGCGTTGTACATGTCGCGGGCCAGGTTGACGAAGCCCTCGAAGCCCATGTACGGGCCGTTGTGGTAGCCATGACCGTTGACGTACGGGATGTGCAATTTCTTGACCAGCTCGCCGACGCGCGGGCCGGTGAAGATGACGTCGGGACGGACGCGGTCGATGATCTCGAAGAACTCGAGCTCGTTGCCGTCATCGATGTAGTACGTTCCGGATGCGCCGCGGGCGATCACCTTCTCGAAGTCTTCCTGGTGGCCGAACTTCGACGACATGGCAACGACCTGCACGCCGAGATCGTCTTCAACCGACTTGGTCCAATGCCACAGGCGCGGACCGCCGGTCCAGATCGCCATCTTGGTGCCCTTCAGGCGCTCCTTGTACCAATCCAGCTTGCCCTTCCACTTGGCATTTTCCTCGGCGATCAGCTTCTCGCCGCGGTCTTCGATACCGAAGAAGGCCGTGATCTTGCGGATCGCTTCTTCCATGTAGCTGAAGCCCCACGAGTCGATGTCGAGGCGCGGGATGCCGTATTGCTTCTTCAGCTCATTGGCGATGTAGCCCGAGGAGCGGGCGCAGTTGACGACGTTGAGCTGGGCGCGGTGCATGCAACGAAGGTCGTCGTACGTTCCGTTGCCGGTGAAGTGGGCGATGACCTGGATGCCGAGCTTTTCCCAGTAGGTGTTGAGAAGCTGGGTGTCGCCCTGGATGTTGAAGTCGCCGATGAAGTTCATCGTGAATTCGCTGGTGATCGTCGGCTCCAAGGTGCCGACCTTCTCGTTGATCCAGCCGATGTTGAGAACGTGGTGTCCTTTCGACTGGGAAACGCCGGCGAAGCCGGGGCATTCAACGGTGAAGATATCGACGTCAGGACGTTCCTGCATCACCTTCTTCGCCACCGCCTTGATGTCGTCGCCGATAAGCGCGGTCGGGCAGGTGGTGTAGACGAACATGCGCTTGATTTCCGGCATTTCGTCGAAGGCTTCGTTGATCGACTTCTCCAGGCGCTTTTCACCGCCGAAGACGATGTGGCTTTCCTTCATGTCGGTCGACCAGACGTACTTCATGTTGAAGTGGCCGTTGTCGGTCGGATAGCGCTTGGTGTGCCAGGTGTCGTAGGCGCAACCAATCGGCCCGTGGATCATCTGGATGGTGTCCTTGAGGACCCCGCCGATGACCAGCTTGGCGCCGCAGAACGCGCAGCCGCGCTCGGACAACGTGCCCGGAATGGTCTGGGCGTTGGAAACCGGGAGGAAATCCCGCGTGTCCTCGCCATCGACCTTAAGATAGATGTGCTTTTCCCGCTCGGGGATGTCCTTGTCGCATTCCAGAAGCACCATAGGCATGAGGAGTTCTCCGTGTCTGTTGCTCGGGTTGAGTATCGAACGGGAATGTATTTGCACGGGGTGTGCCAACTCCGTTCGGACCCGCGGGACATAGCGAAATTCGTGTTTGCGCGGCCGGAGACCGTCTGGAGTGTTCCGATTAGTACGAACGACCCGGGAAAGAGTACACGCCGGTGCGCGGAGTGTGAGAACCGCGTCGTATCCAGCCGCGCTGAGCATGTGGCACGCTGGTTGCGAGTCGTTTCCCACCCTATTCGTACTCGGAGGTTTCTCCATGTCCATCGACACGATCGAAAAACCACAAGCCGCCGCGATCACCCTGCGGATCGCTGTGGCCAGCAAGGACGACATTCGCATCGACCAGCATTTCGGCCACGCAGACTCGTTCCTGGTGTACGATGTCACCGCCGATGGCGTGACCCCGCTCGGCCGCCGCGAAATTGCCGCCCACGCCGAGGGTGAGGACGAAGACCCGCGCCAGACCATCCTCCGCATGCTCGCCGACTGCAAAGTCCTCCTGGTTGCCAAGATCGGGCCCAACCCGCAGGAACAGCTTGCGGCCGTTGGGATCGAGGCCAGCGACATGCTGGCCGGCAAGCCGATCGAAACGGCGCTGAACACGACGTTCGCGGCGAAGAACGTGGATCATGGCGACAGCGCGGTCGATTCCTCCAGCTTTCGGCTGCTGCACGCGATGCTGCGGGTTACCGACCTGGACCGTTCACTGGACTTCTATACCAACCAGTTGGGCATGCAGGTGCTGGAGCGCCGCGATCACAAGAAAAATCAGTTCTCCCAGGCCTATATCGGTTTCGGTGACGGCTTCGGACAAATGACGCTGGAGCTGGTGTCGAACTGGGACCACGAGGGCCCTTACACGCAGGGCGAATCGTTTGGCCATGTTGCCATCGAGGTCCGCGGAATAACCGCCCTGTGCGACCGGCTTTCTGCCGCCGGCGTAAAAATGCCCCGGCCACCCCGCGCCCAGCGCCATGGCGAGAATATTGTCGCCTTCATCGAAGATCCGGACGGTCACCAGATCGAACTGGTCCAGAAACCCACATAAAGGAGATTACAATGTCAGTTGAATCCGCCGTCGCCTACATCAAGCGCATGCGCGAGGATAATGAGTTTCGTCGCGTCCTGAACGAGAACAGCGAAGACGAAGCCGCCAACTGGGCTTTCGTCAAGGCGAATGGCTACGACTTCACGATGGCCGATTTCAAGGCGGCGCAGGACGAGGTCTACAAGGAATACGGTGTCGATCCGAACCAGGACATTCAGATCGGATCGTAGGCTAGCCCGTCATGGCGCGCTCGCGCGCCATGACGAACGCTTCAGCTCCGATACCGCAGCACCGCCTCGCGCCGGTTGGTGAAGTGCTGCGCCATTCTTTCGGCGTCATCAACAGTTATCGGAAATCCGTAGGTTTTCGCGGCGGCGGCCAGTTGCGCCGCCTGCATGCCTTGTAGGGACGCGAAGCCGGCGGTCGCCATGGCATTGACCCGGCTGCGCAATGCCGGATCGCCCGTGCGCGCCAACCAACCCTCCCGCACCGATCCAGGGGAATACTCCGGCCCGACCGCAACGGCGGACTGGCGATCGTACGTATTGATGGCGGCCATCATGGCTATATCCGCCAGGATCATATGAAACTGCTGATTTTCGGTTGGTGCGGTCATGAACCTTATCCCTGTTGGTGCGCTTCGGCGCGGCGAAACGTTTTGTAGCTGATGTTGTGCTTCTCCATGCGCAGCCCCAGGATGCGCCGTGTCAGGCCGAGTTCCTTGGCCGCCTCGGTCATGTTGCCATTGTGCGTCTTCAGGGTTTCTACGATCATTTCGTATTCCACGGCGTGGATCTTCGCTTCCAGGCTGCAGCCGAAGGCGGTGCCGGTTTCGGCGGAGGTCTGCAGCGAAGGCGGCAGGTTGTAGCCATGGATCACCGCGTCGTCCGACAGGATGACGGAACGTTCCATGACGTTCTCCAGTTCGCGGACGTTGCCCGGCCAGTGATACGCCATCAGCATGTTCAGCGCGGGGGTGGAGATGCGCTTGACCTCCTTGCCGCCCTCGGCCGAGTAGCGGGCGGCAAAATAATCCGCCAGCAGGATCACGTCGCTGCCCCGCTCCCGCAGCGGCGGCACGGTGATCGGGAAAACATTCAGACGGTAATAGAGATCTTCACGAAAGGTCCCCTTCGCCACCATGTCGGGCAGGTCGCGGTTGGTCGCTGCGATGATACGCAGATCGACCTTGACGGGGCGGTTTCCGCCGACCCGCTCAAACGCCCGCTCCTGCAACACGCGCAGCAACTTCGCCTGGATCGGCAGGCTGAGCTCGCCGACCTCGTCGAGGAATATCGTTCCGCCGTCGGCTTGCTCGAAGCGCCCCTTGCGCATCGTCGCGGCGCCGGTGAACGCGCCCTTCTCATGGCCGAACAACTCGCTTTCCACGATGTTTTCCGGCAGCGCGGCGCAGTTGAACTTCACCAGTGGCCCGTCGGCATTCGGGCTTTGATAATGGATCGCGTTGGCGACCAGTTCCTTGCCGACGCCGCTCTCGCCCAGGATCAATACGGTCGCCTTGGTGGCGGCGACCTTGTGCACCAGTTCGTAAACTTCCTGCATCGGCTTGGAGTTGCCGATGATGTTGGTGGGCTTGAACCGTTCCCGCAGCTCTTTCTTCAGGCGGCGGTTTTCATTCTCCAGCCGCACCTTGGAGATGTTCTCCATAAGGTACAGTTCTACCGCGGGTCCCACCATGGAGGCGATGGTGGCAAGCAGTTCGACGTCCTGCTTCAGCAGGCCACGATTGAGGTAGATACGTTCCGCGCTGATCGTGCCGACGACTTTTTTTGCGTGCATGATCGGTACGCACACGAACGATGCCTTTGCATTGCTGTGCTCGCCATCGACCCCGGGCGTTTCGACGAAGCCGGGCTGATCGCGCAGATGCGGAACGATGAAGGCCGTGCCGCTTTCCACCACCTTGGTGGTTATGCCTCCGGTCGGCGAATACAGGCCGCTGGCTTTTTCGGCATCCGTTAGGCCAAAGCTTTCATGGATGAAAATGGAATCCGACTGGTTGTCGTACAGCGCGACCATCCCGCGGCGCATCCGCAGACGCTGCCGCATGACCTGAAGCATCACCGACAGCGAGGTGGCAAGATCCTGATTTTCCGCCATGATCTGGCTGATCTGAAACAGAATCGGCAGCATGTTCACGCGGCATTCGCCGGTGAAGCAATGCGTGAAATCCTCGACGTCGATGGCGATCGATTGCTCCATGTCGGTTCCGCTTCACCCCTTGCCATGACCCTGCAACCGGCGTTGCAAGTACGATGCCAGAGCCGACTCAGGCTAAATATCTGATTTATATAGAAACCGGTATTGTCAGCTTTCTACCAATTGCGACACGGGGTCGCGTTTAGGACATCAGCCGGGTCCGTTCAAAAATGTACGTTTTTCTCGCAATCTGCCGGTGATGTACGAACATGTACCAGATAGTTTCTTGATTTCCCCGATTTTCGCCGGAACAGGCGTTATAGCACATTGGCGCGTCGAACTGGCCCATCTATTGCTACGGTGACACCGCGCCACCACTGCCAGTGAGGCACGACATGAAAGCCGACGAACTCCTTGCGCTGATGAACGAACCGGCCTGTGCGCATAATGCCAAGTCGAAATCCGGCTGCGCCAAGCCGCAGCCCGGGGCCACACAAGGAGGATGCTGCTTCGACGGTGCTCGCAACGCCCTGCTGCCGATCGCCGATGCCGCCCATATAGTACATGGACCCATCGGCTGCGCCGGATCGTCGTGGGACAATCGCGGCACCCGTTCCAGCGGCGCCGATCTGTTTCGGGTCGGCATGACCACGGACCTGTCCGACATGGACGTCATCATGGGCCGCGGCGAGAAGCGTTTGTTCAAAGCAGTGCGTCAGGCTGTCGAGACATACCACCCGGCCGGCGTGTTCATCTACAATACCTGCGTGCCCGCGCTTCAGGGCGACGATATCGAAACGGTCGCCCGAGCCGCGTCCGAACGTTTCGGCGTCCCGGTCGTGCCGGTCGATTGCGCCGGCTTCTACGGCAACAAGAATCTCGGCAACCGCATCGGCGGGGAGGCCGTCTATAAACACGTCATCGGCACGCGGGAGCCTGACCCGGTCCCGGACTCCGCCCAGCGCCCCGGCATCGTCACGCACGACATCAATCTGATTGGCGAATGGAATGTCGGCGGCGAATTCTGGGCCGTGGCGCCTCTGTTCGATGAACTTGGCCTGCGCATCCTGTGCACCTTCTCCGGCGACTCCCGCTTCCGCGAGGTGCAGACCATGCATCGGGCCGAGGCCAACATGGTGGTCTGCTCCAAGGCCATGATCCAGGTCGCCCGGAAATTGCAGGAGGATTACGGCACGCCCTTCATCGAAGGCAGCTTCTACGGCATTGCCGACACGTCCCGTGCCTTCCGCGATATCGCCGGGATGCTGAACGATCCGGACCTGACGGCCCGGACCGAGGCGATAATCGCCCGCGAGGAAGCCAAAGTGGAAGCGGCTCTGGCGTCGTTGCGGCCTCGCCTGGCAGGAAAGCGCGTGCTGATCTTCACCGGCGGGTACAAGTCCTGGTCGATCGTTTCGGCGATGCAGGACCTCGGCATGGAGGTCGTCGCTACCGGAACGGAAAAATCCACCGAGGAAGACAAGGCCCGCATCGTCGAACTGATGGGTCCGGACGCACGGATGATCTCCGACAATGACCAGATCGCCTTGCTGCAGACGTTTCGCGAATGCCGTGGCGACATACTGATCGCCGGCGATCGTTACATCTACCCGACTCTGAAGTCGCGCATTCCGTTCCTCGACATCGATCATGTCCGCCGCATCGGCTACGCCGGTTATGACGGCATGATCGAACTCGCCAGCAACCTTGTGCATGTCGCGCACTCTCCGGTCTGGGCGAAGGTCCAGGCCCGTGCTGAAGCGCCGCGGCGGGCAGCTTAGCGACATGGCCGAAATCCTTCACCCCACCAAGGCGCTCGCGGTCAACCCGCTGAAGACCAGCCAGCCGATCGGCGCATCGCTGGCGTTTCTGGGCCTGGCTGATTCGATGCCGCTGGAGCATGGCGCGCGCGGTTGCACGTCTTTCAATAAGCTGTTCTTCATGCGGCATTTCCATGACCCGATCGCCTTGCAAACGACGGCGATGGATCATCTGGTCGCGGTCATGGGCGCCGATGCCAGCGTGGTCGAGGCGCTCGCCACCATCTGCAACAAAAACCGCCCCGCCGTTATCGGACTGATCACCACGGGCCTGTCGGAGATGCAGGGGGCGGACATCCAGCGCACAGTGGCCGTGTTCCGGTCGCAATTCCCGATGCACAACGACGTTGCTGTCATTCCGGTGGCGACCACGGATACGCTCGGCTGCATGGAAAGCGGCTTCGCCCGCGCCGTTGAGGCGATCATTACGACGCTGGTGAAACCCGGACCGAGCGTCATCCGGCATCCGCGGCGGGTGAACGTCCTGGCGTCCGCAATGCTGACCCCGGGCGATGTCGAGGCGGTTAAGACCTTCATTGCCGCTCTCGGCTTGACCGCCATTGTGCTGCCGGACGTCGCGGATTCGTTGGATGGCCATCTGGTCGAGGAGGGATTCTCCACCCTGACCTACGGTGGCACGCCGCCGTCAGCCGTTGCGGAGATGGGTCAATCCGCTGCAACGCTCGTCATCGGGCCATCCATGAACAAGGCAGCCGATCTGTTGCGCGAAAGGACCGGGCTGCCGGACTATCGTTTCGCCAGCCTGATCGGCCTGGACGGCTGTGACGCCTTCTGCCAGGCGCTGGCCGAAATCGCCGGCTGCCCGGTTCCAGCGATTATCCAGCGCCAGCGCGACCAATTACAAGACGCAATGGTCGATTGCCAGTTCCAGATCGGCGGCGCACGTGTGGCGATTGCCGCGGACGCGGATTTGCTGTGCGCGATGACCGGTTTCTTCACCGATATGGGGGCGGAGGTGGTCGCCGCCGTCGCCGCCGGCCGGGCCGCTCATCTGGCCGATCTGCCGATTCCGTCGGTCGTCGTGGGCGATCTGGAGGATCTGGAGTTCCTGGCGCGCGAAGAACGGGCCGACATGATCGTTGCCAATTCCCACGGGGCTGAGATCGCCCGCCGGCAGGGAACCGCGCTGCTGCGGGCCGGCTTCCCGATTTACGACTCCTATGGCGCCCACACCGTAACCCGGGTCGGCTACGCCGGAACGCGCCAGTTCGTGTTCGAAGCCGCCAATTTGCTGGCCGGGCACTATCAGGAAATCCGCCCGTATCGATCTCTTTACTGGCAAGGAACGCCGCGTGAGGACGAAGTGACATGCTGAGGATTGCCTTTGCGTCCAGCGACCGCACCACGGTCAACCTGCATTTCGGTGGCGCTGAAAGCCTAATGATCTACGACGTCTCCCCCGGCCAGGCCGAACTGGTGGGGATCGGCGAGTTCATGAAGGCCGAAACGGTCGGCGAGACCGGACGCACCGGGCTGACCGGAACGGTTCAGGACAAGGTGCTGCCGAAGCTCGATTTCGTCGGCGAATGTTCCGCCGTCTATGCCGCCTCGATCGGCAGTTCTTCCATACGCAGACTGATGAAGCTGGGTATCCAGCCGATCATCGTCGATACCGGGCATGAGATTCTCGATCTGCTGAATGAGGTTTCGCTGGCGCTGGTCCATGGCGGTCTCGCGTGGGTCGATCGCGCCAAGGCCAAGGCGCTCGCGGCGCCGCCAAAGGAAACCGTCGCAGCCGGTGCGCCGAGGCACGTGCTGATCAGTTCGATTGATGACCTGGAGTGAAACCACCGTGAAACTCGCCGTTTCAAACCTGGCCTTGCCAGCCTACTACCACCTCGGGATGCTGCCTTACGTGCACAGCCTGGGCGTGGAGGGGCTGGAGGTCGTGCCGGCGCATACCTGGCCGGACCGCGTCACGTCGCGCATGGTGGAAGGCTATCGCGCCGCGGTGGAAGACGCGGACCTCTCAGTCATCGGCATGCATGGGCTGTTTCGCCACCGCCCTGATCTCGGCATCTTCGCGACCGGCGAGAAGCGCGCACGCAGCCTGGAGTTGCTGGTTCAGCTTTCGGCGGTGACGCGGGATCTCGGCGGCCGCACGCTGATTCTCGACTCGCGTTGGCGCAACGACATTCCGGAGCGAGAGGCGTGGCTGCAATGCCGCGATTTCCTGCATGAAGTGCTGCCGCGGATCGAAAGCCACGGGACAGTGCTTTGTTTCGCTCCGCTGGCCCCGGCGGACGGCGATTTCTGCCGGCAGGCCCGGCAGTGCTATATGCTGACCAATGCGATCGACCATGACTCGTTTGGGCTGCATCTCGGCGCCGCCGCGCTGGCCGCCAACGGCGAGATGGGACACACGACTTTTTCCGCGGTGCGCGGTCGTCTCGAACTGATCCACCTTGACGAACCCGGCCATGCGGTGCTGGGCAGTTCGAACCAGGTGGATCATATCGATATGCGCAACCATCTGGCAGCTATCACCTATAAGGGCTGGGCGTCGTTGGTGCAGCAGACTGTCCCGGCGGCCGAGCCGGCGGATAGCCTCAGTTCAGGACTGCGGTTTTTCGCGAATAGCTACATGTCGAATGGCGCAAAAAAGGGCATCCGCGTATGACCGAGGACGAAAGACTCAGCATCATCGCCGCCACCGTCGAGTCGGCGCGTCCGGCGGTGCAGGCAGACGGCGGCGATCTGGAACTGGTCGGGGTGGAAGGCCACCGGGTGCGGGTGCGGCTGTCCGGCGCCTGCACGACTTGCTCAATGGCGGGCCAAACCTTGGGCGGAATACGCCGCAAGTTGATGCAGGTGCTGGACGGGCCGGTGATGGTGGTGCCGGCCTAGCCGCAGGAGCGTCAGGCCGCCTGATAGCCGATGACCGCCTTGATCTCTGTAAAGTCGTCCAGTGCCCACTTGCCGTATTCGCGACCGTTGCCCGACTGCTTGTAGCCGCCAAACGGCGCAGCGGTATCCCATTCCGGATAGTTCACGAAGACATTCCCTGCCCGCATCTCCGCCGCCACCCGGTTCGCATGGTCCCGATCGGCCGACTGCACATAAGCGGCCAGGCCATAGACGGTGTCGTTTGCCAGACGGATTGCCTCCGCCTCGTCTTTGTAGGGCAGGATTGACAGCACGGGCCCGAAGATCTCCTCACGCGCGATGGTCATGTCGTTGCGCACGTTCGCGAAGACCGTCGGGCGCACGTAATAGCCGCGGTTAAGATGTTCCGGACGGCCCGGACCACCGGTGATCAGTTCCGCGCCCTCATCGATCCCGGCCTGGATCAGGCGCTGGATCTTGTTGAACTGGACCTCGCTCACCACCGGGCCGATGGTCGTGCGCGGATCGTTTACATCCCCAACGACCACCCGTTCCGCCGCCGCTTTGGCAATCGCCTTCACCTCATCCTGCCGATCGGCTGGGACGAACATGCGGGTGGGGGCGTTGCAGGACTGGCCGCTGTTGCCCATCATCCCGAGCACACCCCTGGTCACCGCGGCGGCGAAATCGACATCGGGCAGCAGGATGTTGGCCGACTTGCCGCCCAGCTCCTGCGCCACGCGCTTCACCGTCGTGGCCGCCGCCTGCGCAACGAGGATACCGGCGCGGGTCGATCCGGTAAACGACATCATATCAATATCAGGATGCGCGGACATGGCGGAGCCAACAACCGCGCCTTCGCCCTGCACCATGTTGTAGACCCCGGCCGGAATGCCGGCCGCGTGCATCACCTCCGACCAAATGATCGCATTCAAAGGCGCGATCTCGGACGGCTTCAGCACCATCGTGCAACCCGAAGCGATCGCCGGAGCCACCTTGCAAACAATCTGGTTGATCGGCCAGTTCCACGGCGTAATCAAACCGACAACGCCGATCGGCTCGCGCGCAATCAGGGTGGAGCCTTCGAGCTCCTCGAACTTGTAGGTTTCCAGCACCTCGATCATGCGGGTCAGATGCGCCGTACCGGTGCCCGCCTGGCTGTTCAGGGCGAACTTCAGGGGCGCGCCCATTTCCCGGGACAGGGTCTCGGCAATGTCCTGCCGGCGCTTCTGATACTCGGACAGGATGGCGCGCAGCAGATCCAGGCGCTGATTGCGCGTCGTGCGGGCGAACGCCGGAAAGGCTGCCCTTGCGGCAGCGACGGCGCGGTCCACGTCCGCGGGGCCGCCGGCGGCGATCTGCGTGAACGACTCTTCCGTGGATGGATTGATAACGTCGAGCAGCGTAGACTGCAGCGGGGCCACCCAGGCTCCGTTGACGTAGTGATGGTGTTCATGGCCCATTTCGGTTTCCTCCACGGCAGCGGCGTTCCCCGTTATATACGCTTGAACATCGCCGGTGGCAAAATCGGTGGCACGCCGCGTGCAGCCAACCCAATCTTCCGGAACAGGTTGCCGAAATGATATCACCGCCGCTGCTCTGGCCGTCCGCGCCGCGGGAGACCCGCATTCTCTACCTCGCCCGCTTTGCGCCGGACGATCCGTTCTACACGGTGAAGCCCGAGGGCACCACGACAGGATATGCCGAATATCACTTCCGCATCTTCGCGGCGTTGCGCGACATCGGCTATTCCGTTGCTTCCAGCTCGAAGCCCTATGCGGCGCTGATGGCTGGCGGCAACACCGATTTCGTGTTTTCGTTGCTAAATCGCATGCCGATCCGGAATCCGGAGCTGCTGGTGCCGGCGATCTGCACGTATCTACGGCTGCCATGCCTCGGAGCGCCCCCCAACATCCGGGCGGTGGCGGAAGACAAATACCTCAGCAAGTTGGCTTTCGCCGGACTTGGGCTGCCGGTGCCACCGGGGCGGGTGTATCGGCCGGGAGATCCGTTGCCGCCGCTGGATTTCGCGGGTCCGTATTTCGTCAAGGACCGCTTCGGCGCGGCTTCTGAAGGCGTGACCGAGGCGTCGCTGCAGGACACCTGGGCGGGTGCGGCCCGTGTCTTGACCGAATTGCAGGCCAGCGGCAAGGAGGTCCTGGTGGAACGCTTCTGCCCGGGGATCGACCTGACGGTGCCGGTCATCGGGCACACGCCCTATCTCGTGCTTGGGCATGTCGTGCCGCGATCGGACAAAATCGGCAACATCCTCACGGCCGATCTGAAGACGAATGATCGGCTGGGCAACGAACTGATCGATATGGATGCGGCGACGGCCGCAGCGATAGAGCAGGATGTCCGGGCGGTTTGGTCGTCGCTGGGGCCCATCGATTATTTCCGCCTGGATTATCGCTGGGATCCGGCAACCGGACAGCGGTTCCTTATCGAGATGAACATCTGCTGCTACCTCGGGGTTCGCGGTGCGATCGGCATGGCCGGGGCACGCCTGGGGTACGACCGGACGCAGATTCTGGCGCATGTAGTTGAGTACAGCCTGGCCAGGCAGCGCGGCACGTTTGACAAGGACCGTTGGGTGGTCTGAGGCATAGCGCGGACTGCACAGGATGGGACATCTTCCGGTGGTTTGTTCCTTTTCGTTCGTTTGCGCTGGCGCCTTGCAAGTGTCGTTACAAAGTCCCCGTTGACCGACCTGGCGAGTTCTGAGCGGAACGCAGGGACGGGGCGGCTGTCCATACATGGCATAATTCTTGAAAAGGCCTTGTCTGAAACTCGGGAGCAAGGCCATGCTGCACCGCCGGTTGATTGATCTCGACGAGCACGAAGATCTGGCTGCGCTTGATTTCCTCGGGCGGATGCCGGTGCCGCTGCGCCACGGCTTCGCCGCCGGGTTGGACCAGGCCTCCGCGGCAGCGGGCGGGCGCCGGGTTTTCTTCGTCAAGGGCAATGAATGGTACGCCCCGTTCGACGCGCTGGCGCGCAGCGAATCGACAGGGCGTTTCCCGGGCATGATCCTGACACCGTTCACGCGCGACGTGCTGTCGGTTTCGTTTCTGGAACGGCTGCGCGCCGCCGGCCACGCCGCCGCCACGCCTCGGCAAGTGCATCCCGCCGCCGCGGACCTGATCGACCCGGCCGGTCTGTTCTCGGTCTTCGCCGTCATTCCCTGGGTCTTCCTGATCGACCTGCGCAAGCTGGGGCACAGACCGGTGCCATCCCAATGGGCGGACCTGCTCGATCCAATCTACCACGATCAGATCGTGTTCGGCGGCTGGAAACGGCCCAGCGACGGAACCTACCCGGACTGCAACGACTTCCTGCTGCTCAATCTCTACCATCGTTTCGGCAGCGCCGGCGTAAGGGCCTTCGCCGATAATACGCGCGCCATCCTGCACAACACGGTCGCCGCGCGGTTCGCCGGCACCACCAGCCCGCAGGGCGGCGCGATCTCCATTGTCCCCTGGATGCAGGCTGATATCTGCCCGCGCCGCGACCGCACCGCGGTGATCTGGCCGGACGATGGCGCAATGACCATGCCGATGGGCTACTCGGTCGCCGCCGCACAGCGCGACCGCGTGCAACCGCTGCTCGACTTCGTCTGCGGCGACGCCTACGGCGCCGTCCTCGCGCATAACCGCTATCCGGCGATCTGGGCGGACGGTCCGCAGGGGTTGCCGGACGGCGCCAGGCTCAACTGGCTCGGCTGGGACTACATCAGGACACACGACATGACCGAAGAAACCACGACAGCGACACGCATCTTCTTCGCATCCTGGAGCCGCGGCTGATGCGCCTCGTTACTGTTGCCGGCCCGCCTTCCGTCGGCAAGACGTCTCTGTTCCTCAAGGTCGCGGCGCGGCTGCGGGACGATGGCGCGCAGGTGGGCATTGCGAAGTTCGACGCCCTCTCCACCACCGACGATGCCGCCTACGCCGCGCTCGGCCTGCCGGTCCGGGTCGGCCTGTCCGGCGGACTTTGCCCGGATCATTACTTTGTCAGCAACATCGACGACTGCGTCGCCTGGGGCCACCGCAGCGGCTTCGACGTGCTGATCGTCGAAACCGCCGGACTGTGCAACCGCTGCTCGCCGCACATCAAGGGCGTGCTGGCGATCTGCGTGGTGGACAATCTCGCCGGCATCCACACGCCGCGGAAGATCGGACCGATGCTGAAGCTGGCCGATGTCGTTGCGATCACCAAGGGCGATATCGTGTCGCAGGCGGAGCGGGAGGTTTTCGCCTACAACGTGCGCCTCGCCAACCCGCGCGCGCCGGTGGTCTGGTGCAACGGCATTACCGGCCAGGGCGCCATGGACCTCGCGTTCCGCATCGATGCGGCGCCGCGGGTTAGTACGCTGGAGCAACACCACCTGCGCTTTTCCATGCCGTCCGCGGTCTGCTCCTATTGTGTCGGAGAAACCGCCATCGGCGAAACCTACCAGCGCGGCAATGTGCGGAAAATGAGCTTCGAGGACAGCCCGTGAACCCCCGGGTCGCCGCCTTCCTGTCAGGTCTCGGGCTGCCCGACTTGCCCATCGGCAGTTCCATCGATGCCCGGGTCTCGGGCCTGTCGGAAACCGCGCTGCATGACATGGGACTGGACCGGGAGCAGCTTGCCGCGCAGTTGCACCTGCTGATGGATGCCGCCACCGCGGAACCCACGACGCCGCGGGAGGCGATCCACACGCTGACGATCTCCGGTGGATCCGGCAAGGATGGCCGATCCGAGGCAGAAACGTTGGCGATCAGGGCGGGGGAGATCGTCTGCATCGTCGGCCCGACCGGGTCCGGCAAAAGCCGCCTGCTGGCTGACGTGGAATGCCTGGCCCAAGGCGACACGCCGAGCGGGCGGCATATCCTGTTGAACAATGCTCTGCCGACTTCGGATCAACGCTTCGCGCCGGACTGCAAGCTGGTAGCGCAACTGTCGCAGAACATGAACTTTGTCGTCGACCTCACCGTGGGCGCGTTCCTCGACATGCATGCAGCCTGCCGGCAGATCGACCCGCGCAGCGGCGTGACAGGCCGGATCATTGCGATCGCCAATTCCCTGGCGGGCGAACGTTTCAGTCCCGACGTGTCATTGACCCAGCTCAGCGGCGGTCAGGCCCGGGCATTGATGATCGCCGATGCGGCGTTGCTGAGCGAATCGCCGATCGTCCTTATCGATGAGATCGAGAATGCGGGGATCAATCGGCGTCACGCACTGGACCTGCTGGTGGCGGAGGACAAGATTGTTTTGATCTCGACGCACGACCCCTTGCTGGCTTTGCTGGGCGATCGGCGGGTCATCATAAAGAACGGCCGCATCGCCGATGTCATTGCCACCAGCGAAGCGGAGAAATCCGTTTTGGTCCAACTGGAGTCGATCGATGCAGCGATGCTGGCGCTTCGCGAGCGGCTGCGGCGGGGCGACCGCATCGAGGATCCGATCGACTGGGGCCCCACCGTAGAAGAAAGACACGATATCAATGCAAGAACCGATTAATCCGGCCGATCGGCTGGGGATTTTGTTACAGCGGCAGTCGTGCGGGGCGCTGGGCGCCCCGGCGCCCGAAGGCGAGGCCCTGGAACTGATCATCCAGGCCGCATTGCGGGTCCCGGATCATCAACGGCTGCATCCGTACGCCTTCATCATCGCGACCGGCGACGGACTCCAGCGGCTCGGCGCGATCATGCAGCGCGCGGCTATCGCCGCCGGCAAGCCGGATGACGTCGTGCAACGGTCGATCCGGATGCCGGGCCGCGCGCCGATGGTCGTGGTGGTCGTCGCCACGCCGCGGCCGCATGACCTCGTGCCGGTATTCGATCAGCAACTGGCGGCCGGGTGCGCCGTAATGGCGATGCAGATGGCGGCCGGGGTACTCGGCTTCGGCGGGATCTGGCGGTCGGGATGGTTCATGTACGACCGCCTTCTGCATCGGGAGCTTGACTTGCGCGATGAGGATCAGATCGTGGGCTTTCTCTATCTGGGCACGCCTAAGGCTCTTGTGCCTCCGCCTCCGGCGATCGACAGCAGCGGCTTCGTTCGCTGGCTTTGATAAACGCGCGGCCGCCACGATCGTGTCGCGAGCGTGGCAAGCGCCCGCTTGCCTTCAGAACAGCTTTCCCCCGTTCGGCACCCGCAGGTCCGGCCGCACCAGTACCACCGCCCCGTCCTCGTCGGGCATGCCCAGAATAAGAACCTCGCTGATAAAAGGGCCGATCTGGCGCGGGGGAAAGTTCACCACGGCGCAGACCTGGCGACCGATGAGCTGGTCCGGTTTGTAGTGCACCGTCAACTGGGCGCTGGATTTTTTCACCCCGATCTCCGGCCCGAAATCGATCGTCAGCTTGATCGCCGGCTTCTGCGCCTCCGGGAACGGCTGGGCGGTCTTGATGGTGCCGACGCGGATATCGACCGCTTCGAAGTCTGCGTAGACGATCTGATCTGCCATGTGAGCCTCCCCGCGTTTGGCCAAGGCATCCTGGTGCGATAGCGTGGGGGCTTCCAGAGCCTCAGGAGTCCCGATGCGCGATTTCCAGCTTCCCGGCCGCAGCCCGGTCTATGCCACTCACGCGATGGCGGCAACGTCCATGCCGGCTGCGACGCTCACGGCGCTGGATGTGTTGCGCGCCGGCGGCAACGCCCTGGATGCGGCGGTGGCGGCGGTGGCGGTGCTGTGCGTCATCGAGCCGCAATCCACCGGCATCGGCGGCGACTGCTTCTGCCTGTATGCGCCGGCCGGGACGGGGAAGGTACTTGCGCTGAACGGCTCCGGCCGGGCGCCGGCCGCCGCGTCGATCGACTGGTATGAAAGCCGGCGGATCAGCGCGCTGGAGAACACCTCCGCCCATGCGGTCACCATACCGGGGGCGGTCAGCGCGTGGGAAACGCTGGTGAGGGCGCATGGCCGCAAGGGGCTGGACGAGTTGCTGCAACCGGCGATCCGGTTTGCCGCTGAGGGCTGGCCGGTGCATCCCAGGGTGGCATTCGATTGGGCACGCAACGAAGCGAAATTGCGCAAGGGCGGGTCGCTTGCGTTCCTGCCGAACGGTGCTGTGCCTGCTGCCGGCGACCGCTTCGCCAATCCGGCGCTGGCTGAAACGTTGCGCTCGATCGCGCGGCATGGCGCCAAGGCGTTCTATGAGGGGCCCGTCGCCGCGGACATGGTGCAGACGTTGCGGGAACGCGGCGGCCTGCATACCGAGGAGGATTTTGCGGCCGGACTGAACGGCGCGGAGTTCGTCGATCCCATAACGCTGAACTGGAAAGGGTATGACGTCTACCAGTGTCCGCCGAACGGGCAGGGACTGCTGGTGCTGATGATGCTGGGGATTCTTGGCGGGATGCCGTCAGCGCCCGACGGCGTGGAGGGCGCGATCCGGGCGCACCGGCATATCGAAGCGGCAAGGCTGGTATATCGCGACCGCAATGCGTTACTGGCCGATCCGGGGGCGGTGGATATACCGGTGGAGAAACTGCTGAGCGAGGCGTACCTGGCCTCGCAGCGAGCTTTGATCAGCGACGTTTCGGCCTTGAGAGATCTGCCGGCGGCGGGGGAGTCGTTTTTGCCTCGGCACAAGGACACCGTGTATCTGTGCGTTGTCGATCGGGACGGCAACGCATGCAGTTTCATCAACTCGCTGTTCCAGTCCTTCGGTAGTGGAATCCTGGCGCAGCGGTCGGGCGTGATGCTGCAGAACCGCGGCTTCGGCTTCCGGCTGGAACGCGGGCATCCCAACTGTATCGCCCCGCGCAAGCGGCCGATGCACACGATCATTCCGGGGATGGTGATGAAGCATGGCCGCGCGGTCCTGCCCTTCGGCGTCATGGGCGGGCATTATCAACCCGTCGGGCAGTCCTGGTTCCTGACGAATTTTCTCGAATACGGGCTGGATATCCAGGAATCGATCGATCTTTTCCGGGTGTTTCCTTACGCCGGCAAAGTGGAGGTGGAACGGACGGTTCCCGATGACATCGTGCGCAAGCTGGCGGCGATGGGGCACGTGCCGGAGGTCACCGAACTGCCGCATGGCGGTGGCCAGGCGATCTGGATCGATCATGACCGCGGCTGCCTGATTGCTGGTTCGGACCCCCGCAAGGACGGCCTGGCCTTGGGGTATTGACCGATGACCGATCCCTGCGACCTGACCGCGGTTGAGGCGCGGCGGCTGATCGGAGCCAAGCGGTTGGCTCCGACCGAACTGCTGGAAAGTTGTATCATCAGGATTGAGGCCGTGGACCACGCCGTCAACGCCATGGTCGCGCGCGATTTCGAGCGGGCGAGGGCGACGGCGCGCGCGGCCGACGAAGCGGTGGCGCGCGGAGACGACCTGCCGCCACTGCATGGCCTGCCGATAGGGATCAAGGATCTGCTGGCGACCGGGGGCCTGCGGACCACCTACGGCAGCGTGCTGTTCCGCGATCATGTTCCGGCCGCCGATGACCCTTTGGTGGCGCGGTTGCGCCGGGCGGGCGCCAATGTCATCGGCAAGACCAACACGCCGGAGTTCGGGGCCGGGGCGAACACGAGGAACGCGGTGTACGGCGCGACCGGCAATCCGTTCGATCCGGCGAAGTCCTGCGCGGGTTCCTCCGGCGGTTCGGCCGTTGCGCTGGCAACCGGGATGGCGCCGCTGTGCCAGGGCTCGGACACCGGCGGTTCGTTGCGCAACCCGGCGGCATTCTGTGGAATCGTCGGCTTCCGTCCGACCCCCGGCATGGTGCCGATGGCCGCCCGGGATATCGGCTGGAGCGGATTGCCGGTGCTTGGACCGATGGCGCGGACCGTTGCCGACACGTGCCTTCTGCTCGGGTCGATGGCTTCGGACGACGGCTACGATCCGCTGGCGACGACGGTGCATGGGCGGACGGTGCGCCGCCCGGGGGATGTCTATCCGCCCGCGGCTTTGGATCTGTCGCGGCTGCGCGTGGCGGTGACGCCGGATTTCGGGTTTGCCCCGACGGAACGCGTCGTGCGCGAGACGTTCGCCGAAAAACTCGGCCTGTTCAGGCATGTCTTCGCCCGCGCTGACGCTGTGTCGCCGGACTGTTCCGGAACCGACGACGTGTTCGAGATTCTGCGCGCGGTGATCTTCGTCGGCAAGCACGGCGACAAGGTGCGGGATACGCCGGATCGCGTCGGCCCGAATGTGCGCGCGAACGTCGCTGAGGGTTTGCGCTATTCCGCTGCGGATGTCGCGCGGGCGATGACCGGACAGACCGCGATTTATCGCCGCTGGCAGACGTTCTTTGAACAATACGACGTCATCCTGAGCCCGGCCATCACGATCAGCCCGCGGTCCTGGCGGGAACTCTATCCGGCGCAGATTGACGGGGCGCCGACGCGATCCTATTTCCATTGGCTGGCGCTGGCCTATGCCGTGACCGTCGCAGGCCATCCGGCCGTTTCGCTACCGGTTGGTCTCGACAGCAACGGTATGCCGTTCGGGCTGCAGATCGTCGGCCCGAGAGGCGGCGACGCGGTGGTGCTGCGGGTCGCCGCGGAACTGGAGGCTTTGCTGGCAAGCGATGTCAGGACGGCCCGGCCGGTTCCGGATATAGCGGCGCTCAAGGCGGCCCCGGCGATCAGCTTGATGGAGGGGTTTCTCGGCTTCGATTAATCAAAAGGGGAAGCAACATGCTCGTCCAGCCTTACCTGTTTTTCGAAGGACAATGCGAGGAGGCGATCGCATTCTACCGCGGTGCCGTCGGCGCCGAGGTGCAGATGCTGATGCGGTACAAGGACGCGCCGGAACAGGGCGCGGCCTCGCCGCCGAGCCCGCCCGACAAAATCATGCACGCATCGCTCAAGATCGGCCAATCCACCGTGTTGATGTCAGACGGACGATGCTCCGGCAAGCCGGCGTTCGATGGATTGTCGCTGTCCCTGACCGTCGCAGACAAGGCCGAGGCGGAGCGTTTGTTCGCGGCGCTGGCGGATGGCGGCCATCCTTTCATGCCGCTGACGGAAACATTCTTTTCGCCGCAATTCGGTATGCTGACGGACCGGTTCGGTTTGACGTGGATGGTGATGGTCGAAGCGTAGCGCCGGCTAGGCAAGATCCAGCAGCAACAGTATCGCCGCGGCCGTCAGGACGATCCACGTGACCACCACGCTGGCGCCGCGGAACGCGAATTGCTGGATGGATGCTTCCGGCGCCAGCATGCCGAACGGATGCGCGACCCGCGCGATCAGCAGCGGCAGCAAAAGCGCGTGGACGGTGAACCGGCTGGTGGCCCGGGCTTCGAGCAAAGCCACCAGAAAAAGAATGAACGGCACATACTCGGCGAAATTGGCGTGCGCCCGGATGCGCCGGTTGAGGCGAACATTGCCGCCATCGCCATGGTTGACCTTGAAGGTGGCACGGCCGGCCACGACCCAGGCCGAAAGCGTCACGAACACCAAAGCGAGCAGCGCCGCATAGCCGGACGTCACCAGGGGATAGGTCATCAAAGCGTCCTTCGCATCAATCCGGCGCCGCAAACTCAAATCGCAACCGCACTTAGCCGATACCGATATTGTCGATCAACCGGACGCTTCCCAGCTTCGCCGCGGCGATCAGCCGTGCCCCCGGCGCATCCCGTTCGAGCGGGGCCAGCGTCGTCCCGTCCACCAGCGCCACATAATCCACGCCGAAGCCTTTCGCGGCCAGCGCGGCGCGCGCCTCGGCCAGCGGGGCCGCTGCCGGCTCGCCATAGCCGACGCGTTCCGCCACACCGCGCAGCGCCCGCACCAGCGCGGGAGCCACCGCCCGCTCCTCCGCCGTCAGGAAGCGGTTGCGCGACGACAGCGCCAGTCCGTCGGCTTCCCGCACCGTCTCGACGCCGACGATGTCGAGCGGCAGCAGCAGGTCCGCGACCATGCGCTTGATAACCTGCAACTGTTGCCAGTCCTTCTCGCCGAAATAGGCGCGGTCCGGCCGGACCTGCCCGAACAGCTTGGCGCACACAGTGGCGACGCCGAGGAAATGGCCCGGGCGGGCATCACCCTCCCACCGCTCGGCCGGGCCGCGCACCAGCACCGCGGTCGCCTCACCCAGCGGATACATCGTCGCGACGTGCGGCAGCCAGGCCAGGGCGCAGCCTTCCGCCTCCAGCGCCGCGAGATCGCCCGGTTCATCGCGGGGATAGCGCGACAGGTCCTCGTTCGGCCCGAATTGGAGCGGGTTGACGAAGATCGAGGCCACCGTCGCCGCGCCGGAGGCAACGGCCTGGCGAACCAGGCTGCGGTGGCCGGCGTGCAACGCCCCCATCGTCGGCACGAAGGCCAGGGCTTCGGCGTGGCGGCGCAAGCGCGTGCAGGCTGCGCGAAGGTCGGGAAGAGTGCGGGCGATCAACATGCGGCGGACCTTGGTTCAGACCGAAGCCGCCGGCAACCGGGGGCGGCAAAAAAAGATGCCGGTGCGGAACCGCGGGTCTACGCGCCGTCCGGCGGCGGCGAGGCGACGTGTCGGCCGCTCTCGGTCATCAGGCGTACTGCTGCGTCCGCCAAATCGGCCGGCGCGACCGGTTTGAACAGTTTCACCACCCTGTCCGTCAAACCTTTGTCCGGACCCGCGGTCCGGTCGAGCAGGACCACCGCCGGCAGGCCGGGGATAAGCTGCCGCCATGCCCGCATCACCTCCGCCGCGCCCGTTTGATCATCCGACACGTCCACGACGAGCAAATCCGGTACCGGATCGGCCTCGGTGTCCGCGCGGGCCGCATCGATCACGCGGAAGCCGCGCGCGAGCAGGCCGGTGCGCAGCCCGTCCCGCACCACGGGTTCATTCTGCACCAGGATCGCCACCGGACCGGGTATGGCGAAGCGCGAAGCGACGGCGGTTTTGTCCGGCGCAGCCCGAGCGGCATCCCCGGCAGGCAAGTACATGCGAACCGTGGTTCCGGCGCCAACGCTGCTGTCGATCGTCAGTCTGCCGCCGGACTGGCGGCAGAAGCGGTAGGCCAGCGCGAGGCCCAGCCCGGTGCCCTTGCCCGGAGGCTTGGTCGTGAAGAACGGCTCCGACGCCCGCGCCAGGGTGGCTTCGTCCATCCCGGTGCCGGTATCGCGTACAGCCAGGCATATGAAGCCGCCCGAAGACGGGATATCGGCATGCCCGGGCACGCCGGGGGTCCACTCCGCCGACAGCGTCATCAGCGCGGTGCGGCCGATCATTGCGTCGCGAGCGTTGTTGGCGAGATTGATCAGGGTCATTTCCAACTGGCTGCGGTCCGTCGTCAGGTGCGGCAGGCCGGGGGTGACGTGAACCGTAATGGTGACGTCGGGCATCGTCGGCTGGAGGGATTCGCGCAAGTGCGGCAACAGGACGTTCGGCTCGACCGTTTCGATCCCGGCTTCCCGGGTGCGGCCGTAGGCCAGCAGCCTGCCGGTGACGGCGGAGCCGCGGGCGCTGGCTTTCTCCAGCATCTCGGCCTGGCGCAGCACGCGCTCCGGGTCGTAGGGATTGCGCTTCAGCAGGGAGGCGACGGCCAGCACGGCCTGAAGCACGTTGCTGAAATCATGCGCCATGCCGCCGGCGAGGTGGCCCAGCGTTTCCAGCCGCTGCGCCGCGGCCCGGGCGGCGCGGCATTGCTGGCAGTCCGTCGTCATCGCCGCCAGGCGGGCCTCCAGCGCCGCGTTTGCCTGGCGCAGCGCTGCGATCGTCTGACTGTCCCGGTCCTGTGGCGAGAGGGAATCGCCTGCCGGGCTGCTGTCGGAGGCATGCGCCAGGGCTGCGTTCGTATGGGTCATGGCTTTATAACGATCATAGGACAATATAGTAATCGATCCGTATCCAGGCTGGCGTCAATAAGGTGTGATAGCGTTAGCAGGGCTTGTCTCCGTGTCAACTCAGTATAGTGATTGGTTTGTCATGAAAGTGATTTTGCTCGCCGGGGCGGTAGCGTGGCGTTGGCATCAGTTGGGAAATTTTAATCGGCATCCCGCCGCCGTCGGGCTGTGCAATGACGCGGGCTTGGGTTAAGGCGCGCGGCATGGCACAGGCAAATCCCAAGCAAGCAGATCCCAAGAAGGCGGCCGCTCGGTCGTGGTTGCGGCAGGAGCAGCGGGCGGGCAGCCGCGCGGCCCGGCCCGTCCTTATACTGCATGTCCTCGGGACGGTCCTGGCGATCGGGCAGGCGTTCGCCGCCGCCTCGGTCCTGGCCGCGGCGTTCGGCGGTTCGTCGGTTCCGATTACGGCGCTGGTGGTGTTCGGCGGCTTGGCGCTGGTCCGCGCGCTGCTGGCCTATCTGACCGAGCAGGCCGCTTTCGCCGCCGGGGCCGCGGCGCGGCGGCGGCTGCGCAGCGATGCCATGTCGCGGCTGCTGCACGCTGGCCCGTCTTTGCTGCGGACACACCACTCCGGCGACTTGGCGACGATCGTGGTAGACCGGATCGAGGCGCTGGAGGGCCTGTTCTCGCACTACGTCCCAGCCGCCACGTTCGCCATGGTCGGTCCCGTCGTGGTGCTGCTGGCGGTACTGTACGCCGATCCTTGGGCAGCGTTGTTGTTGCTGGGGTGCGGCATGGTGGTGCCGGTGGGCATGGCGGTCGCCGGCATCGGCGCGGCGGCGGCCTCGCGCCGGCAGTTCCTGGCGCTGGCGCGGCTGCAGGCACGGTTCCTCGACCGGGTGCGCGGCATCGCCACCATCGTGCTGTATGGACGGGCGCAGGACGAGGCGCGCGCCATGGCCCGCGCCGCCAAGGATTTGCGCGTCCGCACCATGCGCGTGCTGCGGGTGGCGTTCCTGTCCTCCGCCGTGCTCGACATCGCCGCGGCCCTGGCGATGGTCGTGCTGGCAATCCATTATTTCTCCGATCTGCGCGGCGCCAGCGATGCGGCGTTCACGGCGCAGCTTTGGCCGGCCCTGGCGGTGCTGCTGCTGGCGCCCGAGTTTTTTGCTCCGTTGCGGACCTATTCCGCGGCCTACCAGGACAAGCTGCACGCCACCGGCGCCGCCGAGTCGCTTGTCGATTTGCCGCCGCTGCCGCAGCCGTTGGTGCCGGCGGCGGAAATCCGCACCGTGGCCGCCCGCGGCGTCACCGTGCTGTTCGACGATGTGACCCTGACCTGGGACCCGACCCGAGGCCCGGCGCTGGACGGGCTGTCGTTCAAGGCCGCGGCGGGGGAGACTTTGGTGCTCGCCGGTCCGTCCGGGGCGGGCAAGTCCTCGGTGATCGAGATCCTGCTCGGCTTCGTGCGTCCCACAAGCGGCAAGGTGACGATCAACGGCGCCGACATCACCGACCTCGTCCCCCAGGCCCTGTCCCGCCTGACCGCCTGGATCGGCCAGCGGCCTGTGCTGTTCGCCGGGTCGATCCGCGACAACATCCTGTTCGCCCGGCCGGAAGCCACGCCGGAGGAAGTCGCCGACGCCGCGCGTGCTGCCAGGCTGGACCACTTCACCGCCGGGCTGCCGCAGGGCCTCGACACGCCGATTGGGGAGAGTGGCTACGGCCTGTCCGGCGGCCAGGCGCAGCGCGTCGCCATCGCCCGGGCCTATCTGAAGAACGCGCCGCTGCTGCTGCTGGATGAGCCGACGGCCCATCTGGACCCCGCGACCGAGAAGGAGGTGCTGGAGAGCCTCGGGCGTCTGGCGATCGGGCGGACGGTGATCCTGGCGAGCCACTCCTCCGCCGCGCACGGCTTCGGCGGGCGGCGGCTGGATATGCGGGACGGCAAGGCAGTGACCGCGCGCGACGCGGCGAAGGGAGTCGCGTGATGGGACCGTTGAGCCGGATACTTCTACTCTGGACGCCGCAGTTCCTGTGGCTGGCTGCGGGCGTGATCCTGTCGCTGGCGGCGCTGGAAGCCGGGGTCGCGCTGATGGCGATGTCGGGCTACGCCATCGGCGCCGCGGTGGCGGGCGTGCTGACCCTGCCGCTGGTGCTGCGGGTGTTCGGTGTCAGCCGGGTGGTGCTGCGCTATCTCGAGCGGGTGGTCACGCATACCGCGACGTTCCGCGCTCTGGCCGATGTGCGGGTGTGGTTCTTCAGGGCGCTGGCGCGGACCGGTGCGGGCGGCCTGGGCTTCCGCCAGGCCGGCGATGTGCTGTCTCGGCTTGTCGGCGATGTCGAGGCGCTGGACGGGATCTATCTGCGCATGGTGCTGCCGCTGGCGGGGGCGGTGATGCTGCTGCCCGGGCTGGTGCTGCTGATCGCGCACCGCTCCGCCGCGCTGGCGACGGAAGTCGGTGTGCTGTTCGCGATCGCGGCGTTTGTGCTGCCGTGGGTCGCGATGCGCGCCTCGGTGCGCACCGGCTCCGGGTTGGCTGCCGAGGCGGGGGCGCTGCGCGTCGCCGCGCTGGATGCGCTGACCGGGCTGCGCGAGGTGCGGGCGTTTGCCGCCGAGGGCCGCATGCTGGCCTCGGTGCAGGCGAAGGAGGCGGGGCTGTTCGCTGCGCAGCAGGCGATGTCGGGGCGGACGGCGCTGGCGGCGGCGGGGGCGTTCCTGTGCGCCCAGCTTGCGGTGCTGGCGGTGCTGGTGGATTCGGGGGCGCATCCGGCGGCGGCGGTGGCGGCGGCGTTCCTGGTGCTGGCGGCGTTCGAGGCGATTAGCGGGCTGCCTCGGGCGGGGGCGCTGGCGGGGCATGCGTCGGCGGCGGCGCGGCGGGTGCTGGAGGCGGCGGATGCGCCGGTGCCGGTGCCTGACCCGGCTGACCCGGCTTCGATGCCGCTGGGCTGCGGCCTGCGCTTCGAGGCCGTGCAGTTCCGCTGGTCGGCCGATCGGCCGCCGGTGTTTGATGGGTTGACGTTGGAGGTGCCGGAGGGGGCGCGGGTGGCGCTGCTCGGGCCGTCCGGGGCGGGGAAGTCCACGCTGGCGGCGCTGGCGCTGAAGGTGGTGGCGCCTCGGTCGGGGCAGATCCTGCTGGGCGGGGTGGATATCGCGTTCCTGCCGGCGGCGCTGGTGCGGGCGCGGATTGGCTGGCTGGGGCAGACGACGCATCTGTTCGACGACACGATCCGGGCGAATTTGCTGCTGGCTCGGCCGGAGGCGGATGAGGTGTCGCTGTGGGCGGCGCTGGATGCGGCACGCATCGGCGATCTGGTGCGGGGGTTGCCGGATCAGTTGGAGACGTGGGTGGGCGAGGGCGGCACGCGGTTCTCCGGGGGGCAGGGGCGGCGGTTGGCGCTGGCGCGGGCGCTGCTGTCTCCGGCGCCGATATTGATTTTGGACGAGCCGTGCGCGGGGCTGGATGCGGAGACGGAGCGGTCGTTTCTGGAGACGCTGAATGAGACGGCGGCGGGGCGGACTGTTGTGCTGATTACGCACCGGCTGACGGGGGTGGAGCGGTTGGATAGGATATTCAGGCTGTCGGGGGGGAAGGCGGTGGCGGCGGCGGGGTAGGGGAGAACAAGGTATTTGGCAGGCCCCCAGCCCGCAAGTCGGAAGGGAAAGCGGACGACCAGCAGGGCAGAAACCCGCTTTGACGTCGCTCTGTTGTGAGACCGCCGGGTTCAGCGACACCGGGGCGGAAAGCTGCGCGTCGTCGCATTGCCCGTTCGCCACATAACCCCCGATCTGCCAAGCGGCGGTGTTATTTGTTTCGAGCTTGCTGATCACCAACATTTGAGGCTAAAGCTGGGTAGGATTGTGTCGCGCCGCTCGACTCGGCGCGGTCACGGCGGACTCCTGATCCGCGGCGGGATTGTTCGTAGCCGCCGCGATAGGGGCAATTCGATGTGCTTTGCTGGCGGAGGGCGTTCAAGGTGGCTGTCGAACCAATCAAGTCCCAATTGATCGGGATTGGCTTACTTCTCAAGCAGCAAAGACTCACGGTTCCGCCGTATCAGCGCCCCTACGCCTGGGAGCGATCGCAGGTTGAGGAGTTGTTCAAGGACATTCGTGATGCCAAGCGTCGGAATAAGGATGAAGAATACTTTCTTGGAACGGTCGTTCTGACAACTGATCAGGCAGGGCCGCAGAGCATTGTGGACGGACAGCAAAGAATAGTAACAACAGCAATACTGATATCTGCGATTCGAAACTACTTTCATTCCATGGGCGACAGCCAAAGAGAACAAATGGTCACGAACCACTACCTTTCAACACAAGACATCCGAAGTCTTGTCCACACTCCGCGCCTAAATCTTGTGCCAGAGGACCGCGATTTTTTCCAGAAGTACGTTGTCGAACCCACTACACCCGATCAAAAGTCCCCGGCAAGTGCCAGCAGGACGCAAAAGCGCATTTACGCAGCTGTCTCGAGCGCCCGCGAGTTCATTAGTAAGATAACTGAAAAAGCTGTAGAACCAGTTTCGGAACTGATTGATTTACTTGACTTTATACGTGAAAAGGCCGTCTTGGTTGTCCTCGATGTCAGCAGCGAGTCCAACGCCTATGTTATCTTCGAGGTTCTGAATGACCGCGGCTTGGACTTAACGGTTGCCGATCTCCTGAAAAACTACGTCTTTCGTCTTTCATCGGGTCAGGCTCTCGACGAATGCCAGGCCGCGTGGGCGAGCATGCGATCTGCCATCACGACAGAGTTCGAGGAGGGCGAAATCAGGCAATTCATTCGGCAAGCTTGGATTTCGGAGCACGGCCTCGTTCGCCATAAAGAACTCTACGGAGCTATAAAAGGCCAGATTACCGATCAGGCTCAAGCTCTGCAATATACTCGATCTCTAGTGCAAAAGGCGCAACTTTACTCTGCATTTAGGAACAGCAGCAGTCCGAAATGGGTCAAGTATTCGGATGAAGTCCGTGAAGCGTTGGAATTGTTTGAGACTGCTGGCGTCACACAGGTGAGGCCGCTTCTGTTGGCTGTATTCAGCAAATTTTCAGATGCCGAGGTAAACAAGACGCTGCCGATGATGGCGTCTTGGACTGTCCGCCTACTGATTTACGGCTCGGGCGGCAGCGGCCCGCTAGAAGACAACTATTCAGCCAGGGCAAAGGACGTATCTACCGGAATCATAAAGACCGCCAAGCAGTTGTTCCAGGCATTCAAGATCCTTCCAACCGACGAGGAATTTGAGGCCGCCTTTGCCAAGGCGACTGTCTCCAAGGCGTCGATTGCACGCTGGTATCTCGCGAGGCTTGAGATTACTCGAAGCGGTGAGACAGAGAAGGTTGTGACAACCAATCTGTCAAAAGCGAACCTTGAGCACGTGCTGCCGATAAATCCGGGACCAGCCTGGGGTCTGTCTGAGGACGATGTTAACAAATACGTTAGTAGACTTGGTAACCAGGCCATGATGGACAGCAAGACAAACGTTAGAATTGGCAATTCCGATTTTGCGGAAAAGCGCCGTCACTTCGAGCAGTCAATAATTAGATTGACTCAGGATATAGCAGCCTATCCCAAGTGGGGAATCGACGAGATCAATGAACGCCAAGCCAAGATGGCCCGGCTTGCCGTTTCAACTTGGCGAAATGAGCCACAATAAGCGAACGGTGGTGAGGCCAAATCGACTGGGACGGGAGGGGATCTGAAGTCGAGATGTAGCGTTCATTCCTGCAACGCCGGAGAGTTCGACGCTGGTTCGGACACGATTTCGTCGAGCTTTGTCGCTGTCAGACCGGCATGTGCCGCGCGTGCGCCGGCGCAATCGAAGAAGCGTCTAAACTCCTCGGAGTTAAACGCCTCAAGTCGTTCGAATTAGCACGGCGATATGACGATGGCGATCTCGCGCCCCTGCCGCCGAATGACGACAGGCTCCCTTTGCGCGCTGCCGAGCAGCTCGTCCAAATCCTGCCTCGCTTCAGCGGCCGATACGCTGCGCATGAATGACCTATGCCCTCTCCTGGTTCAGGACACCGCGCGCCGCAGCGCCGGGATGGAGACGCCTTCAAGCCTCTGAACATCCCCTGTCCACCCGATCGTCACGACCGAATCCAGCGCTTCAGGGCGCGGCGGCGTGTCCCCGTCCGGCACCATCTCGAAGAAGGCATTGGCCACGACCTGGAAGGCTCCGCTTTCCGTGGTGGTCCGGGTCGACGGGATGAACCGGATCGCCTTCATGTTCACGGCACGGCCGTCCCGGCTAAGTTGGTTCCGCAGATCCTGCACGATCTCGGTCGCCACCGTCTCCGTCACCCCCAACGGCACGGCGCCGATAATAAGGGGGGCAGCCGGCGTGTCTGATTGCTTCCCAGTCATGCACCCTCCTAGCCGATCGATGAAGAGCCTCGCCCGGATTTCAGCCTTTAACACAGTATCTTATCCGCTCCTCGGACGTTCGGAAAGCTACGACGTCACAACGGCCCGCAGATAAACCGCCACCGGCCCCGTCACCGGCAACCCGGGCAACTCCGCCGGCGGCATCAGCCGGGCCTGGACGATCTCCCGATTATCCAGCCTCAGCCCGGGCAGTCGATCCAGCCGCAGTTGGAAGAAATGCACCCGATCCTCCCGCCCGTCCCAAACCCCGCTGGCCATGCCCGCCGGCTGCAGCGCGGGCGCCGCCAGCCCGATCTCCTCATTCAGTTCGCGCCGGGCGGCGGCTTCCGGGGTCTCGCCCGGCCGCACGCCGCCGCCGGGAAAGTTCCACGCCCGCCGATACGAAGACCGCACCAGCAGCACCGCCGGACCCACATGCACCGCCACCAGCGCGCCCTCATGTGCGCGTCCGCGCAGCCGCCACCAGATGCGGGCGAGCGGGAAGCCCAGCCGGTAGGCGGTCCGCCAGGCAAGATCGACGAGAGAGAAGCGCTGTGTTTGACCGATGACTGACACGAAACGATCCTTACCGGCCTTTGCCGGCATCGGCATATCGTACAGCAAGCCGCAACCGAAACAAAACAATTCGAACCCGTCCGCCGCCGACATCAAGAGCTTCTGAATTTCCCGCCTGTTCAAATGGCGATACGGTAACTGATGGCGAGACCCTCATCGGCCGCATTCGTTTTTTTCACCGCCGCCGCCCTGATCGCGGCCCGGCCTGGTGCCGGCAACGCCACCGCCGAAGTCTGCCGCTTCACCGGCACAACCAGCCGCGACGGGCACGTAGCGGTCACCTCCACCGTAGACGCCAGCGACGGCATCACCAAAATCGACGTGGCGCTGGCCTTCGACGCCACGTGGTTTTGGCTTCGCTTCCGCTATCTGGTGGAGGAAATCAGCACCTGGCGAAACGAACAGATGCAAAACCTGGCCGTGAACACCCGCTATCTCGTCGGCGACCACATCATCCGGCAGCAATGGGATTCGTTTCAGCGCAGCCCGGACGGGCTTCAGGCGCAGCGCGTGCAGGCAAAGACCCTGACCGATTTCCGCCGCCGCCACCCCGGATTTGTCCAGCACTGGGACCCGGCAAGCTTCGGCTCGCCGTGGCTGCAGGACTATCCGGCCGCCTCGCCGGAACGCCGGGCCGATCTCGACCTGAAGGGGGCGCCGCTGCCGGTTGGGGTCAGTTCGCCGCTGGCGATGGCGTTCTACTGGATCAGGTGGCTGCCGCGCGGCGGCCACCAGGTGCCTGTATTCCTGCCCGGCTTCAAGGCCGACAAGCTGGTCGATGTGCCCATCGGCCCCGCCTCCGCCGACAGAATTCAGGCCGTGTTGCGATACCCTGTGCTGAGCAAAACGCCTGCATCCACCGCCACGGCCGTGACGTCACCGGACGGCCACTTGCTGCAACTGGCGTTCGAGGTGCACGAGCCGGGGGAAACCGCGACGGGCGCGGTGTATAACCAAGGCTGCGAAGGCAACCCCGTGAAGCCGTCCGGCGGGCCGGGCGGAAATACCAGGGCGCGCTAATCCGGCTGGCCCAGTTCGCGGAACAACTCGGACAACTCCGCGCTCATGGGAATGTTCAGCGTCTCCCCCGTCGGCAGCCGCCTGACCAGCCAGCGCGTGTACAGCGCCGACAACTGGCCGGTTTCCGCCAGCCGCCTGAAGCCGTGCTCGACCACCGCGGCGAAGGCCGGGTCGTCCTTGCGATACATCAGTCCATACGGCTCGTAGGACAGGTAGTCGCCGACAACGTGATAGTCCTGGCCGTCATAGGTCGCGGCGAGGCCCGCCAGCAGCACGTCGTCGGTGGCGAAGGCATCCGCCTGGCCCGCGCGCAGCATGGCGAAGGACTCGGTATGGTTGGGCGCCGTAATGATGGTGGTGTGCACGACCAGCCGGTCAACCAGCGCGTGCATGGCCTTTTCGTTTGTGGTGCCCGACGTCACCACGACGGTCTTGCCCAGCAGGTCCTTGTAGCTGCGGATCGTCGACTCGCGCGAGACCATCAGCTTGGTGCCGGCGATGAAGAACACCGGGGAGAACGCGACCCTTTCCAGCCGCTGCCTGTTGCGGGTGGTGGAGCCGCATTCGATATCGACATCGCCGGAGACGACCCGGTCGATGCGGTCCTCGGCGGTAGCGGTCTTGTAGACGATGCCGACGGGCTTGCGGTCGAGGGCGGCCGAGACGTCCTCCACCAACGCCTTGCAGAGGTCCACGGCGTAGCCGGCGGGCGATCCGTCATGCAGCTTGTAGGAGAACGGCAGGGCCGAATCGCGCACGCCCAGCGTGATCGCCCCCGCGGCGCGGATCTTGGCCAACGTGCCGGTCAACCGGGGTGCGTCGTCAGCCCTGGCGGGAAGCGCCAAGGCGGCGATAACCCCGATCGCGAGCAGAAATCGCTGCATGCCGCCGCCTCACCCTCTGCCCATATTTTCGCGTCTTTAGCGCATCATGTCCCGGAAAGGAATGAATAATCTGAACTGAGCGGGCTTGCCCGCTCCCGGGTTTGCGACCTTTTGCGCCCCCATCGATATTGTGGCGCTGAGCGCCGCCATCACACGGAAGTGCTGTGATATCGGACCGATCGTACGGTATTACAATTCCGAAAACCGGTGGTTTGGACGTCGGACTTGATAGTCGTCAATAACGCAAACAGGTTCGTCGCCTGACGAATGTATGGCTTGGAGTTGACACGGGGCAGAATCGTACATCAGTTCGTCTGATCCGGCATCCGCCGAAGTCTGATCGACAACAAACGGCAGCGGGAGTGACAGCCGCGGCGGTTGATTCGCTGTCATACCGCGCCCGGGAGAGACAAAGGTGACAAGCGGCCATACCTTTTTCCGCTCCGGCGAAATCAGCCGGTGGCGCGAAGCATGCTTGCAGCACCAGCCGGATTTCGGCATCCGCATCGCGGCGCCGGAGGCCGATTTCATTGTCGATGTGGCGACGGACCTCTCGCTGGCGATGCCGCAGTGGGAAGAGCTGGAGCCGTTGGGAACGGTGTTCCAAACCCGCGCATGGCTGCTTCCGTGGTATCGCATCATTGCGCCGCGGTTCCACGCCTCACCGCTTTTCGTTACTGTAAGCAATCAGCCAACCGGCCGTCCGGTGATGTTTTTTCCGCTCTGCCTGAGACGGAAGCGGGGCCTTCGCATCGTGGAGTTCGCCGATCTCGGGGTGTGCGACTATAACGCGCCGATCATGGCGGCGGGTCTGGCGCTGAATGCCGAGACTATGGGAAGCATCTGGACGGAAATATGCCGCCGCCTGCCGCCCGCCGACATCGTGCGCTTCACCAAAATGCCTGAGTTTTCCTCACGATGTCAGGTTCCCCTGGTCCAGCTCGACTGGATGCAGCGGATGGAGCTGCGGTCATGGACGGTGCCGCTGCCGAAAACGCGCGACGAATACGACAAAACAATCCTCAGGCCCGGGGATCGCAAGGAGCTGCGGCGGAAGCGGCGGAATCTGAGCGAAACTCTGGGCCACGTGACCTTCGGCACCGCTTCGACAGAAACCGGACAACACGAGATTTTTGCGGCGTTGAGACGGCAGCGGCAGAACAGGTTCAAGGATTGCGGGCGTTGGGATATTCTCGATGATCCGACGTTTTTCCGGTTCTATGAAACCGTTGCCCTGAAAAGCCAGGACGGGATCGCGTCACTGTCCGCGCTCCGGACGGGGGACACGCCGGTAGCGACTTTGTTCGCCCTGGTCCACAACGGCGGCTACTGTCTGCTGATGCATTCGTTCGATCTGGGGCTGGAACGCCTTTCGCCGGGGATCGTCGCCATCGACCACATGATGTCCAGCGCGATTGAATCCGGCCTTGCCTGCTTCGACTTTACCATAGGCAACGAAATATATAAGCGCCGGTTCGGGACGAAAACCGGTCTGCTGTACGAAGGGCTGTATCCGCTTTCCGCGAAAGGCCGGGTTGTTGCCGTCATCAAAGCCGCGGGGAAGCGCATCAAATCGCCGACCACACGGAATGCGCGGATCGCGAAGGCAGGTTTGAAAGCCGGGTTGAACAGGATCCTCGAGGTGCGCGGTCCGCAGGGGTCGCCATAGGCGACAGGTCGCCACCGAGAGAGCCGATTCAAGGCCCCGCATGCTTGCCCCGCCAGCGCAGGAAGTCCTGGAATAGCGCCTGCTGCCGCGCGGTATCCAGACCCTCGATGGATTGGCCGGTCTGGCTGAGATAGGTGTCGAAGGCATGCCGCAGGCTGGCCTCCAGGCTTTGGTCCTGCTGGTTCACCCTGGACTGCGCCTCCGGATAGCGCGTCCAGCCGGGAACCTGGGCGAACAGGCTCACCTCGGACCATTTCGGGTGAAAACCGGGTTGACCGAACTGCCTGAAACGGTCGAACAACAGGTCCACGAAACGATTGACCCGCCTGGCGCGCAGGCTGTCGGCCGGGGTCGCCAGCGTGATCAGAACGGCCCCGACGGCCACGGTATCGACGGGATGGTCTATCGTCACCAGGCTCGGATATTGCTGGGAATCCAGGCTGGTTGGCAGGAAGCTTTCCACCAGCTCCGCATTCAGCGCTATCGGCAGGAAGTGTAGCCCGGTTCCCGGCGGCACCGTCTGTAGCAGCGGCACCGGCTTGCCGCCGACAACGACCATCGCCGCAATTTCGTTACGCCGAAGCCGATCAAGGGCGCGGGAGTCGGTATCGTGAAGGAATGAGGCGTCGATGTGCAAAGCTTTGAACAACGTTCCGGCGGTCAGTTCCGTTCCACTGCCGGTGCGTCCCGCATTCACCGCCTGGCCGTTCAGATCGGCCAGCCCGGCGATGTTTTTCGCCGCCAGAATATGGATTTCCTCCTGATACAGCTTGGCGATGTACTGCACCGATCCCTCCTTCGGGATCGCGTTCATCTGCTTGGTTTGCGCCAGGGCATCCGCGTGCACGATCGCCACATCGACGCCTTTCAGATAGATCAGATCCGCAATGTTCTGCACCGATCCAACCCCCAGCATCGGCAGAACCCGCAGCCGATCGGCGTCGTCCAGGACGGTGGCGATGTCGGCGGCCATGCGGGCGTCGGTGCTGCCGGCGTCCCCGCCCATCAGCCCGACTGTGGCATTCGAGGCCTGAGCGATCCTGACCGGATCCGCGGCCGGTGCCTCCGCGCCCGCCGCCAGCGCCGGGCACAGCAACAGCAGCAGGGCCGCGCTCAAGCAGCGCCGGCCCGTCACCCCATTGAAACGATTGACTGAACCCGCCGGCTGCGCACGCCGCTTCATATACAAAACAAAACCCCGTTGCTTTTGGTTTCCCGCCGATTCAGTATACTCCCTCAAGCAGCCCGGTCTGTTCAGTTCGAGGAGAGCACATGAGCGACAACCCCCTCCGCCCGGCCCTGTTCCGCCCGGATGCGATCGCCGCCGACACCGCCCGCGTGAACGACGCGATCGTCGAGCTGATGGCCGGCATACCGGACTGGTGGACCGTCAGCGCCGAGGTTGTCCGTGAAGCCCGCCGGCAGGGCCGCGGCCCTTTTCCCGCGCCGGTGAAGTCCCCGCGTGCCCGGACCATCGCGATCACCGGACGCGATGGCAACGAGATTCCGCTGCGGGTGATCGCCCCCGAGGCGCCGCCGCGCGGCGTCTATCTGCACATCCATGGCGGCGGCTGGACGCTCGGTTCGGCGGATTCGCAGGATCCGATCCTGGAACACATTGCCGATAGCACCGGGCTCGCCGCGGTCAGCGTCGAGTATCGCCTTGCGCCGGAGCATCCTTATCCCGCCGGCCCCGACGACTGCGAATCCGCCGCCGCCTGGCTGGTGCAGCATGCGAAGGCGGAATTCGGCTCCGACGTGCTGACCATCGGCGGAGAATCGGCGGGCGGGCACCTGTCCGCGGTGACGGTGCTGCGGTTGCGCGACCGCTACGGCTACACCGGGTTCCGCGGCGCCAACTTCGTCTATGCCGCTTTCGACCTCGCCCTCACCCCCAGCCAGCGCGCCTTCGGCGATCGGCGGCTGGTGCTGCGGACGATCGACATTCTGCAGTTCGCCAATGCGTTCCTGCCCACCGTCAGCGACCGCCGGGTGCCGGACATCTCGCCGCTGTATGCCGACCTGAAGGGATTGTGCCCGGCATTGTTCAGCATCGGCACGCAGGATGCGCTGGTGGACGACTCACTGTTCATGCACGCGCGGTGGATCGCCGCGGGGAATGAGGCGGAACTGGCGGTCTACCCCGGCGGCGCGCACGGGTTCACGCTGTTCCCAAACCGTCTCGCACAAGAGGCGGCGGCGCGGTCGGAGGCGTTCCTGCGGTCGGTGACGGAGTAAGGCACGTAAGGACTATGTTTTATACCAGTCCGCGTTGAGAGCGACTTTTCCCATAAGCCGGGCCATGACGGTGGGAGGGGGCCGATGCGTCAAAGTCAACGCGGACCGGTATTAATTGCCTGCTTCTCCATCTCCCGCAGCTTAGCCACACCGGTCTGCAAATACACCGCGTATGAATAAACGGTTTCATCCTCCTGGTTCCAGCAGACGTACCCGCGGCAATTATGCGGCCGGGCCTCGTACACCGTGCACAAATGCTGCTCGTCCAGGAACTGGCAGGTCTTGTAACCTTCCTTGATCCGCTTCTCGCCTTTCTTGGTCACCTCGACGATGTGCCGCTGCTCGAACGCGGGCACCGTCATATCCAAGTGCTTCGCCAGCCGCCTGATGTCTTCCCGGCTGACCTGCACATACCCGGCCATGCGGCAGCACAGGGCCGGACATTTCAGGCAATCGAGGCGCTCATGCGAAGCCATGCCGCCGATATGGTGTCAGCTCAAATCCTCCGTAGTGAAATCCGCCGGAACGATGATCTCCAGCACTTCGCAATCCGGCGAGTAATCCAGCACCGTGTGCTCGATCCCTGACGGCTGGAGCCAGCAGCTTCCGGCGGACATCATCTGCTCGCCGTGGCCCTCGAACTCGTTCTTGATCCAGCCTTTCAGCACATACACAAGCTGGAGGTCGGTTCGGTGAACGTGGCGCTTGCGCACCTCGTCGGTGCAGGGCGGGACGAATCGGATGACATGCGCCCGGGCCAGACCGGCGGTCGCCGCTGCGATGCCCAGATCCCGATACAGCGCATACGGGCGCAGGCCATCGGCCTTGAAGTCTTCCTCATGCAAATGGCTGACGGTGAAAACCTGCGGTTCCTTGCTGCTGACGCGGGAGGCCGGAGGCGCCTTGCGCGCCGCCGGGGCAGGGCGGCCTCGCCGGGCTGCCGGGATCGGCGTTGCGACCCGCACTTTCGGGCGGCGGGGCGCGGCCTTTGTCACCGCCACCGTCTTCGCGGGAGCCGCCGGAGCGGCCTGCCTCGCCGCGGGCTTCTTTGCCGAACCCGATTGTTTCGTGGCTGCTTTCTTCGGCGCAGCCTGGAGGCGCGCCGGTGCCTTGGCGGCGGCTGCCTTCTTCACCGCCGCTTTTGGCGTCTTCCCTTCAGCCTTCTTCGTGGCTGCCTTCCCGACAGCAGCCTTTTTGGCAACGGCCTTCCCGGCAATCGCCTTCTTAGCATCCGGCTTTACCGGATCAGCCTTTTTTGCCGCCCCCTGCTTTCCGGGCGCCGCCGGGGCCTTGGCCTTCTTGCGCACGGTCGCAGGCGGAGACGCCGTCTTGCTGACGGACCCACCGCGTCCGGGGCTTGCTTTGGCCATGAGCGACATCCTCGTCAAACGTCTCGGTTGAGAACAGTATCGACAGGATGCCGCTACGGTTTCAAGTGGGCGTTACGAAGCTGATCGCCGAGGGGCTGCCAACCTCGATCCGCAGCCCGGTCGGGATCAGGGTGCCGGCGCCCGCATCGACGTGAAACACGGTGATCGAATCGCTGCCCTGGTTCGCCGCGTACAGATGCCGTCCGCCCGGCGCGATGGCGAAAAACCGCGGCACAGTGCCGCCTGTCGGGACATGGCCCGCATAAGTCAGCAGCCCGCTGCCAGTAGCGACGGTGAACTGCACGATGCTGTCGTGCCCGCGGTTCGAGACATAGAGGAAGCGGCCGCAGGACGATGCCGCGATCTCCGCCGTGGTGTTCGGCCCGCTGTAGCCCGCAACCCGGGTGGTAATCACCTGCTGCTCCACCGCCGCACCGGAGTCCCAGTGGAAGACGCTGACCGTCGAATCGAGCTCGTTGTTCACGTACAGCATCGGCAGCGAGGGATGGAACGCGGCATGGCGCGGCCCGGCCCCGGCCGCGGACCCGGCGAAGCCCGCCGGGGCCAGCCGCCCGGATTCGAAGCGAAACAGGAAGGTCCGGTCGAACCCCTTGTCGGGAACAACGATGAATCGGCCCGACGGATCGAACACCACGGCATGCGGGTGGGACGACGCCTGCTCCTTCGGGTCCGGCCCCGGCGTCCCTTCCAGCGTCACAAGCTGACTGATAGGCTCCAGCCGGCCGTCCGCGGCAACCGGGAGCAGCGCCACGCTGCCGGAGCTGTAATTGGCGACCACCAGGAACCGCTCGGCAGGGTCCAGCGCGGAATCGACCGGATTGACGCCTCCGCACTCGGTCTGGTTGAGCAAACTCAGCACCCCGGTCCCGCGATCGATGGCAAAGGCGCTGACCAGCGTCCGGGCGCCGTGCACGCTGTACAGCCGCGAGCCGTCCCGCGTCAGCGTGAACAGCGTCGGATTCTCAAGGCCACCCACGTGCTGGACATGAGTCCATCCGCCGCCCGTTGGATCGACGCGAAATACGTTGATTCCGTTGCCGCGCCCGTCCCTGTCGGCCGTGGTGTAGCCTCCGACATACGCAAACATGCTGCCCCCGCTCAGATACCCGCCTGGTCCAGGATGATCCGCGGCATCGCCGGATCGTCCGTGACGGACCCGATGAAGCGCACCCCAGGGCCGCCTTGCCCCCGCGCCGCCTGCTCCGCCGCGACCAGAGCCGGCACGTCGTCGCGCACATGGCCGCCCTCTCCGGCAAAGAACCCGATAACCACGACGGGATGATGGCGCAATGCGCGCAATGCTTCGGCGACGAATGGCGGTTCCTCCAGGCAGGCGGAGTCCACCCGGGCGAACAGGGTGGTCCAGCCGACGCGGGAGGCATGCTCATGCAGGGCCAAAGTCCGGCCCGGGGGGCTAGCCGAGCCATGCCCCACGACCAGAACAGCGGTGCTGCGGGACGGAACGTCCATGGCTTCACAGGACGCCAGCGCCTGGCGCTCGATCAGGCCCGCCATGCCGTCATGCGTGCCCACCGGCGGGCAAAGACGGACCCGCGAATCCGATCCCAATGCGCGCGGGATGGCTTCCTGCGTAAAGTAGCCGGCTTCCATGAAAAACGGCACGACCAACACCTCGGCCGCATCGATCCGCGCCAGCGACGCGGCGACGGAGGGCGCGCCGTTCAACAGCCCCACCTCCACCTGCCGAAACGTCCCCTCCGCCCGCAGCGCCGCCGCATGCCGGTGCAGCACGTCGGCCGCATCCGGATAGCGCGAAGAACCGTGGGCAATCAGCAACAAGGCGGCGTTCGTGTACACGGGCGGCACTCCGGGATGCGTGCTCGGGACCATCCGCGACAATGCCGATGCGGTCACGGCGGCCGGAAGCCTCATCCCTCAACGTAGGGTCGATCCCGGCCGAACCAAAGCAGCCACCGCCTCACGATCCGGTCGGCTGAGGGGCGGCAGTCAGACCTCGCATCCATCGATGCGAATGCGGCGGTTTTGAATCGGGCCCCCGTTTGCCCCGCACGGGAAACTGGAGCACAAGGCCCGAGTTCAAGACAGGCCTGACGGCAAGGAGTTGCACATGGCGGAGGCGCTTCCCCCGCGCGAAGCAATGGAATTCGACGTGGTGATCGTCGGCGGAGGCCCCGCCGGCCTGTCCGCCGCGATCCGGCTGAAGCAGATCAACTCCGAAATTTCGGTCTGCCTGGTGGAAAAGGCCGGCGAAATCGGCGGCCACATCCTGTCGGGCGCCGTGATCGAACCCCGCGCTCTGGACGAACTGGTCCCGGACTGGAGGGAAAGGGGCGCGCCGCTGGACACCCCGGCGGGCGAGGACGGGTTCTACTACATGACCGAAACCCGGGCCTTCAAACTGCCGACGCCGCCGCAGATGCACAACCACGGCAACTACATCGTCTCGCTCGGCGATGTCGTGCGCTGGCTTGGCCAGCAGGCCGAGGCGCTCGGGGTCGAGATCTATCCCGGCTTCGCCGCGACCGAACTGCTGGAGGAAGACGGCCGCATCGCCGGCATCGCCACCGGGGACATGGGCATCGGCAAGGACGGCAAACCGACGGACAACTTCCAGCGCGGGATGGAGCTGCGCGCCCATTACACGCTGTTCGCCGAGGGCTGCCGCGGATCGCTGTCCAAGCAACTGATGACGCGGTTCAACCTGCGCGAAGGCAAGGATCCGCAGACCTACGGCATCGGCATCAAGGAGCTGTGGGAGGTCCCCGCCGCCAACCACAGGTCGGGGCTGATCGAGCACGCCCTCGGCTGGCCGCTGGACTCGTCCACCTATGGCGGATCGTTCCTCTATCACTTTGGTATCAACCTGGTGGCCTACGGCTTTGTCGTCGGGCTCGACTATACCAATCCCTGGCTGTCGCCGTTCGACGAGATGCAACGGTTCAAGACCCACCCGCATATGCGCAAGTTTTTTGAGGGCGGGCGCAGGGTCTCCTACGGCGCCCGGGCGCTGGTTGAGGGCGGCATCCAGTCGCTGCCGAAGCTGACCTTTCCGGGCGGCCTGTTGGTCGGCGATGCGGCCGGATTCCTGAACGTGCCGAAGATCAAGGGCACCCACACCGCGATGAAGTCCGGCATGGTCGCCGCCGAGGCGCTCGCCGAGGCGCTGGCGGCCGACAAGCCTGCCGAACTCACCGGGTACGCTACGCGGGTTGAACAGAGCTGGCTTTGGCAGGAGCTGTCCAACGTGCGCAACGTGCGCCCGGCCTTCGCCAAATATGGCCGCTGGGGCGGCTTTGCCTATGCCGCGCTGGATACGGTGCTGCTGCGCGGCAAGGCGCCGTGGACGATACGCCATCCGCACCCGGATAATGAGACGTTGCAGGATGCCGACAAGGCGCCCCGCATCAACTACCCCAAACCCGACGGCGTGCTGACGTTCGACCGTCTGTCCTCGGTGTTCATCAGCAACACCAACCACGAGGAAAACCAGCCCCCGCATTTGCACCTGGCGGACCCGGCAACGGCGATCGAGGTGAACTGGAACCGCTATCGCAGCCCGGAGACGCGATATTGCCCGGCGCAGGTGTATGAGATCGTCGGCGCCGAGGAAGGCGCTCCGAGACTGCAGATCAACGCGCAGAACTGCGTCCACTGCAAGACCTGCGACATCAAGGATCCGACCCGGAACATCAACTGGGTGCCGCCGGAGGGCGGTGGCGGTCCGAGCTATCCGGGCGGGATGTAGCCCGGCAGCCTCATTTTGACGGTTGCGCCCGACGGGTCATACCAGCCCGCCTTGTGGTTGACACATGGGCGTGGTCGCCGCCGCCGCCATGGCGGGCGCAGGCCCGACATCCACGCCTATGTTTCTGCTGGGAACGGCGTGGATGCCGATCTTTGTCGGCATGACGAGGCTGCCTGGACGGAAAGTCAATCCGAACGCAGATTGCTATCAGTCCTCACTCCGGCCGGTATTGCGCCCCACCAGCATCCCCCGGCATGTCCGCAGTACAGGCCGCTCCACCAGCCGGTACATGGCGAACCCTAACAGGTTCGCCCCGATCACCGCGGCCACGATGAACAGCGCCGGGCTGACGTCCTGCAGCCTCAGGCGCAGCAGGGCCGACAAAATGAACCTATGGAACAGATAGACGCTGTAGGACGCATCGCCGAACGCCTCGGCCGCCTTCTCGAAGATGCCTTCCCCGCTGCAACCGAAGATGGAAACGAACACCAGGACCCCGCACAATGCCCAGATCGCCAGCACGGCCGGGAAGCGGATCTGCTCCGAAGCGGCCAGCGGGGCGCCGAGACTGTAGACGAACCACAGCCCGACCAGCATCAGCATCAGCATGAACGGATACCGTACTGAGAACGCCGGACCAATCCGTTCCCGCAGCAATCCCAAGCCGATCCCGGCGGCGAAAAGCAGGATTATGGGGCGGGTCCAGTATGAGGCGATGGTGAGCGGTTCGGCCATATCGGAAAGCGGCATGATCGCCGAACCGGCCGCGACCAGCGCGGCCAGTACCGCGACGATCAGGGCGGTGCCGATGAACAGCCCCAGGGCAAAGATCATGTAGAACAGGGTCTCGTATTGCAGGGTCCAGCCCTGGCCGACGAGCGGATGCATGTTCCCGGCCGAGGCGATGACATGCGGCACCAGCAGCGCCGAAAACAAGACGTCGGCAGCGGTGAAGTCTGCCCGGTGCGGGCTGAGCGCCACGAACAGCGGGGTGGCGATCCAGTAGACCGGGAAAATCCGGGTCAGCCGTTTCAGAACGAAGCCGGAGGCCCCGCGCGGGTCGCCGAACGACCGCCGCGACGTCCTGTAGATGATGAAGCCGCTGATGATGAAGAACGCGGCGACGCCGAAATATCCGGAAATGCCCAGGCGCGCGGCCACGCCGGGGAACATCAGCCCGTGCTGCGCCAGCGTGTCGGCGCAGTGGGAGAGCACCACAAGCGACGCGGCAAGGCCGCGCAGCGCCTGCAAATGATACAGCATCTCGCCATGCGACGCTGGCGAGGCGGCAACATCAAGCGCCTGCCCGGTGACTGTGGTGACCGTCATGCGCCGTGGGTTCCCTGAAGCCGAAATGCCGAGCATCCGTTCTTAGTTTGACAAAATCACATTCCTGGCCGGCCCTTCCGGAGATCCGGGCTTGACGTGAACCCACTTTGTCGAATCGATAGGCCTCCACCGATTCGAGCGCGTGGGAAGGCGAAATGAAGCAACCAGT
>Ga0326727_10003298_pt1 | contig 52105 bp, 38 predicted proteins | sample MB2enrmetagenome_FD_207643 | JGI IMG/M metagenome (GOLD analysis project Ga0326727, IMG submission 207643) | Lab enriched peat soil microbial communities from McLean, Ithaca, NY, United States - MB29MY | ecosystem: Environmental > Terrestrial > Soil > Wetlands > Peat | place: USA: New York...
GGCCGGGGCCGACTGGGTGAGCGTCCACTACGAGACCTGCCCCCACCTGCATCGCTCGCTGGAACTGATCGCCCAGCACGGCATGAAGCCGGGGGTGGTGGTGAATCCGGCTACTCGCGTCGAGTTGTTGAAGAATATCCTGCCCATGGTTCACCATGTGCTGGTGATGAGCGTGAATCCGGGCTTCGGCGGGCAGAAATTCATTGAATTTTCGCTGGATAAAATCAAACGTCTGGTGGAGATGCGCCAGGAGTTGGGGCTGGCATTTAGAATCGAAGTGGACGGCGGTGTGGCTCACGATACGGTGGGCCCAATCGTCCAAGCGGGAGCGGAGTTGCTGGTGGCCGGTAATGCTGTTTTCGGCGCGGGGGCGCCGGAGCGGGATGCTCGCGCGCTGCTGGCCGCGGCTCGCAAGGCAGCGGGGGAATAGGATTTGAAGGTATTTTCACAGTTGCTGTAATGCGGGCATAATGGCATCTCACCCTAGCCGCAACAACAAGAGCGCGGCGAGGGTGGGGCACCCAGTTCGCGAATGGCGGGCAGGTCAAACAAGATTCGAGAGTGATAGTGAATTGGCTTGCGGCCTGTCGACGGGCCACAGCCGCATTGAGGGGATATGAACCGGTTTACGACGAAGATTGCCGCGGTAGCTTTGGCGGTACTGTTGCTGGGTGGAGTTGCGGCCCAGGCCAAAGTCATCAAGAAGCGCGTGCACAAGAAGAAAGAGGACCTGAGCGCCAACCCGCTGCTCGGCGTGAAATCCAAGCAGCCCGACAAGGAGCTCTTTGACAAGGCTATGATCGCCATCAAGAAGGGCCACTTCGACGTGGCGCGGCTTGATCTGCAGACCATGCTCAACACCTATCCCGACTCCGAGTACCGGATGCGCGCCAAACTGGCGGTGGGCGACAGTTGGTTCAAGGAGGGCGGCACCGCGGCTCTGACCCAGGCGGAGGCCGAGTACAAGGACTTCATCACCTTCTTTCCCCAGGCGCCCGAAGCCGCCGAGGCGCAGATGAAGGTCGCCGACATCTACTACCAGCAGATGGAGAAGCCCGACCGCGACTACAGCAACGCCCAGCGCGCGGAGCAGGAATACCGGTACATGATCAACTCCTTCCCCGAGTCGTCGCTGGTGCCCCGCGCCAAGCAGAAGCTGCGCGATGTGCAGGAGGTTCTGGCGGAGCGGGAGACGCAGATCGGCCTTTACTATGGGAGCCGGGAGAACTACTCGGCCTCCATCGCGCGCTTGAAGACCGTGGTCGACACCTATCCGCTTTACTCCAAGAGCGATCAGGCGCTGCTGGGCATCGGCGATGCCTATGCGGGCCAGGCCCATGCTATTCAGATGGCGCCCAAACTTCCCGGAGCGATCAAAGAGCGGTTGCGCGCGGTCTACCAGGACCGTGCCGCCGAGGCCTACACCAAGGTGATCACGCGCTATCCGATGGCTCCGCACGTGGAAGATGCCCGCGACCGGCTGGTGGCCATGAACCGCCCCGTTCCCGAGCCCACGCAGGAAGCGGTTGCCGAGAACGATGCTGAAGAGCGCAGCCGCCAGCCCTTGCACTTTACTGATAAGACCCTTGGAATCATCAAGCATGGACCTGCTGTTGTCGAAGCCGTTCACGTGGGCGACCCTAGCCTCGACGACCCCAAACGCACCCTTGCGCCGGATATCACCAAGCAGAGCCTCGCGATTTTCAATGAAGCCATCAACGCCGGCCGGCCTGCCGCTCCGGCTGGCGCGATCCCGCCCACGGGCGTCAATGAGCCGCCACGCAGCGATCAACCCTCCCAGGCGCCATTGCAGTTAGAGAAGCCTGCAGGCGGGACCGGTGTGGGCGTCCAGATCGTCAACGCGCCCTCAGCCGACCCCAACGCCGTCCTCAAGGCTGTCGGCCCGGTCAACACCGTCGCGCCCCCCGCGGAAAAGCCGGCTGAGGCTCCCGCTCAGGTCAACGACATCAAGTCCGGCTCGACACCGGCTCAGGCCGTCGGCGCCACGAAGGGGAAGAAGCCCAAGGCCGATTTGAACGACGAATCGTCGAGCAAGAAGAAAAAGAAGAAGGGTTTATCCAAGCTGAACCCGTTCTAGGCGGACAACCGATTCAAAACAAGAAAGGCCGCTTCTCGGATGGAGGCGGCCTTTTTGCAGCTAAATCGTGTCACTTTGCAGTTTAGAATGTTGCACTTAGACATTTATGTAAGGCAAGCTATGCTTGACAGCTTTGCAATTTGCAAAGTATATTGAATGTGCAGAGTCAATTGCTATAGCAACACCTGCGAAAGTGACTTGAGAAGATTTCTATGCACGTTGTCACACGCAAGCACCTGGTCGAGGCCGAAATGCAGTACCCGGAGGCGGCCAGGGAGATTCGGGCCTGGTACAAGATCGTGAACGCAGCACGGTGGCGTAACTTCATTGAGGTGCGGCAGGTCTTCAAAGATGCCGATGATGTGGATGGATACGTGATCTTCAATATTCGGCAGAATCGCTACCGATTGGTCACGATCATCCACTATGCTCGAGAGAAGGAAGGCCGAATCACGCAGGGCCACATCTACATACGATCTTTTCTGACGCATCGGCAGTACGACAACCGGGCTAACTGGGACAAGGGGGTTAAACGATGAGCACTGCGCTTGCCAATCCGACCGAGATGATTCGTCGGGGAGCGCCTCGGCTGATTCACTCGGACGAAGAACTCGCGGAATACACGCGTACTCTCTTCGAGCTGACAGCGAAACCCAATCCGACTCCTGATGAAGAAGAAGCCATTGAGTTGATGACCCTGCTGATCGAGCGCTACGAGCAAGAGCATTTCCCGATACCAGAGGCAGAGCCTGCCGACGTACTGCGCTTTTTGCTGGAGCGGAATGGACTCTCTCAGCGCGACATTGCTCCGGAGTTGGGCAGCGAAAGCACCGTCTCGCTGGTGCTCTCCGGCAAACGCCAGTTGAACCGGGACCATATTGCGCGGTTGAGCCGCCGATTCAATGTGTCGCCCGCGGTTTTCTTTGGGGTATCGACACAGCATTGATTATCCGACCAGAAGCAGCAATAGCTCTACGGCTGGCCGTGCTTATCTACATTATTTGGCCGTCTGCAGCCGCTTGGCCAGAGCCCATTTCAGCTCATCGATGCCCTGTCCGGTGACGGCGGAGATGGCGTGGAACTCCAGCTTGCGGCGCTTGACGTGAGCAGCCAGCTTCTTGAGTTTGTCGGGATTGGCGCTGTCGATTTTGGTGGCGGCGACGATCATGGGCTTGTTGGCCAGCGGGTGTTCGCCGCCTGCATTGGTGAAGCTGGCCAGTTCCTGGTTGATGACCTTGAAGTCTTCTATCGGGTCGGGACGGCCGCTCGAATCGGAGACATCGACCAGATGGACGAGCAGGCGGGTACGCTCGATGTGGCGCAGGAACTGCGTGCCCAGGCCGGAGCCGAGATGCGCGCCTTCGATCAGGCCGGGCATGTCGGCGACAACAAAGGATTCCAACTCCGGCTCCTCGCCCACGGTGACCACGCCAAGGTTAGGCTCAAGAGTGGTGAAGGGGTAATCGGCGATCTTGGGCCGGGCTGCGGAGATGCGGGAGATGAGCGTGGATTTGCCGGCATTGGGGTAGCCGACCAGGCCAACGTCGGCCAGCAATTTTAGTTCGAGACGAAAATGGCGTTCCTCGCCGGCGCGGCCCAGCTCGTGCTCGCGCGGGGCTTGATGTGTGCTGGTGGCAAAGTGCTGGTTGCCGCGTCCGCCGCGACCGCCCTTGGCGATGATGACCCGCTCGTCGGGTTCACTGAAGTCGTGGACCAGTTCGCCGGTGGTCTGGTCATATAACAAGGTGCCCACGGGGACTTGCAGGATTATAGGGTTGCCGTCGAGTCCGGAGCAGTTGGAACCCATGCCGTGTTCGCCGCGCTGCCCCTTGTGCTCGGGGTTATAACGGAAGTGGATCAGGGTGTTGTGGCGCTGCGAACTGACCATGACGACATCGCCGCCGCGTCCGCCGTCTCCGCCCGAGGGCCCGCCGCGGGGAACGAACTTTTCTCTCCGGAAGGCCATGCAGCCGTTGCCGCCGTCGCCGGCCTTGACGCGAATTTTTGCTTCATCAATGAACATGGGGGAACCGAGGGACTAGAAAATAGGGAATAGCCCACGAACGCCGACCGGCGGAGTAAAATCCGAGATGCCGTCTTTTCAGTTTACCGGATAAGGGCTTAGAATCGCTGAGAACGGAGTTGTTTGGTAATTTGAACGGCCAAAGGCGGGAATTATCTGTCTGGAAGTGGCCGCAGGGTTCTTCCCCCATCCGGACCTGCCATTAGAGTGGGCCGGAGTTGAACTTGGAGAGTTTTTTCCCAGGGTCTGCCGCGAGCGAGTCTCGATGGCAGGGTTGGTACGCAGTTGGGCGAAGACTCTGGCGATTGCCGTGCTGATGGGCGCGGGAACGGCGGGTTTTACCCAATCGGTTCGAACTCAATCAGTTGGAGATGGAGGGGAGCAAGGCAACGCGGATCAAGCCAAATCGACTGGCTCACTCAGCGGTAAAGTAACTGACCTGCACTCTAATCCCCTGGAGAGCGTCACGGTCGTCATACGCAACCAGGCCACCGGCGCTGAGGCGCGCACAATCACAACAAAAAACGGGGCTTACCGGTTCAGTGGGCTGAAGCCAGGGGAGTACTCGCTTACCGCCGAGAGCCTGAAACTGGGGCGTGGCCAGGTGGATTGGATTGTGGTCGCTGCCGGCCACGAGGCGCGGGTGCAGGCGGCGCTCGAGTTGGAGCCGCTACCGCATGGTCCTCTGCTGGCAGCTTCCACAGACCAGGAACGGCCCAAAGTTGCAGAGTTGCCCTGGCTGAACCGGCCCGCACTGGAGCCGGAGGCTCTGCCGGAGAGCGACGTTGCATTGACCGCCGAGCCGTTGAGTTTGCTTCCCTTGCGCGGGCAGCGGATGAGGGCGAACGTTACTCAGACCACGACATTCGAGTTGAACACAACGCTGGAGACCGAGCCAATGCGGACGCTACCCTTGCGCGGGCAGCGGGCGAGGACGGAGGTTCTTCCAACCTGGACTCCTGAGCTGAACACAACACTGGAGACCGAGGCATTGCGGACATTGGCGCTGTCGGGGCAGCGGGCGAGGACGGAGGTTTTTCCAACCTGGACTCCTGAGCTGAACACAACGCTGGAGACCGAGCCATTGCGGACGCTGGCGTTGACGGGTCAAAGCCTGCCAAATACAACGCCACCGGCGCCGATAGCCACTCCGAAGAGTGGTCCGGCAGCTGCGGTGTCGAGCAGCACAATGAGCGCCGCCGAGTTGCAGGCCTTGCCGGTGAGCGGGCGGCACTGGCAGGATTTTGTGCTGGACAATACGCCCACATCCAAAACCCCGGCAGGCGGTCAGGGAGAGATTTTGCTGCGAGGCGCGGGTCAGCCGACAGCGATCGCGGTGGATGGAATGAACTTGAAGCTGGCCTTTGGACCCACAAATGAGACGGGGCAGGGTTCGCAAGGACGGGGGCCCCTGGGTCAGGGCGAGAATCCGGCAGGAATGGCGCAGGTGGGCAAGGGCGGGCACGGGCTCGCCGTGAGCGAGGCGGCGATCCGCACGGTGGAAACGGTGGCCGGCAACGTGGAGGCCGCGGCAGATCGAGCGTCGGGCGGGCGCATGAACGTGGAGACCGAGCGCGGCACCAATAAACTGCATGGGCAGGGATTTTTCTTTGATCGCCAGAACAACTGGGGCGCGCGGAATCCGTTTACCCAGTGGGTGAAGGAAACCACGCCTGCCACTGGGACCACCGTCCCGGTCTTCACGCCGGAGTCCTACACTCCTCCGGACCGCGAAACCACCTGGGGGATCGGCGTGGGCAGCCGCATCCGCCGTGACAAGCTCTTCTGGTTCGCCGCTCTGGACGGCTTTAACCGCAACGATCCGGGAGTCTCGACGGTGAAACATCCTTATCTTCTGACGTATCCGAATCCGAAAACATGCCCTCCCGGCTTATCCCAATGTCCCGTACCCACCGGATTCTTTGCCCAGCCCACGAACGACCAGATGCAGGTGTTGAGCGCGCGACTGGGGTTGAGCAGCGCCAATCCGGTTGGCGAAGGATTGGGGGCCTACTCGCAGATGCTGGAGACACTAGACGGACTGCTCGGTCCGGCTCAGCGAACGGCCACGCAGTGGACCGGCTTTGGGCGGCTAGACTGGCAGGTGACCGAACGCAGTCGCCTCACGCTGGAGGGCATTAGTGCTCATTGGAACTCGCCGGGCGGAGGACTGACCAGGGTTTCTGAAACCTACGGCAACCACAGCTTCGGGTCGAGCAAGGCCAGCGAGGAATGGCTGCTGGGCCGCTGGGAAAGATTCCTAACCACCAATCTGCTGGCCGTGACCCAAGCCTCGGCAGGACGGGTCATTCAGGAGGCGCAGCCGGAGACTCCATCAACCTATGAGCAGAGCTTCCTCAGGGGGAATGTGTGGGGGCAGTTGCCGGAGATGGTGGTGGACTCGCGCTACGGCTTCAGCATCGGCAATCCGTCACGCTTCGGACAGGGCAGCTATCCGGACGAACACCTCTATCATGTGCAGGAGTCGCTGGATTGGATTCGCGGCAAACTGCTGGTGAAGGCCGGCATCGAAGTAAGCCACAACGCCGATGCGACTGGCCTGCTGCGCAACCAGACAGGAACTTACCACTACGCCAACGTAGAAAACTTCGCCTCTGACGCGCTGGTCTTTGCGGCGTTTGGGCTGACGGACGCGCTGGACCCCTTCAACCAGCACAACTGCGACGAGACGGGCAAGGCGTGGCGAGATTCGGGAGGCAATCTGCGCGGGTTGGGCTACCTGCCCTGCTACTCCTACTACTCGCAGACCATAGGCCCATCCAATTGGCATTTGAGCACTAACGACTGGGCGGGATACGCAACGGCCCAGTGGGAACAGAGCAAGCACCTGGTCCTCTCCGCCGGATTGCGCTGGGAGCGGGAGCAGTTGCCTCCGCCGCTTACCGCGCTGCTGAACCCGGAGCTTGCGCTGACCGAAAAGCAGCCCAGCCTGGGCAATCAATGGGGTCCGCGGATCGGCCTGGCCGTGGGATCGGGAGAAAAGCACTGGCCGGTTTTGCGGCTGGGATACGGGATGTACTTCGGGCGTACGGAAGACCTGGCGCTGGAGACGGCGCTGACCCAGACCGGCTCCTTGAAGGGAGACTTGAGCTTCTTCATGCGGCCCACCGACAACCTGAACTCCGGCGGCGCTCCGCCGTTTCCATACGTGTTGCAGGGAACTCCGGGGAGCGCGGTGAAGCCGGGAGCGGTGGAGTTTGCGCCTGCGTTTCATAACCCCGAAGTGCATCAAGCAGTTGTTGGCGTAGAAGAAAAGCTGCCCAGCCACATCGAGGTGACCGCCAGCGCGATGGCAAGCCTGGGCCGCCGGCTGCCTATCTCCATCGACACGAACTTCGATCCCGCGGTAAATCCGGGGACGATTACCTATGACGTAGTAGACACGACTGGCGCGGGACCTATCAAAGCGACGCAGATCACGGTTCCCTTCTACGCTTCCTGGCCATCGGCAACTTCATCGACCGGGTTTGCCGGGCGGCTTAATCCGGACTACCAGCAGATTACCCAGATCATGAGCCGGGCCAACTCGACCTATGAGGCGGCGATGCTCAAGGTCGTCCGCTATGGCCGGCGGGGACTGAGCCTGCGCGCCCACTACACCTACGCGCACGCCATGGACTGGAACCCCAACGAGAGCTCGCAGGTGGCCGGTAACGACGTGCTGGACCCGGCTGACTTCAGCCAGGAGTACGGCACCAGCAACCTGGACGTGCGCCACTCGGCCAGCGCCATGGTGATCTATGAGGCGCCGTGGAAGCTGAAGGGCACGGCCGGAAAGCTGGGCAACGGCTGGATGGTCTCGGGCGTCGGGCAGTACCGCAGCGGATTGCCTTATACGATGCATACCTCGGGCTCGCTGCCTGAGGAATTCGGTGTAACCAGCGGCGCGGCCATTGTAGGACTGGGGCCGGGCATGAACGGCTCGGGCGGCGACAACCGCGTCTATGGAGTGGGCAACAATAACATTGTCTACAACATAGGCCGCAATAAGTATCGTTATCCGGCCACCTGGAAGGCCGACCTGCGGCTGGGCAGGCGTTTCGATCTGGGGCATTTGCGCGAGTTGGAACTGCTGGCCGAGAGCTTCAACCTGTTCAATCACCAGAATGTGACTGAATTGGAAACGACCGGCTACTATATCGATTCCGGCACGACTTCGAGTCTTCCCACGCTGAACTTCCTCGCCGGTCCCGTAACCAACCCCACAACCGGCGCTGTAACCAACGCCAACACCACGGCCTTCGGCCAGCCGCTGAACATCAACGCAACCAACTTCTACCGCGAGCGGCAGATTCAGTTCGGGTTGAGGCTGAGGTTCTAGTTGCTTGGCGGTGTCGCGGGAGCAGGCGCAGGCGCAGGTGCAGGCGCAGGTGCAGGCGACAACTTGTACAGGCCGCGGATGTAGATGATGAGATTCCTCACCTCGTCGTCCTTGGCGCGGCCCTCCTCCTCGGCGGGCATCTTGCCCTTGCCGTTGCGGATGAGGTTGAACAGATCCTGATCCTGCTTATTGGCCAGCGTTGCGGGATTGCTCAAATCGGCGAGCGACAATCCCATGCCACTGGCCAGATCGGTTTTGCCATTCCCGTTGTCCCCATGGCAAAGAGCGCAATCGGCCGTGTAAATTTCCTTGGCGCGCGCCTGCGACTTATCGGCTTCAGCCTTGGCCGCATTCTTTTGGCCGGCTGCGTGGACCGGGGTAGCGTCCTGGGAGATGGACCCAGGCGTGGACATGGCGGTAATCCCAAACAAAACAGCAGCAGAAACATACAGCAACGGCTTCAACATGGCAGCCTCCTCGGTCGCGGATGCCGTTTCGAGGCATCCTGCAGCCGAATTATTTCTCGCAGGGATTATATGCCATTTGGACGGCATCAGGTTCGCGAGAGGCAACAAATCAGGTTCAAGCGGAGCGGATTGGCGGGTTTAAAGCAGATTGTATGCGGTTAACGCCTCGCCGGTTTCAGGGACCGGAGCGCCATCCGCAGGCCAGATCCGGGGTGGTGGTCTTGGCGTCGAGCCTGAAGCATGAAGCGCCGTTGATGTCAGTCGAGAAGGTGCGGACGCGGGCCGCTTCAAGCGCCTTGAGCACCTCGATGCGGGGATGGCCGTAGCGGTTGCGCAGGCCGCAGGAGATGACGGCGCACTGCGGCGCCACGCGGGCCAGGAATTCCGGGCGCGTGGAGGTAATGCTGCCATGATGGCCCACCTTGAGCAACGTGGAGGCGAGGCCCTGTTCGGCCAGCATGGCCTGCTCGATGGGCGCCTCAGCGTCGCCTTCCAGCATCACGGAAGTTGCGCCGTAGGTCACATGCAGAACCAGGGAGTCGTTGTTGCCAGGCTGCGGGCCGGGCTGATAGTCGCTAAAGGGCGCCAAAACGCTGACCTGGGTTGGGCCGAATGCGAAGGCGTCGCCGGTGCGCAACGAGCGAACGCGGACGTGGAGATCTGCGGCCTCGTCGAGCAGCGCGTTGTAAAGACCGAAGCGGGGATTGTTGCCCACCCAAAGCTCGGCGGGATGGAAGTTGCGCAGAACGGCGGGCAGGCCGCCCATGTGGTCGGAGTGAGCGTGGGTGAGAGCGACCACGTCGAGGCGGCGAATGCCGCGCGACCACAACACCTCAGAGACGACCTCCTCGCCGATGTCGAAATCCTGAGGAGCCTGGCGCGGGCCGCCGCCAAAGCCGCCACCATCCACCAACAGGGTCTTGCCGTCGGGCGCAATCAACAAGATGGAGTCGCCCTGCCCTACGTCGATGGCCTCGACGAGCAATGCATCGCGGGGATGATCGATGGGGCGGGGCAGGACGGCAACCACGGCGGCCAACAGCATCGCGGAGAGAGAAGCGAGAACGGCACGGCGGGAGTAGCGGGCTCCTGACGAAACGGACCAGCGGGCCAGCACGATGGCCGTCGCAAGCAGCGTGCAAAAGGCCAGCGACTGCCAGAGCAGCGGCGCGGGAATGCGGTAGTTGCCGAGCGCCATCGAGCCGAAGAAGCGCACCAGCCAGATTCCGAAGTGCAGGGGCAGCGCCACGAACATGGCCGGCACAGCGGCGGCGGCAGGCCATGCGAGAGCCACCAGCAAGGTGACCAGCGCGGCTGGCATCAGGATGAGCAGCAACGGCAGGATGAAGACATTCACTGGCAGCGCGAAGACAGTGATGCGGTGAAAGTAGACGGCCATGGGCAGGGCCATGGCCAGCTCCACAACGAAGGAGACGACCATCAACTCGAAGCAGCGGATCAGAAAGCGCACTGTCCAGGGAAAGATGCGCCAGGCGATGCGGCCAGCGACTCGACCGCTCGCGGCTGCCTGCAACGCAGCCGCCATTATGCGCAGCGTGACCCGAAATTGCGCCAGGCGCGGGGCAAGTTTCGCGTCCATGGCGATCTGGTGCAGGTCGCGCGTGGCCGTCAGGTAAGGATGCACCGTGGCCAGCAGCAGCGGAGCGGCAACGCCGCCGATCGCGACCACTGCAAGCAGAGTCATTTGGAAGCTGGCGTCGAATAGGCTGCGGGGGCTAAAGGCCAGCAGGCAAAGGGCGGCAAAGCCGATGGTGTTCAGAGCGTTGCGTTCGCGGTAGAGGAGGCGGCCAAGCATGTAGAGGGTGACCATCCACAGCGAGCGCGCCACCGGCGTGGCGAAGCCGGTGAAGATGGCGTAGGCGAAAGAGGCCAGAATGGTGACGAACGTGGCCGGGACGCGGGGAAGGCGCAGGCGGCGCGCAACCCAGAAGAGGCAGCCAGCAACGATGGCCAGGTGAAAGCCAGAAATTACCAGCATGTGGAAGGAGCCGGTGCGCTCAAATCCCACGCGCAAAGAGTGAGTGAGGAAGGTGCGGTCGCCGGTGACCATGGCGGCGAGCATGATGGCGTCGTCGTCAGAAAGGCGCAAGGGAGCGGGCAGGCGGCGCATGGCCGCGGGCAGTGCCAACAGGCGAGCGCTCGAGGCGCGCTGCAATCCGCTGACGCGGCAGGCGAGAAAGAGGCCAGTAGACGGGCCGAGGCGGTCCACACGGTCAATTCGCACCGTTGCCGTGGAGGTGATACCCTGCTCGATAAGAAAATCTTCGCGGCTCCAGACGCCGGGGTCGTGATAGACCTCGGGCGGCAACAGGCGGATAACGGCGCGGAGACGCTCGCCGCACTGGAAGGGCTGCTGGATTGCCGTGGCTACGGGCCAGCGAACGGTCAGGCGTACACGGCCTGCGATAGGCTCCTGCGCATCTTCAGCGTCGGAGACCACTTCGAGGGTGGAGACGCGCAGGTCGATACGTTGCGATGGCTGCTGGGCCGATGCGGGCTCATTCAGATTCTGCTCTATCTCGCCGCGCACCGGCCCGGCATCGACAACCGTGCCCTCAATGGTGCGCAGCAGGCCGTCGGAGAGCGCTGCCAGCGCGGGCGCGGGCGCGGGATGCGGCTCCATCCAGGCGCACCATGCGCCCAGCAGCAACCACAGCGCGGCCAGCGGCAGCCAGGCGATGCGCTGCGCGCGGAATGCCGCCACGCCGCACAGTATGGCCACCAGAGCCAGCGTGATGAGCACCAGGCTGGGCCGCAGCCATAGAACCTTCGTGACGGCAATCCCCACGGCAAAGAGCCAGGCCGCGTGAAAGAGCGGGACGGGTCCCAGCGCGGCAGGAGCGCCGATGGCTTGCGCGGGGGTAGGGGATTCGGATTGCATCGCGCCGGAAAACTCAAAAAGCTCTTCTGGCCCTCAAGCCTATCAGGAGTGGCGCAACTGGACCACTGTTTCCAGATGAAAGGTCTGGGGAAAAAGATCGGCGAGGGTGATGGATTGAATTTGGTAGCCGGAGGCGATGAGCGCGCGCAGGTCGCGGGCCAGCGTGGCCGGATCGCATGAGACGCAGACCAGGACGGGCGCGGCGATCCCGGCCAGCAGAGTGCAAGTCTCCGCGCCGAGGCCGGTGCGCGGCGGATCCAGGACGACGAGGTCGGGAACAGCCGAGCTGGAAGCCACGCCGGCAGGGCGATGGCTCGCATGGGCGCGGAGAAAATCCAAAGTGTCGCTCTTCACTGGGATTCCGGCTGTGCCTTTGAGGTTAGCCGCAAGCGCCGGCGTTGCCGCAGGGGCTGATTCGACAGCGACCACACGGGCGAAGTTAGCAGTGAGTTGCCGCGCGAAGAGCCCGACACCGGAAAAGAGGTCCCAGGCGAGCGCGCCTTGATGGCCGGCGACAACTCGCTCAACCAGAGAGTCAACCAGCCAGCGGTTGACCTGAAAAAATGCGCCGTGGTCCACGCGATAGTCGAAGCCGGCCGCATGGTAGACGAGCGATGCAGCGCCCCACTGCGCCAGCGTTCGTGGTTGCTGGCCGAAACGGCCCTCGGTCACCAGCTCAGCTCCGATGAGTGCGGGAATCTGCTCACGCAACGCGTGCGCGAGTTCATCAAAGCGCAACTTAGCCGGGCTTGCTGTGAGGACCGTCGCCAGCAGCGCGGTTTCTGCCGCATCGCAGAATAGCGCAAGCTCGGTGGGGTGGAGCGCCGGGGCAAACCCGCGCGCAACCTGAGCAAAAGCCAGTGCGGCCTCAACCAGCAGCGGCGCGGCGATGGGGCACTCGCGCATGGGGACAATCGCATGAGAGCTGCGGCCACGATAGCCCGGATTTCCCGCTGCGTCGAAGGCCAGACGGATGCGGTTGCGATAGGACCAGGGTTCGCCGGCCAGCACGGCAATTTCCGAGGGGACGGTCACGCCGCCGCGCTCCAGGGTTTCGCGCAGAATGGCTTGCTTGAGGGCCAGTTGAGTTACGTAGTTCGTGTGCTGGTAGTGGCAGCCGCCGCAAGCGCCGAAGTGGGGGCAGGCGGGCATAATGCGCTCCGGCGATGCGTGGACAATCTCCTCAACCTCGGCGGTGTCGTAGCCGGGTTTGCTCTGCGTGATGCGCACCCGCGCCTGCTCGCCCGGCAAGGTGAGCGGCACAAAAACGGCCTTGCCTTCCAAACGCGCCAGGAATGCGCCTCCGTAGACCGGCTTCTCGATTTCGACGAGTTGCGGTTCGGACGGCTTCATTGCTGACTCATGTAAAAAAGGCTGAGACGCGGCAGGTCGTAATGTACCAACAACTGCTTCTGCACAAATTGCCGCTCCACCTGGCGCAGTTGCACGGCGCCCATGCGGCTTCGGTAAGGCGCAAGTTCACGGGCCGCGTGCGTCTTGAGGTTCACCAGCAGATCCTCGGGAGCCGCGGCGGTCAGTGTGGCAAAGAGCTTCTCTTCGAGAACGGTGAGGGTAAGTTCGAGAGCTTCAAGGTCCAGCTTTTGACCTTCGCCGCCGGAGCGCGCCTCGGCGGCCAGCTCGCGCAGGCGGGCGGCGGTTGCGGCGCAGGCTTCGGGAGCCACCTTGGCCGTATCGAGAGCCGCCGCGGCGGCTTCCAGGTGAGCAGCCACGCGCTCCTGCTCGAAGCCCGACTCGTGTTCTACGTTGGCGACTGGAGCCGTTCCAGCGGAGGCCTCGCGCAACTCCTCGGCGGCAACCATCACAGCTTGCGCGCACCAGGCCAGGCCGTTGATGCGCCGCATCCGGCCACGCTTCTGCCGCGCCTCGTATTTGTCGAAGGCCGCGTCGATGCCGCGCAGCACGGCCTCCAGCGGAACGCCAGCCTCGCGCCAAGTCTCGATCAGCGCCCAATCCAGCGTGGAGAGCAATAGCAAAGCCCCGCGCCGCTGCTGGAAGCGCTCCTCGATCTCGGTGAAGTAGTTGAAGTAGTTCTGCACGGCGTGCGCCTCAGTGCTTCTTGACGGGGCGGTTGCGCTCGTAGAGGATCAGCAGGCCGTCGAGGGTGAGCATATCGTCGATCTCGGTGATAAAACGCGAGTCCTCGGCTATCTGCCGCGCCAGGCCGCCGGTGGCGATGACGCGCGGCTTCACGCCCAGCTCAGACACAATACGATCCAGGATGCCGTCCACCAAGCCGATGTAGCCGTAGTAGAGGCCGCTTTGCAGGTGAGTGACGGTGTTGGTGCCGATGACCTTGGCGGGGCGTTTGATGTCTACGCGGCTCAATCGCGCCGCGTGAGAGAAGAGCGCATCGGCGCTGAGGCCGAGTCCGGGCGCGATGGCCCCGCCCAGGTACTCACCCTTGGCCGAGATCACGTCGAAGGTCGTCGCCGTGCCGAAGTCCACCACAATGCACGGGCCGCCGTAGCGCTCGAAGGCGGCGACGGCGTTCACCAGCCGATCGGCGCCCAGGTCCGCGGGGTTATCTTGCAACACCGGCATCCCGGTCCTGATGCCCGGCTCAACAAAGATCGGCTTGGTGTGGAAGTAGTCTTCGCAAACCTGGCGCAGCGTGCTCTCTACCGGCGGCACCACCGAGGAGATGATGATGTACGAGACCTGGTCTGGCGCCAAACCTTTCATTTCAAATAGGTTGACGAAGAATACGCCGTACTCGTCCGCGGTCTGCGAACGGTGCGTGGTTACGCGCCAATGCGCGGCGAGCTCTGGTTTATTTTCACCAAACCGGTAGAGGCCCAGCACCGTATTTGTGTTGCCGACATCGATGGCTAACAGCATATTTTTCTCAACTTATCTTGGCGGCGCGAATTCCGCCGGTCTGCACAGTTATGATTCCCGAATCCGTGCGCACCAGCAGGAATCCATTTTCGTCCAACCCTGCCGTCACGCCAGTGCAGGCCTGCGGACCGTGCACTTCAACGCGCCGCCCGCGAATCCACGTCGAGGCTTTCTCGACACGCTCGGGAATCTTGACCGTCACCTCTGAATCGGCCAGCAGAAGCGTCTCACTCTGCAGCGATTTTAGCAGGGAGAGGAGTAAATCCTGGCGTGAAATGCGCCGTTCAATTTCCAGATCAAGCGAGGTAGCGAGAGTGGATAAATCAGATGCGAAAGCTCGCTGGTGGACGTTGATGCCGATGCCGACGACGGCGAACTCAGCCGATCCGCCTGAAATCTTCGACTCCACCAGGATGCCGCCAAATTTGCGCGGACCGAGCAGAAGATCGTTGGGCCAGCGCAGATCGACGGCCAGTCTCGCAACGTCGCGAATGGCCTCGGCGGCGGCCAGTCCCGCGGCCAGTGGAAGCAGCGGCAGGCGAGCGGCGGGAATCGACGCGCGCAGCAACACGCTTGCATAAAGTCCATCACCAGCCGTCGAATCCCACTTATGATCTCCGCGTCCGCGTCCGGCCAATTGCTCATCGGCAAAATAAACCGATCCATGCGGCGCTCCACTGCGAGCAGCTTCAAGCGCATCGGTGTTGGTGGAATCGGTTGCCGGAGAAAAATGCAGCTTGCCCGCAAAGACGGTTCCGGCCAGCGTGCGCTCCAGAGCAGCCAGGTCGTACATGTCGTGCATGGCTCCGCGCACGGCTACTCCGTCTCCGCATGGATGCGCATGGAGATGTCTGCGGCCTTGGCGGAGTGGGTCAGCGCGCCCACGCTAATGAAGTCCACTCCGGTCTCGGCGTAGGCGCGGATGTTTTCGAGATGGATGCCGCCCGAGGCCTCGATGGGAATCCAGCGCATTTCTTGCGCGCTTCTAGTCTGCTCCACGGCTGCGCGCCGGATGCGCTCCACTGCGCGCTTTACCTCTTTGGGCGTCATGTTGTCCAGCAAAATGGCCTCCGCCCCGTGTTGGAGAGCTTCTTCGAGCTCCTGCGCCGAGCGCACCTCCACCTGCACGCGCTGGCCCTTCTTGCGCTTTTCCAGTGCGCGTGTCAGCACCGCGGGCAATCCTCCGCCCAGCGAGATGTGGTTGTTCTTGATGAGGATTCCGCTGGCCAGATCGAGGCGGTGATTGGTTCCCCCGCCGCACAGCACGGCATATTTATCGAGAGCACGCAGCCCCGGCACAGTCTTGCGCGTGTCGAGCACGTGCGCTTGCGTACCGTGGATGGCATCGACGAATTGCCTTGTCAGCGTGGCGATGCCGCTCAGATGCTGCATCAGATTCAGGATCACTCGCTCGCAACTCAATAGCGCGCGGGCGTTGTGGCGGATGACGGCCAGCACCTGACCATCATGGACGCGCACGCCGTCAAAAACCTCCGGATGGCTGACCACCTCGAAGCGGGTCTGCGCCGGGGCGCGCTTGTCGAGGCGGGCAAAGATCTCCAGAAACTGCGGGACTGCGCCCAGTCCGCAAACTACCATCTCCTGGCGCGCGATAATCGAGCCGGTGGCGCGCAGACGGGGATCGATGGTGAGGTTGGTAGTGGTGTCGCCGGCAGCCTTGTCCTCGATCAAGGCCCGCTCCAGCAATGCGTCGATGTGGCTGTTCTTCCAATCCATAGGCAGTGAACGAGTGAACAAGTGAAAAAGTGAAAAAGTGAACGAGTGAACTGTAATCAGTCCTTAGGCAGCGCGTCAAGTGAGGCATGTGCCTTTTCAAGCAGCAACCGCGTTTCTGCTTCCTGCTTCTTCAATCCTTCAACTACCTGCGCCGGGGCTTTGGCAAGAAAAGTCTCGTTACCCAACTGGCGCTCGGCGGAGATTAGATTCTTCTCATACTTGGCGATGTCTTTTGTCAAGCGCTCGCGCTCGGCGGGGACATCGATGGGCTTCTCGTATTCAACGACAGCATCCGTTGGCCCGATAGTGGTCCATGCGAGATTTGAGTATCGCCCTCCTTCAACTCTATCCACAAAAGGAACAAACTCGATACCCGACACTTGCGCGAGCTTCATTACAATGTCGGAATTTTTCTCAATTGTTCCAAAGCCACCGAACCCTCCTGCCCACATTACTACCTTGACGGGTGTTTTCATGTTTTCAGGAACGCCGAGCTCTTTTCGACGTGTGCGAATACCCGAGATGACAAACTGAATGCCAGCCATATACTCGAGGGCTGGAGCCAGTTCAGGCACCACACCTGCCTGTGGGTACTTCGTCAGCGCAATCGACTTGGCTGACGGGTTGCCGTCGAAGATGGCGTGCCAGAGTTCTTCGGTGAGGAACGGCATGAAGGGTGAGAGCAGCCGCAGCGCGGTCTCGAAGACTTGAACCAGCGTGGTGAGTGCGGCTTTGGTTTGCGCCTTGTCGGCGGATTCGGAGAAATCCAGGCGGAGTTTGACGATCTCCAGGTACCAATCACAGAAGCTGCCCCAGAAAAACTGGTAGATCGCGTTGGCCGCGTCATCGTAGCGATAGTTTTCCAGCGACTGATTAACCTTAGCCGCGGTCGAGTGCAGTTCGGCGACAATCCAGCGAGCTTCAAGCGGCGCGTCCGGTACGGCTACGGGCATTCCGCCCAGCGCTTTGCTATCGACGGCAATGCCGACTTCGGCGGCACGATCCACGTTCATGAAAAGGAAACGCGCGGCGTTCCATATCTTGTTGGCGAAGGCGCGGTAGCCCTCGGTGCGGGCGATGTTGAAGGCGATGTCGGTTCCGGGCGAGGCCATCGAAGCCAGCGTGAAGCGCACCGCGTCTGTTCCGAACTGCTTCACAATCTCGATGGGGTCGAGGACGTTGCCCTTGGTCTTGGACATCTTTTCGCGGTTGGCGTCGCGCACCAGGGCGTGGATGTAGACCTCTCGGAAGGGAACCGAATCCGCAAGAGAGCGCTTGGAGCCGTCGGGCATGGGCACGTCGCACGCGAACCAACAGCCGAACATGATCATGCGCGCGACCCAGAAGAAGAGAATGTCGAAGCCGGTGACCAAGAGGCTGGTCGGGTAAAAGGCGTCGAAGTCGGCTCTCGTTTCGGGAGTGAGATTGGGCCAGCCGAAGACGGAGACCGGCAGCAATCCCGACGAGAACCAGGTGTCGAGAACGTCCGTCTCCTGCGTAATCTTCCCGGAGCCGCAGTGGGCGCAGGCGGTTGGGTCAATACGGGCGACGGTGATCTTGTGGCAGTCAGCGCAATGCCATGCGGGGATGCGATGGCCCCACCAGAGCTGGCGCGAGATGCACCAGTCGTGAATGTTCTCCATCCACTCGAAGTAGGTCTTCTCGTACATCTCCGGCGTGAAGCGGATGTGCTTCTCGCGGACCGCCGCTTTGGCTTTGTCGGCCAGCGGCTGAATCTTGATGAACCATTGCGTGGAGAGGCGCGGCTCGACGACTGTTTTGCAGCGGTCGCAGTGGCCGATGTTGTTGACGTGGTCCTTGATGCCGGCGAGGAGACCTTGCTCTTCGAGGTCGGCGACGACTTTCTTGCGCGCCACATAGCGGTCGAGGCCGGCATAGGTGCCGCCTTCGGGGTTGATGTGGCCGGTGTCGTCCATGATGTTGATGGAGGGCAGGCTGTGGCGCTCTGCGAGGGCGAAGTCGTTGGGGTCGTGAGCCGGGGTGACCTTGACCGCGCCGGTTCCGAAGTCGCGGCTAACCCACTCGTCGAGGATGATGGGAATTTCGCGGTTCATCAGAGGTAGGCGCAGCTTCTTGTCGTGCAGGCTGAGGTAGCGCTCGTCCTCGGGATGAATGGCCACGGCAACATCGCCGAGCATGGTCTCGGGGCGGGTGGTAGCGACCGACAAAAACTTGCCGGAATCCTTACCGTCTTTGCCGATTACCGGGTAGCGGATCTCCCATAAGTGGCCAGATTGTTCCTCGTGGAACACTTCCAGGTCGCTGATGGCGGTTTGGCAGCGCGGGCACCAGTTCACGATGTAAGCGCCGCGATATATTAAATTTTGCTCATGCAGACGGACGAAGGCCTCGCGCACGGCGACCGACAGCTTCTCGTCCATGGTGAAGTATTCGCGCTGCCAATCGACGGATGCGCCAAGGCGCTTCATCTGGTCGAGAATGACGCCGCCATAGTGCTGCCGCCATTTCCATACACGCTCGACAAAGGCCTCGCGGCCGAGCTTCTGGCGGCTGGAGCCCTCGCTGACCAGTTGCCGCTCGACCAGCATCTGAGTGGCGATGCCGGCATGATCTGTACCCGGTACCCAAAGAACCCGGTCGCCGGACATGCGCCGCCAACGCATAAGGATGTCACTCTCCGTATGCTCGAACATGTGCCCCATGTGCAAGTTACCAGTGACGTTGGGTGGCGGCAGCAGGATGGTGAACGGGGACTGGCCGTCCAGGCGGGCGGCCGCTTCGCGGCCTAGAGTCGCATGTGAGGCCGAATCTGGCGTAGGCTGGGCGAAGAGTTTCTCGCGCACCCAGTATTCAGCCCAATGATCTTCAATGGCGGCGGGGTCGTAGACTTTGGGCAGATCGTGGGGCATCTTTTTCTTGGGCGAGTTCCTGATGGACTGCGTAAAACCCTCTTGCAGCGAGGGTTTTGCGCCAGGAAACCATACCTCACTTTATCAGATGCGAGGCGCATGGCCTGTGCCGGAGTCTTACGAGAGCATCCACCCTCGGCGTTCGGGAATACCCATGCAGTCCGCGGTTCGCCCCTCTTTCTTTTGAAGTCATTATCCAAATATTGTGGGTGTATGATGCACATCATGACCCCCAGTGAGCATGGTTCCGAACGGCCAGGAGATGCTCTGGACCTCGGCCTGATTATCGATTCGGTTCCCGCGCTGATCAACACCAGCCAGCCTGAGGGTTCTGCTGACTTCTTCAATCGAACCTGGCTGGAGTTCGTGGGGATTCCGCTCGAGGATCTATTGGGGTGGAAATGGATGGTTACGATTCATCCCGCGGACGTTGAGGAAATGGTCAAAGCGTTGCGAAGAGCCCATGCGACAGGGGAGAAATTTGAATACGAAGCGCGTGTGCGGCGGGCCGATGGAGTATACCGCTGGATGCTTCACCGTAGTGTCCCACAACGCGATGAGAGCGGAAACATTCTTAAATGGTTTGGATCGAGCATCGATATCGAGGACCGCAGACGCGCCGAGGAGGCTCTGCGGCAAAGCGAAGCATACCTTGCAGAGGGGCAGAGGCTGGCCCACGCAGGCAGTTGGGCTTTGGACCTGGCAAGTAACAAGTATGTCTATGTCTCAGACGAAGATTTTCGGATTTGGGGATTCGATCCACGAGATGGTTCACCGGCCCGGGAAGCAGTTTTACGACGAATCCACCCGGAAGATCGCGACATGTGGAAGGAGAAGTTTGAGAATTCGCTCCACGAAAAAGTTGACAGCTCCGACGAGTACAGAATCGTGTTGCCCGATGGAACGGTCAAACACATTCACACGATCCGGCACCCAGTCCTGAATGACGCGGGAGATCTCGTCAAGCTGGTGGGCACCTCATTTGATATTACGGACCGCAGGCGAGCCGAGGAAGTGGTGCGGCAAAGCGAAGCGGAACTGCGACAGATTCTGGATGCCGCGCCACAGCTTTTGGCCGTGCTGGGAACGGACAGAACCCGTCTCTATCTCAATCAGGCCGCTCTTGAGTATCTCGGATGGACGCTAGAAGGGTCGCAAACTCGTCCCGCGTCCGCACTGTTTCATCCCGACGATTGGGAGCGCTTGAATCGTGAAGTTCAAAGAGGATTCTCAACCGGAACCGAGATCAAATACGAAGCACGCATGCCGCGGCACGATGGGGAATACCGCTGGTTTTTCTTGCACTACAAACCGCTCCGCGACGCCCATGGGCGAATCACTCGTTGGACTGTAGCGGCCACGGATATCAACGACCGCAAGCGGGACGAAGAGAGACTCCAGCACGAAAACGTTGCATTGCGCGAGGAGATCGACAAGGCATCCATGTTCGAGGAGATCGTGGGCTCTTCTCCCGCCTTGAGAGCCGTGCTGTCTCGTGTCGCCAAGGTTGCGCCCACCGATTCCACGGTTCTGATCACCGGTGAAACCGGCACCGGCAAGGAGCTGGTCGCCCGCGCCATCCACAAGCGATCGCGGCGTTCCTCGCGGCCGTTTGTGAGCGTGAATTGCGCCGCAATTCCAATTGACTTGATCGCCTCGGAGTTGTTCGGCCATGAGAAGGGCGCCTTTACGGGCGCCACCCAGCGGCATCTGGGCCGCTTTGAACTGGCCGAAGGAGGAACGATCTTCCTCGATGAAATCGCAGAGCTTCCCGCGGAGACACAGGTCGCTCTCCTGCGCGTTCTACAGGAACGGGAGTTCGAGCGTGTAGGCGGAGACCGGACGATTCGCTGCGATGTGCGCGTGATTGCGGCCACCAACCGGGACGTGCAGGCTGCCATCGCCGCGGGCACTTTTCGTAATGACCTTTTTTACAGGCTCAACGTTTTTCCCATCGAGACTCCCCCTCTGCGGAAGAGAAGGGAAGACATCCCGTTGCTGGTCGAGTACTTCATCGATCGTTACGCGAGAAAAGCAGGAAAGAGCATACAAAAGGTTAGCAAGAAGACACTGGAGCTGCTTCAGTCCTACCCCTGGCCAGGAAACATTCGCGAGCTGCAGAACATCATTGAGCGATCGGTCATTGTGTGCGAAACGGAGAGTTTCTCGGTAGACGAGAGCTGGCTCTCGAGTCAGCCCTTAGCAACAGAGCCCGGCAGCCAGGTTGGACTCACTCAAATGCTTGCCGCACAGGAGAAAGAGACGATTGAAGCCGCGTTGAAAGAGTGTCGCGGACGCGTGTCGGGACCGTCAGGCGCGGCTGCCAGGCTGAGTATGCCCCGGTCAACCCTGGAATCCAAGATCAGGTCACTGTACATCGATAAGAACCGCTTCAGGATTCAATAACGCTTAAGAAATCAGCCGCCCTTCGAAGACATCCCCGCCAAGATATTCTGAGCAAAACTGTGCAGAGAATTGTACAGAATTTCGCCAATTGGCGAATTTTCGCCATTCCAGTCAGGTAGCAACTACTTATTATTCAATAACATACATTTGGTCCGCTGATTGCAATCATCTGAGCATGGAATCGTTCGAAGTGAGGATGAATGCTACGGATTGAGCGACATGCGAATGGGGTGACCGTATTTCGGTTGATCGGCCACTTGAATGTAGAAAACGTGGCCGAATTGCAATCGCTATGTCAATTGGAAGGTAAAAATCGCGAGATCATCCTGGACCTGCAAGATCTGACGCTGGTGGATCGCGAGGCAGTCAGGGTTCTGGGGCATTGCGAGCAGGAATACATCAAGCTAACAAATTGTCCGGCGTATATCCGCGAATGGATCAAACAAGAAAGAAACACTGCTGAGCGGATTGAGACTTAGAAACCTATGAACGGAAAGAACCGAATTGATTGGAGGATAGCCATGAATCTGGAGGGAGTTTCGAACTACGATCTGCGCAACGAACACATGTGCATAGCGAGAGACGCTGCAATCAGGGCGAGCAATGTTTACTTTCCCAAAAAAGAAATTCCAGTCCGGCCAGGGTTTGAGGGAATCGTGGGGCAGAGCCGAGCGCTGCGCGAAGTGCTCGATCTTGTCGAGATGGTGGCTCCCTCCGATTCGACAGTGCTGCTATTAGGAGAGACGGGTACCGGCAAGGAACTGATCGCGCGCGCCATTCACGAACACAGCCGTCGCAGGAGCCATACCTTCGTAAAGGTCAATTGCGCTGCCATTCCCAGCGGCTTATTGGAAAGTGAACTCTTTGGCCATGAACGCGGCGCCTTCACGGGGGCGCTCGAGCAGAGGGCCGGCCGGATTGAGCTGGCGGACGAGGGTTCGCTGTTTCTGGATGAAATCGGCGATATACCTTTGGAGCTGCAACCTAAACTCCTTCGCGTCTTGCAGGAGCGGGAATATGAAAGATTGGGCAGCACGCGAACGAAGCAAGTCAACGTGCGGGTAGTGGCCGCGACCCATCACAACCTGGAAGAGATGATCCTGCAGAAGCAGTTCCGCAGCGATCTTTACTACCGGCTGAATGTTTTTCCCATCACCATTCCTCCATTGCGCGAACGCGCGGAAGACATACCGTTGTTAGTGCGGCATTTTGTCCGGCAATATGCCCAACGGATGAACAAGACCGTCGAAGCGATCTCGCCCGAAACCATGGATGCTCTGGTTCGATATCCGTGGCCCGGAAACATCCGCGAACTGCAAAACATCATCGAGCGCTCGGTGGTGATTTATGAACAGGGAAGGCTCTCAGTGAAGAAGAGCTGGCTGTGCCGCGATTATTTACCTAGCGAAGCGCCGGCCCGCAGCTTTTCAGGCAGTGGGGATCGCGAATTGATTGGCGCGGCGTTGGCTGAAACCAGAGGCAGAGTATCGGGACCGTCCGGCGCGGCAGTCAGGCTGGGCATTCCGCCATCGACACTGGAGTCGAGGATCAGGTCGATGAACATCAACAAGTATCAGTTCAAGATGGCGTAATCAGGCTTGCAAAAGCAAGGCTTCCCAGCTACGCCGCCATGCTCTCCTTTGGAAATCTCGCAATTGGATTTGTCATGGTGGCGATCATTGCCGGGATTTCAAGCTATGTGGGAATCCGCAGAGTTTTGCGGATCGATCCATTCGAAATCTTCAGAGGTTGATATCCTGATGAAAGCCGGAAGTTGCCAGTGAATTACGATTGCTTGTCAGGTCCGCGTTCTTTGCGCTTCTTCCGGGGCCGATACCACAAAAAGTAGATCAGTGCGCCAATGCCGGCCGCAACTGCCATCGCGATCAGGATATACATCAATAATTGGTAATTCCGCGAGAAGAAGCTGATCATCTGCTGGCCATAGATCCGTCCCATCCAAGCCTCGGCAAAATAACGCACGGTCCGTCCCACCACCAGTGCTAGCAAGAACTTCTTGCGCGGATACTGCATAACCCCGGCGGTCATCAGCACGGTTGTGAAGGGAAACGGCGGGGGGAGAAGAGCGCCGGCCAGCACCGTGACGCTCCCGAATTTCTCGAAGCCCTTGTAGACCAGCTGAGCGCGCTGTTTCCCCACTCTCTTTTCCAGGGTCTGTTCGCTGCCTTTTTCCATCAGGCGGTAGGTCAGATAGCCGCCAAACACCTCCCCAACCGTAGTCATCAAGGCGTAATAGGCCCACCACACCGGTCGGTGCGCCGCGAGCAGGATGACGCATATGTCTACGCTTCCCGGCGGAGCAGAGACAAAAGGGGTGTTGTCGGAGATTCCCAGCAGGATCAGTCCAGGCCCTCCCAGGCCGTGGATCCAATTCCACACCGATGGGGGAATCACAAAAAGGGAGAAGATGATCACAGGAAGATGATACTCATTTTCCGGCACAAAAAATCGTGACCGCGCACACCATTGAAAACGCGCGCAATCTCAGATCCAATCATCGCTATGTCTTCGCAAATTCGCGATCTTCGCGAAGAATTCTCTGCGTCAATCGCATGACTGCTTGCGGAGATCTGCTTGAGCCGAGCGAACGGAAGCCTACCTGGATATGGAGTTTGCAGGGAAGTTCGCGAATTTGCGAAGAGATTGCGATACGGTGTTATACGCGCGTTAGTGTTTTCTATCGTTTACAAATAGGCAACAGAATTGCAGGGGGAAGAGTCGCAAGAACATGCCGGAAGGAGCAATGCCGCCGCATTGAATACTCAGGCAGACGAGACGCATTCCTGGAATCCGCGTTGCGCTTTGTTTCTGAATGCTTGTTCTAGTTCGATCAGGAAGAGTGAGGTTGGCAATGGAGAAGATCAAGGATGAAGAAAGCATGCATAAATGCGTTCATTTGCCGTGCCAGTGCCTGATTCCATCCATGCAGGAGTACTGCAGCGCCACCTGTTCGGATGCCGACGATGTGGAGATAACCGAATTCCAGTGCGACTGCGGCCACAACATTTGCGTACTGAACTGCGCGTGTGGTCCATCCACATTGGTAACGCAGGATACGCGTTGGCCGGAAACATCGTAGTGAGTGATCCGCAGCAACGCCGGTAAAGTGGAACGTATTTTGACGGTTTCGCAAATTAGCGAAGGAATCGCGACCTTCATATTCAACCATGCAAGTGTTTTCAAGAATTTAGGTTTGGCCTTCGCATTGCATCAGGAAAGGATGTGGTTTCAAAACCATGGGACGGTAATTCAAATACGACACACAAGGAGAAATGTCATGAGCATCGAAACAATGGAAACAAATGCAACAAAGCACGCAATCCACGACAAGCTTGAGTCTCAGATCAAGACCGCCGAGGTGAAGCTTGCCACATTGAAGGCCCGGGCCGAAACTGCCAAGGCCAACGCCGAGATCAAGGCGATCACCGACCTGTTGCCCCGCAAGGAAGAAATCCGTCGGAAGCTGCAGGAATTGAAGAAGACGGGCGAAGATCGTTGGGAGGTCGTGAAGAACGATCTCACGGTGTTGATCGCCGACTTCGAGAAGTCCATCAAGGATATCGAAGCGAAGTTGAAGGCGAAGGCGCACTGAAACGCGAAGGCGTTCGCAGTGTATGTAGCCAGAGTGTAATAACGCCTGCTGTGTTGACAAAAGAGGGCAAGGAGATGATCGAGAATCCCGCGAACCGGGAAGGATCCTCGCCCTCACAGCGGGTTGAAAACCAAGGCGCTCAAGTTTGCCACTCCTTCAAGAGCGGAAGCCCATGCGTCTCACAACCCACAAAGCAGAAAGAAGGAGAATCATCATGGGACACAACACAGAAAACGTATTCAAGGAAGTCACAGGGATATCCATCGGATGGTCGGTCGTCATGATCATTCTGGGATTCCTGGCAATCGTTCTTCCCTTTGCAACGGGCATCGTCATCTCCGCATTGATGGCGTGGCTCATTGTTTTGGGTGGCCTGGCAATCCTGGCATCCGCATTTGCCGGCCGCAACGCCAAAGCAGTCATTTGGCGAATGCTGATAGGGATTGTCTACATCGCGGGCGGCGCCTGGCTTGCATTCCATGCGCAACTCACACTGGAATCTCTAACCATTGTATTGGCGGTGATCTTTTTCATTGAGGGTGTATTGGAGATGGTGCGGTTTATCCAGCTCCGCGCTTTGCCAGGCTCGGGATGGATTCTATTTAACTCCATCGTCACGCTCCTGCTGGCGGGTCTGATCGGATTGCCATGGCCTTCCAGTTCAGCGTGGGCTATCGGAACGATTCTGGGCATCAATCTCATCATGACCGGCATCACCCTGCTGATGTTTTCGCTGGCAGCCCGCAGAACAGTGGAGAGGCTATGTTGATCACGGTAAGCATTCTGATGCTGGCAGTTGAGCTGCAATTCTGTCTTGCTGTGACGGCAAGGCTCGACAAGCGGAAGTACGCGCGGGAATCAATCAAAAATTCACGAAAGGAGAAAAATCAATGTTGGACTCACTAACTGTCGTTCAAGCCACTCCGGAGATGATTCAAAGCTGGGGATGGCTGCTTGCATTTGGAATCGTGCTGGCGGTGATTGGCGTTGCTGCTGTGATCCGGTCTTTCTCGGCCACGGTGGCTTCGATGGTGTTCTTCGGATGGATGCTGTTGTTCGCCGGAATCGTCGAGTTTGTCAACGCATTCCTGGTGGGACACTGGGCAGGCTTCTTCCTGCACCTGCTGGCCGCGATTCTCTTGATGGTTACCGGTTTCCTGCTGGTGATAAGGCCGATAATCAGCGCAGAAGTCGTAACGCTCGTCATGTCGATGTTCTTCCTCATCGGCGGGCTGTACCAGTTCATCGCCTCCATATGGACTCATCTGCCGGGCTGGGGCTGGCAAGCCTTCAGCGGCGCGATCTCGTCATTGATGGGGATCCTTCTGCTGGTTCAATGGCCTCTTTCCGGGCTTTGGGCAATCGGCCTGTTCATTGGAATCGATCTAATCCTCGCCGGCTGTACCTGGATTGCGCTGGCGCTCAACCTCCACAAGCTGTGACCTGAAATGCGTGGAGTAAAACAGCGGGGCCATGCAGGGAGACAGCCGATTATCGTCCCTGCATTAGAGCGGTTCCACAATTCACGTGCCCTTTCTGGCATCGTGCAAGGTGGCATTTTCTTTAGGAATATGCCACTTGAGTGCAGAGGTTTCGGTGTACAGCAATTGTGGAACCGCTATAGCCCCCAGACACGCTACCGGGCGCCTCTAAGTCCGGAGCTGAAAGGAATGGAAAATGAACGCGCACATCTTGAGTCAGACTGACTATAACGGCAATGCTGTTTCGCCGGTCCTTGTAAATGAGCAGATTCTCGTGCGCCAGGCAATCGCCGGAGACGCGAATGCCATGGAACATCTATTCGCCCCTCACCTGAGCGGACTTTATGGTGTTGCGCTTGCCATGCTTCGCAATAAGGAAGATGCCGAAGATGCGCTTCAGATTGGCCTGTGCAACGCATGGATCAACCTGCGTTCCTTTCAAGGCCGATCGACATTTTCGACGTGGCTGGCGCGCATCGTCATGAACTCGGCGCTCACCACGCTCCGCCGGAGGAAATCCCATCCGGAATCATCCCTTGACGAGATTCTGGACAATCGGCCGGGATGGCCGGCGCAGGCCGCCGCCGATCAGCGGCTTAACCCGGAACAAGTCTATGCGCTGATAGAACTTAACGCTCTGATCGAAGAGCGGATACTCCACCTCCCGCCGTCCGAGCAAGCCGCATTTCGATACTATGCGATCAGCGGTCATTCGATCATGGAGTCCTGCCTGGCGCTTGGCATCCCAGAAAGCACCTTCAAGTCGCGGATATTCCGCGCCCGGCGCAAGCTGGCACATGGGTTACAATCTTCGCTTGGAAAGGCTTATTGAATATCACCCAAGGGGGAATCCGTCCATGCTGCCCAATGCCGATGAAATTCCTGGAACAGCTACCGGCCTGACGTCACAGGAAGCTCAGGCGCGGTTAGGCCAGTTCGGGCCAAATGAACCCGCGGCGACAACACACTACAACCCTGTCGCCGATCTCGTGCACATATTCATGAATCCGCTGACGCTGATTCTGCTTATTGCCGCGGGGGCATCGGCATTTCTGGGCGATACGGTGGACGCGGGCATTATTGGGGCCATCGTTCTGCTGAGCGCGGTGATGGACTTCAGCCAGACCTATCGTTCTCAAAAGGCTGTCGAACGGCTGCACGATCAGGTGGCCCCGACGGCAACCGTCCTGCGCGACGGCGCATGGAAAGAACTGCGGCGGCGCGATGTTGTCCCCGGAGATATGGTCCGGCTCTCCGCCGGAGATATGGTTCCCGCGGACGCGCGCCTTCTGGTTGCGCGCGATCTCTATGTGCAGCAGGCGGCGTTGACGGGCGAATCGCTTCCTACCGCGAAGGCAGCAACCGCGGAGCCGGCCTCCACCAAAGCGGATGCGCCGAACATGGTTTTTCTGGGCACATCGGTGGTGAGTGGAACGGCAACCGCGGAGGTTGTCGCGACGGGTCCCCGAACGGCTTTTGGCGACATTGCGGCCCGGCTCGCCGCAAAGCCGGAAGCGACAGCCTTCGACAAGGGATTGCGGGATTTCAGCCGCTTCCTCGCGGCGACGGTCTTTTTTCTCGTGCTCTTCCTGATTGCCGTCGGAATCATACGCCACCGCGATCCGTTTCAATCCCTGTTGTTTGCCGTGGCGCTGGCCGTCGGCCTGACCCCGGAATTCCTGCCCATGATTACCTCGGTGACTCTCTCCAAGGGCGCCGTTGCCATGGCGCGCAAGAAGGTCATCGTCAAGCATCTCTCCTCCATCCAGAATCTCGGCAGCCTGGACGTGCTTTGCAGCGATAAGACGGGAACGCTCACCGCGGGAACCATGTCCTTCGATCGCTCTCTCGATGCCTTTGGCAAGACCTCCAGCCGCGCGCTGGAATTGGGGTTTCTCAACAGCAAATTCGAGACTGGCATACGCAGTCCGCTCGACGACGTCATCGTTCATCAGAGTCCGCAAAACACCGATGGTTACACCAAGTGCGACGAGATTCCCTTCGACTTCGAGCGCAAGCGGCTCTCAATCGTGGTGGAGCGGAACTCCCAGCGGGTTCTCATCACCAAGGGCGCTCCGGAAGGAATCATCGCGCTCCTCTCCGGTTACGAGATCGATGGCAAGGTGGAACCCATAGGGGAGGATGCCATCAAGCGCATCCGCCAGGCCAGCAACGATCTGAATAGCCAGGGATACCGTTCGCTTGCCGTGGCTTATGTCAATGTCCCCGCGCGCGCGGACTATTCGGTTCAGGACGAGCGCAACCTGATTCTGGCGGGATTCCTGACCTTCTCCGATCCGCCGTTGCCAGACGCCGCCCAGATCCTGGCTTCGCTCAAACAAGATGGAGTCGAGGTCAAAGTCATCTCCGGCGACAACGACCTGGTCACCGCCCACATTTGCGCGCAGGTCGGACTGGACGCTGGAAACATTGTGACAGGCGACGATCTTGTGAATATGACGGACCCGGCGCTGGCCCACGACGCCGAAGAGTCGCACATTTTCGCGCGCATCTCTCCGGCGCAGAAGAACCGGATTCTTTTGGCCCTTAAACACAACGGCCACGCGGTCGGATTCATGGGCGACGGCATCAACGATGCGCCTTCGCTGCATGCGGCCGATGTCGGCATTTCCGTGTCGAGCGCGGCTGACGTGGCTCGCGATGCCGCCGATGTCATTCTCATCGAACCCGGCCTGCGTGTCCTCCATGACGGCATTATCGAGGGGCGCAAGGCCTTCGGCAACGTGATGAAGTATCTGCTGATGGGCACAAGCTCGAATTTCGGCAATGTCTTCAGCATGGCCGGGGCTTCGCTCTTTCTGCCCTTCCTGCCCATGCTGCCAACCCAGATTCTGTTGAATAACTTCCTCTACGATCTGGCCCAGATTACGATTCCAACCGACAATGTCGACAACACCTACCTGATCAAGCCCCAACACTGGGATATTGGCGTGATCCGCAATTTCATGGTGTTCGTCGGGCCCATCAGCTCCATCTTCGACTTTCTGACCTTTTATGTTCTGCTGCATTTCTTCCGCGCAAGCGAGGCGCAGTTTCATACCGGCTGGTTTGTCGAATCACTGGCCACCCAGACGCTGGTTGTCTTCGTCATCCGCACATCCATGAATCCACTGCGCAGCCGCCCCAGCGTTCCCTTGTTTGCGACGTGCATGGCGGTCGTGGCTATCGGAATGTATTTGCCGTTCAGCCCTGTGGCGAGCGTGCTCGGCTTTACTCCGCTGCCGTTCAGTTATTTTGCTTTTGTGGCCGCCGCCACCGGAGCCTATCTCCTGCTGGTGGAAGCAGCCAAACGGATTCTTCTCCACAGGGCCACCAAGAAAAACGCACCCAGGCGCAATGAGCCCCTGGTAGCGACAACATAGAGGTGAACCATGAACGAACTGGGACTGTCACCAGGAAAACACGACCGCGAGGATGAAAAGAAGCGCCAGGAGCAAATCCGGCGCCGGTTCCATTTCGGCACCAGCTACCTGATCGCCAGCTTGCTTCTCTTGTGGCTGTTACCGCTGGTTGTTTTGTCTCCGCTGAACAAAAACACCGAAATTCCCTACAGCGAATTCAAGAAAAAACTGGCTGATGCTCAAATTGTAGATGCAACCATCGGTCAAAGGGGCATTGTGGGCGAGATGAAAAGCCCCAAACCGGACGGATCGTCCGCGGTCACCCAATTCAATACCGTTCCCGCGCCAGAGGGCGACCCAAAGCTGATTGAAGAGTTACAAGCCGCAAATGTAACTTATCACTTCGAACGTCCCAAGAGTCCCCTGGGTGAAATCCTGCTGGGGAACATTCTGCCGCTCCTGTTGCTTGGTTGGTTCTGGTACATGGCCTACCAGGGAGCGGGCGGGGCCGGCGGAGGGATGGGCGGCATCTTTGGAGTCGGCAAGAGCAAAGCGATTGCGGTCAAACCCGAGGATGTTACGGTCACATATAAAGATGTGGGCGGGGCGGATGAAGCCATCGCAGAGATGCAGGAGATCATTCAGTTTCTAAAAGCGCCGGAACAGTTCGCCCAACTCGGCGGGCATATTCCCAAGGGCGTATTGCTGGTCGGGCCACCGGGCACCGGCAAGACGCTGCTGGCCAAAGCAACGGCCGGCGAGGCCCAGGTCGCGTTCTTCGAGACCAGCGGCTCGGAGTTTGTGGAGATGTTCGTAGGCGTGGGCGCGGCGCGCGTCCGCGACCTGTTCGAACAGGCGCGCAAGGCGGCTCCCGCAATTGTCTTCATTGACGAGATCGATGCTATTGGTCAGAGCCGGGGAGGCGTGGCGCGCATGGGCACCAACGACGAGCGCGAGCAGACCCTCAACCAGTTGCTGGCCGAGATTGACGGCTTCAAAACCGACGCCAGCGCGCCGGTGATCATCATGGCCGCCACCAACCGTCCGGAGGTGCTCGACCCGGCGCTCCTGCGCGCGGGCCGCTTTGATCGCCAGATCGCCATCGGCAATCCGGATCTCATTGGCCGCGTACAAATTCTGAAGATTCATAGCAAGAACGTAAAGCTGGCGGCAGACTTCGATACTGAGCAGGCCGCCCGGATCACAGCAGGTTTCAGCGGCGCCGATTTGGAGAACGCCATGAATGAGGCGGCACTGCTCGCTGCTCGGAACAAGGCTGCGGCGGTTACATTGAACGACTTCGAGGCTGCTATCGAACAGGTGATCGCTGGTTCCGAGAAAAAGAGCCGGGTGATGAACGCGCAGGAACGAACCACGGTTGCATACCATGAGGCGGGGCACGCGCTGGTGGCTGAACTTGTGCCGCATGGCGAACCGGTGAGCAAGATCAGCATCGTTCCCCACAGCCGTGGCGCCCTGGGCTACACCATGCAAATGCCAACCGAGGACCGCTATCTGCTCACGATTGACGAACTGAAGGACAGGATCGCAGTTATGTTGGGCGGGCGGGCCGGCGAGTTGGTGGAGTTCGGAACCATCAGCACCGGGGCCAGTGACGACATTCAGCGGGCAACTGAGTTGGCCCGCCGCATGGTCACGGAATTCGGCATGAGCGAAAAGCTCGGCTCGGTGCGTTATGCGGGTCAACAGCTCCAGTATCTGGGTGGCTCGGTCGAGGACAACAGCCAGATCAGCCCGGAGACTCGTCAAGTGATCGACGCGGAAGTCCAGCGTCTCGTGACCGAACAGTACGAGCGTGCTCAGGAACTGCTGAAAAGCCACAGCAAGGCACATCACACATTGGCCCAGCAACTGCTGAAGCAAGAAACGGTGAGCGGCAGTGACGTGAAAGCGGCGCTGGAAAATAGCTCGAGTCCAGTATCTTCCGCCGATGCCGCCCTATTACAAAGGAGGTTGGCATGACCCGAAGTGTAATGTCGGCGCTTTTATTGATGATCTCAATTGGCGCGGCGGTCCATCCTGTCCCCGCACAGTCGAATCCCCGCTTGCAGACATTCTTCCGGGAGAATATCGGGTTGAGTCAGGATCAGATCGACGACATCCGGATTGGAACTCCGGTAGTTATGGCCCTTCCACCCCGTACGGAGGAGGAGGTTTATCTGTTCGGCGCGGTCTACATTCATGCTGCTCCCGAGAGTTACCTGCAACTTATTCTGGACTTCGACCGCCTACGCAGGCTTCCCAATTATCAGGCTCTGGGAGTCTTCGGGAATCCGCCGCGGCTGGCTGACTTGAACGGCTTTTCACTGGACAGTAACGACATCCGGGACTTGCAGAAATGCCGTCCCGGAGATTGCATGATTCAGTTACCGGGCAGCACGATGGAAGAGCTTCAGCAGTCGATCGATTGGTCAGCGCCCAATTTGAACGACCAGGTCGATCAATTTCTGCGGAATAAAGCACTGCAACGTCTGCTTGCCTATCAGCATGATGGCAACCCGGCGCTCGGGGTCTATAACGATAAGCGCGATCCCGCCGAAGTGGCCCAGCAGTTCGCCTACATGCTCAGTTATGACACGGCCCTGCCGGCCTATCTGCCGGAATTTTACCGTTATCTGCTTGCCTATCCCAACGCGAAGCCCGCGAATGTTGAAGACCGGTTCTATTGGGCCAATATGAAATTCGGATTGAGGCCAACACTGCGCGTGATTCATCTGGTGACGATGCGCGGCGGCACTGGCGACGACGTGGCCTATGCCATCGCTGAAAAGCAGCTGTACTCGAGCCACTACTTCGACACTGCAATGGACCTCTCCTTCTGCGTCCGAGGCCGGGACGATCCGAAGCATCCCGGCTTTTACCTGATCATGGTCCTGGGTTCAGAACAGTCGTCCCTGACTGGATTCGGGGGAGGGATTATTCGAAGGGTCGCGGTGTCCCGCTCGGTTTCCGATCTCCAGGCCGGGCTCACGAATATCCGGAATACTCTGGAAGCGAACCGTAGACCTTAGAGCACGCGACATGATCTTCGTCTCCTACATACACGTGCTTGCCGCAGCATTGCTGATGGGATTGGCGGCGGCCGCGCCGATGGGTCCTGTCAACATGATGGCAGTCCGCCGCGGAGTGGCCGCCGGTTGGCGCCACACGCTTGCCTGCGGAATCGGCGCCGTCTTCGGCGATCTGGTTCTCTTCTCCCTGGCCCTCCTTGGGGGCCGCTTCCTGCTGCCAGGACTGTACGACGCGAAGCTCCGCATCATCCTCGCGGCGATTGGCGCAGCCGTTCTTGTTCCGGTGGGGATTTACTTCTTTACACTCGCTTTCAAGGATCACCGTAAAGCCTTCAAGAGCGCTCGCCGGCGCTGGAGCGAAGGCCCCATCCCCGCGCGTCTGGCCGCGGAAGCTGCCCAAAGCGCTGCCATGACCATCTTCAACCCCTTAACCATGCTCTACTGGGTTGCTGTTACCTCCAATTGGCTCCCTACTGCCGATTCAGTCCTGGGCTATAGAGCCCCCGCATGGGGGATCCTGATGGCGGGCGCTGGCATGATGGCCTGGTTCACGGCGCTTATCGTCTTCGTCCGTTTCATCCCCAACCACATCGGCGCGACCTTCTTTCGTCTCGCCAATGCAATTCTGGGCCTCATTCTTCTGGGTTTCGGTATGTATTGCGCGGCGACCCTGTCCCGTTATCTCTTTCGCTGAAACAACGGGCTCTCAAAATCATTCCCCATCCCCTCGCCAAGCGATTCGGCGCGGGTCTTCGAGCAGGCGCGCCGTGACAACCCCGAAGATGAAGCCGCCAACGTGCGCCAGGTACGCTACACCGCCGGTCTGCTCGGTTGTCACTGAGCCGGCATCGAAGAGCTGAACAAGGAACCAGAAGCCGATCAGCAGCGCTGCCGGGACGAATGTGGTGCGAACAAAAATGAAGATGAACAGAAGCGAGCGAATCTGGTCGCGTGGATAGGTAACCAGAAACGCCCCCATGACCGCGGCAATTGCCCCGCTGGCGCCCAGAATTGGGAGCGCGGAATGGGGATCGGCTGCGACCTGGGCAATCATTGCCACCAGTCCGCCGGCAAAGTAGAAGAGGAGATACCGCCAGCGGCCCATCGCGTCTTCGATCTCCGGGCCAAAAGCCCATAAAAAGATCATGTTGCCGATGATGTGCATCCAACTGCCGTGCATGAACATCGATGTGATCAACGTAATCCACTGGTGTCCTGAAACAATCTGGGCAGGAAATGCGGACCACATTGTCACGAATGCGTCACCACCCACGAGCTCCATCAGGAAGACAAAGCCATTCACGAGAATGATCAGTGCCGTGACGACGGGCATGCGCGATGGACGCCGTGATGCATCGCCTAACGGTATCAACCCGCCCATTCAGTTCACCCCCATCCGTAATGAAATTTATGCGTAGTGTACACCGCACAACAGAGAATTGGATTTGTTAAAGTGCCTGTTATCTATGTATTATCAATTGGCTCAAGCAGATACGTTCATACGTGGCGGTGGACGCAGTCTGGAGCGAATAGAAGCGGAAAGAGAGATTTGTATCGCCCACATATACTGATTCTAAACAAGTTATTGAAAATATTGAACGCTGAATACTGTCAAAATGCCGGGAACGCGGTTTACCAGGCGTATTCCACACATCGCGCCGTGGCAATTCAGACCTGTGTTGTATTGCCTCATCAGCGCGAAGCGCGCGAAAATCCAACTTTGCGTGCCATCCATATGACAAAACAAAAATTCTGCCAATCCTACTTTCGGCTGATTCAACTTGATATCACGCAAGCGTAGGATTCCCTCGATTCGGAAATCTTCATTTCAATGACCTGGTAACGGCCAAATGTGAGCGGAATGGAGAATTTTGAACATACACGGCTGGGTAGAGCGGGCGAGGGATTGTAAACGGCTTCAAAAGTATAGTAGGCAGCTTACAATCGCAGGAACTCACTCTGTGCATCGCCAGTAACTTACACTCAGGAGGCTTTTGTGAGATTCATCCATGCAAAGCATGTGCGCGCGCTACTGCTCGTCATCCTCGTTGGCCTTGCCGGTTTCGCTTATGGACAAGGCACCAGCGCCAGCTTGACGGGCAACGTCACCGATCCATCCGGAGCGGCTGTGGCCGGAGCGAACGTATCCGTTACCAACATCGACACAAATTTTACGCAATCCGCTAAAACGGACAGCGTAGGAACGTACCTGATCCGGCCCCTGCCGATCGGCATGTACACACTTACCATCGATGCCGCCGGCTTTGCCCGCTATATGCAGAAAGGCATTGTACTGACGGTTAATCTGGCCGCGACGCAGGATGTGCGCCTCAAGGTTGGCGCTGGCAAGGCAGAGACAATCTCTGTTACGGCCGATGCCGAGTTGATCAACACCTCGTCGGCAGAGCTGGGATCGACGGTGAATGAAGCCGCCATCTCCCAGTTGCCGCTCGATGGACGCGATCCTTCGAGCCTGGTTCTGCTGGCGCCCGGCACCGTCAACGTTTTGAATCACGGCGGCGAAGGCATCCAGACAGGCTTCTCCTTCCCGACTGAGACCGGCGCCAGCGCCGCCGGCGGCCGCCAGGGCAGCACCTTCTATATGCTCGACGGCGTCACCAACATGGATAACTACAACCTGCTGACCTCGCCCTTCCCGAACGCCGACGCCACGCAGGAGTTCAAGGTCATCACCAGCAACTACGGCGCGCAGTTCGGCTTTGCGCCCGGCGCGGTGGTCTCCATCGCCACTAAATCCGGCACCAACGCATTCCACGGTGGCGCCTTCTGGTACATCCGCAACAACGCCCTGAACGCCACCGACTGGTTCAGCCACGCGGCCGATACGCTGCGGCGTAACCAGTACGGCATTTACGCCGGCGGGCCGATCAAGAAGGACAAGCTCTTCTTCTTCGCCAACTACCAGGGCACCAAGATCATCTGGAACTCGACCAATTCGTTGACCTCTACGCCGACCGCCGCCATGCTCACGGGCGACTTCAGCGGCCTGGCCTCGGCGGCCGATCTGTCTTCAGGCACGACAGACTTGGTTGGCCCCTTCAAGACCATCGGCGGTAAGCCCAACCAGCTCGATACTAGCATTCAGCACATATCTCCGGCCGCAAATTATTTTGCGAAATATGGCATGATCAGAAGTGCCAATATTGTGTCCAACACTACGGCTCTGACGACCGGGGTGCAGAGAGCCAACGGGGATATGATGTACACCTATCCCACCGTCCACAACAGCTATGAAGAGGGCACGCTTAAGCTGGACTACAACCTATCGCCCTCGCAGACCCTTACCCTGCGCTCCTACTCCAACGCCTTCGGGGCTCCATCGACCGACGTTCCCGGCAACATGGAGAGCGCCTACAACCACCAGTCGTGGACTGCCAGCTTCTGGCAGCAGATGTACTACTTCAACAACCTGGTGCAGCACACCTGGACGATCAATCCCAAGACGGTCAACACCATATCGGTCTTCATGACCCAGATGAGCGCGCACAGCGGCGCCCAGGAGCTGGGCAGCGATGGCAAGCCGATGTGCTTCTCTAATAATAGCGGGGATTCCAATGGGGTTAATATTGGGGTCAGCGAGCCCTCGGGCAGTTGCTACATGGGCGCGCTCCGCATCAACTCGAACTACGGCTTTGAGAGTGGCTGGGATGAGCCCTCGCAGGAACTTCGCACCACCCTCGGCCTGGTCGATACGTTGAACAAGCAGATTGGCAAGCATTCGATCACCGCGGGCATAGATGTGATGCATCAGCACGCGGTTGAGAATACGCAGTATCCAACTCAACCGTTGATCGGGTTTGGAAGAAGTGGAACAGGTTCGGGCAAATCTGCCTTTACCAATGTAGATACGCAAGACTGGCCCAACGTCACTACAAATGCCGTGAATGCAGCCCTGGCCGATTATATGTTGGGCGCCGCAATGGGTTATATGCAAGGCGCCGGCGAGATTGCCGATGTAGCCGGCTGGCAGGTTGGACCCTTCATCCAGGACGACTGGAAGATTCTTCCCAACCTAACCATCAACCTGGGCCTGCGCTGGGATCCGAATACGCCTCCCGTCTCCCAAGGCGGCCGCGGCGCAGCCTGGATCCCCGGTGCGGCTACCGCCGGAACCGGTTTCACGAATAGCAACCCCGGCCAGCAAAGCACGGTGTATCCCAACGCTCCCGCGGGACTCGACTTCCCCGGCGATCCCGGCGTACCCAATACCCTGATGAACAGCGATTACAATTACTGGGAGCCTCGCATCGGCGTGGCCTGGCAGCCCAAGTTCATGCCCAAAACCGTCATTCACGCCGGCTTCGGCATGTTTACCGGTCCGCTGCAATACTCGGAATACAACCACGCCGCTGACGTCGCCCCCTTCAGCCCCACCTTTAACTACTCGGGATGGTGCTGGCCCTGCAACATCGATCTACCCCTGGCAGGCGATATTATCCCCTTTGATCACCCCTGGTCCGCCACCCCATTTGTGACCAGCCCGTTCCCGGGAACATTCCCCTGGGCGTCGATTTCCTACAAGCCGGCGAAAACCGTTGCCATTCCCTCGGGCCAGCAAGTTGGCCAGGTCTTCGCGCGCGACTTCAAGTTGCCCACGGTGTATGCCTGGAACGCTTCGATCGAGCAGCAGCTAACCCCGACGACGGCACTCCGCCTGGCTTATGTGGGCAACGAAACCGAACACCTGTCGGTGCTCATCGACATGAACCCGGAGTGGGCTACAAAAATACCCGTAAACGCGAACGTCGGGGACATCTACGATGACCAGAGCTGGGCGACGGCGAGCTACAACTCGCTGCAGTTCAGCCTGGATCAGCACGTGTGGCACGGCCTCCAGGTGCAGTCCAGCTTCACGTGGGCGCATTCCATCGACGTTGCCAGCAGCAGCAATGTCTCCTTCGGCAATCCGGCGCTGGGCAATCCCATCAGCGCCAAGTGGAACCGCGGCAACTCCAACGCGGATATGCCTTGGAACTGGATCAGCAACTTTATCTACCATGCCCCTTCGTTCAAGGAAAAGGGCAAGCTGGTGGAAGAGACAGTAGGCGGCTGGCAGTTGAGCGGCATCATCACCGCGCAGAAAGGCAACCCCTTCTCGATTGGCCAGTGGAACACGGACCCCGGAGTCGGCATGTGGAATAACCGTGCCGATTTCGTCCCGGGCGTATCCCCCAACATGGGCAAGGGAGGCCGCTCGGATTGGGCTAACCCCAACAAGGGCTACTTCAACCAGGCAGCCTTCACCCTCCCCGTCTCCTGTAGCGACCAAACTCCGGGATGGTGCGGTTTCGGTGACACGGGCAAGAACGCCTACTGGGGACCGGGCGTCTTTGGCATCGATGCATCGATCATGAAGAACTGGGTTCTGATGGAAGGAAAGACCTTCCAGTTCCGCTGGGATGCCTTTAACGCCACCAACCATCCAAACTTTTCCAACCCGTCATCCACCGTGAATCAGGCCGCAGGTGTTTTTGGCGTGATCAGCGGCATGAACGGTCATCCTCGTATCTTCCAAGGCGCCCTTCGCTTGACCTTCTGATTTCGTGCTTTTACTGGAGGCCCGGGCGGTGTTTATCGTCCGGGCCATTTTTTGCACCACCTTGGCTGATAGCCGCCAGTTGACGAATACCGGGGGCTTGTCCTTTGGCACAGTGAGCGAGAATGATAGGGGACGCATGAACGCCGCTCCACATCCGGTCAACTTATCCTCGCGGCCTCACGGGACCCCATGCATTACTTTGCTTCTGCTTCATGGGATTCTGCTGGCAGTCATGGGGATACTCTCGCCTGCGCGAAGCGCTCAGGCTCAGCAATTGGCCGTGGAGACACTTACAACGGGCAGCGAAGAGTGGAACTACACAATCCGATCCTGGCAGTCCCAGGATGGTTTGCCGGAGGAAACGGTGCAAGCCTTCGCGCAGACTCCGGATGGCTACCTATGGGTAGGAACCAGCGGCGGGCTGCTGCGTTTTGATGGAGCACACTTCCACCTGTTTGCCCATGAGAATACGCCTGCCTTCAGGGAAAACAGTGTCTTTTGCCTGCTGGCTGCCAGCGATGGCCGCCTGTGGATCGGTACCGATGGCAGCGGTTTGATTGAGTGGCAAAATGGCGAATTTCATGCTTATCCAGTCGCACAAGGCCAGACTGCCGATTTTGTACGGGCGATCGCCGAGGACCACACCGGCTTGCTGTGGGTTGCTACTGACGACGGTCTGTACTGGGCCAGGAACGGCCGCCTGGAACGTGCTGACAAACCGCTGGGCCTGCCTGTATTCAACGTTCATGCCGTGTTGGAAGACCGCTCCGGCCGCATTTGGGTGGGTGGAGCGCGTCTCTACTCCCTGAAAGACGGCAAGTCTCATGAGTATTCGCTGCCGGGAAATGACAGTAAGAACAAGGTGAAATCGTTTTTGCAAACCTCGGATGGCGTGATCTGGGTCGGGACAGTCGGCGGACTGTACCGGCTGCGGCTTGGACAGGACCACTTCGAACCGATGCCGGGAGTTTCCGGCACCATCCGAAGCCTGCGCGAGACACCCAGCGCGGAGTTGTGGGCCGGCTCTATCGGCGGGGGAATCTTCAGGATACGCGGCAATCGCGTTACCCGCCTGAAGGCGCCCACGACGCTGATCAGCAACACCGTGCTGTCGATCTTTGCTGACGCGGACCGCGATCTGTGGTTGGGAACCCAGGCCGGCATGATGCGCCTCAGCCGCACGCCGGTGCGCGTCTTGGCTCTCTCCGAGGCCGCGGACTCGGATTTCGGCACGGTTGCGCTGGATACAGACGGTTCGCTGTGGGCTGCCTCCAACCAGCTGGTGCATGTGCAGGGAGACCATACCACGCCGGTCAGATTTCCGGGACTAGGCGACGTGCGGGTCCGTAATGTGCTGCGCAGCCATGATGGGTCGCTTTGGATCGGAACCGACGGTGGCGGCGCCTATCATCTTTCTGCCCAGGCTATGACGCACTTCACAACGCAAGAGGGCCTGGTAAACAATTTTGTGCGCGTCTTCCTCGAATCCAAGGATGGCACTCTGTGGATTGGAACCGATAACGGCGTGAGTCATCTCGATCAAGCCGGCCTTCATAACTTCACCGCGCAGAACGGGCTGATTTACAACAGCATCCGCTCGCTGTTGGAGGATCGGGATGGAACCATCTGGATCGGCACCGAGCGCGGGCTGAGCCAGTACAGGAATGGGGGGTTCTATCACGACGCCATGACCGCCGCCCTGGCCGACGAGAAAGTGTGGGCGCTCCATCAGGATATGGATGGCGGAATCTGGATCGGCACACGTGCTCATGGACTTTATCGCTATCGCAATAGCCAGCTATCCCACTACACCACGGCTAACGGACTAACCAGTGATAGTATTTATTCCATCCTTGAAGATAAGCAGGGCCACTTCTGGTGCAGCGGCCCTTCGGGAGTTATGCTGGCCAATCGCGCCGAGCTGGATGCTCAGGCTAACGACTCGCAACAGCGGCTCTCGTTGCGCATCTTTCGCGCCAATGAAAGCGGAAAGCCGGCACAGTTTTATGGAGGAACGCAGCCGGCAGGCGCGATCACCAGTAGCGGCGAAGCATGGTTTCCCACCAGCCAGGGATTATGGAGCATCCGCCCGGATGAACTGGAGCGTCCGCTCGTCTCCAACTTGAATATCGACGCGGTCACGGTTGACGGCCGGCCGGTGCCGCTGACCGGAAAACTAAGCCTGGATGCAGGCAGCGGCCGTATGGAGATTGGCTACGAGCCGGTGTTGCTTCGCTCGCAGGATGGTCTGCGCTTTCGTTACAAGCTGGACGGATATGACCAGAACTGGACCTATGCAAGCGTGCAGCAGCGGCTGGCAACCTACACCAATCTACCCGCCGGGAAGTACACATTTCACGTGGAAACATGGGAGACGGATCATCCGGAGCATGAGGCCCGCGCCTCGATTGAATTTATCAAGAAACCATATTTCTACCGGACGCCGTGGTTTATAGCTTTCTGCGTATTGCTTGCGGCACTGCTTTCTATCTCCGCGTATCAGGTGCGGATGAAGCAGATTCACGACCGTTTCAATGCCGTGCTGGCAGAGCGGACGCGACTGGCGCGCGAGATGCACGACACGCTCATCCAGGGCTGCGTCAGCATTTCCGCGCTGCTCGAGGCAGTTTCAAGCGGCGAGGTTGAAGACAGCGAGTCAAGAGCGCACATGATCGACTATGCCGCCACGCAAATTCGTGCAACCGTGGATGAGGCGCGGCAAGCAGTGTGGAATCTGCGCGGAGAGGAGCGAGCCAGCGCCGATCTGGAGACGTCACTGCAGCGCATGGCCGAACGGATTGGACGGGAACATGGCGTGGAGATGGTCTGCCGCCTGCTGGGAAAGCCCTTTGCCATCAGTTTGCCGGCCATGCATGAATTGATGATGGTAACCCGGGAAGCGGTCTTTAACGCGATCCTGCATGGGCATGCGCAACAGGTTATCGCGGAAATCCGCTATACGGACAAGTCGCTTTCACTGACGGTAAAAGACGACGGGCAGGGCTTCGACGCTTCGAAGGCCTTCTCCGATGAGCACTTCGGCTTGCGCGGCATGAAGGAACGGATTCACCAGTTCAACGGGAAATTCGAGATTACAAGCACTCCACAGCAGGGAACTTGCGTAATGCTGGAAATTCCCCGCGCGGCCATCGCCTCATGATGCGCGGCACTCCATATGACGCCACGCCGCAGCGGAGCATGTTGTCTGCAACGCCCTATAATGCGGTTATGCCGCCGATCCGCATTCTTATCGTCGATGATCACCCCATAATGCGGGTAGGGATCACGGCACTTATCGCGTCCAGTAAGGAGATGGAGACAGTAGCCCAGGCCTCCAGCGGAGAAGAGGCGCTCGCGTTGCACGCGCTTCATCACCCGGACATTACCCTGATGGATTTGCGGCTTCCCGGAATCAGCGGGGTGGAAACGATTCGCCGCATTCGCAGCCAATCCCCCAAGGCACGGTTTATCGTGCTCACCACTTACGATGGCGACGAAGATATATTCCAGGCCATGGAGGCGGGAGCAGCCGGCTATCTGGTGAAGGGCATGCCCCAGGAGATGCTGGTCAACGCGGTAAAGAAAGTTCACTCTGGGGGCAGGTATCTGCCTCCACCTATGTCTAAAGCGCTGGCCTCGCGCATGCCCGACTCAAGCCTCAGCCACCGCGAACTAGAGGTGCTCTCACTCGTGGCAAAGGGAAAGTCCAACCGGGAGATTGCCAGCAGCCTGGGGATCACCGAGGCTACCGTGAAGTGCCACGTAAGCGTCATCCTGATGCGCCTGGATGCCAGTGACCGCACCCAGGCCGTGGTCATAGCACTGCAACGCGGTCTGATTCACCTGTAGTAACACATCATCTTGACAAATCAACTTCGTACTCGGGGAGAGCTTCCACCGAGTCCAAAGATCCCGCCTGGCCGTCCCTGACAAAGCTGGGCCGCATGCCTGGCTCGAAGAAGATGGGGGCCTTCTGGCTCAGCGGCAGAACCTGGAGCGTGAAGGTGTGCGAGGCGGAGCCGGAAAGAAACCGTTTCATTCCTATTTGCCACTCGGCTCCATTGAAATAGTTATCGGTAAGCAGGCAACCTTTCCCTAGCAAGCGTGCCTCGTCGCCCTGATAACGCACCTTGAGATAGAGATCGCTGATCCCCTCGAGCGCGCCTTGAGGAACCGTAATATTCCATTCGCCCGCTTGACTGAAACTGGAGTCGTCTGGAGCCATGACCACGGAGCCGTGCCGCCACGACGCCTTCGGGCCCAGGACTGGAGCGGGTGCTTTGCCCGCAGCCCTTGCCTGCGCTAGTTGGAGTGCGACGGTTCGCTCAGGTTCGCGCACATTCAGTTTCTGGAAGAGCCCTATTCGCTTGCTCATCCCGGTTGCGGCTGCTCCTGTGCCGGCGGTAAAATTCCCCGCCGGGAAGAACGCAACGTCAAAGGATGGTTTACCGATTTGGCGCAGAATGAGATGCGATCCATCGCTGTAAACCTGCGCCTTGGTCAGCACAAGTTGATCGCTCCCCTTGACGCTCACTCTCCAAAGATCTCCTGCCTGCTCCGCGCTAAGAAGAACAATGTGCGTAACGCCGCTGTTCCCGTGAATGGTAATTGCTGTACTCAATCCCGGTGCGGCATCTCTCACGTGCAGCGTGTCGCCTGAAACGGAAAGCTTGCCTTGTCCAGCGTGAATCATTGAACGGTTTGCCACCGAAAACGCAAACTCCGCGTCAATGCCTGGAAGGGCCTTGAAGAAGGCGTACGTAGCGCCGCCATAGCGAATCTTCAGGAGGGGCTGTGCCGTCGCATAGCGCAGCGTGACGCCATCTATATCAATGTTCACTGGCCAATAGAAGTAACTGTTGGCGGGAATGGTAATGGGTTTGGCCGGAATAAGCAGCGTCTTACCAGGAACGCGAACTTCAAATTGCGCCCCGGAGCGTGACGGAAGCTCTTGTTCGCGGATGTAATTGTTGACAAACAGATAGCCGCTCTGTCCATTCATCCGGACGGAGGCGCGAAGAATCGAAAAATCACCCGGCCCGCTTGGCTGCTGGTCCGGTTCAATGGCTCGCGCGGGAGCCAGCTCCGCGCCATAGTCTTCAAGAAAATAATTAAAGAGCTTCAACTCGCGCAGTTCAGCGTGCATTTCGCCGAACTCGCCGAGCGGTCCTTGAAAGTCGTAACTCTTGACGGGGAGATCGTTCGGATAGCTGGTGCGTTGCGACTCCTGGAGTGTGGTTATTCGCCCGTCCGGGTTTTCTCCGCCCTGGTACATGTAATAGCCGAGGAGATTGACTCCCGAGCCTATCATCACAGGAATTGTTGCCGGAACATCGCTCGCCGCCAAAACCGGCCTGCGGTGATAGGTATTCTCAATGCCGCCACCAACCTCCGCGGTTAGAAATGGAGTTTCGGCGCGCAGTTCTTCGTCGTGTTGCCTGCCGGTTGCGGCGTCATCACCTGTTGTGCCCATATTAGTGGCCACGCGACTGGCAAAGCGAAAGGAATAGACATCGGCCGGAGGCAGGACTTCCGTGCTTTCATCCCACGGTGCATCAGGATAGCCGCCGCCATAAATGGGCAGGAACAGATCTTCTGGAACCACTGCATTATCCCAGCCTGTTACTGTGTACAGTGGAACGTCCAGGCCGCTGTCGATCGCCATCTGTTTGAGAGCGGCCAGGTGTTCTCGTCCTTGCCCCGGGCCATTAAGCGCATACTCGTTTTCAATCTGCATGCCGATGACCGGCCCGCCGTCTTTCCACAGCAGGCCATGAAGCTGCTGGCCTATCTGCGAATAGAATTGTTTCACTTCGGCGAGATAGACGGGATCATTGGAGCGTATGGCGCTTTTGTTGAGCACCCAGTCCGGCAGTCCGCCGTTGCGAACCTCTCCGTGAGCCCAGGGACCTATGCGCGGATAAAACAACATTCCGTGTTTGGCGCACAGTTCCGCAAATTTTCTCAGATTGCGCCGGCCGCTCCAATCGAACTGGCCTTCAATCTCTTCGTGATGAATCCAGAATATGTAAGTCGAAATTACATTAACGCCGCTAGCCTTCATCTTAAGAATCTCTTCTTCCCAGTAGGACTCTGGATAGCGCGTGTAGTGAAACTCGCCCATAACAGGAAGCCAGGGCTTGCCGTCTCGCATCAGGTATTGGCTGTTGACTGTAATTGTGTCTCCGTTAGGAGCGCGATTACTGCCAAGTTGCGTGGGAACAGGCCTGGGGACGGCATTAGAAGCCGTTGCATCAAAGACCAGGCGATTGGCAGGCGGCTGTGCGGACAAGCAGCACGCAAAGACGAGTACAACCGAATATACCTTAAGAGTGCGCATCAATCTCATGCCTTTCAAAGCATGCATATCCAGTTAACCAATCAGTTCTTCCGGAGTTTGCTTTTCACTTCGGACGAATATCACTTATGGCAGCGAGCCGTTGAGCGCTTCTCGAACCGATGAGACGCATACTACTCCGTCCGCATGCAACTTTAATCCGACTAAAGTTGGATTGTGCAGGATTCGAGTTGGACGAAGTGACGCATCCAGAGTTTGCGAGCGGGGGCTTGCATTCGACTGAAATCGGGACTGCCGAAATTGCAATTAGAGAATTGGGCCGAAAATAGCGGATAAAGCTCGGGCGGAGAAATTTCCCCGGACCCGGTTCGCGAGAGACCCTCTATTTTGCGTGGAAAAGTATCGATCGTTCCAATATTATCGTTAAGTTGTTGATATAGGACGACTTGATGGCGGTGGGCTGAGTCTGGTGCGAACCGCTCTCTGGGCCGAATTCCCTGCTAATAGGGATAAATACAGGGAAATGCACAAATCGGTCCTTAGACGATCTGCCCAGGGTGAGTCGCGGATTCTTCATTAGCAAAATTCTCCGCCCCACTGGCCCGGTTTTACTCCGCCTTTGACACATCCCATCTCTCCGGCTGTGGGACTCCAAAAAGGGTGGATGCAGCTGCGTTTTTCGCCGTAGAATAAGCAAGTCAAGCACGAAGATGAATGCAGCAGGCTGATATGAATCGCGGCACCATCACAATTTCGCCGGGTCCGCGCCTTCGAGTCGCCATGATGCTGGCGATCATCGCGGATGCACTCCAGATCGTCATCTTCCCCTTATTCGTTGAAGGGGTTGAATCGCCCGCTGATGACTTACTCGATTTAGGCATCGGAGCCGTGCTGATTTATCTACTAGGCTGGCACTGGGAATTTCTGCCATCGTTTGTCGCCAAGCTCGTGCCCGGGGTCGATCTGGTTCCTTTCTGGACGTTGGCGGTTGCAAATGTCTATCGGAGACAGAAACGGATCGTGGCCGCCAAAGAAGAAATTCGCGATGATACACAAGATGGTGAGAGACCAACATAACTCGTAAACAGAGTGCATCGAGGCGCAATTAGGCCAGAAAGCAAGAGCATGAACAACAGTGAGACCGAGCAACTTCACCTGACCGGCAGATTTACGAGTGCAGTGGACTATGCACGTAAGGTCCACACCGAGCGGCGCAAGGGAACCGAGGTTCCTTATATGGCGCATCTCTTGGGAGTTGCCTCCCTGGTTATGGGTGAGGTTGGGTACGTACAGTTCCCCGTAACAGAAGACATGGTGATCGCCGCCCTTCTACATGACGCTGCCGAAGACCACGGAGGAACGGTGCGGCTCAAGGACATCGAGAACAATTTCGGTTCGAATGTGGCGCGTATGGTTGCGGGACTGTCCGACAGTTTTACGGAGGACCCCAGCAAGAAGCAATCCTGGCTGGAGCGCAAACAAACCTATATCCAAAGGCTTCGCGAAGAGCCGGCTGACGTACAACTCATCTCTGCTGCCGATAAGCTCTATAACGCCAAAGCGATACTGGAAGACTATCGAATGATTGGACCACGGGTCTGGGAGCGATTCAAGCGTGGACGAAACGACCAGATTCGGTATTTTGACGAACTCATTCAAGTATATAAATCGTATGGAGTGAATCGAATCGTGGACGAATTGGAGCGTGTGGTCAACGATCTCAAGCAGATTTCAGCAGAAGAGGCGCATTGAAACGATGATGCAGAGAGCGAGAAACTGAAAACTGGGCGCATTAGTCTCCTATTGGAACAGCAGTGGGCCGTGTTAATTCTTGTGAACAGTCGCGGTCTTACTGCTCGATGGTGCGGGCTTCGCACCGGAATATTCACGCGGGATCTGCGCCAGAATCCATCGCACAAATTCCTTGCCCGCGGCGTAGTTGTCATACTCGGCAGGGAGCTTTCGGCCGTCGGTGTATTCGTTGTAGAGCCAGGGATCAACCGTGGCAAAGACAGTTCCTTTGCCGTACTGCGCCGTGGCCATCAGAACGTCTCCGCTATCGCGAAGCAATGCTCTGGCTGGCGGTTTCACAGCGATGGTGCAGATCTCTTTCATGAAGATAGTGTGCGGCTCGCGAAAGATGGGGCCCATGGCATCGATTGAAATCTTTCCCATCTCGAACTTGCTCCCGTCCACCGTATTGCGCAGCACATTGTTGTAGTGGATGCCGAATTGCCCGGCTAGAAGGTTGAGGTGCTCGAGGTCGGCATTCACTGGATCGTTTTCCATAATCACCAGCACGCCGCCGGCCTTGACCCACTCCGCAATCTGCGCCGCGTCCTCCGGCTGCATATAATGCGGGTTCGTGTTCTTCGTCGGATTATCCGGAGAAACGATGATATAGACTTGTGCCTGGCGAAGCGCCGCGAGCGTGGGTGCTGCATAAAGAGTATTCGTTTCCGCGCCGAAGCTGTTGAAGATGTGGCCGAAGAGAGAGTAGCCGCTGTTGCTCAGGTCATTCCATTTGTAGTGAAAGTAAACCTGCTGGCCGAATGCGTCCTGCCGCGTCTGGCTATTGAACCAGGCATCAAGCAAAACAGTCTTGCCGCGACCCAGCTTTGCATTTGCGGCGTTCTCAATCTCCGCACTGGCCAGAAGAAAAGAGCCCACTCCTTTTGGATCGTTGGTGACCGTTTTCTCGCCGATGTAATAGGAGTAGCTGCCGTCCCGGTATGGATCGCCGCCAAGGCCCGCACCTTTCACAGTTCCGTTCAGGGAGACAGCATCGCCGGGCCCTGTTTCAATGAAACGGTGCACAATGCCGTTATATCCGCGCTCCGCATTGGCAAGATAGCGTCGTGGAAGATAGCCCTGACGCACGCCCTTGGCCAGCGCGTAAACAAACATGCAGGATGCGGAAGACTCCGGATAATTTCCCTTCGCGCCGGCTTTGTCGAGCACCTGATACCAGAGGCCTGTCGCACTGTCCTGGTAGCGCGCCACCGCGGCGGCATCTTGCTCAAGCTCGGCGATCAACTGCGTGCGGCCGGGATTGTCCTCGGGATAATAGGCCAGAGTGTCTACCAGCGCCATCATGCTCCAGCCCATGCCTCTGGCCCAGAACTGCGAGGATAGGCCGGTCTGCCTGTCGGCCCAGCGCTCCTGCTTCGATTCATCCCAGCCGTGGTAGAGCAGGCCGGTCTTTGTGTCGCGCGCGTGCTCATGCAGCAATGCAAACTGGTGAGTAATGTCGCTGAAAGCTTCAGGATGATGGAATGTCGCCGCATACTCGGCATAAAATGGCTCGGCCATATAGAGCCCATCCAGCCACATTTGATTGGGATATTTCTGTTTATGCCAGAAGCCACCCGACACGTTACGCGGCTGATGAATAAGCTGCTGATAAAGCAGCGTAGCTGCCTTAGCGTAGCGCGCATCTTGAGTAACGCCGTACAAGAGTAAAAGTTGGCGCCCAAGCAGAATGTTGTCGAGTTGGTTTTCTTCCGGCTTCCATGTGGGGATGGAGCCATCGGACATTACATACTGATCGACAGAGCTTTTAATATATTTGTAATAGCGCGGATCGGCGGTGTTCAGCCACACAGCATCCATGCCTTCCAGCAGCGTGCCCAGTTCGTAGTTCCAGGCCCAGCGCTGGCCGGCGGGAACAAAGCGGCCATCTGGCCAACGTTCGATGGCTGCGTTTGCCGCGCGCTCGGACCAGGGACGTTCATTCGTGCGTGCGGCAGCACACGTGAGGCATGCCAATCCCGATAGCAATATCGATCTCACAATGCAAGTAGCAATCTTCATTCGAACTCCTGATTAACCCAATTTAACCCGGAATTTCCTTTTTGATCTCGGCTGCGAGGCAATATACAACTGGTAGCCATCGCTAGCGTTCTCTCTTGCATTCGTTCCAACGTCGGAGCCCCCAGCAAGCCCGGCTGGGCCGCCTCCAGGTCCAAAGAGCCGTCACTTGCTCCAATGCGAAGCACTCTTTCGGACAGCCCTCCGTCAACTCCCCTCCCTCATCCAGATTGGTTTCCCCTCGCTGCCGCGCCTACCCGGCTCTCGCCTTCCGAATGATTTCCACATAATCTTTGGCGGTTTGCGTTACGATCTCCGGCTTGCCATCGGCAATGGCTTGCGAGTTGACGAGGTCTGAGCCCACGCCCAGGGCGAATGCGCCCGCGGACAGGAACTCCGCCGCCGTAGACAACGAGACTCCCCCCGTGGGAATCAGTTCAATTTGCGGCAGGGGCCCTTTTAACGCTTTCAGATACTTTGCCCCGCCCACTGCGCTGCAGGGAAATACCTTCACCACATCCGCTCCGGCTTCCCATGCGCTGACGATTTCGGTCGGAGTGAGCGCGCCCGGAATCACAGCCACGCCGTAGCGGTGGCAGATTTCAATGGTTTTCAGATTGAGAGCCGGACTCACGATGAATTGCGCGCCGGCCAGAATGCAGGCGCGGGCGGTCTCAGGATCGAGAACCGTGCCGGCTCCGATAAGAATGTGATCTCCTGCCTGGCGTATCAGCGAGCGCATCACCTCGACCGCATCAGGAACCGTCATCGTGACTTCCAGCGTCGCAATTCCACCGGCCTCGATCGCTTTTGCCAGCGCAACCGCTTCTTCAACTGAAGCAGCCCGCAGCACTGGTAATATCCCGGCCGTCTCGATGTGTTTTAATACTTCCGCTCTGTTCATAATCCTTCTCTCGCGAGTCTTACTTTTCTTTGACCTTGATGACGAAATAAATGAATGTGCTTCCATCCGGCACAAGCATTTGATGGGGCACGGTTGCGGGGATATGCACCACGTCTCCCGGATTCAAAGTCATTGATGTTCCGTTTCTCACGGATGTACCTCGAATCTCTCCGGGACTTACCTCTTTGCCGTTTTCCACGCTGCCGCCCGTCACAAGAGTCGCGCGGCTCTGGACCACCAGAAAGAAATCCGCAAAATTTTCGTGGATTTCAGCGCCTCCATCCTTGTGCCGAAGCGCGATCATCGTGTAGTGGTTGGGATACTCATTCAGCTTGACGCTGGTGCTTCCGCTCGGGCCTTGCGCCATTGCGGATAACTGCTGCGCCTGTTCAATCAACTGGCTCTGCGTAAGGCGGTCTGCCACCGGCGTCTGCGCGGCAGCAATCGGCACGGCGCACGCGGCCACTGCCATGATTGCAATTCCAATTCTCATTGAGCACCTCCTGAATCGTTCCAGGATCATGGCACATTCCTTTCCGGCTACTTCAAATCCGCAATGGCAACCGGATCCATATCGCTGTAAACCTGGTTCTCTCCGCCCATCCCCCAGCAGAAGGTGTAATTCTTAGTTCCAACTCCCGCGTGAATTGACCAGCCGGGAGAGACGACAACCTGCTTGTCCGCGATTACCAGATGGCGCGTTTCGTCTCCCGGGCCCATCAGATGAACGACGCGCTGGTCCGACGCGATGTTGAAGTACAAATAGATCTCCGACCGCCTCATGTGGGTGTGCGCCGGCATGGTATTCCAAACGCTTCCGGAGGCCAGTTGCGTAAAGCCCATCACCAGCTGGCAACTGCGTGCTCCTTCAAGGTGAATGATTTTGGTGATCTCTCTCAGGTTCGCGGTCTCCGCGGAGCCGAGGGTCGTCTTTGCCTCATCAGCAGAGTGAATCAACTTAGTAGGATGCACGGCATGGGCGGGATAACTCAGAAGATAGAACTCTGCGGGACGCTTTGAGTCGGCGCTGGAAAAAACAATCTTCTCGTTTCCCCGGCCTACGTACAGCGCGTCGAGCTGCTTCAGTTGGTGCGCGTCGCCATTCACGGTAACCGTTCCGGCGGCGCCGATATTGAGAATACCCAACTCGCGCCGCTCGGTAAAGTATGCGGCTCTGAGTGCATCCTGCGTAAGCAGCGGTAGCGGCTCGCCGGTGGGCACAGCGGAGCCAATTACCGCCCGGTCAAGATCGACATAAGTTAGGCAGACCTTTCCAGGCTGAAAGAGGTCGCTTAGCAGAAACGTCTCGCGTAATTCCTCCGTCGTCATCGTGCGGTAGCGAACAGCGTCCGCCATTTGCAATATCTTCACGGGGCCACACTCTTTCCGGATGTTGCACATCCTGCGTTGATGAAACTCATTATCTCGATATCCGAGCCGCGCCTCCGCCCATCACGCGCAGCACCTCGGCCAGGCTAGCTGTGCTTGTGTCGCCGGGTGTCGTCATTGCCAGCGCGCCATGTGCCACGCCACACTTAACTGCCCACTCCACATCCTTGCCGGCAAGCAGTCCGTAGATGAGGCCCGACGCAAAAGAATCGCCACCGCCTACGCGGTCGAGTATGCCGATATTGCTTTGCTCGACAAGTGCGATTCCTCCATTATGCAGTGCGATTGCACCCCAGCCGTTTTCCGATGCGGTGTGCGCCGTGCGCAGCGTGGACGCAATAATCTTCAGGTTCGGATAGGCGCTCGAGAGATCGTGGAGCATCTTGCTGTAACTTTCCACCGGCAGTTCATCGAAGCCCTTGCTCACCCCCGCAACCTCGACGCCCAGCATAGCGGAGAAGTCCTCTTCATTGCCGAAGAGAACATCGACCTTCCGCACCAGTTCGCGGTTTACCTCTTGCGCCCTCACTTTGCCGCCAATAGATTTCCAGAGCGATTCACGATAGTTCAGGTCGTAGGAGATTGTCGTGCCCGCGCTCCGCGCAGCGTCCATCGCCTCGCCTGCCACGGCAATCGTTGTATCGGAGAGCGCGGCGAAGATGCCGCCCGTGTGGAACCAGCGCGCTCCGCGCTCCACGCCGAGAATGAAGCCCCAGTCAAAGTCTCCCGGCTTCAGTTGCGAGACTGCCGTATTTCCACGGTCGGAGCAGCCCAGCGCGGCGCGGACGCCGTACCCGCGCTCGGTAAAATTCAAGCCATTGCGAACTGTGCGACCGACTCCGTCGAAGGGAACCCATCGCACCAGTTCCTGATCCACGCCTCCCTGCAACATAAGATCTTCTACCAGCCGGCCGACCGCATTGTCCGCCAA
>Ga0326727_10003299_pt1 | contig 52091 bp, 43 predicted proteins | sample MB2enrmetagenome_FD_207643 | JGI IMG/M metagenome (GOLD analysis project Ga0326727, IMG submission 207643) | Lab enriched peat soil microbial communities from McLean, Ithaca, NY, United States - MB29MY | ecosystem: Environmental > Terrestrial > Soil > Wetlands > Peat | place: USA: New York...
TACGGCAAGTTCGTACGACCAACGGCTTGGTCCAGCCCTCGGCGGCCTCGCTTGGCCCCAAAGCCCAACGGCAAAAACTGTTGCCTGGTTGGCCCGGCGGCTGCCGCCATCAGGTGGACCGCTGCCCGTTGCCACCGCCGCTCCGCACCCTCGCGAGATTCTCCCCCGTCCGCTCAGAGCAAGCCCGCGACCCCTCCCCCACTGTCTGACTTGCAGAGCCATATCATATTCGTTGGACATTGGTGCCTTGCTCAGATAGCCTTCAGTGGCAGCCCCTCGGTTTTGGGTGATTTGGCCAGTGGCTGTTGCCCGTGTAAGCTGAAAGGATGAACAAATGAAACAATATGGTGCGGAGTTCTTCGGGACGTTTTGGTTGGTGCTTGGCGGGTGCGGTAGTGCCGTCCTTGCTGCAGCCTTCCCCAACGTCGGCATTGGGTTGCTAGGAGTGGCCTTGGCCTTCGGCCTGACCGTGCTGACCATGGCGTTCGCTATTGGACACATTTCCGGCTGTCATCTCAATCCGGCTGTCTCCATTGGATTATGGGCTGGGGGTCGTTTTCCCGCGGGCAAGCTTGGACCCTATATTGTCGCCCAGGTGCTTGGGGCTGTGGTCGCGGCTGGCGTTCTCTATCTCGTGGCGAGCGGAAAGGATGGCTTTTCGGTGTCGGCTGGTTTCGCGTGCAATGGTTACGGAGCCCACTCGCCGGGCGGTTATTCGCTGACAGCCGCCCTGGTCACAGAAGTGGTGATGACGATGATGTTCCTCGTCATTATTCTCGGGGCAACCGACAAACGCGCACCGCAAGGATTTGCCCCGATCGCCATCGGCTTGGGCCTGACTTTGATCCATCTGATCAGCATCCCGGTCACAAACACCTCTGTAAATCCTGCCCGTAGCACCGGCGTAGCGCTCTTCGTTGGCGGCTGGGCGCTCGCACAGCTTTGGCTATTCTGGCTCGCTCCAATCATCGGAGGTATCCTGGGGGCGGTCATCTATCGGTTCATTGGCAGGCACGAGATGTAATCTTGCAGAGCACCTTTAGCTAGATGGGCGGCGAAACACCATTATTCACAGCAGCGCTGTTCGACACTTCACACAACGAAAGGAACAAATATTATGACTGAAGCTAGCAAGTGCCCAGTAACGGGCAGCACTCACAAACAAACTGCCGGCAGCGGCACGACGAACCGAGACTGGTGGCCGAACCAGTTGAAGCTCGATCTCCTGCACCAGCATTCCTCCAAGTCCAATCCGATGGGCGAGGGTTTCAACTACGCTAAAGAGTTCAAGAGTCTCGACTTGAAGGCCGTGAAGAAGGACCTCCGTGAACTAATGACGAAGTCGCAGGACTGGTGGCCGGCGGACTTCGGCCACTACGGCCCTTTGTTCATCCGCATGGCGTGGCACAGCGCCGGCACCTACCGCACCGGTGACGGTCGCGGCGGCGGCGGCAGGGGCCAGCAGCGCTTCGCACCGCTCAACAGTTGGCCGGACAACGTCAGCCTGGACAAGGCGCGTCGCCTGCTTTGGCCGATCAAGCAGAAGTACGGCCGGAAGATTTCATGGGCTGACCTGATGATCCTCGCTGGGAACGTCGCCCTGGAAACGATGGGATTCGAGACGTTCGGTTTCGGCGGTGGGCGCGAGGACGTCTGGGAGCCGGATCACGACGTCTATTGGGGCGCTGAGGACAAGTGGCTGGGTGACAATCGTTACTCCGGCGAGCGGGACCTCGAAAATCCGCTCGCTGCCGTGCAGATGGGGCTGATTTACGTCAACCCGGAAGGCCCGAACGGCAACCCCGATCCGATCGCTGCCGCGCGGGACATCCGCGAGACCTTCGCCCGCATGGCGATGGACGACGAGGAGACGGTGGCCCTCATCGCCGGCGGCCACACCTTCGGCAAGACCCACGGCGCCGGTGATGCGAAACATGTTGGGCCTGAGCCGGAAGCTGCCGGCCTCGAGGAGCAAGGCCTCGGCTGGAAGAGCACTTTCGGCACGGGCAAAGGCGGCGACACGATCACCAGCGGTCTGGAAGTCACCTGGACCACGACGCCCACGAAGTGGAGCAACAACTTCTTCTGGAACCTGTTCGGCTACGAATGGGAACTGACGAAGAGCCCGGCCGGTGCGCACCAGTGGAAGCCGAAGGGCGGTGCAGGTGCCAATACCGTGCCGGATGCGCATGACCCGTCAAAGCGTCACGCGCCATCCATGCTGACCACAGACCTCGCTCTGCGGTTCGACCCTGCCTACGAAAAGATTTCACGGCGCTTCATGGAACACCCGGAGCAGTTTGCGGACGCGTTCGCCCGGGCGTGGTTCAAGCTGACGCACCGCGACATGGGCCCGCGCGCACGCTATCTCGGCCCGGAGGTTCCGGCAGAAAAGCTCCTCTGGCAAGACCCCATCCCTGCCGTCAATCACAAACTGATTGAGGCACAGGACATCGCCTCCCTTAAGGGAAAGATCCTGGCCTCCGGCCTGTCAGTGTCGGAGCTGGTTTCGACCGCTTGGGCGTCGGCGTCCACCTTCCGTGGCTCCGACAAGCGCGGCGGTGCCAACGGCGCCCGCATTCGTCTGGCGCCGCAGAAGGATTGGGAAGTCAACCAGCCTGCCCAACTGGCGAAGGTGCTCAAGACCCTGGAGGGCATCCAGAGCACGTTCAACAGCGCGCAGTCCGGCGGCAAGAAGGTATCACTGGCTGACCTGATCGTTCTGGCCGGTTGCGCGGGCGTCGAACAGGCTGCCAAGAACGCTGGTCACAAGGTGACGGTTCCCTTCGCTCCGGGACGCGTGGACGCCTCGCAGGAGCAAACCGATGCGACTTCCTTCGCCGTGCTCGAGCCGATCGCGGACGGCTTCCGCAACTTCCAGAAGACCCGCTATGCCGCATCGGCCGAGGAGCTGCTAGTTGACAAGGCGCAATTGCTGACCTTGACCGCACCCGAAATGACGGTGCTCGTGGGCGGCCTGCGCGTCCTGAAGACCAACTTCGGAGGGTTCCAGCACGGCGTCTTCACCAAGCGGCCAGAGGCGCTCACCAATGATTTCTTCGTGAATCTGCTCGACATGAGCACGACGTGGAAGCCAACCACGCAAGACGCTGACGTATTCGAGGGTCGCGATCGCGCAACGGGCGCACTCAAGTGGACCGGCACCCGTGTCGACCTGATCTTCGGTTCGAACTCCCAACTCCGGGCCTTGGCGGAAGTCTACGGATGTCAGGACTCCCAGGAGAAGTTCCTGCACGACTTCGTAGCGGTGTGGAACAAAGTCATGAACCTCGACCGTTTCGACCTCTCCTGATCGTAGCATGAACGTCTTCGAGGGCTCCTGACAGGGCGGCGAAACAACGGTCAACAACCGGTTCCAGCCAGCGGTGTATCGCCGCTGCTGAACAGGAATGTTAACCCCCGCTGCCCGCGGAAATCGTGGACCTGCTCCTCCCGCACGGCGCCGACATCGATGCCGACAATAGTGTGGGGATGACCCCCATCATGTTTGTGGCGCTGTTTGGGCGCACGCGCGTCGTCGAGCAATTGCGCGCCCGCGGTGCGTCCTTGCAACGCCCCAAAATCCTCGCCTAAGGAATCAAAAGCGCGATTTTGCTCAGTAAAATCAAAGAACGCAGTTTCAGCGCCAACAAAGAATCCCTATGGAACACCGAAACCTGGGGAACGCCCGTCTAGCTTGCGTTTCTCATGGTTAACTTTCTTTTGCGCGAGGAACATGGACGCCGCAACCGCCTTGGCATTTCTGCCCGACTGATGGTGGGCGTTTCCCGGTTCCTCGCCCGTCTTTTCCGCAAAATCCACCCGCACCCCGGCTTAACCCTTTAGATCCAAGCACTATGCACAGAGTGGGGACGATCCTAACGTCCAACAGTGTGAGTTCAGGGATACATCGGGTCAGTTGACGAACATGCCAACGATGAAGACGAGGAAGAATGCCTCGATGGATTCAACTAGTGTAGTGTCTCGCAAATGGCTTTACGTACGGCGCGGGGCAGCAAAGCTCCGGCTATGCGTAAGGCAAGCATTGCGATCACGCTCGGCCCAGACGACCGAGCGCAACTGGAACAATGGGAATCCGCCCAAGGAACACCCCAGCAAGTGGCGCTTCGCTGCCGGATCGTCCTGATGGCGTTGGCGGGCGAGCAAAATCAGGAAATCGCCACGCGCCTGGGAGTCAGCCGTCCCACAGTGAATTTGTGGCGCCAACGCGTGCGGGACGGAGGCATTGGAGAAGTGTGGGAGATGGCACCGGGTCGTGGACGCAAACCCCAGTACGATCAGGCCAAGCGGGACGCCATCATTAACTCGACCTTGCAGAGCAAGCCCAAAGGGATGACCCACTGGAGTTGTCGGCTGATGGCCGAGGCACAAGCGGTCAGCAAGGACACGGTGAACCGGTTGTGGCAGTTGCATAACCTCAAGCCGCACCTGAGTCGGACGTTCAAGCTTTCGCGGGACGCGAAATTTCTGGAGAAGCTGATCGACGTGGTGGGGTTGTACCTCAACCCGCCCCAAAAGGCGGTGGTGCTTTGCTTGGACGAAAAGAGTCAAATTCAAGCGCTGGATCGCACCCAACCGGGACTGCCGCTGAAAAAGGGCCGCTGCGGCACGATCACGCACGACTACAAACGCAACGGCACGACCACCCCCTTCGCCGCGTTGAACCCGTTGGACGGTAAAGTCATTGGCGAATGCCACGCCCGGCACCGGCACCAAGAGTGGTTAAAATTTCTGCGCCGGCTGGACCGGGAATTTCCCGGAGACCAAGAACTGCACCTGGTGATGGACAATTACGGCACCCATAAAGAGCCGCACGTGAAAGCCTGGCTCAAGAAGCATCCCCGCTTCGTCTGCCACTTCGTGCCAACCAGTTCGAGTTGGCTCAATTTGGTGGAACGCTGGTTTGAGGAGTTGAGCGAGAAGGCGATCCGCCGCGGCAGCTTCGTGAGCGTTCCGGATTTGCAGCAGGCGATCGACAGCTTCCTGGGCGCGTGGAACATCAAGCCCAAACCGTTCGTGTGGACGGCAACGGTCGAGGAAATCACCCAGAAGATCGAGCGCGCGCGGGCCAAGTTGGAGCAAATAAAACCCGGATGCACCCTGCCCAGAGGCAAAAACAACCGGCTGGTACGTAAAGCTATTTAAGCGACACTAGCTATATGTTCGCGCCAGAATATGGCTTGGCCGCTGCTTTAATTAACTGCGCTGCGGGTCTGGCGGCGAAAGCTGCCCAGCCTACTCCAGCGGTGCGTGGGCCAGCGTGTCGAGGCGCGCCTGGGCCTGCTTGGAGAGGCCGGTAAAGACCATCGAGACGTGATAGCCGGTGTGCCGGCTGCCGGTACACCCGATGACGACGCCCGTGCAGTGCACCCTGCCACCGTCCCCGGGGGACTGCAGTGTCAGCGTCATCTCCGCCCACTCGGAGAAGGGTGTGGCGCTGCGGAACTCGATGCCATTCTTGTGAATGATCACCGAATCGGGGGAGAGGGACAGGCGGGTCTGCCGCGCCTCGACAGTCACTTCATGGAACGAACCAGTGGTCTGAACTTTTCTCGCGCTCATACAGCACCATCAAAATACCACGTCTCGCAAATTCGTCAAATTAGGGGAGGCCAATGGCCGAATAAGGGTTACCACTCAATGACCGCCGCCCCCCAGGTCAGCCCGGCCCCGAAAACTACCATCAAAATCAAATCGCCCCGCTGAATCCGCCCAGACGCAACTGCTTCATCCAGCGCAATGGCTACCGAAGCGGCCGACGTGTTGCCATACTTGTGAAGGTTGACAAAGAGCTGCTCGGGTTTGGCGCCCAGGCGTTCCAGGACGGCATCAATGATGCGGCGGTTGGCTTGGTGGGGAATGATGCATTTGATCCGCGAAATATCCAGTTCGCACCGGCGCAAGGCCTCCTGGGCCGCCGTCCGCATCGCTTGGACGGCGTTCTTGAAGGTCTCCTTGCCTTCCATGCGCAGGTAGTGCATGCCCGCGGTGACGGATTCGGCGCTGGCGGGGCAACGGCTGCCGCCACCCGCCATGAACAGCAGGTCCGCTTTCCGACCGTCGGCGCCCATGACCGCTGTCAGTAAACCGTGCGCATTGGGGCGATTCCGCAGGATCGCGGCGCCGGCCCCGTCACCGAACAGCACGCAGGTGTTGCGGTCCTTCCAGTCCACGATGGACGAAAGCTTCTCCGCGCCGATGACCAGGATGGTGTCATACGTGCGGGACATGATGAACTGCTGTGCGATTTCCAGCCCGTAGATGAAGCCCGAGCAAGCGGCCTCCAGGTCGAAGCCGGCGGCGCGGTGGGCGCCGATCTTGCGCTGCACCAGGCAGGCCGTCGAGGGGAAGGGCATGTCCGGGGTGATCGTTGCCACAATGATGAGGTCAATTTCGTCGGCGCTGACGCCGGCGCGATGCATCGCGCGAAGGGCGGCCTGCGCACCCAGGTCGGAGGTGTATTCGTGCTTGGCCGCGATCCGCCGTTCTTTGATGCCCGTGCGGGTGGTGATCCACTCATCCGAGGTGTCCACCATCTTTTCCAGGTCGGCATTCGTCAGTACTTTGGCCGGCACATACGAGCCGACGCCGCTGATCGAGCAGGTTCGGCCCTGAAAGTTATACTTGGCTCGCGGGTTCTTGAATTTAGGGTTTGGGGACGGACTCATTCCTTCGTGGCCAGGCTAGTTTTGCGCTAGCTCTTTTGCGGCAACCGCATCCTCCACCGCCAGCCGTTCGTTGGCCCGCACAATTTCCTGCGCGATCGTTTGGTTCACATGATGCTGGATGTTCTCGGTCGTGACGCGGATGGCGTTGGCGATGGCGCGTTCACGGGCCGAGCCGTGGGCTTTCATCACGGTGCCATTAAAACCGAGCAGGGGCGCGCCGCCGAAGCCCTCCGGATCCATGCGCCGCTTGATGGTGCGGAAGGCATTGTGGGCGAGCAACGCCCCGAGCTGCCGGCGGGGATTGGCCGTCAGCTCGCGTCTGAGCATCGAAAACATAGCCAGGGCGAGGCTCTCGCACGTCTTCAGGACCACGTTGCCGACAAACCCGTCGCACACCACTACGTCCACGTGGTTCCGGAATAGATCATGCCCTTCGACGTTGCCAACGAAGTTCAGGTCGAGCTGCTTGCACAGCTTGAAGGCTCCGAGCGTCAATTCATTGCCTTTCGACTCTTCGGTGCCGATGCTCAGGAGGCCGACGCGCGGGTTCTTGTAGCCGAGAATCTCCCGCGAGTAGATGCTGCCCATGACGGCATAATGCGCCAGGTGCAGCGGCTTGCACTCGATGTTGGCCCCGGAATCGAGCAAGACAAATTCATTGTCCGGCGTGGGAATGACGGTCGCAATGGCGCCCCGATCCACGCCGGGAATCCGGCCGAGCTTGAACGTGGCCGCCGCGAAGATCCCCCCCGTGTTGCCGAGGGACACCACCGCATCCACTTTGCCCTCGTGGGCCAATTCCACCGCCCGGGCGATGGAGCAATCCTTCTTCCGCCGAAGCGCCGCCGCGGGCTTTTCGGCCATCGTCAGCACCTCGCTGGCGTGGACGACGCGCACCCGGTGATCGCGAAAGCCGCGCTGGGGCAGGGCCGCGTGGATTTCGCCTCGATTGCCGACAAGGTAGAGGGCAGTAATCCTCGGGTCCGCTTGCAGGGCCCGCTTCGCCCCTTCAATTACGACCCCGCAGCCGTGGTCGCCACCCATGACATCCACTGCAATTCGCATAGGCAGACCGGGAGCGGCGAAAGGCGCTCCCCGGCAGGGAACCCTCAGGCCCCGGCCGTCACCGTGATCACCTGGCGCCCCTTGTAGTAGCCGCAGGCGGGGCAAACCCGGTGCGGCACGTACGGGGCCGCGCACTGCGGACACGAACTGAGTTGCGGCAGGGACAGCGCGCTGTTATACGCGCGGCGCATGCGTTGACGACTTCGCGACGGTTTTCGCTTGGGGACACCCATAATTATCTAAAGTTTCAGTTTGTTTAACTCGGCCCATGCCGGCGAACCCACGTCGGTCTTGCCGGTGCCGCTGGTGTTTCTTGCCTTGCCAATTGACGTCTTTGGCAAACCGCGGCATTCCGGGCTACACAGCGGATGTCGCGGAAACTCGAGCAGAATATCTTCCCGCACATAAGGCGTCAAGTCCACGCAGTCGCTAACCACGACAGCGCAATCCTCGCCGCGCAGGGGCAGGTGGCAGGTCCAGTGGTCCAGCGCCAGGTGATATTGGAATGGCTTGAGGCAGCGGACGCACTGGCACTCCAGGACCAGATGCAGCCGGCCTTGGACGAGCAGGCCGTCTTCCAGCTTCTGGACCTCCAGCTCGTGCTCTAGGGGGTGGCAGACCTGGATAACCTCATCGTGAGGATCAATGTCCAGCTCTTCGACCGGCAGGCTGCCCTCCAGACAGATGTTGTGCGCCTCCAAATGGCACAGATTTACGGCCAACGGCATAGCGCTCCCTTCTAAACCGGCTTGGGGCTGAATCTGCCTGCCAAGGCTGTCCGCACGTGCGCCGGCACAAACGCGCTGACGTCACCCCCCAGTTGCGCCAACTCCTTGACGATCCGGGAACTGAGGAAGGTGTAGGTGTCCTTTGGCATCATAAAAATCGTCTCGATTCGCTCGTTCAATTTACGATTCATCAAAGCCAACTGGAATTCAAATTCAAAGTCAGATACCGCGCGCAAACCGCGCACGACCGCCTGGGCGGAGCGCTTTTCCACGTAGGCCACCAGCAGGCCCTCGAACGAGTCCGCTTCGACGTTGGGCAGATGCCGGATGGCACGCGCAACCATCTGCACCCGCTCCTCCAGCGTGAACAGCGGGTGTTTGCTCTCGCTCTTGGCCACCGCCACGATGACCCGGTCGAACAGCTTCGTCGCCCGGTGTAGGACATCCAGATGGCCATTAGTAATGGGATCAAAACTTCCCGGATAAATCGCCGTGCGCATGCATCGGACTCTAGCAAAGGCGCGGCGGATGACGAGGAGGAAAAGTCAGCAACCTAATCCCCCGAACGCTGAATAAACCCGGTACCGGAAGTCGCGTCGCGTGCCGACGCGGTCGAAGACTCCTCTTCCAGCGGCGGCACTCTCGGCCACTCCGTCAGCGGACCTGTTTTGCATCAAATTGCTGGACCTAATTCGCACTTGCAATTCCCCGGCAGAAGCACATGCTCGGGATTGGCGGTTCAGCATCAATCAGAAAGTCATTGTGAAACTTGCTTGGTTGGGTAAAACAACGCCCAAAAGAGCAGCAGACCGCGAGGTCTTGCTGCCAGGTTTTCCAGCTAATCGGTTCCGACTGCGCCAGCTCCGCGCGCGAGCCAACTGAACTCAGACGAACGCTTGAGGCGATGAAATCGCCCTTTAATTTTCTCCGGGTGTCGGCCAACGACCAGAGGATCGAGAACCTCAAGGAGTTGAGCTTGTTCAAGCGGCTGACGGCGCGTGAACTGCGGGAACTGGACGAGTTGTTGCACGATAGGTTGTACCAGAAGGACGAGGTGATCTTCGATGAGGGGGACAGTGGTTTGGGGCTCTTCATCGTCCGGAGTGGCCGGGTGAAGATCGTGTCCAGTCATGCGGCCTTGCAGCGCCTCGCGCCGGAAATTGGCCCAGGAGATTACTTTGGCGAACTGGCCTTGTTTGAGGAGTCCCAGCGGACGGCTCGGGCAGTGGCCCTGGAGCCGACGCAGGTTTTGGCCTTGTTCCGCACGGAGTTCTTCTCGCTGCTGGAACGCGACCGAGGCATTGGGGTGAAGATTCTCTTTGAACTTTCGCGCACGGTGGTATGGCGTTCACGCAAGCTGTTGGCAAACCAGCCGCATTTGCCGACGGTATGAGGAACGAGCCAGAACTAGGCGTCTTGACCTGGGGCGTGATCGTCGTGGTCACGTGTCTGATCCTCTATTTATTCGAGAGGGTCCTTTGGCTCGTGGTGCCGGGGCTGCTCGCGCTGGTGGGTTATTATTGCCTGCAGCCATTGGTGCAGGCCTTGGTTCGGGCGGGGTTGAAACACCGAACGGCAGGCAAAGTCGTGACCGGGCTCCTGTTCTTGGTGACGGCTCTTGGGGTGATTTTGCTCTTGTCCCTGGCGACGACGCGAGCGGTCGGCTGGAAGACAGTGACGGCCCATTATGTGCAAGGGGGGCTGGATTTTCTGGGAAAGACCGAGGCGTTATTGGCGGAAAAACTGCCGCTGATGGAAAGGTCGGCTTTGGTGCGAGGCACCCCTACGAATCTGCACGCGGCGGCTGACCGGTTTGTGGAGAAGTACCTGGGCCGGCTGTTGTTACAGATGATCTACTGGTTGCCCGCGCTCCTGCTGGTGCCTTATCTGACCTACTTCATATTGCAGGATGGGAATCGGTTCAAGAAATACGTAATCCGCAGCGTGCCCAACGCGTTTTTCGAGAAGACTTTGCTATTGTTTGACCGCGTGGACCATAGCCTGCAGAATTTTCTGGTTGGGTTGGTGAAGCTGACGTTTCTGGATACGGCCTGCTTGGGGCTGGGCCTCTGGCTTCTGGGGATTTCCCATCCCCTCCTGCTGGGACTGATTGCGGCAGTGCTGGCCTGGGTGCCGTACGTGGGGTCGCTGGGGGGGTGTGTGCTAGTGGTCATGGTCGCGGCGACGGACTTCCCCAACGAGCTCGTGACCATCTACGGCTGCATCTTGCTGTTCATCTGCGTCCGCCTCCTTGATGACTTTGTGTTCTTACCACTGACGGTGGGCCGGAGCTTGCGTCTCCACCCCCTGTTGAGTGTGCTGATGTTATTCCTGGGCGCGGCGGTGGCTGGGCCGGCGGGTCTGTTGCTGGTTTTGCCGGTTCTGGGCGTGGTGGCGGTCATAACCGAAACGCTCGGCCAAATTCTTACGGATGAGCGTCTTCGGAAACGGTATCGTCATGCCCGCCAGCTCCAGCGGACAATGGCCGAGGTTGGATAGGTGCTGGAACCCAGCGCTTGCCATTTTCCCAGTGCGATTACCGTGGCGGGCAGCATCCAGGTCAGACGAAACCAACAATGGCGTTGAAAAGCGGGAGCAGCCACTTAAGCCAGACGTTCCACCCCAACACATGCACCAGTACCAACAGTTCTATTTCCCTGGAGATATCGTCGGAGCATGTGTATCTTCCAATATCCGCAATCCATTAACTTTCTTCATTTTCTTCATGCTGTCGCCGGCCAGGAGGAAAACAATGCGTTGGTAGCCCAGCCCCTCGAGGTCCTTTATCCAGGCCAGCTTGATGAATTCCTCGTCTCTCGCGATGGGATAATGATTAAGCACAACGACCGCCAGGTCGTGCCGAGGCTGCTGCGCCGCCAGCTTCAGCAGAGAAGCCCGGTCGCAAATCGTTGGAAACTCGGTCTCGTTCATTGTATCCATCATTGCTGGCTTCAGCACGTAGCTGGTTCTATCGGAATAGTAGCGGGCGATGAAGTCGGCGGCTTCCTCCTCCGGAAACCTTGAAGTAATCTTGAGCTTGCCCGGAGGCGACGGTGGGGTGCGCGCCACCCCGGTCACCGGCACCGTCACGGCCATTTCGCCTGAGAACACCACGGACCGGCTATCTGTTCCTTCTGCCGTCGGCATGTAGCGCACCCTCAACGATTTACTCTGGCCGCTTCGCAACGAATAATGATTGTCGCCAATAGCAAACGGGGCTGTCACTGTGGCCGTTCCGGAAAGTTTTCCGCCCCCCACGTTCTCCACCGTCAACGTGAGGTCTTTAGTTCTGCCGACCCCGACCAATCCGAAATCCAATGTGCTCGGTGAAACTGCGAGCACCGGGCCGGGCGAAGGAGAGCCCGTCAGCGTGTTCATTCCTGCCGGAGACTCAGTGTTCGTTTGTGCAACCGCAAACCCCGTTCCCATCAACTGCGTCGCAACAAGAGTGCCGCAAATCGCCCTTTTCACGCTGGGGCGCGGACGCTCCTGTCTTGCGGACTTTGGCCTTGCTAGCCAAAAACAAGTCCCTTCGCCACAAAACCCACCCCAAATTCCTCGCTCGTGCAGAGTGCTGGATCTCCTGTCCAAAATCTTGCGCACCTTGAGTATTATGCCGGGATTTTTCGGATAGACCAGTCAGGAAGAATACGGATGAGGAGGCGGGGATTCCCTGACTCTTATCCGCCCGAGCGTTGTATGAAACCGGTGAAGGAAGCCGTGTCACCTGGCGTGGCGGTGGAGAACTCTTCTCCGAGCGGCGGCGCGCCGAGCGGGCGCCAGGGCACCTCATACGCCTTCACCGCGGCGCGGAACCCTTTGAGGTCACGGGGGGGCAACTCGACACACGTCGCCGCAAGAGCAGGGTCGTCGCGGAGCAAGTGCTCGTAAGTGGTCTGGCCAATGAAGATGCGGCCCCGGCCCGAGGCGTTCTCCAGGCGGCTGGCCAGATTCACCTCGCGGCCAAAGACGGTGTAATTCTGCATCTCGGCGGCGGAGCCCATCAAGCCGACGGTCGCCATGCCCGTGTTGATGCCGCTGCCCAGCAGTAATATCGCCAGCCGGGGCTTTGGGCGCAGGCCGGCAGCGATGCGAGCAAGGTTCTCGAGCTCACGCTGCTTGTTCTCTTTCGAGCGTTGCCGGTTCAACTGATAAATGGCCCGCTGGGTTTCGATCGCCGCGCGCACGCAGGCCAGCGCGTGCCGGGGATTGGGTGTCGGGGCGCCCCAGAAAGCCATGACGCAGTCGCCGATGAACTTGTCGAGCGTGCCGTCCTGTTTGATCACCCTGTCGGCGACCAAGCCCAGGTAGAGGTTGACCGTGTCGAGGGTTTCTCGCGCCTGCTCATCATAACAAGCCTCGGCGGCTTGCCCAGCCAGGTTGTTCTTCTTCACGAATTCGGCGACGCACCCCTGGCTGGTGTCGGTCAGCTCGGTGAAGCCGCGCACATCGGTAAAGAACACGGTGACTTCCCGCCGCGCGCCGCCGAGGGAGAGGGTCTCGGCGGCTAACAGCTCGTTCACGATCTTGGGCGAGACAATCTTCGCGAAGATTGACTTCACCCGCCGGCGCTCGGCTTGCTCGAACACCACCCGCCAGGTGACCAGGGACACATGCGTCATCAGTAGTGCTCCGCCCACAGGCAAGACTAACGGGACCCAGTAGCGGGTCTGCACGTACAGGACGAAACCGAATACAACGTACACCACGACCAACAGCGCAACCAATGCTGAGGCGACCAGGACGCGCAGCCTCCAGGTCAGGAGGGCGGCTACGATGCCTAACACCGCGATCAGGGCCAACTCGAGCGCGAGCGGCGCCCGATGGATGAATCGCCCGGTGATGACCGAGTTGGCCACATTCCAGTACTCGCTCACCAGGAATGTGTCCGGGCTCAGCGGCGTAGCGCCCCGGTCGGTCAGGTCGCTGCCTGTAGCGCTGGAGCCGACCACCGCGAGCTTGCCCTGCCAACGGTTCGGGAGCTCATTCGTTTGGCCTCTCAGGCGCAAGCAGTCCTGTAACAGCAGGTCTTGGATGGCTTCCTGCGTTAGTTGCCGATGGTTGGGCGGCACGCACCAGTCAATGTAGAAATAGCCATCGGCATCCACCGGAATGACGCGTTGCACGCCGCCAGGGCCGCGCAACGTGATGCGCCCGTGCGTGAGGTCAACCTCGGCTTTGGCCAGATCGAGGTCCAGTCCTAGCGCGGCCAGCACGATGCCCATGTGCCAGAGGCGCTCTTCGGTGAACGGCTTCGCCTTGCGTGCCACGCCGCGTGGCAGGTTGTCGCCGCCAAAGGCGGTCAAGTCAAAGTTACCCTCGCGGTCGAGCGGCACTTTGATCTCGTCGGCGTCGTGGCGAGGCAAGACCACTTGTCCTGATTCCACGCGTGCTTCGCGCAGGTCCACCCCGAATTCCGGGTCCGCCGCCAGTTGTCGAAAGGCAAAATGCCATTTGCGATAGAGTCGAAACGCCTGTGCGCGGCGCAGTTTGCCGTCGAAGTGATCCTTGTGCGTGGAGATGTCCCCCAGAGCCAGCGCGTTGGTCAGGAACAACGGCGGCAGCGTCAGCCCTTCTGGCACCGCGAGAATGACATTGTTCGCGCGCCGCACTTGGAATGCGAAGAAATCATCCGATTCCGGCAGGCTCCCGTCCGCCATGCGCACCGGCGGATGATCCGGGCGCGGGGCGTCGAAGATGATATCCAGGGCAACCGCCCGGGCGCCTTGCACCGCCAGTTCCTCCACCAACCGGCCGTAAACCGACCGAGGCCAGTAGAGGCCGTAGCGGTAGCCGAGGGACCGGTTGGTGCGCACAAAGGCGATGCCGGCATCGTCAATGAACACGAACCCGAGGTTCGTCGCGACTGTGGGCGCGTACTTGAGCGCCTGACGGGCGCGCATGTCGTAGGTCGTCCGCTCCAGGCCCTCGAAGAAGTCCAGCCGCCCCCACTGCACGAGCCCCACCAGCACGATGATGCCCCCAGCAATCAAAACCGGAATGTGCCTGGTGGCCTTGAGCTTCACGGGCTTGAAGTAAACAAAAAAACCAGAGCAACACAAGGTGGCTCTGGTTTTGGAAAGCGAAGGCCGGCCATCAGCCGGCCCGAGGGTCTTTTAAAACGGTGAGACGGGCGGTGGAGGGGGTACCACGGGGACAGGTGCAATGAGGAGTATGGGTACAAGTGGGACTTGCGGTGGTATAAGCCCTACATTCACCTCATTCGGCGCCATGAACAACCCGGCCTGCATTTGCTTGACAATGGTGTCTATACCCGTCTTGTCGGTGTCCGGCAGCGAGCTGAGCGTGCCGGTGCGGATGTCAAACATCTGCATGGCGTTGATGACTTGCGTCAGGCGCGTGCCGGTGGGGCCGGTATAGGTCGCCACGGCCGAACCTTCTCGCACCTTGATAACCCCCTCCGCGTAGCACTCGTAAATAGTCCCTCTAATACCAGCCACGCCATTGGGGAGTTTTACCTCATACCTCGAAGCAGCGGACATCTTCTTCACCGACCCAGTGATATGGCCAGCTCTCAGATCAAGTTGCGTTTCAGTGACCACATCCATCCCGGTGCGCATTTCTGTCAGCTTGTCCACGCCCAACAATGTGTTTTCCCAAATCCGAACGATATTCTGCTCCGCGATGGGCTGGTAGGAGAGCACATCGCTGGGCGTCGGTCGGGCCACTGGCGCGGAGGCATCGTTCAAAACGAGATCAACCCGGGAGTCGCCAGCGGTTTGAATGACGGTTCCAGGCCTGACCACGTCGCCGAGCTTGAGCGGTTGCCAGACGTTATTGCCTGTCGAATAACGGGCGCCCCCTTTCAGGCGGACGACTTTCGCGGCACTCTGGTCAACTGACTGGGCGGCGAGAGTGGAAACCATGGCAAGCGCAACCCCGCATGCAATCAAGCTGTTTAGTATGCTTCGAGTTTCTTTCATATTTGCTCCTGGTCAACGAACTGCATTAATCTTGTTGCAATCTTAGATTCCCGGGTTGGTTTGTCAACGGAATATTGCATTTTTTTTTGCCCCCGTTTCAGCCCCCAAAACTGCGGCCACAGCAGGGCGGAGACAGCAGAATTCCGGCCAACTTCCGCTCAATGTGGCTGGAAACTGAGGCTGGCGCTGATCTCGTTCGTCGCAGCCTCCATCATTCTCGTGTTTACGATTTGCAGGTAACTGCGGGCGATGGGGTTGCCATTCCCTTCCAGGTGGAGAGAGCGTTCGAACCATGGCCGGGCAGCGGCAAAATCCCCCGTCTGGACGTAATGGAGGCCGATGTGCGCGGCCAGGACGTAGCTGTTTGGGTCCAGTTCCTCCGCTCGCTGGTAATAAGGCGCCGACTTGCCAAACCGCCCCAGCCAATCCAGGCACCAGCCATAACCAACCCACGGACTCATTTGAGAATATCCACCCAACGGATTTAACTTGAGGCTGCGACCAAACCACTCCATCGCCTGCTCTGCCAGTTGCCGGTAGTTCCCGCCCCCCTCCGAGGATTGCATGCGGAAGGCTTCGCCGATGTCACACGCGGTATCGGCGTTCATCGGGTCGGCGGCGAAAGCCCTCTGCAAGCACGCCGCCTGCGCCGGCGAAAAGGCCGGCGCGCCGGCGGCGCGCCTCAGCCAGACATATTCGTTCGCACGATGCCAGCCTTGATTGCTAAGGTAAACCACGCCGGCCAGCGCCACGGCGCTGGCAAGCGCCTTGCGCCAGGCCCCTATCGTCACCCAATACTGCTCCGTCGCGAAACGCAGACAACTGCTCAACAGCGCCATCAGCGTGATGGCCAGAATGGCGTTGGCGGGGATGTGCATGTTAAAGTCCACCGCCGAGTGTACCAAAATGGCCGCTAACCCGACCGACGCGCCCAGCACGAAGGCGAATTTGTTGCTGTTCCTCCCTCCCCCCAGGTCGTTCGGCGTGTTGCGCACGACGGGCCAGGTCTTGCGTACCCCCAGGCCCAGCAAGACCCAGGCCGAGGCCACCAGCGCCGTGCCCACAACGCCCCACTCGGCCAGGGTATTGATATAGTCGTTGTGGGCCCAGTAGGGCCGCCGCTGCAGGTCGCCGGGCCGATACTGGCGAAACCGATAGTCGTAGTGGCCCGGTCCCGCTCCCCACCAGATGTTGTCCTGCCAGACTCGGATGGCCGCCCGCCACATGATGATCCGCGTGTCGTCTTCGACCTTGCCCGTCCCCGCAAGCATCGGCTGGAACCGCGCCTGAACGGAATAGCTGTGAGGCAGGAAGTAAAACCCGGCGCCCAGGATGACCACCAGCAACACCAACGAGGGCAGCCGATAGGTCCGGTGGAAGAACAGCGCGGCGAAAAAGAGCGCCAGAGCCACACAGGTCGAAACATAAGTGCCGCGCGAGACGGTGACTGCGATACCGGCCAGGAGGCCCAGCGAGGCGTAACCCAGGAGGACTTTCCCCACCGGCTTAAGCCGGCCCATCAAAGTGTAAGCCAAGCCCAGCGGCAACAGCATTTCCAAAAACCCACCCAAATGATTGGGCGAGATATACGTGCCCGAGCCATTGACTTTATGAACCACCGGGATGTTCCACACCCACGGGGAGTGGGTAAAGAATTGGTAAACGGCATAGAAGGAAATTGCCATCGCCAGGAACACCAGCATGCACGTGATAACCAGCATGGACTCCTGCCGGTACAGATTGTTGAGGACGGCGAAGAACAGGCAGGCATAGACCAGGATGTGGATCAGCTCCTGCCGGGCAACGTATTCAATGTCCGCGGTCAAGTACCGGCCGATGGCGAGAACGGTGAAGGCAGCTACGGCCCAGCAGATCGGCGGCCATAACAACTGCAGCCGCGAACTTAGCCAAAGGCGTGCCCCCCACAGCACCAGCACGCCCACTGTCAATCCCTGGATGATCAGAAACGACACCGGTCGCACCGCCCCGGTCGCGAGCGGACCGAGAGCCAGGATAGCGAGCACCAGGCCGAGGATGCCTTGCTCGCACCAGCGATCCAGAGTCTCGCGGTTCATCAGCCCTTGGGCACGAACTCCCGTGGGTCGGTGATCTTGCCGGTCAGGGCGCTCGCGGCCACCGTGGCTGGGGACGCAAGGAAGACCTGGGCCTCTTTATGGCCCATGCGGCCGGGGAAATTGCGGTTGGTGGCGCTGATGCATTTCAGCGGCGCGTTCATCCGTCCGAACGTGTCTGTCGGCCCGCCCAGGCACGCGGCACAGCCGGCGTTCTCGGTCATCTGCACGCCGGCGTCGGTGAGGACCTGCCAAATGGTCCGGTCGCCCCACCGCGCGCTCTGCAAATCGTGCACGATCTCCGGCGTCGCCGGCACGCCAAAGGTGTCAATCACGACATGTTTGCCCCGCAGCACCGTGGCGAATTCGAGAAAGTCGCTCGTCTTGCCCCCGGTGCAGGAACCGATATATGCGCGGTCAAGCTTGATGTTTTCCAGTTCCTTGGCGAGCTTGCGCTGGCCGGGGTTAGGATGGCAGGCGACTGTCGGTTCGAGCTTGGACAGGTCGAGGACGAGTTCATAGACGAACTTCTGCTTCCTATCGCGCGTGACCGGTTCGTACGTTGCTTTCGTTCCGTTGAGCTTGCAGCGGTAGTCCACGTGGGCTTGCGTCTGCGCGTCGAATTCAAATATCCCGTTCTTGCCGCCGGCTTCGATGGCCATGTTCGCGATGGTCATGCGGTCATCCATGCTCAAGCCCGCCGCGCCCGGTCCGTCGAACTGCATCGCGCGGTACGTCGCCCCGTCGCAGCCGATCTCGCCGATGCAATGCAGAATAATGTCCTTGGCCATGACGCCTGGCTGGAGCTTCCCCTCGAGCCGGAAATGCATGGTCTCCGGCACCTTCAGCAGCAGCTTGCCGGTGCCCATGACAAATCCCGCATCGGTGTTCCCGATCCCGGTGGCGAACTCGTTGAACGCCCCCGCCATGCAGGTGTGCGAATCGGTCCCGAACAAAACCTCGCCCGGGCGTGTATGGCCTTTTTGGGGCAGCGCCGTATGGCACACGCCCGCGTAAAACGACCCGTGCTGGCGCTTGAGCATGCCCTGGCTGGGGTCGAACACCCAATGGCCGTTCGGGTCGTCAATCACGTCGTAGAAGTAGCGGATGTCCTGCTCCTTCACGAACTCGCGCAGGATATCCACGTTGCGGTTCGACTTGGAGTCGGCGGTGAAGATGTAATGGTCGGGAATGATGACAATCTTGTCGCGGTCCCAGACTTTGGCGGTCGGGCCAAACTCGCGTTGGAACACTCCGATTGTGCCCGGCCCGCAGATGTCGTGCGTCATCAGGATGTCGGCCTGGACCCAAACATTGTCTCCGGCCTGAACCCGTGCTTTGCCCGCCGCGCGGGCAAGTATCTTTTCCGTCAAAGTCATAAACCGAGGAAAGCTACCCGACCGCGTGCTCGACATCAATACGGAATCCGGTGATAACGCCCTGACGGACTGTGTCTGGGCGCGGCGACCCTGGGATTTCGGCCTACGGCGGCACCGTCGCGCTGTGCCCGCCGCGCTCTTGCTCAGTTCAAAGTGATGGCCGAACGGGCCGGGCAAAGGTTATAGCTGGGCCGGCCCTCGCCCGGTATGTCGGGCCAGTGGACCGCGGGCGTGCCGGGTGGTGGCCCGGTATCGGCACGATGTTTTTCGCTAGCTTTTCGCTATAGTTTCGCTCTAGCTTCGCTCAGGTTTCGCTATGGTTTACTGGGTTCTTGCGTCACCACATCGTTGATTTACGCTGCTGGGTAATCGCCGCCGCCGTGGGCTGGAATCCCGTTCATACGGGTGGTGCTGAGAGGCGTCTCGCCCGGACTTGACGCGGCGCCTCGCGCCCATACTCTCCCCACGATGAATTGGGACGCCAACCGGCTCCCCTCGCAGCAAGACTGACATGAATCCCGGCCCCAGCGTGGTCCCGCGCTCCCGCAAAGCTCTGTTTGTCGGCCTCGCGATTGTGGTGCCGCTGCTCTGTTTTCTCCTCGCCGGCGAATGTGCCATCAGGCTCTTCTTCAGGAATGAGGTGGACACCGAACGGCTTAGAGCCAGGCTCAAGGCCAATTCCATCTCCACCATTGTCACGAATAGCGAAGATGCCGTCCTCGGCTTCGAACTCATCCCGGGCAAGACGTGCGACTTCAAGGGCGCAAGGGTCACCATCTCTCCAGGGGGGTACCGCTGTTCCTCTCATCGTTTGACCAACCTCCCACCTGCGGTCCGCGTGGCTGTGCTCGGAGATTCCACCGCCTTCGGATGGGGAGTGGAGTATGAGGCAAGCTTCCCCGAGATCTTTCGGCAGCGAATGGAGGCACTGTGCGGGAAGGCCGTTGAGCTCCGAAACTACGCAGTGCCAGCCTACAACTCTGAGCAGGAAAGCCGCCTGTTCGCGCAAAGGGTGCTCCGATCGTACTCTCCAGATCTCCTCATCCTCGCCTATGATCACAACGATCCCGAGCCGGCCTTGAGTCCCCTCCTGGGTGCCCTGCCGGCGGAATATGGCGACAATCCGCTCCATTCCATGCTCGGCAAATATGTTCTTCGGAAAATTCGCCAGCGATGGGCTCGCCTGTGGTCTTTCGGCATCCGCCGGCACAAGTTTGTCAGGAATATGGTAGGGTCTTTTATCATCAGCGGCCCGCTATACGACGGCCATCTCGCGGCCCTGCGGCAGGTCGCCTATCAGGCCGGCCAGCGAGCCATTCCTGCTGTCGCCGTTATCCACAACCCCTTTGTTGTCTTCAACCCGCAATTCGAAGAGACTCCGGACTACCTCCTGCTAAGCCGAAGAATCTCTACGAACCTGTCCGCCATGGGATTTCATGTGCTGGACCTCTATCCCTTATATCAGGGGAAGATGAAAGCCGAAGGCGTCGGGAACCTCACCGCCTTATGGTTGTCTCTGCAGGATTGCCATCCGAATCCCGCAGGCCATGAGTTCATTGCCGAATGTCTCGTGAGTTACGTTACCAACACACCTGCCTTGCTGCGCGTCTTCGGCTCCCCCGTAGCCCCGTCCGCCCGCTAGTGTGGCGTCTCAGCTTGGCGCACCCGAGCAATTGCGCCTCCCGCGGCTTTTGGGCGTGCCCTCTCGGGCCGCCTGGTCTATGCTGCACGGTGATATGTTAATCACGAACTACTTAAGAGCGCGCCGGCCCGCTCTGCAATTGGCTCACCTCCTAGCGCTTGGCCCGCTTCTCCTCCTGCTCGCGGGCCTGGCCACAGGCTGCGCCCATAGTCGGAGGGATAGGGAGCGCGCCGCTGCAGCGGAAGTCCGGCCCGCGCCCCTCCCTCCCCTGTTCCTCAACGGCCCGATGGCCCTGCTGCTGACCAACACCACCGGTTTCCGCGCCCATGTGATCCTGGAAAGCGGCGTGCCCCCCCAAGCCATCGAATTGGCGGATGGCGAACTCATGGGCCGGGGCAGTAAATTGCTATTTGCCCCCGCACCCCGCGGGAAGAACAAGAAGCCAATTAGCGCCGCCGACTCCGCCTTTATTTGGTATGTGACCGAGAACCGTGGCTGGGTGCTCAACGATCCTCTCCAGGCCTACGCCCCCGTTTCCTCCAGCCGCCAGTTCACCAATGTTGCCACCGCCGCCACGCCGTCCGGTGCCGCGCCCGAGAAGATCAGCGGTCATTCCTGCCAAGCCGAGCAAGTGACGGTAACAGCAGCCGATGGCACCCCGACCGTCTTCCAAGTGTGGCGGGCGGCGGATCTGCAGCGGCTCCCGCTCCAGGTCGTCTGTCGCTCGACCGGTGCCACGCTCACCTTGACGCTGTCCAAAGTCCGGCTGGAGCCGGTCCCTGACGACTTGTTCCTGCCGCCCACCAGCTTCACCAAATACGAGAGTTCCGAGGCGATAATGGCCGAGATGTTCTTAAGGAAACACAACCTCAACCGCAAGCCGACCTACCAGCCCGAAGAGGGCGAACCCGGCGCGGGGCTGAACGAGCGAGTCCCCACCCGCCCCAATTAAGATAGGCATTCCACACCTTCGTACTCGGAGCGCCGACAGGTTGCCGGCTTAGCCCACCCGCCTGTGTAAGCCGACGATATGCCGGCGCTCCCAGCTCAGCTCATCAACGCCATCTGCTTGGGCGTCAGGAGCCACTCCAGGGCAGCGCAGCAGCCATGCTGCAAGGACTCGGTCGAGAGCTTGCACAAACCGCCCTTCTTCATAACCACGGCGGAACCGGCCTTGCCGGACACCAGCACGGAGATCAGCCCGCTCAGGTAAGGTTCGTGACCCACCAGCAGCACGCTCTCGGGGGAAGGCTGGAGGCGGTTCAGGAGTTCTACCAGCTTCTTCGTGCTGCCACCGGGCGTCAGGCTGTCGGACAATTCCAGCTTCTTGCGCGCCCCGAGGGCCTCGGCGACAATCTCCGCCGTCTGCCGCGCTCGTTGATACGGGCTCGAGAGGATCAGGTCGAAGGACAGCTCGAGCGCTTCCATCGCGTCGGCAATTTGCCCCAGCTTCCGCTCCCCTTCCGGCGTGAGCGGCCGCTCTGCGTCTGTGTCGTAACCAGGCGTGCCCGGCTCCACGGCGATCCCGTGACGCAGAATATAGAGTTTCATAGTTTCGCTCCTTTCCTACCCCGGTCACCTCTTTGCCCTTGGCGCGGCAAACGGCGACGGCACAAGCCGGACCTGTGGATACCGTGCCTTGCCATCCACGGGCCGACGGCGCCCCTCTCCTTCCGCGCCGCTCAGCGCGATGAATTCGGCCTGGCTACGCCGGGTCTTGTCACCATTGGCTGCCGCGCCGCGCCGATACGACCCATCCGGTTGGAGGAAGCGCGCTTTCGCCTCATCCGCCAGTGATATAGCGAGGATTTCACTGATAATCCGCTCGCGCAGCACCCCATCCTCGATCGGAAAGGCCAGCTCGATGCGCCCGTAGAAGTTGCGGGGCATCCAGTCGGCGCTGCTGATGAAAACCTCCGGCCGGCACGCGTTCTCGAAATAATAAATGCGGCTGTGCTCCAGGAACCGATCCACGATGCTCCGCACCGTGATGTTCCGGCTCACGCCCCGCAGGCCCGGCCGCAGACAGCAGATGCCCCGCACGATCAAATCAATCTTCACCCCCGCCTCCGAAGCGCGGTAGAGCGCCTCGATAATCCGCCGGTCCGCCAGCGAATTGAGCTTGAGGATAATGCGAGCGGGCAGTCCCTTGCGCGCGTTTTCAGCCTCCCGCCCGATAAGCTCCACGAGGCGGTCGAACAATTGGAACGGCGCCGCCACCAGCTTGCGCAGCCCCTGGAACTGGCAGATGCCGGTCAGCAAGTTGAAGAAGTTGGTCACATCTTCGCCGAACTCCGGGCGGCAGGTGAAAAGCCCCAGGTCGGTATAGACTTTCGCCGTGGTGGGATTGTAATTGCCGGTGGCCAGGTGGACGTAGCGGCGCAGTTCCAGGCCCTCCCGGCGCACCACCAGGCAGCTCTTGGCGTGAATCTTGTAGCCGACCAGCCCATAAACGACGTGCACCCCCGCCTCCTCAAGCTGCCGCGCCCATTCGATGTTATTCGCCTCGTCAAACCGCGCCCGCAATTCCACCACCGCCGTCACCTGCTTGCCGTTTCTCACGGCGCTCTCCAGCGCGCCGATGATGCGCGGGTCGCCGCCCGTCCGGTAGAGCGTTTGCTTGATCGCCAGCACCTCCGGGTCCGACGCTGCCAGCTCCAGGAACTCCACCACGCTGTTGAAGTTGTCGTAAGGATGATGCAGCAGGATGTCCCGCTCGCGAATGGCCGCGAACAGGTCCGCCCGCTGCCGCAAGCTGGCGGCCACCGGCGCCACGAACGGCGGGTCCCGCAGCTCGGGCGAATGATCCCCCTCACAGAGCGCCATGAGCCGCGTGGGGCTCAGCGGCCCCTCAATCAAGTACAAGTCCTCGTCGCCCAACCGTAGCGTCTTGAGCAGCGCCTCGCGCACCTCCGGCGGGCACCGGTGATCTATCTCCAGCCGCACCGCGTCCCCCTTACGGCGGTTGTGCAGCTCGTTCTCCACGGCCTTGAGCAGGTTCGCTGTCTCCTCCTCGTCAATGTAAAGCTCGCTGTTGCGCGTCACTCGGAAGGGCCAGTAACCCAGCAGCCTTGTGCCCGGGAACAGATCCGCCAGGTAATGCCCGATCAGCCGGTCGAGATGGACGTAATCCTGGCGCCCATCCGTGCGCGGCAACTGCACGATGCGCGGCAGGTTGCGCGGGATCTGCACCACCGCCATGTGCTTAAGCACCTCCTTGTTGCGCGGCATCTCCAGCCGCACCATCAGGTTCAGCGACTTGTTCAGCAACTGCGGAAACGGATGCGCCGGGTCAATCGCCAGCGGCGTCAGCACCGGGCGGACCTGCGCACTGTAGTAATCCTTCACCCAGACGAGATCCGCCGGCTCCAGCTCCGGCACCTCCAGCAGCCGGATGCCGTTCGCCGCCAGGGCCGGCAGCAACTCGTCGCGCCAGCAGCCGTCCTGCTGCTCGACCATGCGCCGCACCCGCTTGACGATGGCGCGAAGGGTCTCGCTCGCCGTCAACCCATCCATCGTGCGCTCCACTACTTCGCTCTCGATTTGCTGCTTGATGCCGGCCACGCGCACCTCGAAAAACTCATCCAGGTTCGAACTGACGATGCAGAAGAACTTCACCCGCTCCAGCAGCGGGTTGTGCGGGTCCAACGCCTCCTCCAGCACGCGATGATTGAACTCCAGCCAGCTCAATTCCCGATTAATGAAATGAGCCGGCCCGAACTTCTTCGCTCTTGCTTTGGATGCCACAACCGCCAGCAGGGTAACCGCCCACCGCCGGTTTGGAAAGTGACAAAGCGGTGCCGCCAACTCAGGACCGGTAATACCTCAGTGGGGGCGTCACTGCGTGCGCGCCGTCGCGCCCTGCCGTTAACCGGCGCGCACGGAGTGGCGCGCCCTACCGCCGTCACTGACCGATTACCAGGACCGATGGAAGCTGACTTGACAAACTGGCAGCACCGGAATAGGCTAACGCTGTTCAACTGGGATCGCCCCCAGCCGGACGGCTCACCAGCCAGGTCTCACGAAACCAGTGCGGTCCCCGGCGAGCGGTGGCCTGCCGCTGGTGGCGGAGACGGAGTGCAAATCCTATGGAATCCCTATGGAAACCGTATGGAATCCCTATGGAACCCCTATGGATCAACACGCGAGCAATGCGCTAGCTACACGCCAGCAAGACGCTTGCACCGCGCTTGCCCCACCTCCAAGACGCCGTCGCGCTCTCTGGTTCGCTCGACGCCGCGCTAGTTGATTTTGGGCGTTTCACAGGCGAAGGGTAATAGGGGCTACCCCGGGGAATCGAACCGCCGAGAGGGTCAGCACGCCCGATGGCGGGCATGACAGTGAAAACAATTACATTGAATTGGTTTATGGAAGAGACGACAGCAGTGTTAGAGGCGCCCAAGGCGGCAAGTCCGTATTCGCGGAAGAACCCGTTCCTGGCGGAACTGACCCACCACGACCGGTTGACGAAGCAGGGCTCGCTAAAGGATACGCGGCATTTTGTGCTAAGCCTGGAGGGGAGCGGTCTGACTTACACGCCCGGGGATTCGCTGGGCGCCTTTGGCCGCAATTCACCGGACTTGGTGGATGAACTGATCCCGTTGCTGGGTTTCGATCCGGAGGCGGGGGCGAAGGACCCGAAGGGCCAGCCCACTACGTTGAGGCAGGCGCTGCTCCGGGATTACACCATCAACCGCGCGAACCGGAAGATCATGGCGGGGTTGGCCGAAAGGATTCCACAGGGCGAGCAGCGCAACCGGTTGATGGAGCTGGTGAATAAAAGCGACGCCCTGAGCGAATACATTGATACCCGCGACTACGTGGACATCTTCAAGGAGTTCGACGAGGCGCGCTTCAGTTCGCCAGCGGCGTTCTTGGCGCAGCTCTCGCCGATAGTGCCGCGGCTCTATTCGATCGCCTCGTCGCTGCAAGCGCACCCGGGCGAGGTGCATCTCCTCATCACCGTCGTGCGCTACGAGACGCATGGCCGGGTTAAGAAAGGACTGGCCTCCGGCTTCTTCGCCGACCACTCGGACATGTTCGTCAAGAACATCCCTGTCTATGTGCAGGAGTCGCGCTCGTTCCGGCTGCCGAAGGACGGCTCGACGGACATCATCATGTGCGGGCCGGGTGTGGGCCTGGCGCCGTTCCGGGCGTTTCTGGAAGAACGCACGCTCGAGGGCGCGACGGGGCGGAACTGGCTGTTCTTCGGGGAACAGCATCGGGCGATGGATTTCCTCTACGGCGACGAATTGCTGGGGTATCAACGCAAAGGCAAGCTGCACCGGCTCGACCTGGCGTTCTCTCGCGACCAATCCTATAAGATCTACGTTCAACATCGCATGCTCGAACAGGCCAAGGAGCTTTGGTCGTGGCTGCATGAGGGCGCTTACTTTTACGTCTGTGGCGACGCGCACCACATGGCCAAAGACGTGCACCAGACGCTGATTGACATCGCGCAGAAGGAGGGCGGCCTGTCGGCGGAAGCCGCGGCGGACTACGTGAACGTCACGCTGATGCGGACGGAGAAGCGGTATTTGCGGGATGTGTATTAGCGGCCTTGTCCAGGCGGGCGAGGAATTCCTGGGCGAGCAATTCGTAGGCGGCGGAACCGCTGCTGTACTTGTCGTAGTGGATGATGGGCTTGCCGAAACTGGGGGCTTCGGCCAGGCGGGTGTTGCGGGGGATGATGGTGTCGAAGACGCGCTCGCCGAAGTGCTGGCGCACTTCGCTGACGACCTGCTGCGAGAGCTTGGTGCGGCCATCATACATGGTCATCACCACCCCCGTCAGTTCCAGGCGGGGGTTTACCCCGTTATCATGCAACTGGGTCATGATGCGGTTGAGCATCGAGATGCCTTCCAAGGCGTAGTATTCGCACTGCAAGGGCACGAGCACGCCGTCCGCGGCGGCAAAGGCATTGAGAGTGAGAATCCCCAGAGAGGGCGGGCAATCCACCAAGACCACGTCGAACCGCTGCGATTCGAGGACGGGCCGCAACGCCTCGGTGACGCGCTGCAAGTGGTTATCCGAGCGCGCCAGCTCGATGTCGGCGCCGCACAAATCCACCTCGCTCGGGATCACCGCCAACCGCTCGAAGGGGCTGGTCTGGATCTTATCCAGCAAGCTGCCCTGGCCGAGCAACGCCAGGTAAGCGCTAGCGCCCGGCGTCTTCTCCAACCCGACGCCGCTGGTGGCGTTGGCCTGCGGGTCGAGGTCGAAGAGCAGCACGCGCCGGCCGACCGCGGCGACACAGGCGGCCAGGTTGACCGCGGTGGTCGTCTTGCCGACTCCGCCTTTCTGGTTGGCGACGGCGATGACTTTGGTTGGCACGCGGGAGGTTTAGCGGAGGGCGGGCGCGGATTCAAGTATAACACTTTCGCTGGCTTTTATGCCGGGCCGACTCCATCATAGGGGCATGAACTTGAGCATTTCGCCCCATAACGTGACCCTGACCAAAGCCATTGAAGATCACATTATAAGCCGAATCAACAAGCTGGAGCACCTGGATCGGTTTGCCGTCAACGTGCGCGTGACGATGGAGCACGATAAGACCAAAGCGCCCGACCGGCAGTTTTCCTGTTCCATGCGCATGTCGCTGCCCGGCCCGGACCTTTTTGCTCAGGATGTCGAAGGCGATCTCTACGCGGCCATTGACCTGGTCGCCAAGAAGATCGAGCAGCAAATCCGCAAGCGGCACAGCAAATACAAGGCGCGCAAGCACAAGCAACCCGCCCGCGGCAAACGCACCCGCCAGGAAAAGGCGCTGGGGAGCGAATAGTTGATAGTGGGGTAGAGTTGATAGTTGATAGCTGGATGACCGCCTCGCTCAACCATCAGCCATCAGCTAACAACCGTCAACTTGTTCTGCGCGCGCGGATCGTCCTCCCGATCACGCGGCCGCCGATTCAGGATGGGGAGGTGGTGGTTTCGGGACGGCGCATCGCGGCGGTCGGGCGGTGGCGCGATTTTTCGTCCCGCAAGTGGAAGGAGACGCAGGACCTGGGCGAGAGGGTGTTAATGCCCGGCCTGGTCAATGCCCACTGCCACCTGGATTATACCGACATGGCCGGGCAGTTCCTGCCGCCGAAGATCTTCAGCGACTGGCTCAAGCAGATCACCGAGGCCAAGGCCGGCTGGAGTTATTCCGAATATGCGGCCTCCTGGCTCAAGGGTGCCCGGATGCTCCTGCGCACCGGCACCACGAGCGTGGCGGACATCGAGGCGGTGCCGGAGCTGCTGCCCGAGGTCCTGCAAGCGACGCCGCTGCGCGTGTTCTCGTTTCTGGAAATGATCGGCATCAAGAGCCAGCGGCAGCCGCGCGCCATCGTGGAGGAGGCGGTGGCGCGAATCGAGGCGCTCAAGGCTGGCCGCGGCGGCGTGGGCCTGTCCCCGCACGCGCCCTATTCCACCGTGCCGGAGCTGTTGCGTCTCAGCGCCGAGACCGCGCGCCGGCGCCGGTGGCGCCTGGCCACGCATGTGGCCGAATCCGCGCTGGAGTTCGAGATGTTCACACGCGGCCGGGGCCCGATGTTCGCCTGGCTGCAGCGCAGCGGGCGCGATATGTCGGACTGCGGTTTGGGTTCGCCGGTGCGGCACCTGGAGCGCTGTGGGGCGTTGAGCGAGCGGTTGCTGGCGGCGCATGTGAACTACCTGGCGCCGGGGGACGCCGCCTTGCTGGCCAAACGCAAGGTGCATGTGGTGCATTGCCCGCGCGGTCATTGGTATTTCCGCCACGACCCGTTTCCCTTGCGCCGGCTCGCGCGGGCGGGAGTGAACGTCTGTCTGGGCACTGACAGCCTCGCGAGCGTCCAAAAACCCCGGCGCCAAAGCGTGGAGCTGAACCTGTTCGAGGAGATGCGCGCGCTGGCCCGGAACGAGCCCGCGCTGTCCGCTTGGAAGATTCTGCGGATGGCCACACTCAACGGCGCAACCGCCCTGGGTTTGGGCGGGCAAATTGGGGAGCTGGCCCCCGGCTGTTTTGCCGACCTCATCTCCCTGCCGTTCACCGGAAAGGCCGCGGACGTTTATGAGGGCGTGCTCCACCATACGGGTAACGTGGCGGCGAGCATGATTGACGGCCAGTGGGCGGTCGAGCCGGCGAGGGCGTAGTTGTTCGTGGCGCTGGCCCGCCGGGGGGTTTGCGCGGCGATGAACCGGCAGGGCTTGATTCATAATGTACTCAGGCCGAACCTGATCCAATGCATGCCAACAGGCTCAAATGATTAAGCGGACGGTGACGAGCAAAATGAACCTTGCTATGTGCGCTGCAAACCCGACTCAGAGTCGGTATCGCTGGCGAAGCGCGGCGGCCAGTTCCGGCATTCCGTTGGACCTTGCGTAGGATTCGAGCTCCAGTGGGTTCAACTGTTCGGGGGAAGTGTAAACACGCTGCTTGAATACTTGCAGAGCCTGTTCCATAGCCAGCGCCCCAACTCTGGGGTCGCATTCTCCGGCTTGGTTCTTAATGCCGTTGATGGCCGAGCCGGCCAGGAACAAGTAATTGGCCGGGGAACCATTGCTCGAAACGTCCATGAGATTTTGAATGATGTTGCCCTGATCCAACCCCCCCGCGCGGGCCATCATCACCGGCGGGTGGCGTCCCGCCGGGCGCGACAGGGCGTCTTCGCATTTGCGCCACTCCAGCCCGGCCGGTCGCAGCAGGCTTGCACCGGAGCAACTGAGCGGCGCTGTCTGGCGGAAATCAACACCGTCCAGCCGCGCAAAGTAGTCCAGGACCTCCCGATAGATGTGCCTGGTTCGGCAGGAAATGCCGCCATTGTGGCCGTAGATAGCTGGAGGGAAAGGCATCCCGGCCAGTTGTTCCCTGACCATCCGGACACTGCCGCCAGTGTAGTACTCGCTGAACATGATTCCGTTCATACCGGCATCCACAGCTAATTCCACCAGGGCCCGCAAATGCTGTGGCGGGGCACCGACGTGGGGCGCGAAGATCAGGCCCTTGCCGCGACGCCGTGCTTTGGCGCGCTCGATGGCCTGCCGGGCGTAGCGGATGCGCTCGCGCAAAGGCGCGAACGGCACCTGGGGGAGAAAGTTCTCGTCTTCTTTGACGAATACGAACAGGGGATTAACCGCTGCCTGGGCGATGATAACGGACTCCTCTTCAGGCGTAATGCCTGTGCACGGCTTGAGAATCGTGCCGAACGCGATCTCCTCGTCATTCAAACCGGTCAAATGCCGTACCCCTGGCGCTCCGTAAGCGGGCCCGGGAAAGCGATTCAGCATTTCCTCTGACAAATCCACCCACACGAGTTTTATGTCCGCGTGCTCGGTCAGGCCGAACGTGCCTTCGCCCGCCGTGATGTGCAAGATGTCGGTGGTGTACAAGCTGCCATCCTCGTGCAACAGCATCTTCAGCGGGAAGGCAACCCGGACAATCCCGGTATGGCCGTTCGGTTCGAAGTGCACCCAATCCAGCACCTTGCCGTTGCATTGGTCGAGCAATGAGCCGGGGCTGGGGGAGCGGACGCCACTGGTCATGTGGTATGAAATCTCGCCGCCTACCGCCTGCGCGGTCATACTGCGCGCGGCGACAAAGAACGTCGCCACGATCGTGTCCCTCAGATCCGCTGGTGGGAGGGAGGCCAGAGCCTCGTAAACGTAGCGGCGAATCGCCTCTTCCCTCTGGTCGAGGTCCAGCTTCATCAGGGTGAGTGTGTTCGGGTCAATGTTCATCATAGTCTGGCGGAAGGGTTACAGGCGCCACGCAGCCCGGGCCTGTTCTACTTCAGGAATCAGTGGATCATCCGGGGACAACTGGCTCACCTTGCACAGCAGGCCTTTGACGCCCTCCCCAGCGAGGATGCTTCGCATCTCGACCGATTGGGGCTCATCGGGATGGTAATAGTTGAGGGTGGCCACAATTCCCCGGACAATGTGGTCTCGAGGCAGCCCGTATTGCGGAGCGAGGCGGGCGGGGCCAATAAGACGCTCCTGCCCACCCAATTTGCGCAATGGCTGGCGCACAACCCGCAAAACCTGGTCTCGCATCTCGGGAATGGCACCGCGGCGATACAAATCGTCTTTGTATTCCTGGATGGTTTCGAGCGGGAAACCGTGCTTTCGCCGAACCACTTCTCCAATTTGATCGCACGCGTTGACCACACACTGCGCGACCTTGGGATCGGCCACAGCTTCGTGGATATAGCGATGTCCGTAATGGAAGCCGAAGTAGCCGCAAATGGCATGACCGCCGTTATGCATGAAGAGCTTCCGTTCGAGACGCGCGTCCTGGTTGTCCACTGGCTGCAAGGCCGCCAGCCACGCGGGCGGCTGGCCTTTGAAATCTTCGCGACGCGCGGTCCACTCATTGTAATCCTCGGCTGTGATTACCAGTGGATCAGGCTCCGGCTGCGGCACCACGCGGCTGATCATGCAATCGGGGAAGCCGAAGCAGCGGCAGCAATAATCGAGGTCCGTGGCGCTGAGCCTCTCGCGCACATGCCTTCCCAGCGTGGAGGAACTATTCTGCATGTTCTCGCACGCAATCACGTTCAAGGGCTTGGAGCGCCCGGCTTCGCGGCAGGCCTTTGCGGCGAGTGCGATCGTGAGCGCGACGTCGGGCAGGTTGTGATCGAACACCGAGGTCAGCACCAGATCCGCATCCACGATTTCCGCGGCCACCGCCTCACGTTCTCTGGCGCTCAGGAACCGTGCTTGCCGCACCTCAACTTGTTTGCATGTCTTGCCGTCGCAGATATTCACGCGATACGAACCGGTGTGTTGCAGGGCGCGGACAAGCCCTTCATCAATATCGGCGAACACGATCTGCGCGCCCGCCTGCCAGGCGAGGAGCCCGACGTGGCCCCGGCCAGTGGCGCCAGCGCCGAATACCACGACTTTGGGATTCCGGCTCAAGCGCTCACTTTCGGTTGAAGTCGTCTTCGACGCGGACGACATCATCGAGTTGAGGAGTGCTCACTTCGATGAAGCGCACATCTTCAATGGCGGTCGTGCGGTGCTTTCGTCCCGGCTTGTTCTCGACCACATCCCCGGACTTCAAGGTGAGCCTCTGCATTTTGCCCTGGTCATCCTCCCATTCCATTTCGGCGATGCCGCTGTCCACGTAGATATGCTCATGCTTCACTTTGTGGTACTGCAGGCTGGAACGGCTTCCCTTTCTAAATTCGATGATCTTGAGGGCGTATTCCTCAGTGACGGCGACCCAGATTTCGCGTCCCCAGGGCTTTTCAACAATTTTCATGGTCAAGTTCTCGCATTTGCAATAAAGACTGCGGCAATGTTCTGCCGTACTCCGCGGCATTCGGTTTGTCCGCTTCCTGGCCTTGGATACCGCAAAGCTGCGTGATTAACAAGCTCGCCTCAATGTCTGGCAATCGCCGATTGCTGCGTGCAGTCCGCGGCACCCCATTCCTCAGAGACAGGGACGCGGTGGAACGCGTCCCTGCCATTCCGGATCGGAGGTTTCGCTCAGCGGGGTTCGAGCAGCAGGCGCTCGATGTCGCGATAGGTTTTCACGACGTGGGTGGCGTGGCGCAGTTCGGCGGCGGGATGGGTGTTGGTGATGGCGATGACATCCATGCCGGCGGCCAGGGCGGCAGCGACGCCGGGTTTGGAATCCTCGATGACGCAGCAGGCCGAAGGCGGCACTTTGAGCAGTTCGGCGGTGCGGAGGAAGATGTCGGGCGCCGGTTTGCCGTGCGGGATGTCCGAGGCGCTCACGACGGCAGAGAAGAAACGGCCGAGGTCCTGGAATTCGAGGACTGCCTTGACGACGAGCCGTTCTGAACCGGAGGCCAGCGCGAGGGCATACCGGGCGGCCAGTTTCTCGACCAGCGCGGGGATGCCGTCGAACACCGGCTGCTCGCGCCGCAGGATTTCGATCGTGCGACGCCGTTTCAGGGCGAGGAGTTCGGCGAGAGTGAGAGGCGACTTGTGCCGGGCGAGGAAGTCCACCCACAAATCCTGGTCGGACCGACCGATGTAGTCGGCGAAGCGCAGGTTGAGCTTATCGGCAAACCCGAGTTCGCGCATGACCTCCATGAACGCGCGTTCGTGGCGCGGTTCGCTGTCCACGATGACGCCGTCCATGTCGAAGATGACTGCCTGAAGCGGTCGCATACGAAGGCGGGGAGGGTAGGAGGTGCGAGCGGGAAAGGCACGCCTAAAGCGAAGCGAGGGGAGAGGGGAAGTCCGAAGTCCGAAGTCCGAAATCCGAAGTCCTAAGAAGCCCGGGAGCGATGCGGGACCGGCCAGGTGTGCCGGCGCTGGATTGGCTTCGTCCCAGCAGCTTGACTGCAAATGGATTCAATTCCCAAACCGCGGAATACGCGGAACACGCGGAAAACCGAGGAGCGGCTGCGCCTGCTTGAGCCGGGGGGAGCGGAAGGTGCAATGCCATGACCGGAAGTCGTCGGGCTCGACCTGGAGGGCTTTGAGCAGGGAAGCGGCGAGGGCCGAATCGGGCACCTCGCGGGCGCACCAGCGCTCGAGTTTGGAAGCGAGGTCACCGTCCAGTGACCAGCGGGAGGCGAGAGCGAAGCGGCGCTGGGGGTGGTTGGCGGGCGCGAGCCGTGCAGGTGCCAGAGGGAACGCGGGAGGATGCAGTCGGAGAGGGGGCGTCAATGCTCGCCGTATTCATGGCCATATCACAGGGGATTAGTCTTTAGCAGTTGCCGTAGCAGTGTTGTCGGCTCTGCCGTCTCATCCCAGCAATGCTCTTGATTGAGAGAATCGTCAGTGGGGGTCAAACGGGCGCTGACCGTGCTGCCCTTGATCGGGCGATTGAAAACGAGATTCCGCACGGAGGCTGGTGTCCACGTGGGCGGTTGGCGGAAGACGGGCCAATTGCGGCACGATATAACCTGACCGAAACGCCTAACAGCAACTACCCGCGCTCCAATCCCTCTGCCAATTTGTAATTGCGGTGGACAGCCATTTTCGGTAGCGTCATCATGCCATGACAAGCGAACCACAGGGCCAGCCTGAGCCGCGAGACAAACCGCTGTCCACGGCCCCTGAACCACTGCCCCCACGAAAGGGCAAATGGCTAGGAATATTTTGGGCAATAGCGGATTCCATTGCTGACCAGAGCGCAACGCCGTTACTTCAATACGTCAAAGCTGCCCTCCCTCATTTAAAGAATGTCTTGGACGTGCTTGTGCTCATCGCGGTTGTGGCACTTGCAGGGGGATGCTTCATCCGAGGGTGCGTTGCATCCACCAGAGAGGGATTTCTTAACGGGAGGTTAGACGAAAAGGGGCAACGCATCGCTGACCTTGAGGCTCAACAGCAAAAGGCTCAACAACAATACAATGTGACCATCACCCAACTGAAAATTGACTATAACGAAAGAATACGTGAAAAGGACGCCGAAATAGCCAGAGTGACATCAGAAAGAGATAACGCATTAATGCGTGAGCGCCAAGCGTTTCTGTTGCCCGAAAATCTTCACCAGCTTGTTAGCAACGCCACTGCTTTTGTAAGCATGGATTATGATATTCAAAGATATGGTTTGAGAATCAACGGGTTATTCCTCGACAAATATTTGGTTGGCAACGCATATTTCGTGCCACTTACCAACGGGGAGATTTTCATTCAAGCCTACCTATTAGGTCAAAATCAGAAGTCGGTTGCGAATTGCACAATAGAGTTTTGGAGCACGCTAGACATGACGAACATAATAACCGATTTTGGCCAAGGACATTGGCAAATCATGGCGGGGCACGCCGAGTTAAAAGAGAGACCGTGCAAGGGGATGAAAATTGTTTCAGAAAACACGATCAGGACGGATTGCAATTTTGACGCTACGGCTTTCAGAATTTCAACGAACACGCAGGAAGGTTTATTTCTAGCACGGATTGAGATATATGGGCCGGGGACAAGGGGGGAAGGGTCGTTCCCAATCAACTTCATAAATATGCCCGGTCGCAGATGACCCTTCAATCTGGACAGTCACGAGGCTGATAGCGGGAAGTAGTTAGTGGCCATGACTAGCCGAGAGAGTTTTCTGAAAGGTAGAAACAATGCTGCTTCGCTCCTACGTGCTGCGGCACATAATCGCAACAAAAACGCCCGCCTTTTGATAGGCGGGCGTTGTCGTGTTGGGGTATTCCGTTAGGAGGCGTTAACAACTAAATAGTTGTCGTTCTTGTCAACCGTCAAGCGTTTGGAAGTCACCAGGGAATTGATGGCGTTCTTGACGGGCATGGGGTAGTTCCCCCTGCGTTTGATAAACTCCGCCCGAATTGCGGAGCCGGTCGCCGTATGGGCGTCTTGTTTGTTCACCCATGAGAAAATGCGGTCATCCAATTTGGGCGGTTCCCAGTCGGGACGGGATTTCTGAATCTTCAACCGCAGTTCCAGCAGTCGGTCTTCCCTTTCGTTGTATTCCGTAACCATCGGGCCGATGCTGGCCAGTTCCTTGTCTTTCACGATTTGCTGAAGTTGTTCAACGGAAAGGCCCGCGAGCACTTCCTGCACCATCTTCTCACTGATTTTCTGTGTGCCATACTGCTGTTCTTTCTTTGTTACCCACGGGGTTACGCAGCTTGTATGGAACTTGCACGGACCATAGGTCGCTGGTTGGGCTCCTTTGCAAACGACACGCGGAAGGAGCCGGGCTCAATGGGCGTGGAGCGTGCCGATCGCTTAGTGGTCCCGGTCACAAATCCGGTGACGTATCATGAGCCAGCCCGCTTATAACGTGCGGTTTTACGCGCGGTATCGGCTTTTGGTAAGAGGTTTACGGCCACCCTGAAGCCACTCGGAGGCTACCCTCAGGCTCTCTGGTAGCCAACCGGGAGGCACCCCGGGGCCACCCGCAGGCTACCCTGAGGCTACCCTGAGGCTACCCTGAGGCTCTCGAGCCTGCTGATCGCCAAGAGATTGGGGCCCCAAAGCCGCCCGGGGAGCTTACCCAAGGCTCCCTTAAAGCCATCCCAGAGGGGGCTTGGGAACCCGCGCTGCGCCGGTTCAGGATACGTCAGGATTTGTGACCGGGACCACTTAGGCTCGACCGGCCTGTGCCAGGAGAATGGCGACATTGAGTCCCTAGCCGATCCCTAGCGTACACCTAGCCACCCGCTATCCAACACCTATCCACCACCTATCCAACATTTGGCGAAACTGCGGCAAGCGGATGAAAATCACGCATTTAGGAAATGGGGAAGTGCTGCACAGAATTTGGCGCCGCAAAGCTCCTCGCTTAGCTGGACGAACCAATCGGCTTGAAGGCGGTCCAGTCCCGCACCAGGTCGGGCAGCTTGCAGCGGTCGCAGATGCTGTTGGAGTGGTCGCAGAAGTCGCGGACCATCTGGATCAGGCCTTGCTGGGCGGCGGCGCCGGGGAGGGCCTTTGGGGAGGTGGTGCCGAGGAGGCGCTGACGGGCGAGGCGGAGGACGGCGTTGTCCTCGGCGGGCGGCCAGGCGAAATAACGGCGTTCGAGAGTGCGTTGCATGGCGGCGTTCTTGCCTTCGACCGCCCGAATCCAGAGCCAGGGCAGGACAACGTTCACCGCGAGGTCGGTGACGCGCGTGGCGCCCAGGAGCGGCTGCGCCTTGTTGAGCCGGGGGGAGCGGAAGGTGCAATGCCATGACCAGAAGTCGTCGGGCTCAACGCGGAGGGCTTCGAGCAGGGAGCCGGCGAGGGCCGAATCGGGCACGTCGCGGGCGCACCAGCGTTCCAGCTTCGAGGCGAGGTCGCCGTCCAGCGACCACCGGGAGGCGAGGGCGACGCGGCGCTGGGGGTGGTTGGCGGGGCGCGAGCCGTGCAGGCGCCAGAGGGCACGCGGGAGGATGCAGTCGGAGAACTGGTCACGCTCGCGCCACCATTGGTCCCAGACGCGGCGGACGTAATGGTCGGCGCCGGTCTGGGCCCGGGTGAGGTCGGCGGGCAACAGGGCGCTGATACCGAACAAGCGGGCTTGGACGGCAAGGAGTTGAGCGGGGGGCGTGTGCCAGCGGGGACGGAGTTCGGCCAGGCGCTGCATGGGCCAGACATTGTGCTTGTAGCCGAGGGCACGGAAGAGTCCTTCCCAGAGGGCCTGCTCCCAGCCGACGCGCCGGGCGCGGGCCTGGAATTGGGAGGCCTTGCTTTGCAAGCGCACGTGGGCGGCCTGGTGCAGCAGGTCGAGGAGTTGTGGGGGCGGCACGGCGCGCAACGGGGCGCAGCATTTGCCGCGTAATTGCTCGGGCAGGGTTTGGGCGGCTTCGCCGCCGAGCCAGAGGCTGAGTTCGCCGAGGGGGGCATCGAGCGCCTGGCGCACTACCAGGGTGAGCGGCGTTCCGGCGGCCGGGCGTTCGCTTTCCCAAACGACATGTAGGATGACGTTCTGGAAGGCGGGATTACGGTCATGGCCGTGCGCACGCCAGCCGCCGGAGCGGAGGTCAACCTCGATGTCGCCGGTCTGAGGCGGGCTGTCGCCGACTTGAACGATGGCGCCGCGGAAATCGGGGCCGCCCTCGACACTGCGGAAGCCAGGGTGAAGGATGCGGACGATTTGTCCGTCTAAGGTAGTGAGTTGATCGCGGAGCAAGCGCTGGTGTTGCCAGATGGTTTGCAGAAGACGCTCGGGCGGGGAGTCGCCGTCGTCGCGCAGGACGGGGACCACCCCGCACCGCACGCGCCACTGGGCATAGAAGCTGGCCAAGACCGAAGGCACCTTGCCATTGCTTTTGCGCTGAAGCCGGGGCAAAGTCAAGCCCTTGGAAGTTTGAACGCATCCCCGAGCGGGGTTGACTGTTGTTGTATTTATGCATTTGCGAATGGATATTGGGCGAAGCCGGTGGTTGGGGGTGTGGCTGCTGGCAGGGTGTCTGCTTAGGGGGGTGCCGTGGGCTGGGGCTCAACCGGCCGAGGGGGATGTGCGCCGCGACGCGACGGTGCGTGCCGTGGAGAAGGTGCTGCCTACAGTGGTGAACATCGCCACGGAGACGATCATCCATGTGCGGGACCCCTTTGAGCAACTGTTTCAGCAGTTCTTTGTTCCCTATCATCGCCGGCAGCCGCCGAATTCCCAATACAGCCTCGGTTCGGGGGTCGTTATTGATGAAGCGGGATACGTGCTCACCAACGATCACGTCGTGCGGCGGGCGGACTCGATCGGTGTCAAGTTCTGCACTGGAACGAACGTCTATTCCGCCACGGTGGTGGCCAGCGACCCCAAGAGCGACGTGGCCCTGCTCAAGCTGAATGCCCCGCCGGGAGCGAAGTTCACGGCGATTCAGTTTGCGCGCGAGGATGACTTGCTGCTGGGCGAGACCGTGCTGGCGCTGGGCAACCCTTTCGGCCTGGGCGGCTCGGTCACGCGTGGCATCTTGAGTTCGAAAAGCCGGGTACTGCCCAAGGAAGGTGAGCCGCTGGACATTCCGAACTGGCTGCAGACGGACGCGCCGATCAACATGGGCAACAGCGGCGGGCCGCTTGTCAACGCAAGGGGTGAGTTGATTGGGATTAACGTCGCTGTGCTGAACGAGGTCGAGGGGCACCTGGCGCAGGGCATTGGTTTTGCCATCCCGATCCGGCGCGTGCTGGAGGCGCTGTCGGACATTTTCCCGACGGAGTTTGTGAAGGCGTATTGGTTTGGGGCGCGGGTGAAGGTGGGCACGACGCCGCTGATCATCAGCAGCGTGCAGCCGCAAAGCCCGGCCGGGAAGGCAGGCTTGCGGGCGGGCGACGCCATCCTGGAGGTCAATGGCAAGGCGCCCAAGAGCTTCATTGATTTCGCCGATCTGCTGGCCGCCGGGGCGGGTTCGGAGGAGCGGCTGGCGATCCGGCGCGGAGCGGCGGGCAAGGAGCTGGCGGTGGAGTTGGTGCCTGAGAAGTCCGTGTTCAACGCTGGAATGGTCCGGGAGCGGCTCGGGCTGAACCTGGAGGAACTGACGCCGCGGGTGGCGGCGAGCTACGGCGTGGGCGCCGGTGATGGATTCCTGGTAACGGGGGTGGAGGAGGACAGCCAGGCAGCGACGGCGGGTTTGCAGCGGGGCATGTTGGTGACCGGCATTGACGGGCGGCAGCCCGGGGACCTTTGCAGCGCGGCCAAGCTGCTGTATCCGAAGAAGAAAGGCGAGCGGGTGCAGCTTGACCTGGCCGTGCCGCAGCGGATGGGCAATTTCAATGTCCTGCGCCCGGGGTCAGTGGAGTTGGCCGCGCGCTAGGCCGAGATTTTGTTGGCCCCGTCCGCCGCTTTAGGAATAGACTCGGCCTTACGCTGGCATTGATGAACGATGATTTGATGATCGAAGTTGCCCACCTGACCAAACGATACGCGGGCAATGCCGCAGTGTCGGACATATCGTTCACGGTCAGGCGGGGCGAGATTGTCGGCCTGCTCGGTCCCAACGGGGCGGGCAAGAGCACGACGATGCGGATTCTGTCCTGCTACCTGCCGGCGACTTCGGGCACAGTGCGGGTGGCGGGGCTGGACGTGTTCGAGCAATCGGACGAGGTGCGCCGGCGCGTCGGTTACATGCCGGAGAACAACCCGCTGTACCACGACATGCGGGTGCAGGAGTATCTGAAGTTCCGCGCCCGGCTGAAGGGCCTGAGCCGCAAGCAGTCCCGGCAGCGCGCGGATGTGGTGATGGAGCACTGCGGCCTGACCGAGGTGGGCCGGAGGATCGTCGGCCAGCTTTCCAAGGGTTATCGGCAGCGCGTCGGCCTGGCGGATGCGCTGGTGCACGAACCGGAGCTGATCGTCCTGGACGAGCCCACGATCGGCCTGGACCCAAGCCAGACTCGCTCGGTGCGCCAGCTTATCAAGGGACTGGGCGGCACGCATACGGTGCTGGTCTCGACGCACATTCTGCCTGAGGCGGAGCTAACCTGCCATCGGGTGGTGATCATGTTTGATGGAAGAATCCTGGCGGCGGACACGCCGGAGAATCTGCAGAAGCTCATGAATTGATGAACGATGATTTGATGATTGAAGTTGCCCACCTGACCAAGCGATACGCGGGCAATGCCGCGGTGTCGGACATATCGTTCACGGTCAGGCGGGGCGAGATCGTCGGGCTGCTCGGCCCCAACGGGGCGGGCAAGAGCACGACGATGCGCATTCTTGCCTGCTACCTGCCGGCGACTTCGGGCACGGTGCGGGTGGCGGGACTGGATGTGTTCGCGCAATCGGACGAGGTGCGCCGGCGGATCGGTTACATGCCGGAGAACAACCCGCTGCACCACGACATGCGTGTGCGGGAGTACCTGAAGTTCCGCGCCCGGTTGAAGGGCTTGAGCCGCAAGCAGTCCCGGCAGCGCGCGGATGTGGTGATGGAGCAATGCGGCCTGACCGAGGTGGGCCGGAGGATCATCGGCCAGCTTTCCAAGGGTTATCGGCAGCGCGTCGGCCTGGCCGATGCGCTGGTGCACGAACCGGAGCTGATCATCCTGGACGAGCCCACGATCGGCTTGGACCCAAACCAGATCCGCCTGGTGCGCCAGCTCGTCAAGGGACTGGGCGGCACGCATACGGTGCTGGTCTCAACGCACATTCTGCCCGAGGCGGAGCTGACTTGCCATCGGGTGGTGATCATGTTTGATGGGAAGATCCTGGCGGCGGACACGCCGGAGAATCTGCAGAAGCTGATGAGCAGCGGCAGCCAGGTGATCGCGGAAATCGCCGCGCCGGCGGCGGAGTTGCAGGAATGCTGGGCGCAGATGGCGGAGATCGAGCAGTTCGACGTGTCGGCCAGCGATGGGGAGTATTCGCGCTGCGCGCTGACGCCCCGGGATGGCGTGGACCTGCGGCCCCAGATTTACTCGCTGGCCCGCGAGCGGGGCTGGCCGCTGCGCGAGCTGACGCGGAGCCGGCATTCGCTGGAAGACATTTATGTTCAGGTGACACGGCCGGGAGAGGAGGAAGGCTGATGCGGGCTTATTGGACGCTTGTGCGGCGGGAACTGGCGGGCTTTTTCCTGTCCCCGAGCGGTTACATCATCATCGCGGCGGCGCTGTTCCTGATGGGCTACAGCTTTGTCGTCATCCTCGTCATGCTGCAGAAGCCGACGCCGATGCCGGTCACCGAGCTATTCTACAACACGCCGTTTTTCTGGCTGATCCTGCTGCTGACGACGCCGGTCATCACGATGCGGCTGTTTGCGCAGGAGAAGTTTACCGGGACATTCGAGACGCTGATGACGACGCCGGTCAGCGATGTTCAGGTGGTGGCCGCCAAGTTCAGCGCGGCGCTGCTGTTTTATATTCTGACGTGGCTGCCGCTGGTGGGGTGCCTCCTGGTGGTGCGGCACTATACCAACGAACCAGGGGCGCTGGACGGCGGAGTGGTGGGCAGCACGTTCCTGGGAATCGTGTTACTCGGGGCGCTGTTTGTCTCCCTTGGGTGCTGCGCTTCGGCGCTGACGCGTAGCCAGGCCATCGCGGCCATGATCAGCCTCGGGTTCGGCGCGAGCGTCTTTTTGCTGGGCTACCTGGCCTTCCGGCTCCCAGCACAGGATACTTGGCAGACGCAGGTGCTCAGTTGCTTCGACCTGTTCGAGCAGATGCGCGATTTTGCCCGGGGCGTGGTGGACACCCGGCCGGTAGTAATGCTGGTGAGCCTGACGCTGTTCTTCCTGTTCCTGACACTGCGGGTGGTGGAAAGCCGCCGCTGGAAATAGCATGGCGATCGCTCCTCATCCCAAGCCCAGTTTCTCGCCCTATCGCAAATGGGGCCTCGGCCTGCAGGTTACCTTCCTCGTGCTCGTCGTCCTCTCGGTAGTGGTGATGGTGAACTACATCAGCCGCGACTATTTTCTGCGCTTGCACACCAGTACTCGCACGAGGCTCGAGCTTTCCCCGCGCACAGTCGGCTTGCTGCGGTCGCTCACCAACCGGGTCAACGTGACGCTCTATTATGACACCGAGGACGAGCACGCGCTCTACAGCACGGTGGCGGACCTGCTGGGCGAATATCGGCTGGTGAATCCGCGGATCACGGTTCAAACAGTTGACTATATGCGCGACCCCGGCTTGGCGCAGAAGATCAAGGCCAAGTACAACCTTTCCGCTCTGAACGAGAAGAACGTCGTCATCTTCGCCTGCGGGGGCAACACCAGGCAGATAGAGGGCGACCGGCTGGCGACCTACGTGGATAAGGTGGCGGGCAGGACGCCCGAGGGAAAGCTGCTGGTCGAACGCAAGCCGATGGCTTTTTTGGGCGAGATCGCCTTCACCCGGGCCCTGCTCGACGTCACTAGCTCCAGGCCACTCAAGGCCTATTTCCTCCAGGGCCACGGTGAACACCAAATTGACAGCGGCGACGAGGTGATGGGCTATCTCAAATTCGCCTCTATTCTCGGGCAGAACTGCATCACGAATGAGCCGCTGTCACTGCTCGGCGCCAGTGCCGTGCCTTCAGACTGCGATCTGCTCGTGATCGCCGGCCCACGAGACGTTATTCCCGGCACCGAGCTTGACAGAATGGAGCAGTACCTCAACCAGGGCGGACGGCTGCTGGCTCTGTTTCATTATGCCTCGGCCAGCAAGAACATTGGCCTCGAAGGAGTCCTGGCCAAGTGGGGGGTGGACGTCGGCCACAATGTCGTGACCGACCCGGATAACAGCCAGATGGGGACAGATGTCATTGTTAGTGACTTCGGCGCCGGCAAGCATCCGATCGTCAATTCCCTCCTCCATTCGCGGCTCCATTTGAGCCTGCCACGTACCGTGGGGCGGTTGAAACTGCAAGCCGAAGCCGCCGATGCGCCGCGGGTGGACGAAATCGCCTTCTCGGGACCCAACGCCCGGGTGGCTGGCGGGGTGGCTCGAAGGCCGCCTTTCCCGCTTATGGTCGCCGTCGAGAAGGGAGCGATCAAGGATGTCATCACCGAGCGTGGCTCGACCCGCATAGTGGTGGTCGGCGATTCGGTGTTCCTGGGCAACCAGCAAATTGACTCGGCCGGCAACCGTGATTTCGCCGCCTCGGCCGTCAACTGGCTGCTCGAACGGACGCAATTGCTGGCCGGCGTGGGTCCGCGGCCCATCACTGAGTATAAGATCGCGATGACCAAGGCGCAGTTGCATCAGGCGCAGTGGCTCCTGCTCGGCGCACTGCCCGGATCGGTGCTGGCGATGGGCGGCCTGGTGTGGCTGCGGCGCCGTAGATAAGCGCGCGCATGAATTCCCGGAACACTTGGCGATGGCTCATCGTGGCGCTGGTGCTGTTCGCGTTTATCCTGTTCCAGCAGCGTTACCTGCGGAAGGCCGGCGGCGGCCCTGTCAAGGTCCTGCCCAGCCTGAAGGCTGCCGACGCCACCAGCGTGCAGGTTCGGCCCGCAGCGCAGTTGGAGATTCGCGCGGAGCGCACCAATGCGACCTGGCAACTCACGGAACCGCTGGCTTATCCCGCCCAGGCTGTCAGCATCGAAAAACTCCTTGCTGAGCTGGAGGCGCTGAGACCGGCGCCCTATATCACCGCCCGCGAACTGAGGAATCGGCCCAACACCGACGAGGAGTACGGGTTCGCCGCGCCACAGGCCTCCATCATTATCGAACAACCCGGTTACACCGCCCGGGTGCGGGTGGGGGCGAAGACCCCGCCCGGCGACCAAGTGTTCCTCCAGGTAGTGGGCACCGAAGGGGTGTATGTCGTGGACGCTGGCTTCCTGAAGTACCTTCCCCACAGTGCTGACGACTGGCGCGACACGGCGCTGATTAACTTGAACGGCCTGGCGTTTGACCGGCTGGCCGTGACCAACGGGACGAAGGTGTTCGAGCTGCGGCGGGACGGTACCAACGCGCCGTGGCGCATGGTTTACCCGCTGCAAGCACGCGCCAACAATCTCAAAGCTGAACAATCGCTGCAAACGCTGCAGGACGTCCGGGTCCGTCAGTTTGTTTCTGACGATCCCAAGGCGGACTTGGATGCGTTCGGCCTGCAGCCCCCCGAACTCGAGGTCGCGCTGGGGCAGGGCACCAACATCGTCGCCCAGCTCCAATTCGGGAAGAGCCCGACCAACGACGCCCGCATGGTCTATGCCCGGCGCGTGGGCCTCACTACCATTGTGGCGGTGCGCAAAGACCTGCTTGCGCCCTGGTACGCCCCCGTCAACGACTTCCGCGACCCGTTCCTGGTCACATGGACCGCACCCGTAGCGGTCATCGAGGAGCGCGGTCAGGACAGTTTTTCCGTGCAGCAAACGAACGATGCCTGGCGCGTCGTGCCGCAGGACTTTCCCGTGGATGTCGGCCTCCTCAAAGATCTGGTGTCCGCGCTGCGCGGGTTGCAGATTGTGGAATTCACCAAGGATGTGGCGATCGCGCCGGAACTGCCGACTTACGGTCTTGCCCCACCGGCGCGGCAATACATCCTGAGATCGGCGGCGACAAATTCCCCGTCCGGCCCGACGAACCCGATTATTGTTGAGGTGGATTTCGGGACGAACCAGGCCGATAAGGTGTTTGCGCGGCGGACGGATGAGAGTTGTGTTTATGCGGTGAAGCTGGCTGATTTTCAGCGGTTGCCCGCGGCGAGTTGGCAAATGCGTGAACGCCTGATTTGGAACCTGTCCACGAACGAGGTCGCGGGCGTGACGATTCGGCAGCAGGGCCGCGTGCGCCAGATTGTCCGGAACGGACCCGATGACTGGTCGCTGGCTGCCGGTTCCCAGGGCGTGATCAACGTGCTGGCGGTGGAGGAGACTATGGGCGGCTTGTGCCAACTGGCGGCGGTGGCCTGGGTGGCGCGCGGAGACCAGGAGCGCGCCCGCTACGGGTTCACTGACAACAGTGACCGCGTCACGCTCGAATTGAAGAACGGCAAGAAGCTTTCCGTTGAATTCAGCACCAAGACCTCCCCCGAATTGCCCATCGCGGCGGTGACGCTGGATGGGCAGCCCTGGATTTTCGTGTTCCCCACCTGGCTTTACGATTACGTGCAGCGATTCCTCTCCGTGCCTCCCAGCCCTTGAAAGCAGAGCCCCCAGCCGCGACGGGTCGGAAGCGCGGGTTTTGGCGGACTTGCCGCGTTTGTTTCCGCTGGGTCCGCATCGCCGGTTGGCTTCTGATTCTGGTATTGCTCGGCGCGCTGCTTTACCTCACGCAAGTCGGGCTTCCCGATTTCGCCAAGAGGCCGCTGCTGGAAAACCTGCGGGCGCGCGGCCTTGAGCTCCAGTTCTCCCGCCTGCGCCTGAGCTGGTATCGCGGCATCGTCGCCGACAACGTCCGCTTCGGGCGTGCCGACGAACCGCTTAGCCCGGAACTGACGATCGCCCAGATCCAGGTGCGGCTCGACCACCGTGCCCTGGCGCGGCTGCAGCTTCAAATTGATTCGTTGGTGCTGCGCCGGGGCCGTTTGACTTGGCCCGTGGCGGAGACCAACCAGGCGCCGCGGGAATTGACCGTTGAGAACATTCAGACCGAGCTGCGCTTTCTGCCCGGCGACGAATGGGCGCTGGATCAGTTCACAGCCGCTTTTGGGGGGGCGAGAATCCAATTATCGGGCACGGTGGCGCATGCCTCGGCTGTCCGTGAATGGAAGTTCCTGAAAGCGGAGCAAGCCGCTCCCGCCAGCGTTTGGCGTGACCGGCTCCGGGAGCTTGCCGACACGCTGGAAGATATCCATTTCTCAGTTGCACCCACGCTCCGGCTGGATGTGCGCGGCGACGCGCGCGACCTGACGAGCTTCGGCATTCGGTTGCTGCTGGACACTCCGGGGGCGGACACACCCTGGGGCGCGGTGAGCCAGGGCCGGTTTGGCGCGCGGCTCTTTCCGGCCACGACCAATGGCCTGTCCAGCGCCGAACTGAGCCTGGAAGCCGGCGAGGCCCGAACACGCTGGGCCACGACCGGGAACTTGCAGCTCACCGCCCGCCTGGCCTCGTTTGAGAGCCTGACGAACCTGGGGAATGGCAGCCTGACTCTGCACGCCGGACACGTCGAGACGGAATGGGGCAGGGCGACCAACCTGCAGCTCACCGTGCGCGGCGCCGCGCTGGAGGGCCAGACGAACCTCATCGCCGCCGACCTGTCGCTCCGGGCAGGACACGTCGAGACCCGGTGGGGCAGTGCCACCAACACCCACTTCAATGCCCAATGGATTCACGCGCTGACCAATGCCGTCCCCTTGAGCGGCGAGGGCAAGCTTCGTTGCAGCCAAGCGGACACCGACTGGGGCGCCGCCAGGGACCTGGAGTTCAACCTGCACCTTGCCGCGTATGCGGCCGCCGCACCGCTGCGCGCGGACCCTTCCTGGGCTTGGTGGGCTAAGCTCGAGCCGTATGCGCTGGATTGGGATGGCCAGGCCCGCGGGCTGCAATTGCACGGGCTCGAGGTGGAGGACATCACGGGCGGCGGAACCTGGCGCGCGCCTGAGCTGACGATTACCAACCTGCACGCTGAACTGTATCAGCGGCAACTGGATGTCCGCGGTGGGCTGGATGTCGCGACGCGCGCCCTCAGTCTGAGTCTCGCCTCTGACGTGGATCCGCACCAAGTCGCGCCCGCCCTCACCGAGGGCGCCCGGCATTGGCTGGCGGCGTATGCGTGGGAACAGCCGCCCGAATTGAAGGGCGAGGTTGCTCTGGTGTTGCCGGCGTGGACAAATCGCCAGCCCGACTGGCGCGCCGAAGTGCAGCCCACACTCCGTTTGCAGGGTGAATTCAAAATCCAGCACGGCGGCACATATCGTGGAGTGCCGGTCACCGCGGCTCAGTCGCACATCTCGTATTCAAACCTGGTCTGGCGCCTGCCGGATTTGACGGTCATGCGGCCCGAAGGAGCGCTCGAGGCGGTGCATGAAGAAGATGACCGCACCAAGGACTTTTACTTCCGCATCTCCAGCACGCTGGATGTGAGGATCCTGCGTCCGCTGCTGGAGCCGGGGCAGCAGCAGGGACTCGATTACTTCACCTTCACGGAACCGCCGGTGATCGGCGTCGAGATCTGGGGACGCGGGCACGAACCGGAGCGGACGGGGATCAAGGGGCGGGTGGCGCTGACCAATTTCACCTTTCGGGGAGAGTCCGCCAGCAGCCTCCAGACGGCTTTCCAGTACACCAACCGCTTTCTCCAGTTCACCTATCCGCGCATCCAGCGCGGCGCGCAGCAGGTGACCGCGGACGGCCTGGGCGCGGACTTCGGGGCGCAGTTGGTCTTCCTGACCAACGGCTGCAGCACCACCGAGCCCATGGTCATCGCGCGCGCCATCGGCCCCCACGTCGCCCGCGCAGTGGAAGCGTACCAGTTCCGACAGCCCCCGCTGGCCCATGTTCATGGCACCATCCCGATGCATGGAGAGGACGATGCCGACTTGCATTTTGACCTTGATGGCGGCCCGTTTGATTGGTGGCGGTTCCACGTGCCGCGCATCGTCGGCCACGTGCATTGGCTCGGTCAGCATCTGACTCTAAGCAATGTCTGGGTTGATTTCTATGACGGGCAGGCGGTCGGTTCCGCGCGCTTCGACTTCCAGCCGCGGCATGAGACGGACTATCAGTTCGGCGTGGTGATGACCAATGCGCTCTTGCAGCCGCTGACGAAGGATTTTTTCCTTAGAACCAACCACCTGGATGGCCGGCTGAATGTGACCTTGGCGGTCACGAGGGCGAACACCGCCGACCTGCGAAGTTGGAACGGTCGTGGCAACCTGGCCTTGCGGGACGGCCTGATTTGGGATATCCCGATCTTCGGCATCTTCTCGGATGTGCTGAATGGGATGGTGCCCGGCCTGGGCAGCAGCCGGGCCAGCGCCGGCACCTGCACATTCATCATCACCAATGGCGTCATCCGCTCCGACGATCTGGATATTCGCTCGACGGGAATGCGGCTGCAGTATCACGGCACACTGGACTTTGGGGGCCAGGTCAACGCCCGCGTCGAGGCGGGGCTTCTGCGCGACGTGCCGCTGGTGGGGCCGCTCGTCAGCACCGTCCTGTGGCCGGTCACCAAGCTCTTCGAATACAAAGTTACTGGAACCCTGGGCGACCCGAAAGCGGAGCCCGTCTATCTCATTCCTAAAGTCGTGCTTCTGCCCTTCCAGATGCCATTCCATCCGATCCGCACCTTGAAGGGGCTGTTGCCGGAAGACCTGGGCTCGAGCCGTACCAACGCGCCGCTTAATGCGCCCAAATAGCCTAAGTAGAGCCGATTCAACGTGGACTCCACCAACGCAACGCCGCTCGCTTCAGATGCCTGGTTCGTTACCACCCATTGGTCGGTCGTGCTCTCGGCGCGCGAGGGGGATTCCCCGCTCTCGGCCGCCGCCCTCGAAACGCTCTGCCGCACCTACTGGTATCCCCTTTACGCCTACGTGCGGCGGCAAGGCCGTCCACCGCCTGACGCGCAGGACCTGACCCAAGGCTTCTTCGCGCGGCTGTTGCAGAAGGATTACCTGCACGCGGCGGCGCGAGAGAAGGGCAAGTTCCGCACCTTCCTGCTGGTGGCGTTCAAGCGCTTCCTGGCCAACGAATGGGACCGCGAACATGCGCAGAAACGAGGCGGGTTTGCGCCGGCGGTTTCCATTGATGAGGAGCTGGCAGAGTCCCGCTTCGCCGCGGAGCCTTCTCACACCGTCCCCCCCGATGTGCTCTTTGACCGGCAGTGGGCGATGACCTTGCTGGAGCGGGTGATGACGCAATTGCAAGAGGAGTACGTGGCCTCGGGCCGGGCGAAGCTGTTCGAATACCTGCAAAGCTGCCTCGCCCGTGAAGAGTCCGCCCTGCCTTACGCGGGGATTGCGGCCCGCCTGAACCTCACGGAAGCCGCCGTGAAGATGGCCGTGCACCGGTTGCGCGCCCGTTACCGCGAAATCCTGCGCGCCGAAATCGCCCACACCGTCACCTCGGCAGAGGAAGTCGAGGAAGAAATCCGCCATCTCTTCTCGGCGTTCGGGCCGTGAGCAAGGCGGTGATTGCGCCGAGGGCGTAATGCCTCAGTGGAGGCAGGGCGCGTCACTCCGTGCGCGCCGGGTAGTGACAGAGCGCGACGACGGCACGGAGTGACGCGCCCCACCGCCGTCGCTGACCGGTTGCCCGAGGGCGCCAAGGGCTGCCTATTCGCGGATTTTCAGGTTGCGGAACCAGACCTCGCTGTTGTGGTCCTGGAGCAGGATGTGGCCTTTGATCTTGTTGCCGAACCCGGTTATCGTCTTGAACTTGCTCGCGGCGACCGCCGCCCAGACGGCCTCGCCGCCGCACTCGTATTCCAGCACCTTAACCCCATTGAGCCAGTGCTCGACGTGATTGCCCTTGACCAGGATGCTGGACTGGTTGATCTCCCCTGGCGGCCGAGTGGGGGGAGTGACAGTGGGCTTTAGCACGTCGTAAAACGAGGCCGTCACATGTTTGCCGTTGGCCAGCCGGCCGTCCGGCTCGCGCTCGTCATCAATCATTTGGTATTCATGGCCCAAGGCGGCATTGCGGGTTTCGGTGACGGAATACTTCACGCCGCTGTTGCCGCCTTGCGCCAGCTTCCATTCCCAGTGCAGCTCGAAATCGCCGAACTCGGCATCGGAGATGATATCGCCGCCGCCTTTGCCCAGGCAATGGAGCCAGCCGTCCTCGACAACCCAGCCTTTGGCGGGAAATGATGGCTTCTTGAAAGTGCGTCAGCCCTCGGTGATCTTCCCGTCGAAGAGCAGTCTCCACCCGGCGGCCTTTTCACCATCGGCGAGTGTATTGGGCGTCGGAGCCGCAACAGCCTCAACGCCCACGAGCAAGAGCCCCAGCGCACTGCAGAAACCGAACACGGAGTGATTCATCAAAGGCACATTTGGGATGCGACGTGGGCGGATGGCAATGAAAAAGTGTAATTGCGCAAACCGCCGTGTGAGCCGCGCCGGCGCCACACGGCAACACCTCCACCCACGTATGGGGTGAACACCCTATGGCAGAGTTTCTTGAGCAAGCCATAATATAGGTACCATGCAGGAGCGGGTGGCATCCATGACCCAAATCCTTGAGGCGGTCGGCGCCGGGGAACAGCACGCGGCGGACAAACTGCTGCCGCTGGTCTATGAGGAACTGCGCCGATTGGCGGCGGCCAGGATGGCGAAGGAGGCGCCCGGCCAGACCCTTCAACCAACGGCTCTGGTGCATGAAGCCTGGCTGCGGCTGGTGGGCTCCGGCCATTACCACTGGAACAGCCGCGGCCATTTCTTCGCGGCGGCGGCGGAGGCCATGCGGCGCATCCTAATAGACCGTGCCCGCAAGCGCGGGCGTGCCCGCCACGGCTACGGCCTGGTGCGCCTCGACCTCAGCCAGGTGGACGTGGCCCTCACCAGCGATGACGACCTGCTGCTGCGTGTGGATGAAGCCCTGGACAAACTGGCCAAGGAGGCGCCCGATCAGGCTCAACTGGTCAAGCTGCGTTTCTTTGCCGGCTTGAGCATTCCCGCCGCCGCCGCCGCCGCGTTGGGCATCGCGCCGGCCACGGCCAATCGGCGCTGGGCCGTTGCACGCGCCTGGCTGTTCACCGAACTGCAGGCTGCCGGTTGACTCGGCCCGCCAAGGAACTTTTCGCCGGCCACGTGAGCCGTTTGGGGTCACAAAAGCGCCACTATTGGCTGAGATCAGCAACCGAGCGATGAGTGTGAATTTCGAGCGAATTGAGGCGGTCTTCAACCAAGCCGTCGAGTTTCGCCCTGACGAGAGGGCCGCTTTCCTGGCCGGCGCCTGTGACGGGGACGCCGAGCTGCGGGCCAAAGTCCAAGCCATGCTCCAGGCGCATGAGGGCGCGGAGGGCTTTCTGCCCCCAGAACCGCGGAAGCAGGCCCCGGCAGGTCCGATTGCCGAACAACCCGGCGACCGCATCGGCCACTACAAACTCCTCCAGCAAATCGGGGAAGGCGGCTGCCGCATTGTGTACATGGCCGAGCAGGAGCGACCCCTCCGACGTCGGGTGGCGCTCAAGATCATCAAGCTGGGCATGGACACCAAGGCCGTCGTAGCCCGCTTCGAAGCGGAGCGCCAAGCGCTGGCCCTGATGGACCATCCGAACATCGCCAAGGTGCTGGATGCGGGGGCCACCGAGACCGGGCGGCCCTACTTCGTGATGGAACTGGTCCGCGGGGTCAAGATTACCGATTACTGTGATCAGAACCACCTGCCCACCCCGCAACGGCTGGACCTGTTCATCCTGGTCTGCCGGGCGATCCAACATGCGCACCAAAAGGGCATCATCCATCGCGACATCAAGCCCTCGAATATCCTGGTGACCATCAACGACGGGGTGCCGGTGCCCAAGGTGATTGACTTCGGGATTGCCAAGGCCACGCAGGGGCGGCTGACCGACCAGACGCTGTTCACCGCCTTTGAGCAGTTCATCGGCACCCCGGCCTATATGAGCCCGGAGCAGGCGGCCATGACCAGCCTGGACGTTGACACCCGGAGCGACATTTACAGTCTGGGGGTGTTGCTCTACGAGTTGCTGACCGGCCAGACGCCGTTCGACACCAAGGAGCTGTTGGCGGCGGGCCTGGACGAGATGCGCCGGACGATATGCGAAAAGGAACCGCTGCGGCCGTCAACCCGTTTGCGTCGGACCGCTCTCGCCACGCCGGGCTCCCCACTCGCCACTCGCCACTCGCCACCGACCTGGATTGGATCGTGATGAAGTGCCTGGAGAAGGACCGGGCGCGGCGTTACGAGACGGCCAACGGCCTGGCGAGGGACATCGAGCGGCACCTGACCCATGAGCCGGTGGTGGCGCGGCCGCCCAGCGCACTCTATGAGTTTCAAAAGGCGGTGCGGCGGCACTGGGTGGGTTTTGGGGCGGCAACGGCTGTGGTGATGGCGCTTGGGCTGGGCGTGCTAGGCAGCTCTTGGGAAGCGGTTCGAGCAACCAAGGCCCACCGGGATGAGGTGGCGGCGCGCCAGCGGGCGGATCAGGCTGCGCGTGTCGCCAAGAATGCCGAACTTGCCGCGCGCGTGGCAGAGACAAACGCCCTCCGCCAGGCTTACTCCGCCAGCCTGCTGAGCGCGTCCGACGCGCTTGAAAATGCGCAGATTTCCGCGGCACGGCATTACTTGGACAGCGCGCCAGCAGACCTCCGCGGCTGGGAATGGCGGCACTTGTCGAGCCGACTGGACCTGACGACGCGCGTCCAGGAGCGCCCACGATCGGAGCATGCGCAAGTGCACGTGCTGCCGGATGGGCGGTCGTACTACGAAGTCTGCGCAGAACCCACGAATTGCATCCAGCGCTGGGACATTGACACGGGCCAGTGCCTGGCGACGATTCCGATCGGCCATGCCTGCTGGCAATCGTGGCTTATCGCGGGTGGAACGCAACTGGCCACGCGGGCATTCGATACGGACAGCAAGACCAATACAATCGAGGTGTGGAACCTTCAGCGTGGGACGCGGCTCTCGTCGCAGGGGGCTCCTGCGGGGTTGAGCGATGTTGCGCCGGACGGCACGCGGGTTGCCTACGAGTGGGAGGGGAAGATTGTTGTCATGGACACGAAAACAGGCGCCACGAAGGTATCCCCGACGGCCATAATCAGCGCCTTTCCCACCGGAGTCCCCGGCGGGGCACTCCCGTTGAATTAGGCTCATAATCTTAGAATACCGCTTTCTTGACCCGTCTTTGAAAATGATAAGACCGGTGAAACGAAGCTCTGCGACGTCTGGGCACTTTGCGATTCGGACGCACCGCTAC
>Ga0326727_10003300_pt1 | contig 52085 bp, 34 predicted proteins | sample MB2enrmetagenome_FD_207643 | JGI IMG/M metagenome (GOLD analysis project Ga0326727, IMG submission 207643) | Lab enriched peat soil microbial communities from McLean, Ithaca, NY, United States - MB29MY | ecosystem: Environmental > Terrestrial > Soil > Wetlands > Peat | place: USA: New York...
GGCACATAACCGTGCGGTCCGCTTAGCAGGCTCACGCCCAGGAAAGTCACCATGATGGCGGCAAAACCAAAGATCGCAACATAGGCTGCCCGGCGGCCGCGCCAGGCGCCGCTCATCCGCGTGGAAAAGAGCACGAGATAAATCAACCAAGTCAGCAGCGAAGCCAGGATCTTCGGGTCGAATTCCCAAGGGCCTTTCCACGTCCGGCTGGCCCAGATAAAGCCGGTCAGGATCCCGATCGTCAGAAGAGGGAGGCCGAACAACAGCGAGCGGTAGTAGAGCTCATCGCAGAGTTCCAGGGAGGGCAGACGGTAATAGAACGCCCGCGGAATCCTCGATTTCAGCTCTTTCTCCTGCATCAGGTACATGACCGCCGCCACAAAAGTGAGGAAAAAGCCCGTGTAGCCCAGGATGATTGAGACGATGTGAACGGCCAGCCAGCCGCCCCGGAACGCCGACAAATCAAAAGGCCGCACCGGACGGAACGCCGAAATCAGCGTGAGCACAAAAACAAACGGCAGCATGAAAAGGCCGAGAGAAGTGATGCGATAACGCAGGTAAAGAAAGAAGAACGCCAGGGTTACCAGGAATGCGTAAAAGGACATTGTGCTCCGGACGTCGGTTACCGGCAAGCGGTGTATGCGCGCTGCCTCGATCGCGATGGCCACCGCGTGGGCCAACAACCCCAGCCCCAGCGCCCCCAGCGAAGCAGAGGAGATCGTCGGGCGGCGGTTAACGACCGAGGGGATGAGGAGAAGTGTCCCTAACCCGTAAAGAACCAAGGCTATCCAAAGAAATACAACTTGCATAAAGGCCTCAGGCTGAAGTTGAGAGTCGAGAGTTGAGAGTCCAGAGGCAGAACCTGCATCTGAACTTCTACCATCAAACAAGCCTCAGATTTAGAATTATAACACTGGCAGTCTTCGCCTTGAGCGAGGCTTGTTCGCCTGATCCCCCGATCTCCCGATTAGTGCAGTTGCTCCTCCGCAGTGATCGCCTCCAACTGCACCGATTGCGATTGCTTTTCCTCGATGTGGACTCGTGTGCCACGGGCTTCGAACGTTTCGAAGAAGTCAGGATCAACGTAGTTAGTTCCTGGCACGGATTCCCAGGCGAACAGCTTGAATTCACCGGGCGGCAGGCCCAGCAAGGAGAACCGACCCAGACCGTCGGCCGTTTTCATGCTGTACATTTGGTCGTTGTCTCGATGGGGCAGGTCCGGCACCAGCACCACCATGGCTCCCCCCACGGGACTCTGGTCGTGTACGACCGTGCCGTCCACTCGCCCGCCGTCCGGAGAGAGTGTGATCTCGAGCGCGGACGGAGGCATGCTGTGGCTGACGGTCAGCCCGGACACTAACACCTCGGTCCTCCCTTGTTGCGCCGATTTGACGAAGTATTCTTCTGGAAAACCGAAGACGCTCACTCGGTAGTTCCCGTCGAACACGCTCGGAATCACGAAGGTCCCGTCCGATTTAATCCTCGCGCTGTCGCTGCCCGTCGTGCTGTCGGTGGATTGCAACATCAGGCCCAGGCGCGTGAAGTCGAATTGGCTGCCACCTTCCAAACGAAATCTCCCCGAGAGCGTTGTGGGGTTGGACAGCAGGACCGTGACATCATCGAGGTTGGCGCTGCTGATCTCGATCGGGACCTTCGCGCCCAGTTGCCGCCTTCCATCATTCCAAAAGGCCACGACGTTATAGGGTCCGGGGGGAACCCCGCGGATTTCGAAGTTGCCTGAGTCGTCTTGCACGGAGCTGCCGTAGTTGGCGGAATTTGAGAAGGAATAGCTTCCGTCGGCGCTGCGCGGTACGAGCGAAACGAAAATCCCCTTTAGCGTTTTCATAGGGGCATCCACCATGACGCGCCCGCGCACCGCGACGGCGTGCGCCTGCCTGAGGTCCACATCGACGCCGGAGGTTTCGGAGCCGGGCTCAACATCAACCACGGTGGCCTGCGAGGTATCGGGTGTGCTGGGGTGAAAGGTGGGCAAGTAGACCTGATCGGTGGGCTGGGGCTGTCCGGACTCCGGGGCCCGATAGGTTGCGGCCACCAGGTACTTCCCCCGCTGGAGTCCCCAGATGCGGTACTCGCCAAGGTCGTTGGTCTGCTCGGAGCCCGATTCGCCAGCCGGCCGGTGAGCCCCGGAACCAGTCACACGCATCGCCCTGACTTGCGCCGACATCACAGGCTCTCCATCTTCGTCATAAACCGTCCCTGTGATGACTCCCGGAGGCACCAGGCGGAAGGCAAGTCCGGTGGTGTTCTCCCCTGGCGAGAGGTTGAGCATTCTCGTCTGGGAGCCTGCTTTGCCGTTCTCGGCAGCTTGCTCCACGTATCCGTTCCCGGACGCATAGATTGCGTATCGGCCAGGGGCAATGTCGCGAATGACGAACCGGCCGTTATTCTCTGTGAACGCAGAGTATGATTGCTGACCCCCACTCAGAGGAAGAAGTTGAACCGTCACTCGCTTGATGCCCTCGCCGGTGGTGGACTTGACGACTACGCCGTCCACAGTACAGAAGTCTGAAGGTTTGAGGTTCGACTTCTGAGCCGGATTGGAGCCCTGACCCGCAACAGCACCATTACACCACAGCATCAAAAGCAGCATCCGGATGATCCACATAGAAACCTCTATTGTATCCGATGCGGGCGCGGTAACCGGAGTTGACAGCGCACGGGCTTAAGAGATTAGACATCTGTCGTGAGCCTTACGTTCCCACCGGCCATTCGAGAAATGGGTAACGCGCCTCGGAGGGGCAACCCCTAAAGTCGCCCAAGGGCGGCCGCTACAAGCACGGTCAGTTGTGGACGGGTTGCTGGTCTCGTGGTGGTTTCAAGGCAAGCATCAGGAACACCCCTACCGCGGAAGACACCATGAGCGTTGCCATCATGTGGTTCCGCGAGAAGTGCGAGAGGGCGCCTGCCACCGGCCCTCCTATGGAGCTGCCAAGGTACTGTGCCGTGTTGTAAATCCCCAGCGCCGTTCCGTAGCTACCTTCGGGAACGGACTTGCTCACCATGCTCGGCAGGATGGGTTCGAGTCCGGTGAACCCGATATAGAACAGCGTGCCCGCGATCATCACCCCGGCAAGACGGCTAGGGTTCAGTCCGGCAACCTCAGGCCGGAAAAGCAGGAGGGAGCTGGGAATAAAAGAGAGGTAAGCAATTGCAGCGAGCGGGCTCGCCCAGCCTCGGTCCGCGCCCCGTGCGAACCCGAACATCGTGACGGCGCTAATGAACATCATGGGCAACAACAGGGCGTAGTAGTGCTTCATGCTCACGTGGTGTTGGACGGTGACGATGAGCGGGAAGTAAAAGAAGAATGCCGTCATGAAGAAGTTCATGAGGAATCCGCCCGCAGCGAGAGTCCGAATCGGCTTGCTGCCCAGCGCCTCGGACACAAGCACTGGGGCAGCGGCGGCGGGCGGGGCGTCGGTAAGGTACTTGGCCAGCAGGAGGTCCGTTCCGAAACCCAGGAATCCGGTCAGCCAGAAGAGAGACGCGGTGCCCAGAATTCCAGCCAGGATCGGCCCGCCCACGATGCCGATGACGAAGGCCGCCCCGATGGGTATACCCAAGACCGCCATTGCTGTAGATCTGCGTTGGGGTTCGATGAAATCGGCCACCGTCGCAAACGCCACAGAAACAATAGCGCCGCCACCCTGCACCAGGCGGCCAAAGATCAGGGCGCCGATCTGTAAGGAGTGAGGGAACCAGTGGGGGACGGCGCACAGAAACGAACCCAGGCTGAAGAGCGTCATGCCCAGCATCAGAACCTTGCGGCGCCCAATGCGGTCCGACAGCCTCCCCATCGGAATCTGCAGGATCGCCATGGTGAGTGCATAAGCGCCAAATGCGAAGCCGACCAGAAAGCGGGAGTTGGTAAACTGCAATCCGTAAAGCGTAAAAACCGGCAGGACTAGAAAGAGTCCCAACATGCGCAGACCAACTACGCTGGCAAGCGCGAACAGGACTTTCCGTTGCGTAGATGTGAACGGCACGCGGCTGGTTTTGTTGAGGGTAGTCATCTAGAAGCAGTAACGAGCAGGAGTCAGAGCATTCGGCTGTCAGCCGTCAGCTCTCAGCGAACTCCAGAGGGAAGGCTGATTGCTGATAGCTGAGAGCTGACGGCTTTGTTCCGACTCCCGACTTCTGCTCGTCACTTGTCACTCGTCACTCATCACTGCTCTTCCGCAGCGCCCGGGCGGCATTCACCACAGCTTGCATTTTAGCGATCGCCTCATCCACGGTCCGCGTTTTCAATCCGCAGTCAGGGTCCACCCAGATAGCTTCTTTAGGAATTACCTCCAGGACTTGGCGCAGGCGCTGCTCGACAAGGGGGTCGTTTTCGATCTCGTGCGAATGGGAGTCCACAACGCCAAAACTGATGTCTTTCGTGTAGCTGCTTCGCTTGAAAAGTTCGAGCATGTCAAGTCCGCTGTTGGACATCTCCAGATCGAAGTTGTCGACCGGCAGGTCCAGCATGCCCGGATAGATCTTCTCGAAATCCCCGTAGCAAATGTGGGAGATGAAGTACGCCGGCAGTCCATCGGTCATGATGTGCATCGCCTCGATAGCCACGGGTAGTTCCTCGGGCCTCACGGAGATGGCGGGCTCGTCGATCTGGATGATTTTTGCCCCCTCCTCAACTAAGGCCTCAACTTCCTTGCGCAGTTCTTTCGCCAGGGCCAGGCAGGCTGCGCGGCGATCCGGATAGTATTCAATGAATGACCAGTCCATGATCGTATAGGGACCCGTCAACATGCCTTTCAGCGGCTTTTTGGTGATGCCCCGCGCGTACTTCCACCATTCCAGGGTGATCGGCTCGTCCCAGCGAATCTCGTCGCTAATGATGGGCTTCTGGTAATAACGATTGCCGTACGAGCGGACCAGGCCGCCCTCTTCAAATCCCTCCAGGTTTTCAGCGAAATAGGCAACCATGTCGCCACGGTACATTTCGCCGTCCACCAGCACGTCCACGCCAAGCTCTTCCTGCTTTCGAATCCAGAACTCCGTCGCCTGGCGTTCCGCTTTCTCCAGGGCGCCGCGGCGAATCCTGTTGTTGGCGTAATCCGCTCGCGCCTTGAGCAGAAAATCGGGTTTAGGGAAGCTTCCCACTGAAGTGACAGGGAAAAGCGGCAGGTCGATTCCCAACCCTTGGAGCTTTGCTCGGCTCATGACAGGCTCCCCAGAAAAGTATTCCTGATGAAGGCAAGCTGCCTTATTTTTTGCCGCGCCCTGTCACGTGGAAGGTACTCCAGGCCGCAGGAAGGGCTTAGGTAAGCTCGATTCAAACCAGCGCCCCGCGCCAAAATCTCGAGTTGCCGGGCCGTGGCGACGGGATCTTCCAGCCGCGTGTTGCGGCCGTCCACAAGTCCCAACATCAGGGTCCGCGCAGTGCCACTCGAGGCGACCCTGTCGACAAGTCCCGGACTGTAAGTAAAATCCAGCCCCAGAATGTCCACGGGCAGCGTCTGCAGTTGATCGTAAACGGCGGCGGGATCCCCGAAGTAAACGACCAGAGCCAACTGCGATGAATCCTTGTTCATCGCCAAGGCGGTAAGGCATCGCTCGAAGCGCGGGAAATCATCGAGGTACCTGAGCAGGGCCGGCTCCTCGATTTGGATCACTGCGGCCCCGCCTGCCGCCAAGGCAGCGATCTCCGCCCCCAGCGCAGCGGTATACCCTTCGAGCATCTTATCGAAGCCGCCCGAGCCGCCGTTCTCATCGACGGAATAGCGGGCCAACGTGTAGGGGCCCGTCAGGACTGCCTTCACTGGGAGCGCTGACTTCTCCTGCGCAAATCTGAATTCTTCCAGCAACAAAGGTTCTCTTCGTTCCGGCCTTCCCTGCACGACAGGCTGGCGGAAGTAAAAGTTCGTATCAAAGAACCTCAATAGGCCGTTCAGCCGCACACCGGAAAGTTTGCCGGCGAGGTGTGAGATTGGATCGGCCCAACGTATCTGGCCGTCGGTCACGAGGTCCAGACCCGCCTCCGTCTGCTCGGCGAGTGCCAACTCCGTCATGCGGTCCTGGGCGGCCCGAACGGCCTCCTCGGTTTTCTCACCTTTATCGTATTGTGCAATGGTGCGTCGCAGGAGTTGACGGTCCGGGTCGTCCCCGATGCGAGGGTAACTGCTGTGATTGCACAGCATTAATTCCATATTAAGCGGTTTGCCCCTTGTTAGTTGGTCAGTAGTCAGTCTTCAGTTGTCAGTTCTCAGTCAAACAGCCCTGATTCCCCCCGGCCGTCCGCTTGCACCCATGGCGCCGGAATTGATATTCAAATCGCGCCACCTCGAAAAGGTGCCAGCCCGAAACTGAAAACTGACAACTGACGACTGAAAACTGTTCTACTCCACGAACTCCGCCGTCACAGCCTTTGGCAGGATGCCCTTCTGGTAGCCGCGGTCGAGCAGTTCCTGGACGGCCCGGCGGCCGCGCTGGCCGTAATCGAGGGTCCAGTCGTTAACGTACATGGAAACGAAGCGGTCGGCCGTGGCGGTGTCCAAACCGCGTGAAAACTGCTGCGCGTACGACAACGCCTCTTCGCGATGATGCAGGGAGTACTGAATGCTCTTTTTCAGCAGGCCCGCGACCGTGCGCTGTGTATAGTTGTCGAGGGTCCGGCGGATGGCATTTCCTCCCAGCGGCAACGGCAGGTTGGTTTGCTGGTACCACCACTCGCCGAGGTCCAGGACCTTTCGGAGGCCGGTGCCGGAGTAGGTCAATTGACCTTCGTGGATGACCACCCCGGCGTCCACGGCGCCTCGAGCCACCACGTCCAAGATCTGGTCGAAAGGGGTCACCACCGCGTCCACCTCGGGCTCATAAAGCCGCAAAGCCAGATAAGCCGTGGTCATTTTTCCAGGCACCGCCACGCGCTTCCCCTTCAAGCTGCCGGAGTTCCAGCGAGCCTGCGAAACCACGACCGGTCCATAGCGATCTCCGAAACTGGCCCCCGAGGGCAGGAGCACATACTTGTCCTCGAGATACGGATAGGCGTGGAACGAGATCGCCGTGACGTCGTAGACGCCGTCCAGGGCTTTTCGGTTGAGAGTCTCGATGTCCTCGAGGCGGTGCGTAAACGAAACGCCGCGGGCGCCGAGCTTCTTCGTCGCCAGTCCGTAAAACATGAAAGCGTCGTCGGAGTCGGGGCTGTGCGCGAGCGTTAGCTCGACGACGTGCGGCTCAATCTTCTCGGCCTTCTGCACAAGCGGCGACGCCATCACCTTCCTCCAAAAAATTTGCCCGTGATTATGAATTCACATTGTACCATTGTGGCAGTACGTTCTCAACCCAGCATCCTTTCTCGTTGCCGCCTTATGCGCCCAGCGGCTCCGCCGCCGCGCCTTGCGGAAAGGCTTTGCCTTTCCGGGCACGGCTTTAGATCATCTTCCAGGTTGAGGCTGTGCCTCAACCGGCGAGGCGCAGCCTCGCCGAGAAACGGCAAATCAGATTGCGCGCTCGGAAAGGCGTAGCCTTTCCGCAAGACAGCGCGGCAGAGCCGCACATTCTCAGCAAGCACAACGGATAAACTCCACAATCCCGCTTTCTCGGGAATGACGACGCCCCGAAGCGACCCTTCCGGGCTTGCTGGAATGAAAGCGGCCCGTGGGGATGACGTTAGCCGGCGGAAATAAGAGCAGTTGGAGGTGGCTAGGGTGAGTCTGCGGCGGACGTCGTTCCAGCCGCTGCGAGCCTTGCGCGCAGACCGCTCTTCGCCTGGAGCGCTTCGGCCGCGACGTCACTGTTCGGATCGTGGGAGAGGCGGTCGAGTTGGTCGAAACTGGTTTGATCCCCTCCGAACATCAGCACCGTGCAGAGTTTTTTCCTCACGTCGGCGCTGGAGCTTTGAAGATACGGATACAATTTGGGAAGGAACCCGGGCGTTCTCGCCAGTTCGATAAGGTAAGGTTGAGCTACGTCCCATTGCGTCCTCGAAGAAAGTTGGTTCACGAGGTCGTTCAAGTAATCGGGTTTGCCCAGGGCCGACATCGCAAACTCAAGAGCCAGTCTCGCCCCGGCATCCTTTTCGACCGCATAGGCCTTTTCCAAGTCCGGGAGAGCTTTGGGATCGCGGGCGCGAGCCAGGCCTTCTGCCGCGGACGTGCGAATTTCCTTATCGATGCTTCCCAGCGCTTTCGTGAAAATAGGGACTGAGGCCTTGTCCCCCAGGTAAGCAAGTCCTTCCATGGCTTTCTCTTCGCTCTTAGGATCGGCGTCGTTTTCGCAGATGTACTGCAGTTTCGGCTCGGCCTGACTGGTGCGCAGGATCCCGGCCGTGACGGACGCCTGTTGCTTGATCTCCTTGTCAGGCGAGTCCAGCAAGTCAACCAATTGCGGCCCGGCCGACCTATCCTTGATCTTCGAAAGAGCGTTGAGAGACTCGAGAGACAGAGTTTCGTCAGACGAGTGAGCGGCTGCCACCAAGTCCGGCACCGCCGCTCGAGCTATCAGGATGCCCAGCCCTTTCGCCGCCTCGCAGGAGGCGCGGATTGAACGTGTGCTTTTCAGCGCCGCGTCCAAGGCCGCAACCACTTTGGGGTCTACGTACACGCCGGGGTCGATCCGGGTGGTGTCCGGGTTGAAGTGCCCCTTGGCGCGCTGCCAATTCTTCTTCAAAAAGCCGGCGAAACCAGGGGTAGGGACGTTCCCGGTATAGTGCCCTACCAATGATTGCATCGCGAGAACGCTGACCTCTTCATTATTGTCCCGAGTAGCCTTAATGAGCGCATCCAGGACTTCCGGCTGATGCATTTGCGCCAGAGCCAGAACTACCTCGCGGCGAACTTTGTCGTTCGGGTCCGACACTGCCTCCGCCAGGGCAGGCAGGCCTGACACATCCTGGGCTTTACCCAACTCACGCGCCGCCTTGGCGCGCGTCCCGGCATTGGGGCTCTTCAACTCTTCGATCATGACGTTGCCTTCGACCGCAGCGGGCGCCGCCGCCTGGGAACTCGAAGGCGGCGTAGTAGTTGCCGTCTGAGCAAGGAGAAGGGATGCGTTGAAGAAGACCAGAAAAAGTACGCTTGTCAGTGCAAGTTTCGGGGATCGCCTCATCGATTCAACCTCAGAATCTCTCTGATTAGAGCGGCCCAACGGCATATCTAGTATATTATACGTCTAAGCTAAAGACCCGAAAACAGGGAGGCCCATGCAGTCCAATCCGTCGAAGACACGTCGCAGAGTGCTGCTGACGATCATTATCATTATTCTCGGCGTGCCGCTTATCGCTTCCGTCGTCCTATCGGTCTATTTTTGGCGCTCCTCACCCTTCAGCCGCGAGTGGGTTATCCAGAACCTCGAAAAACGCTACCAGTGCGAGGTTGAGCTGAAGAGCTTCGACGTCGCGTTTTTTCCTGAAGTGAGCATCACTGGTGAGGGGCTAGTGCTGAATCGTCAGGGGCTACCCGGGCCGACGCCACTCGCCACTATCCGGAAGTTTTCGGCCTCGGGGAATTGGCTCAGCCTGATGCGCCAACCGAGGCACTTCGGACGGGTACGGCTGGAAGGTTTGGTGCTTGTCATTCCTCCTCGCTCGAAGCAGGCCGTGACCAACAAGCCGCAGCGGCAGCAGCCGCAACAACAGGCAGCCTCCACAACCACTTTCGTGCTGGACGAGATTCTCGCCGACAACGCCGTGCTGAACATCGTCTCCTCGAACCCGCAGAAGCCTCCCCACGAGTTCGACATTCACAAGCTGAAGATGGAATCGGTGGGAGTCGGCCAACCGCTGTCTTTCCAAGTTACCTTGACCAATCCCGTGCCTGTCGGGCAGATCCAATCCAAGGGGCGGTTCGGGCCCTGGAATTCGTCCGAGCCGTCTCTGACCCCCGTCTCCGGAAGCTATCGGTTCGCAAATGCGGACCTCTCCACCATTCGAGGCTTGGGCGGAACGCTCACCTCCCTGGGCAAATATGATGGTGTTTTGGGCGAGATCAAAGTGCAGGGGGAGACTGACACTCCCGATTTCGATCTTGGGATCAGCGGCAATCGAGTGCCCCTGAAGACTCAGTTCAGCGCCGTTGTCGATGGAGTCAGCGGCGACGTACTCTTGCAGCGCGTTGACGCTCAATTGCTCGGGTCGAAGATCCTTGCGAGCGGCCGGGTGGCCCGCGTCCCGGAAGGGAAAGGTCGATTCATACTTCTCGATGTGACCGCGGGGCCTGCCCGGCTGGAGGACTTTCTCCGCCTGGCGCTGAAGTCGTCCACGCCGCCTCTAACCGGCGCCTTGAGCCTCCAGACGAAGTTAGATCTTCACCCGGGCGAGGAGGTCATCGCGAAGCGGCTGAAAATGGACGGCAGCTACGACGTTCAGTCCGCGCGGTTTACCGACCCACAGACGGAGGCCAAAATCACCGGCCTCAGCCGGCGTGGCCAGGGGAAGCCCGGCGATCAAGAGATCCAACACACCCCATTCGATTTGGCGGGAAGATTCTCGCTGGACCGGAGCCAGGCAACGTTTCCCAAGCTCATCTTCAGTCTTCCGGGGGCTTCGTTACGGCTCCAGGGCGTCTTCGAACTGATCAACCAAACGCTGGATTTTCATGGCGATCTCCGCCTCCAGGCAAAAGTCTCGCAAACCACCCGCGGCATCAAATCGTTGCTCCTGAAACCGGTCGATCGGCTATTCGAACGGAATGGCGCGGGAACGGTTGTGCCCCTCAAGATCACCGGAACGCGAGCCAGTCCGTCATTTCAAGTTGACTACGGCAAGGTCCTGAGACGAGAAAATTAATCACCTGCGCCGCCCGTGCAAAAGTCATGCCATTCCGAGCGAAGATTCTATGATTCTTCGGCTCACCAGTTTCGGTCGGAATGATAAGAGAGGGAAGGGGCTCAGGACGATAGGAATGTCTTTTCCAGTTGCCGAATGACTTCCTCGGGCATGGGCGCCAGCTCGCCGATGGCACGGCAGTTGAGGATCGCTTCCGCCGTGGATTCGAGAACCTCCAGGCGGTCGTAGGCTTCGAGGATATCGGAGCCAATCACCAGCACGCCGTCGTTCTCGAGGATCGCCACCGGCTGGCGCGGAGACACCTGCCGGGCCAGTTCCGCGTAATTTTGAAACTGTATTCCGTACTTCACCTGCCTGATTTGCCGCAACACCAGGTAGCTCTCCGGAATAGTCCGAGTGTCCAGGGGGACGCCTGTCACACTGAAAGCGGTCGCATTGACGGGATACGCATTGATGACGGCATGGACTTCGGGATGCTGCCGGTAGATGGCTTCGTGATTGCCGGTGGCCAGGCTGGGCAGCTTGCCCGCCTCCGATTTTCCATGGCTCACCAGCACCAGGTTTTCCTCATCCAACACGCCGCGATCGACCTGGAAGGGCGTTATTAAGAATGAAAACTCGTCGAGCCGCACGGAAAAACTGCCCTGCGTGCTGATGAACAAGCGCTGGCGATAGGCTCTGCGCACGAACTCGCAAAGCCTCTGCCGCAGCTCCTTTTCGAGGTTTGTGGCAGCCGGTCTCTCCAACTCCGGCAATCCCGGTGCGCGCTGTGCCGCCAGGTCGATCTCCTCGTCGGTCAAGTATCGAATGTTTCCAAATCGCCGGGCTTCAATGATTGTCTTGCCCGAAAACTCCAGTGTCTCGAAGCGATGGAACGCTTCCCGAAGATTCTCGCCGGCGGTCACCACGCCGTGATTCTCGAGGATGGTGCAGTAGCCGCCGGGTCGATAGGCTTCCGCCACATTCTGTGCTAAGGCCTCGCTCCCTGGTAGCGCGTAGGGCGCGAATCCCACCTCGCCGCAGACTGTCCTGGCTTTGTGAAAAAGGCGGGTGTTGGGCACATCATGAACCAGGCTGAAGGCTACAAGTGCCACCGGATGGGCATGAACGATTCCGCGCAGTTCTGGCCTCGACCGGTAGATGGCCAGATGCAGCGGAAGTTCCGATGACGGCGGATGGCGCCCTTCCAGCCTCCCATCGCCGCGCACCAGCACGATGTCCTCGCGCCGCAAGTTCCCCTTGTCGACCCGCGTCGGGGTAATCCAAACGTCCCCCTCTTCGGTGCGCAGAGACAGGTTGCCGCCGGAAGTGGTCGTCATGCGGTAGTCATAGATCCGCTCCATGACGGCCAGGAGTTCATCGCGCGGATGCACAAACGTCATGTGGCTATGTTGAAGGGATCGAGGAATTCAAGCCCTGCCTGTCCTTGCAGTTCGGAAGCCGGCTTTCCTACCCAAACTACCCGGGCCACCACAGGATCGGAGCCGTTGACAGGAACAACTTCCACCATCTGCCCCGGCGACAGCGACAGCCCAGACTGTATCCTTGCCCCCAGCGTCGAGACGTCCACCGTGTAAGCGTCGCTTCCACCCTGCTCATGCTCGTGGTCGACAAACACGACTATAGCTATTTTTGCGATCTTCCGCTCGGACCGCCGGCGCGTTACTTGGGGCAAAGTGGCCACGGCGTGTAGCTTACTCCCTTGCAAGGCGAAAATCAATCAACGGAAAATTGAGGTCTGGTTTAACATCCACCGAAATCCGGACGGCAGCAGTACCGAGAATTTGAAGAGGCATGCTTTCGCCGGGCCGCCTGACATTTAGGAACCGAACCCGCCAAAGAATGCCGGGTGCAAATTCCGCCGACCATCGACAGATAAGCGCGCATTTCTTAAGGAAATCTTCGGGGCCCTTGACGAAATCGTCTCTCAGTTGACTGCTAGACATCGGCGAATCATATTGGCGCGCTCTGTGTCGCTCAATATGTCGCTCGGGCCGCGCCGATCTCTCCCAGATCGAAGCCCGGCGTCTCGCGCTGGGTTGCTCTGCAGGTTGGGGGCGCACTCTTGAGAGTCACGTCATTCCCGCGCAAGCGGGAATCCATTTCGTTCTGGACTCACAATGCTGGAATTCACTTCACCCTGGCGGTTTGGGAGCGGACGGCCACCCACTTGCCTTCGCGCTTGACAAACACATCCATCCATATCCATCTGCCGCTGGTGTCTTTTCCATCGAATGAGCTCTTTTCGGTGTCGCTGCCCTGAAAGACCGCAACGTTTCCAAGCACCTTCACGTCCATGGGCCCATACTCGAAGGACTCGAGCTTGCCCTTGCCGGATTTCACGTTCGCCAGCATTTCTTGTTTCGTTTCCCTGTTGCCATCGTAGCCGATGCCTGCCCAATCGTCCGCCAGGATCGCGTCGATCCTATCGGCATCGTGTGCCTTTTCTGCATCAATCCAATCGTGTTCAAGCTGCTTGACAGCCTGCGACACGCTGGGACTTTTGGCGAATGGCGCGGGCGCTTGGGCCAACGCCACCGCAACCGCTGCGATCACCAACAACCCTAACCCTGCTGTTTTGCTCATCGTTTTCCCCTCCCCTTTTGACCAGGGTTTTCTGGGATTCGCTTGGTGCCCCTGGCCGCAGCAATAGAGACTCTCCTGCGCGTGATCAGGCGCAAGTCCGCACGACAAACCGAGTTTCCAGTGTTTCGGTAGTGTCTGAGTCTGAAGTAGAGGCGGGTTTACTCCGCCATTGGGCGAGGCAAACTCGCCGCTACGAATTCAAACTGAGACACCACCAGTGTCCGCGCTGCCTTGACTCGGAAGATACGCCGGCTCGTGCGCAAATGCAACCGTGCCCCTCCGCGAGCTGAAAGCGCAGTGCCCGGGGTTGCGACCTGGCGGCTTTTCTGTACCGCTGGCTTCTCCTGCATTTTCTCTGTCGTATTTTTCGCTTGACAACGGCACTGGGCTATGGTAACCTGTAAAATTCGCCGGTCGGCGACGTTTTGTCGCCAGGGAGAGCCGGGATGCCTGTTCGGGAGAGTAAGAGGGCTTCGATTTCTTGCGCGGTTTTGGCAACTCAGCGAGCTGGCTACTGCCGCACGGACTTATTGTCATTCCCCTTTGTTTTCATAGACATTCCAGGTTCGTTCGTTCATTTTTGCGATGCTGTCGTACGGGTGGCTCCCGAACCGTCCTGCGAGCAACTAGCGGACAGATTGACCTCCTCCTTTGTTTTCATCAACATTCCCGGTTCGTTCGTTTATTTTTGCGATGCCGTCGTAACGGCGGTTCGCGAGCCGCCCCTGCAAGCGACGTGGCGAATGGCCGAAGAAACGGAAAATCGTGGAAACAAAGCCAAGGAGTACTTGAAAACAAAGAACTTGACTTTTTGAGATGTCGCAAAGCCGCGCTTTAGGTGGCATTAAGATAGAATCTCGATGGGGGAGTACTTGAGTCAAACTGAACCAAACAGGTCTTCGGGTCTTAATGCTGCGGTTGTGGCATTCGTGGTATTGTCCGCTCTGGTCGCGCCTGCGAGCGCGGGGCCGGCGCCGCCGTCTCTGAGATTCCAAGTCTCCTTTCCGGCTTCCGCTCACGCTGAGCCCATCACCGGCCGCGTTTTCGTGGTGATTTCGAACCGCGAAACGCCGGAACCACGATCCCAGGTCGGCTTCTGGGGCGACGCGTCGCCGCTGTTCGGCGCGGACGTCGACCAACTCAAGCCCGGCCAGACGGCTGTGATTGACGGCGCGACGCTCGGTTACCCACCCGCCAGCCTCGCCGATATTCCCGCCGGCGATTATTACGTTCAGGCGCTCATGAATGTTTATACGCAGTGCCGCCGCTCCGACGGTCATACCGTTTGGGTCCACCTCGACCAGTGGGAGGGCCAGCAGTTCAACCGCTCCCCCGGCAACCTCTACAGCGAAGTCCAGAAGGTGCACCTCGATCCCAGCGCTGGCTACGACCTCCGTCTCAGCCTGACGAAGATGATCCCGCCGGTCGAGATCCCCGCCGACACCGAGTGGGTGAAGCACATTAAGATTCAGAGCAACATGCTGACGAAATTCTGGGGCCAGCCGATTTATCTCGGGGCCACGGTGCTGTTGCCCAAGGGGTACGACACACATCCCTCCGTATCTTATCCGGTGCTCTATGAGCAGGGCCACTTCGGCCTCGGCCCGCCCATGCGATTCACCACCCACGATGAGGGATCGTCCGAGCGCGCCAAGGCACGGCTCGCTCAGTACAATCTCGAAACCGGCTACCAGTTCTATCAGGCATGGAACTCCGACAGTTTTCCTCGCATGCTGATCGTGACGTTTCAGCACCCCACGCCTTATTTTGACGACTCCTACGCCGTGAACTCCGTTAACAACGGCCCTTACGGCGACGCGATCCTGACCGAACTGATCCCCTACCTTGAGACGCACTTCCGCATGATCCGCAAACCTTACGCGCGCGTGCTTTCGGGCGGATCGACCGGCGGATGGGAGTCGCTGGCCCTCGAGCTTTACCATCCGGACTTCTTTGACGGCACCTGGACCCTTTACCCCGATCCTATTAGCTTCGAGCATTATCAGCTTGTGAATATATACAAAGACGATAATTCCTTTTTCGAGCCGGGCCACATCTGGCTGCGGGCCTGGCGGCCGCTGATGCGCACCGCTGAAGGCCAGGTGGTAACGACCATGTCGGAGATGAGCCGGCTCGAAGCGGTGCTGGGCAGCCACGGGCGCTCCGCCCAGCAACTGGAAATCTGGGAGGCGGTCTATGGCCCGGTGGGCAACGACGGCTACCCCGAGCCCCTGTGGGATAAGCTGACCGGCAAGATCGATCACAGCGTGGCGGACTACATGCGCGACCACGGCTACGACCTCACCGCCTACCTCAAACAGAATTGGTCGCGGATCGGGCCGCAACTCGTGGGGAAGATTCACCTCGACGTGGGCGATATGGACAACTTCTATCTCAATCTCGCTGTTTATGATTTGCAGGACTTCCTCAAAACCACGCACGACCCGCATTACGAAGGCAGCTTTGAGTTCGGACGGCCTGAGAAGGGCCACGGCTGGCAATCCATGACGCAGGAGAACCTGATTCGCACCATGTCTGATCACATCACCAGGAACGCGCCCGCCGGCGAGAACACCGCGGCGTGGAAATACAATTGAGCGCAGCGCTCAAATCGGGTGTGTGAAGTACCAACCCGCCAGGAGCACGTCGTAGCCGATCGCTACGGCCACGCTAATCCAGAACGTCTTCCCGAAGAATTTCCCGGTCACCTGCTTGCGCCAGGCTCGATAGCAAACCACGACGAGCAGAATCTCCATCAGGATTGATAAGCCGTGGAGCGGAGTATCCATCGGCGGCGTAGGTTTTCCGGTCAGGGAGCCGAACAGGACACCGAACTCGCCGAAGAAACCGCCCAACAGGATGGCCAGTATAAACCGCAGCGGCGGCGTGACGATCCCCAGCATATAACTGAATCGGTCCTCGCCAAAGAAGACGAGTAAGGCGATGACCAGGTAGATCAAGGATTTCAAGATCTCAAAGCTGAAGTAGTGGGGCATGGCGAAAGCCCCGGCGACAATCACAATTACGGTAAGAAATGCGATAAGGAAAACCCATCTGTCAGACATGGAGCACTCCTTCGCAAGTCGATAGGGAATTCGTATCCAAGCGGGCGAGCGGCCCTCTCATGGGGTGGGGGCGCGGGCTCACTCCTGGCTCGACTGTTTGGGGCTGGCAAGTCCTCATAGGCTTATGCCGGACCTTGGGCTAAGCGTTCGATGGTTCGCTTTCACGTAAAACACTAGCCCCATCGCGATACTTCCTTTCCGCAGGCCTTTTAGTGGGGTTAGTATAACACGCACAGACCAAGACGATCAGCGCACGCGGCCACTACGGTTGTGTTTCATGGACCGCGCTAATGGCTTGCGGCTAAGTCTCGAAATGCGAATTCCTTCGCGACGCCTTCGAACGGCTGCCCATCAATTTCAACGTAAGGGTAGATGAAATAATTCAGGGGTGGACCATCCTGTTTGGGTTGGAGTACTACGTCTCGTCCCACGGAGAACTGCACGCGATTGTCGTCAAGCGATCCGAAGAAGTAATCGTGCTTCGCGGGATCTTTCCAAGCCTCGGAAATGTCTACCGGAACCCAGCCCGGGCCATTGACAAAGAATTCAGCCCAGCAGTGATAGCCCGGGACAGTGCCTTCTTTCGCAGCAGGCAAAGGAAAACCGATTTCGAATCGGGCGGGAATTCCTTCCGCTCGCGCCAGCGAGATGAAGAGCGAATGGAAATCCGTGCAGTTGCCGTGCTTGCTGTCGCACACCCAAAGCGAATCGCCGTGTCCCCAGCCGGTGCCGGACTTGTCGTAGCGCACGGTCTGGAAGACGTAGTCGTAGAGCGCATGCGCCTTCCGGACCGTGCCCTCGATGCCGCGCGTGTTGTCGTCTGCCAACTCCTTGAGCTTCCCTTGCACGGGAACCAGGCGATCCGGTTGAAGGAAACGCGCGATGGGCTCAGGGAATGCGCCGCCGGCACTTTCCTCTTCCCTGAGCAGATTCTCGAAGCCGCCTTGCGAGTACTCCCTGCGTGTTACTTGGTACTCGATCCTGAACTCGGCTGAATCAGTGGAGGGGTGAAGCATTTCGGCGTAGAGCATCTGATTGCCAAACACCGCTTCCCGCGTTTCGCGCAGCGGAATCGTTCCAACCACTCTCTTCAAAGTCACGGCTTGGCTCTTGTCTGAAGCAGGGCGGGGCATCCAGATGCGCACCCGCCCTGCGCCCTTGGGAATCGCTTTCAGCGACACATGATAATCGAATGTAAAGGTCCTCGAGGGCGGCGAAGAAGTACTCGGCCGAGACATAACAACGGGCAATGCCAACAGGACGAACAGACAAGAAACAACACGCTTCGGCTTCATAAATTCCTCCGAGTCAGGATACTGCGTTGAGGTGTCGGGATGGATAGCAATCGGCCCGCGATCGACGGGTCACGCTCAAGTGAAGCCACTGCCAAAGCCGCCGTGCTCTGCGATAGGATGAGACATAACTCAACCCTGCGCCGCGAAGTCAGTGTGTAGCTTCGCCAACGTATCTTCCGTGGCATTCATCTTAACATGGCAACGGGCTAACCGGCGCGCGTAGTATCTGGTAGTATCGTTCGGCTGGCGAGGCAAATCGGACCGCCGCAAGGGGAAGGGAATCAAACCATGTCAATCACCAGGCGTAAGTTCTTAGGTAAGACGAAAGTGTAAAGGTTAAAGGCTAAAGTATAACGGCTCTGATTCGGCGCAGGTCATTTCTGTGTATTATGAGCTGTAGCATTGTCCTGTGACTTAATGAGCAAGCTTCGCCTTTAGCGTTTATCCTTTAACCTTTACCTTTAATCCTTCACCCTTTTTAAATCTCGTCCTGGGTTTGAGCCTTAAGCTGCTTCTCGAGTTGAAGCTTGAGTTGGTCTTTGAGCTGTTCCTTGACGGCCTGCCGGTATTTCTGGGCGGCACGCTGCATTTGATCCGTCAGCAACTGCCGCTGATCGCCCAGGTGTTTTTGAGCCTGTTGCAAAGCGAGTTGGGCCTCAGCCATCTGTCTCTTCGCTTCCGCTTGAACGCGTTGCCACTCGCCTGAATCAATCCCGAAACCGGCCGTCTCTTTGCCGTGCTCGAAAAGCTCCGGTTTCTTCAGTTCTACCGGCAAAGTCTGCTCGTGATGATCCCGCACGACGGTCAGGCTGAGTTTTCTTGTCTCTTCCCCGGATTTCAGCTCGACAGCCTTGCGCAATTCCGCAACCGTCGCCACGTCCTTCCCGTCCACAGCGACGATCACGTCTCCCGCCTTCAGGCCCGCTTGTGCGGCAGGGCTGCCGGCCACTACTTCGCTTACCAGGACGCCCTTGCCCCGCTTGACGCCGAAATAGCCCGCAAGCTGGCTTGTCAGTTCTTCGCCACTTACTCCGAGGGTCGGTCGCCCACCGAACGTAAAGGCGAAGTTTCGGTTGTTAAAAGGCGCCATTAAGCCGGGACTGATTTCAATTTGCGGAATGTTCACGTCGGGAGCCTGGAAATGGAAATTGTTGGTGTGAGCTTGCAGCTTGGCGCTCAGGGTTCGAGACTGCCCGTCGCGCAAGACCTGCAGGTTGACGGTGCGTCCCGCGGGCGTCTCGCGAATCAGGCGGCGCAACTGTGCCGCGCTTCGCACGCGCTCACCCGCGAACTCGACGATCACATCGCCCTTTTGCAAGCCCGCCTTGGCCGCAGCGCTGTCCTCGTCAACGCCTGCCACCAGCGCGCCGTACTCGCCGGGCAGTTTCAATTCCCGCGCCTTCTCCGCCGTCACGTCTCTCAGATGGACACCCAGCCAAGCGTTTCCATCCAACGAGTCGGCCTGCGTCAGGAGATTCAGCGTCATATCGGGGGCTTCTGGCGCTTCGGGCGGCTCAGGCGCCTCCTGACTACGGCAGATACTCACGCTCACCAGCAAGATCAACGTTGACAACAACAGCCCCATCGCGAGATTCCGTTTCATGATCGTCCTCCCACTCCAAGTTCGATGTGGTGCGGGCGAGACGCCCGCGCCACATCAATCACCAACCACCACACTTAGACGCGACTCCGCTCACTTCGTAATCGAAACTACAAGAGATCATCTCGCTCGGCGACGCGAATCGTGCCCCGCACGGTCCGCAGCGCAACCGTCACGCCGCCCAGACCAAGACGCGTCCGGCGCGTCCTGTCTCCGGGCACGGTACTGGCCTGAAAGGCGTAGTTACCCTGGATCGATCCGTCCAGTGTGCTGAGCTCGAGATCCGCATTCGGCCGAGGGGGAAGGAGCAGGTCGATGTTGCCATTCACCGTGTCGAGGAGCAAAGGACGCGTACCGGCGGGCAGGGCTTTGAGTGAGACCAGTATGCTTCCGGTAAGAGTCCTGGCCGTAACGCGGCCCGTCACGCTCATCTCCACGATGTTTCCGCTCAGCGTGCGCGCGTCCACCGAACCTTCAACGCTGTGTACCGCGATGTTGCCCTCCAGGGTGCGCAGCGTAGCAAGTTGGACCTGGCGCGGCACGCGTAACCGGTAATCGACCCGCACAGGCTTGTCCATGTGGGGCGGGTAGACGGTTCTGAATGCCAGGCTCTCAATCCCCAGTTCGGTCACCACGCGCACATCTTCCAGATGGTCGTCCGGATCTTTCCCGATTTTTGCCGCCGTGATCTCGACTTCGGCTCGATCCCATCCCTCGACGCTGATCTCGCCCTGAACGTTCTCGACCGAGACGCTTCCTCCAGCGGGGAGAGGGTAGAGGCCGTACCAGGCGCGTTCGAGTTGCTGCGAGGCCGCGAGGCTGACAGCAAATGCCATTCCGAGGCAGAGGAGAAGGCAGGTGATCAGAGGTCTTTGAAGCCGCGTGCGGTCAATTCTCGTCACGTTCATCCTCCCGTTCCTCTTGCTTCCGTTTACGTTCTTGCTGGCGCTCACGCTCTCGCTGCGCTTTTTCCTCGACGTGTTGCTGCAGGCGATTCCAGGTGGTATCTTCGCGGCTCTTGATTTCCTGCAGGCTACGCGCGTCGATTTTGCGAATCTCGATGTTCCCGGCCACGGTTCGAATGCGCAATACCTCACCGCCGCCATTCAAGGCTCCATGGCCGCGAATCGTACGCTCACTGAAATCCTCTTTGTCGCCCAGAATGCTCAACGGAAAATCGGTAACAATATGATGACCGGCGGCGGCGTCGATGGCTGCGTCGATCGTCAAAGAGAGATTCATAGGTAGATAGACGTAAACGTCCCCCATTGAGCTCTCGAGTTGCGACGCCAGAAAGGTCTTGGTGCTGGCGTCGAACTCCGCCACGATTCTTCCCGCGGAGGTATTGGCCCGGGCGCCGGCGCCGAGCTGCAATAGGTCAATGCTGCCCCCTGTCGTCTCCGCCACCACCCGCCCACGCGCTCCGCGAAGCACGATGTTTCCTCCGGCGGTCTGCGCCCGCACGCTGCCCACGGTCGGCCCGACTTGAATCTGTCCGCCCGCCGTCTCCGCCGTGACTTGGCCGCCGGCGCCTGCAATCACAATATCGCCGCCCGCCGTCTCCGCGCGCAGGCCCCCGTCCACTTGCCCCACTTGGATCTCTCCGCCGCTGGTTTCAATGGTCCCATCGCCCCTGACATTTCCGATATGAATGTTGCCGCCGGCAGTGCGAACTTCCGCGCGGGCGCCCAGATTCCCCAAACCGATGTTCCCGCCGGCGGTTTCCACTCGAATCGGGCCGCTGATGTCTGCGGCGTGGATGTCGCCACCCGCGGTGGTTAACCGCGCTTCACCTTGCAGGGCGCCGTCGAGGTCGATATCTCCGCCCCTCGTCTCGATGTCCAGATTGAAATGAGTGGGAAGCTTGATGTCGAATTCCACTCCCATGGAGTCATCGTGGCGCCTTGAGCCGGCAAACTCCGCGCTCACATAGACCCCGGTGCTTTCGATGGTTCGGGCGGTGAGGTGGAACGCGTCGAACACGCGGCGCGCCCTCTCCTCGTTTCCTTTGTAAACGCGCACCACCGCGTGACCTTCGATCTGATTGCCCGTTCCGGGAGTGATTTCTACCGAGCCCATGTCGGCACGCAGAACCAGTCTTCCACCTTCGCGCGCCGGAGCGGTCCAGGTGTAGGTCTCCGTCCAGGCGTTGCCGCGACGTACGGGCGCGCCTCGCTGTTCATTGAGCTGGCCAAGGGCAGGCCAGGGCAGGGCCGCCGCCAGGCAGAGACCCAGCGCATATCGCCATAAAGGTCTATTTTTCGTTAGGTTGTAGGATTCCATCGCTTCCCAGCTTTCGCAGAGCACTCGCGCACTTCAATCGCACGTAGCTATTCGAATCGTTTGTGGCAAGACGCGCCAGAGCGCCCAGCGTCGCCTCGTCACGGCCTTGCCGCTCCATCTGGTCAACCAGCAGGTCGACAGATTCGACCCTGACTCCCATGTTACGGTCATGCTCGAGGACATTAATCAGGGTTTGCTGCAAGTCATCCCCGCCTTGCATAGCTCGAGCCGCGTCCATAGCTGCCAGACGGTTCCCAACGTTCGGGTCGTGTTGCATGGTATAAAGCAAGGCAGCTCGGACGTTGGGACTCTTGGTGCGAGCTCGCAAGGCATCCAGGGTGTCGCGGCGAATTCCCGCATTGTCGTAACTCTTCACAGCGTAGACCAGGAGCTGTTGGATACGGGGGTCGTCGAGCGAGCCTTCAAGAGTGAAACGACGTTGCGCGTCCATGGTGATGCGCACGTCGCCGGTCTGTGGATCAGGAGCCACACGGCTGATGTCGTTGATGCGCATGTTTTCCAGATCCGCTTCGGCAAGGGAAGACGAGGTTACGTTGCTGGGCCCGGAGGGAACCACCCGCTCGGCGCGGGGACGCAACGTCCAACCCAGGCCAAAACCGAAAACAACCAAGGTGAGAACGAAAGCCAGGCGGGAAACCACTCGCTGCGGCGGAAGCTGAAGGAAAGCCAACCACTCGCGAATCAGGCCGTGCCAACCCAATCGCTCCTTCTCAAGGGCATCAGACAGGGCCTGGCGGCATTCCACCAGAAGATCGGGAGACGGTTCAAGACGTCGCCGCTGAGCCAGAACCCTATGCAGGCCGCGGACTTGTTCGCGCGCAGCCCGGCACGGAGCACAGTTGGCAAGGTGCGCCTTGTAAAGCGCTCGTTCCTCAGGCGGAAGATCGCCGTAAAGATCGAGCGTCATGTATTCCTCGAATTCCCGACACTCCATAACCAAATCTCCCAAAAGCAGTGCCTAGTGGCTAGTGCCCAGTGCTTAGTAACCGGTGCCTACTGCCTACTGCCTACTGCCTACTGCCTACTGCCTTCCTGTTCCCTGTTCCCTAATCCCTGTTCCCTACACAAGGTCTCCAAGATCCGTGCGCAGTTTCTGGGTGGCGCGGAACAGGCAATTCTTTACCGTCTGCTCGCTGGTCTTACAAAGCTCGCCGATGGCGCGAAGCTTCAGGCCCTGGTAATGCTTCAATTCGAAGACCAGGCGTTCGCGAGGGTTGAGGCGCTGGAGCGCAGCCTGGATGCGTCGCCCGATTTCTCTGGAGTGCACGGCGCGTTCCGGGTCCCACACAGGCCTTTCCTCCGGCACCGTTTGAAAGTATTCCGGCTGACCGTCCTCGCTTTCCGGCCCCTGCACTTCCTTGCGGGTGTTTTGGCGGCGCAAATAGTCCAGGCAAACATTCATCACCACGCGATAAAGCCAGGTTGAGAATCGCGCCTCCAGCCGGAAGTAACGGATGGAACGGTAGACCTTCAAAAAGGCTTCCTGATACAGGTCACGAGCCTCTTCCGGCGAATGCACCACTTGCAAGGCCAGGCGAAGCACGTTCTGATCGTACGCCCGCACCAGTGCCTCGAAGGCTGCGGAGTCGCCCTCCTGGGCGCGGCGGATCAGCGTCAGCTCATCCGCCCCACTCAGTTTCGCATCTTCTGGTATGTGTTCGGCTAGCTCCAAGCAGCCTTCCATCACCGACTTTGCTTGACCTCTCAACCTGTTACGACGACGGGAGAGCAAAAAGGTAAGCGGCCGGAGGCAGAAATCAAGTATCCGAAATCAGCAAAGGGCAGCCGGCTTGCGAACGGTCGCGGCCGTTCGATTCGGCGGACAGCCCCAGATCATGACATATTGACTGAAGTCCACCCCCCGGCGGCAAGTCCGGTCCCGGGTTGAAACCCGGCTCGGGGCCGCCGCAAGGAGGTTTTCAGCCTTCATTTTCGCATTACTTGGGGACTTGTGCGACCTAAAAGGCAGTTCGTTTTGGGTTCGTGGGGCGACGATGCCGATCTTCATTGCCTCGGGTCAGCCAAAAGGGGCCCTGGGAACTCCGTCGTAGGTCACTGCGTGTAGTGTGGGCGTCCTACTACCGTGCGGTCGGTACGCTTGACGCAGGATGGCAGTTGGCCTAGTATTGGAAGAAACAGGACAGTCTGTCAGCTGTGTTCCGGAGTCAAGGGGGTCGGTGGGATGTCGCCTACTGCAAGCTGTAAAGATGAATTCAGGGCTTGTGGAGATATGTGACGTGCCTGGTGGCACCCGCGTGACAACTTTTTGGCTCTCCTCCGGTTATTGGCATTTGTGGGAATTGCAGCCTTAGGTCGCAGGGAAGGGAGTCCGTTATGAAACCCCGCGTTTGCCGAGCATTTCCTCTGGCAATTCTTCTCTTCGCGTATTGCGGAGGGTTTGGTGGGGGAGGCGCGAGCGCGGCCCCACTTCCCCAAGAGGACCAGCGAACCCCGCAGGCCGGGCAGACCCAGCCGAGCCCTTTTCCTCCGGGGACAGTCGATTTCATTCCAGGCCCTCTCCGCTCCTTCCTGCGCATGGCTGGCATCAGCCAGAAAGTTCCCCTACAGGAAGTGTTGCCGCTTCTGGCGCGGAATGTGATTACGCACGGTTTTACGTGGCAAGAAGGCGGACGCAGGCCCACTGAGTTTCTGGTGCTCTTGAGGCGCTACGTCGACCATGCCCGGGAACTCCAAGCGTTGGCAGGCCCGGATGGAATCATCCGGGTTTCTACATGCGGCCAGGCACAGCCGCTGCTCAATGCGCTTGGCTACCGGCTCTCGAGTGCTTGCGGGCCTCGCGTGGCACTCGAAACCGCTGACCAGAAGAAGGCGTTCATTACGCTCGATTCCGGATTTCCCCTGGCAGAATTGGAACAAACTCTTCAAGGGAGCAAGCCGTTCGCTTATCCGTTCCCGAGCACAAAGGTCCCAGTCCTATTCAGCCAGGCGGATTGGACGAAAAACAGCAGGACTAAGAAAGAAGAAGACGTCATCGACGTCCTTTTGCAGGATCCTGAACCAGCTCGGCTCTACTGGGCGCTGTCACGAATGGATGACGGCACCCGGCGCGCCCTGCTGCGGTCCCCGGGACTCGAGAAGCTTGGGCCAGACGCGGCTGTCCTGGATTACTTTGGGAATCACATTTGTATTCGCTCGAATCGGGTGGTAGTCCCAGGCGGAAACGCGGCTGAACCAGCATGGAAGAGCCTGGTGGGCGCCAACCCCGACTCACCCGCGGACTTCGTGCTCCGGTTGGTGGGGAGAGACGCGGGTTGGCTGGCAGCTTACTTCGACGCACTGTCGCGCATCAGCCCGGCTCAGCAGTCCTACTTCCTTGAGCCGCACCGATTGACTCGGTTTTATGCAGCTTTACGTGGGAAGAGACCTTCCCCAGGCCCGGCAAAGGGCGCGTTCAGAACGGACCCGGGCCTCATGTTGCTGGTAACCCGGCTCTGGTTTGAGCCGAGCGGACAACCGCATATTCCGGGAGGTTTGGGGGTGTGGCAAGGAATCCTGGGACGCAAAACCCATTCCAAGATCGGGGCCGAATGGGCTCAGCGTTCCAGAGAGTGGAAGACTCCTGAAGATCTCGTCGCAGGCATGTTTACACTTACGCGGCAAGTCTCGGCAGACTCACCGCTCAGAGTATTCCTGACTTTGAATGAGATTGACCGCCGGCGCTCCGCGGGTGAGCGCTTGAGTCCCGACGCGGTAAGTTTGCTGGCGGATGATTTTCCACGCTTCGGGGACCAGTATGCTATCTTCTCCGAGTTTCACGCTCTGAGCGACGAGTCGGTGGGCCGTTTTCTCTCCGTAGCGGATGCGATCGACCGCATCCCTGACAACGGCGCGCGCGGCGACACATTAGGCATCTATCAAGCCGTCGTCGGACTTTGGGAAATTCTGGCGCGCCAGGGGGAAATTCAAGATCTGAACCAATCCTGGCAGGGGATTATCAAACCATTCGGAAGCGTCTCGTCCTCCGTCCAACTTTTCGACGCCACGGAGAGTTCGTTCGGCGAGCTTCTGCGGGCCGCTACGGGCGAAACGCAACGCTCCCAGGACGCCATTATCACCTTGCTTGCTGGTCCCAGCCAGTCCACCCCAGGGGGGCGGCAGGTCAGGCAGTTTCTGGCTGACAACATCCGCGCTGTTCTGGATGCGCAACGGCTCATTTCTCTCGACAACTTGTTCGCACTGGGACACGGCTTGAACCAATCGTCAGGGCGCGGAAAACCGAAGGTCGATACGCTGTTGGTCCTGGCTGGGGAGTTGCGGGAATTCGAACTGCCGAAGCCGCTCTTCACAGCCGGCGAAAGATTGGAATGGGCCAATGGCCTTTACACCACCCCGCACATCAAATTCGAGCTGCAAATGAACCTGGCGCCGCTCCTCGAGTCGCCGGCGACTGCCGCCGCCTTGGCCGCGGCTCGTGGCCAACTGGTGCCCTTCCTGAGGGACACCTTAGTGGGACTGAACTACGCCTATTACGAGCCTCCCGGGGCGCAGATGCTACTCACTAACCCGCTCTTTGTGCGCGCCCACGATCCCGTCGGAGAAAAGGTCAACGGCGAATACCATTCCTGGCAGAGCCCCGTTCTGATGGGGATTGGCGATGCGGCAAGCGGGGGAGCGCACCTTTCTGGCTCGCTGGCTGACCTGCCTTACGCTCTGGCGGAAGTGGAGCAGAACTTCATTGTGCCGGAAAACGTACAGGCTCTCATCTGGGAGGATCTGGTGCCATCTCTCTTGGTGGACGCCGTCCTGCCCCGGTGGTGGGAGGTGACTCGATCGGAACTTCATTCCGTCAGCCTCTACCAGCGCGCCGGAGAAGAGCTTCTGGAAGCTGCGGCCAAAGATGAGAAGCTGCGCGAAAAGGTGATTACGATTCTCTCCGATCGCATGCTCCCCCAGAGGGCCGGAGAAGTGGAGGACGCGCTGCGCCGCGGAGAGCCGGACGCTGCGATTTCCAGCGTGACGCCGGCAGAAGTCTTTTATTTGGCCGAGGAATACCGGCGACGATGCCCGGGCCAGGACTCGGGACCCGCGGGGCAAGAATTGACTGAACTTAGCGAACAGCATCCCGCGGAAGTTAGTTGGGAACGCCTCTCGGCGGATTTTGGCGTGCCACACCCGGCGCTGGAAGAAACGTATGCGCGCGAGCTACTGAGCATAAAACCCCTTCCCACTTTGATGGGGTACTCGAGCCGCCTCCTGGGTGAGTCTTGGGATTCCAACAACCTGTACTGGGCGCGCCTGGCGGACGAGAACGGTTACTCTCCGGAAATGCTTCACATTCTGGTGCCCGAGTTGACGCACCGCATGATCGAGAAGATCTCCGCCACCGACCTGGAGGATTGGCCGGCACTGCTTCGGGCGTTGCGGGAAACTGGTGAGGAGTTTCGACAAGGAAAAATCCGCACTTTAGCCAAAAGTGAAGTTAGTCCTGGGGTTTGAGGAGTCTGCTATGGCGAAATGGGGCATCTTGGTTCCAATGCTTTTGCTGGCTACTTTCTCCGGCAGCGCGGCTCGGGTGAGAGCGCAGGAGGACAGTGGTCCGGACGTTACGGTCTTTAAAGTCACAGTTAATATGGTGCAGTTGGATGTGGCGGTGACGGACAAAAAAGGGGATTACGTCACTCGCCTCACTCCCTGGGACTTTGCGATCTACGAGGATGGAATCCCTCAGAAAATTGCGACCTTCGGCGAAGAGAACGAAGCACCTCGAAAGCTGGAGGATTACAAGCCGGGTGAGGGCAAGCCGGAGTTGGCGACATCTTCGGCTCCCAAGGGCCGCGGACATCGAAACAAAGATGGCGGATTCGAGGAAGCGACGCCGGGCCAGGTGGCCTCGCTTGTGGCCGGCGCCAGTGTCTTCATTCTGTTCGACACCAGCAATTACATGTATCGGGGCTTTGTTTTTGCGCAGGATGCCATTGCGGAATTCGTGCGGTCGCTGCATGATCCCGCGCGCGTGGCGTTTTATTCCTATAGCCGGAATTTCTCACGGGCCTCGTCACTCACTCCCGAACGGTCAGAAGTCATCCGCGCCATTCGCGCCACCGTGGCGGGAGATGATGCCGCCCTTTATAACTCCCTGCTGATGACGCTCCGAGATGCCGCTCAGCTTTCGGGCCGGAAGGTGGTGGTGGTTTTCTCCAACGGCCCCGACAACGCCAGCGCGGTCGGGCCTGAAGACATCCGTGAGATGGCGCAGACGGAAGGGATTCCTATTTACATGATCAGCACCCAGGCCGCCCGGCTGGACCCCATCTCGACTGCCGTGTTCGAACGGGTTAGCGCCACGACGGGCGGCAAGGTCTATTTCGCGAAGAATTGGAAAGAACAACAGGACGCATTCGCTTCCATCCGAGATGACCTGGCGCACTTGTATTCGATCAGCTACTACCCGGCAGCCAACCCTAATCGCGGCTGGCGCAGTATCGCTGTAAAACTGGTGGGTCAAGACATGAAGAGCTACCACGTTCGCACACGCAGCGGCTACCGCCCCAAAGCCGTTCGGCTCACCGAGCAGATCAAGGCGACGTCATGACAGCAGGTGCCAGGCAGATATGATTGGTTTTCCCTCTCCCTTGGCGTGTGCGTGTGGAGACGTGTGATTCCGAGCGAAGCGCTGGCCACTCGTCACTCGTCACTCGTCACTGCTCTCCAGTGCTGGCCGCCGTCGTCGGATACCCACTGCGTCCCGGAGGCGGTTTTGACGTTGATCTGTTGAAGGTCGGATGAGGAGCAACTAATCGAGACGATGGCTTCTGTGGTGGGAGAGGCGCCCGGAGCCGGGTTGACATGGGTCCAAGTCGCGCCGCCATCGGTTGAGTGATACAGGGCTCCTCCGGTTCCGCCCGCCCAAATTTCCCTGCCGTTGACCTGGATCACTCGGAATTCGACTTTGTCGTCGACGCCCACTTCTTCCCAGTTCTTTCCGCCGTCCTCTGAGCGTTGTAGTCTGCCTTCCGGCGAAATGCTCCAAAGCGCGCCGCGCTGGGCCACGGAGCCCTGCAGCGGACTGCGGAATGCGTTCGCTGGGAGTCTGGCTTGCAGGGCTTTTGCGCGCATGGGCGACGATGTCCCGGCCCCGCCCGCCAGGCTTTTCTTATTGTAGGTGGGGACTGGCGGGTGTTCCATGACGGCGCTCGGCTGGGCCGCAGCATGAATAAGATCAGTGCTCAGGCCCGCCGAGATTTCCGCGGATTGGGCACTCCGTGGCATAGCGGTCGGTGCCGCCGGTGGGTGAAGCTGGGCCCTCGGCGGCGTTAGGGCTCGTTCCTCAATGCCGGGAGAACGGGCGGTGAATCGCTGGGTCAGTGGTGTTGGGGCAGGTTTCTTTGTCATCTCGCCGGCAGACTCGAGAGACTTTGGTTGAGCCCTGCGCGTGGCTGCTCTGGTAGTGGGTTGGGCCGGCAAGGGCTGCGGAGCCTGTGGGGCGGCTTGCCTCGCCTTCGCCATGATAGCCGGGGGCGCGGTGTTGGATGCAGTCTGCACCCCGCTCCTCGAATGCTGCCGCAAAACTGCGACAAAAACTACGGCGCCCAGTGCCGCGGCCAGCGCGCCCCAGCGGAGTATTGGCCGGATGCTCCGTCCGCCTCCTACAGGCGATCGGGCGGGCTCGGCCGCCTCGGCTTCGGCAGGCAGTGTCAAGGCCGCAATCTCCCGGCATTCCGCACACTCGGCGAGATGGCTCAGAACTTGCGTCCGCTCGCGCTTCGTCAGCGTTCGTTCGAGGAAAGCTGCGAGGAGGTTAGCGTCCGGATGTTGGAATGGCCGATCTTCGATTGTCGATTGTTGATTGTCCAGACTTGCGACGGTCCTTCCCTTAAGCCGCTCCAACACGATTTTTGGTATTCCCCACATAACTGATCCAGTTTACTATCCCACCCAAAGTAACCGAGAACAAAGGGTATAACTGCCGGGTTCAAGCCCCTCTATTTGAACGTTCCACGTGCAGCTTTCTTGCGCGTTTTGCCCTCTGCGGGCTGCGGGAAAAGTCCCCGGGCCGTCATCCTGAGCGCAGCGAAGGATCTGCATTTTTTTTAAGGACATACTGCAGATGCTTCGCTCCGCGCAGCATGACAGGGTTTGAGTCTTTACCCTTTAATCTTTAACCTTCAACCTTCATCACTTGCCAGTTTCTTTCCGCCATCTTCTCTGCTTGCTGCACTCTCCGCCAGCCTCCGGCGGACATCCAAGGACAACTCGCTGACCTCCACGTCCATGGTTTGTCGCGCTTCTTTTGAAGTCATGCCATGTTTTAGCAGCCGGACAAGAATGGATTTGCGAAGCGCCGTGGTGATTCTCTCCAGCCGGCGACTGACTGTCGATTCGTGCACGCCGAGGAGGCGCGCCATCTCGGCCAAGGTACGTCCATCGAGATAATAACCAGCCAAAATGAATTTGTCTTCCCCAGGCAGAGCGGCGAGGGCTTGGTCCGTGGCCTCTTCCAAACGCGGGTCAAGCGCTTGCGAAGGGTCGCGCTCTGCGGCCCGGAACTGGGCTCCAGCGTCAGTCTGCTCCTCCAGGCTGACCAGGCGCTGCTGCCGCCGATAGCGGTTTACATATTCCTGCGCCAGAACGGCACGAAGCCAGCCCTCAAGAGAGCCTCGCCCGGTAAACGAGTCGAGTTTCGAGATTCGCCTGCCGTCCGCCGAGCGCGTTCCGTATAGGTCGGCGTAGAGCGAATCGGCGAGTTCGCGGGCAGCGGAATCCTCAGAGGCAATCGAGTGGGCGGCGCCGTAAAGCTTTTCGCGGTAACGGGTCAGAAAAACCTCCCAGGCAGCTTCGTTACCCCGGGCGCAGGCGCGCGCCATCGCCAGTTCCTCCACACGCAAACCTCCGATGAGTTCCAGAACCTCGGCTTGGCTCGCGTCTCGAGGGAGATACTTGGCAGCGACGTCTTTCAGGATGCTTGCGAAATCCCCGAGGGCGAGGCCGAATCGCTCCGCCACCGCCTGGCGGTAAAGCCGGGCGCACACCGATTCCGGGATAACAAACATTGCGGAACGGCCGGCCTTCTCTTGGGTGGCACTCATCGAAATCGGGTGGGCCTTTACGCTGCCATCCTGAGTGGTCATGGGTCTTCGGCCTACCCACAGAAATGAAAGTCAGCATTCGTCACCCCCGCGGAAGCGGGGGTCCATCGTCAGTCAAGAGGCCAATGGATTCCCGCTTTCGCGGGAATGACATCGTACCAGAAGCTCACCGTAAATCCTCGCAGCCGAGTTTCGATTTTCGAATTTCGGCTCTCATTTGGATGCAAGAATTATAGCCTGAGTCGTTCTCCCTTTAGACCGGTTTGATGCCCTCGGTCAATTCTTTGGGAGGAACGTGCGATGAGAGCAAAGCAACTTCTGGGCTTGAGCGTGGTTGCAGTGATGACGGGTTTGATGGCCCTGCCGCTGGGGCCGGGTCTGGGAGCGGCCGGTGAGGCCGGGCCAAGTTACAAAGTGTTAGAGCCGATCAGGCACAACAATCTGACCATCTTTCCGGTGGTCGCCAACCGCACGCATGACACCAAGGATTTCCTGACGCTCGATGAAGGTTTGCGCTCCGGCGAGGTTGTGGTGAGCGAAGGCGGAATGATTCAGCCGCTCATCCGCGGCCGCCAGCACCCCACGCCGCCGGGGGCACAGGTTAACCAGTTGGTATTAGTGAACAATTCGAAACGTCCGCTGCTTTTGCTGGCGGGCGAAATCCTGACGGGCGGCAAGCAGGATCGTGTGGTCGGCAAAGACCGCATCGTCCCGGCGGAGAGCGACCCTATAGACCTGGGCGTCTTCTGCGTTGAGCCGCACCGTTGGGTGGGCGCCAAATCCAGTTTCGGATCATTCCATTCGCAGATGGCGCAGCCCAGCGTTCGAAAGAGCGCCATGGCCGACCAGGATCAAAGAAAGGTATGGTCGGAAGTTGGCGCTTCAGCAGCGAAAATGGAGGCGTTGGTGCCAGCAGCCGCTCCGCAGCTCCAGGCGACTTCTTCCTACGCCGGCGTAATGGGTAACGATGAGGTGAAGCAACGCGTCGAGGCTGTGGCTGCGCCTCTCGAGCAGTCTTACCAGGGAGTCATGCGGGAACTGCGCGACCGGAACGCCGTGGGCGTGGTGGTCGCGGTGAATGACCAGATTGTTTGGGCCGACCTTTTCGCCAGCACCGGTCTCCTGGAAAAATACTGGCCCAAGCTGGTCCGCTCCTATGCGGCTGAAGCCCTGACTCGGTCCACGGTCTCAAATCATCCCGATTTGAAGACTGCCCAAGCGTATCTACAGAACTTCGAGGCGCGACGTGAGACCGTAGAAAACGAGCCTGGGCTTTATCGTCGAACCGAGCTTGAGGGGGACGGGTTTACGGCCTTCGAACTCACCACGCTGCTGCCCGGCACCGGCTTCGATATCCACATCGCCAAAATGGCGAACCAGTAAAGGCAGTGACGAGTGACAAGTGATGAGTGACAAGCCTGGCTGCGTGGGCCCGATCATGTCGACCAGTGACCAAGCCGGGCACTATCCAAGCCGGAATATTGCATCCGAAGGGTGTCAGGTGTACATTAGCGCGCGGACAGAGAACGATCATCGAAAGGCCGTATGGACCGAAGAGAATTCCTCACCGTGCTGGGGGCGACGGGGACGATGCGGTTGTCCGCGGCAGAGGGAGGAATGGAGTCGAATGGGGACGATATCTACCCGGAACTGGTGAAGGCGGCTGACCGGGCGGCGGAAGAATCCTTGTCGAAGCAGCAAGCGGAAGGGGACGTGCTCGACGAGCACGAGATCCCTCAGCCTGGGGCCACGGCAGGATTGCTCTCAGGTTTGGCTGCTGTGTTTCTGGCCCCCGAGTCCCGCTATCACCGCCGGCCCGAAGTCCTCGAACGGATGGAGAGAGCGGCTGAAGCCCTGCTTCGAGTCCAGCACCTCGACGGCACTATCGACCTTCCCACCACCAACTTTGGCTCACCGCCGGACACTGCTTTCGTGCTCGAGCCGCTTTGCGCCACGATTGAGGTGTTGCGTATTCGAGAGTATCCAGAGACGCGCCGGTTGGAATCCGCGCTGGGAGCCTTCGTTCAGCGAGGCGCCTCCGCCTTGACCGCGGGAGGCATCCATACTCCCAACCATCGTTGGGTGGTCGTTTCGGCACTGGCCCGCTGTCATCATCTTTTCCCAAATCCTCGTTATGTTGCGCGTGTGGAGGAATGGCTGGCGGAGGGGATCGACCTGGATGAAGAAGGTCAATTCACCGAGCGCAGCACCGGAATCTACAATGCCATCTCCGATCGGGCGCTGCTGACTGCCGGCCGGCTGCTCGACCGGCCGGTTCTGCTTGAGCCGGTGCGAAGGAACCTGGAGGCGATGATCTACTTCCTGCACCCCAACGGCGATGTGGCTACTGACATCTCGCGCCGGCAGGATCGCTTCCAGTCTGCCACGTTGCGGCCCTATTACCTTGTCTACCGGTATATGGCGAACCGCGACCGTAGTGGACGCTTCGCCACCGCGGTGACCAACCTCGGGCGCGACCACCTGGAGCAATTGGGCGGCGAGTTGCTTTACTTCCTCGAGATTCCGGAATTGCGACAACAACTGCCCCCGTGCGAGGAGTTGCCCGTCGACTACGACAGGTATTTCCCGCTATCGGGGTTCGCGCATATTCGGCGCGGTGAACGCAGCGCCACCATCCTGGGAGGAGACTCTCGCTTCTTTTCTTTCCGCCACGGTGGAGCGGTGGTCGAGGCCGTACGCTTAGCCAGCGCCTTTTTCGGGAAAGGGCAGTTTTCCGCTCCCTTGACACGCTCGGGAAGCATCTACCGGCTGGAACAGGAACTGGAAGGATATTACCTCCAGCCCCTGGCTCCGGCAGACCGTCGGAGGGATGGGAATTGGCAGGCGATGCAAAACTCTCGCCGCGCCCACAGCAATCTCTGCCACCTGCGCTCTCAGGTAAAGATTGGCGAGCGCGAGAACGGCTTCGAGCTTTCGCTGGACGTTCGAGGCACGGACCGGGTCCCGCTGGCGGTGGAGATCACTCTGCGTCCGGGAGGACGACTTGCTGGCGACGCACTGACGCCCGTGCAGGGGATGCCTGATGCCTATTTGTTGGGAGAGGGTTTCGCGACCTACGAACTCGCGGGCCACAGGCTGCGCATCGGCCCCGGCGCTCGTCGCCACTCATGGACCCAACTGCGCGGCGCCGAACCTCGCCTTGCTGGTGTCACGCTGTACCTGACCGATTTCACGCCTTTCAACAAAACCATTCAGTTCGTTGCTGGGTGAAGAACCGTTTGGTTAGATGTTCGATCTCTTCGCGCCAAGGCGGTGGGCATGGATAGGCCCGCCTAAGAGCCGCAGAGTTGAAGAGCGGGTCTGCGCTAGCCTCAATCGACAATCGGCAATCGTCAATCGACAACCCGCAGGGCCTAACCCTCGACATTCACTTTGCCTGCAAAGTTGCGATAGACATAGACGAAATACGTCGTGGCCAGGGCCATGCCGATGAACCACCACACCAGGCCGATGCGGAGTCCATAATCGGCGGCTTTGGCGTTGTAGATCGTCAATGAATAAGCGGGCCCGGTGCTGGCAGGCAAGACGAGGGGGTACAATCCAAAAACCACGCTGGTCAGCATGCCCACAAGGTAAAGGCAGGATGCAAGGAATCCTTTCAGGTCATCCTGGTGCCGGATAAACCATCCCATTGCTGCCAGCCCGGCCAAAGCGAGCAAGGGAAACACGAAGCCCGCAGGATGCTCCGACAGGTTGTTCAGGACCTGGGGTTGCACGCGGAAAGTGACGACGGTAACCAGGAAAGTCATCACCAACACAATCCACCACGCCGCGCGCGCCGCGCTTTGCGAACGGTCGTGGACCGGGCCTTGGGTTTTTAGCGCCAGCCAAAGCGTGCCGTGGAGAGAGAGTGTGGCCAAGGCCGCCACTCCGACGAGAATCGTGTACCAATCGAGAATGCCGGTATCGGTCCCCAAACGGAAATTGGTCCACAAGGCCTCGAAAAAGTATCCTTTGCCATCCAGAGGAACGCCTCGAACCACGTTGCCGAGGGCGGCGCCGTAAAAGACCGCCAACAGCAGGCTGGCGGTGGCAAAGACCACATCCCAGAACGTGGCCCAGACGGGGCTGGCTACCTTTTCGCGAAACTCAATAGCGATGCCGCGCAGGATCAACAGCCAGAGCACAATCATGAGAGGCAAGTAAAAGCCGCTGAATCCGGAGGCGTAGAGTGCCGGGAAGGCGAAGTAGAGGGTTCCGCCGGCGGCCAGCAACCACACTTCATTCCCATCCCAGACCGGCCCGATCGAGCGCACAACTAACTGGCGCTCCGCATCCGTCTTGGCAACGAGAAAATGAACTGCGCCTGCCCCGAGGTCAAATCCGTCCAGCACCACATAGGCGGCAATCATGATTGCCACCAGGCAGAACCAAGTAGTTTCCATACCGACAACTCCTGTGGGTTGTGATCTCGCCCATGGCCGCAACCGTAGGGGCGCTTCGCGAACTGCCCCTACACCTTCGGCGTAACGAAAAGTGGGGGAGGCTCGGGCCCCTCCTCAATCACACGGTAGACCAGGAACAGAAACAGTATGCCCAGCACGGTGTACATTCCCATGAAGCCCAGCAAGGTGAACCAGGCGTTTCCCGACGAAACCAGCGGCGACACGCCGGTCTGCGTGCGCATCAGGCCATAGATTACCCAGGGTTGGCGTCCCACCTCGGCGGTCATCCAGCCGGCGGTATTGGCGATGTAGGGGAAGGGAAGAGCAAGCATGAGGACCCAAAGCATCCCTCGAGAGGTAAACAAAGTACCCCTCCATAACTTCCAGGCGCAGGTCACCATGATGGCGATAAAGAGTGTGCCGAGCCCCACCATGACGTGATAGGAGTAATAGACGAGAGGAATGTTGTCCGGCCAGTCAGACTGCGGGAATGCGTCCAACCCTTTGACTTCCGACATCCAGCGCCGGTAGGTCAGGAAGCTTAGTGTGCGGGGGATCAGGAGGGGATTATCGAGACGCTGCTTCTCCAAATCAGGCTGTCCGATCAGCGCGATGGGCGCTCCTTTTTGCGTGTGGAACAAGCCCTCCATGGCAGCCATGGTCACCGGTTGGTTGTGGGCCACCAAGCGGCCTTGCCCGTCGCCGCTCGGAAACAGTTGGAAGACGGTGGCAATGACGCCGGCGATTACTCCCACGCGGACAAACGTCTGGCCGTAGCTTTGCTGCCTTCCGACGAGCAAATAGAATGCCCCGAGTGAGGCCATCACGAAGGCCGCCGTGATCACCGCACCGCTCATGTTGTGTGCATATTGCCACAGAGCCCAGCGGTTCAGCAGCAACCCCCAGAAGCTGGTCAGCTTGATTTCGCCGTTGGGGCCAAGGGCGTACGCGATCGGGCGTTGCATCCAGGCATCGGTGGCGACGATCAAGTACCCCGAGAGCCACGATCCAACGAACACCATCAAGGCAGTAAACCAGTGACCTCTGGGACCCAGGCGTTTTTCGCCAAACAGAAACAACCCCAGAAAACTCGACTCCAGGAAGAATGAGAAGACGCCCTCCATCGCCAGCGTTTGCCCGATCACGCCGCCGGCGGATTTGGAGAATTGCGCCCAATTGGTTCCAAACTGGAACTCCATGGGGATGCCGGTCACCACGCCCAGCGCGAAGTTGACGCCGAAAATCCTCATCCAGAAACGCGCCGCGCGATTGTAGTGCTCTTCGCCAGTCCGCAGCGCTAAGGTTTTCAGGATCAGAATCAGCAGCGCCAGCCCCATGGTGAGTTGTGGGAAGAGATAGTGAAAAGTGACTGTGAACGCGAAGTGCAGTCGGTGAACGATGAGGGCGTCTGGCATGACGGCTCCAAAATGGCTCAAGTCAAGGATTTGAGTATACACCGGTCGCACGGCTGAACAAAGATAGCAGTGATGTGGTCCGGACGCCCCGGCGCCCGTCGCGAGGGGCGTTTTGTCCCCCAACAAGAACTCGCGGCAGAGCCTGTCCTGAGCGGAGCGAAGGAATGCCCGCGCCACATCGGGCGAGACGCCCGCGCGGAAGTTGCAAATGTCACTTGAGCAGAAGGGCGCACTTTAGCTTTCCCCATTCAAGAGGTGCTATAATATCTCACCAGTCTGAAAACTGCTCAATTTCGAACGTGGAAGGCGAGAATGCTCGCCCTCAAAGCGGGAGGTGCCTGATGAACCCACTTGAGGTAAAGTTCGAGGACGTTTCAGGGAAGGCGTCGATTCTTGTCACGGCGAATCTGGCTGAGGGTTGGAAACCAACCGGGGACCACTTTGGCTTCTACGCATTCGCCCGCGAGAAATACCTCGAGGACGGGCTGATCACGGTCAGAGCCTGGGTGATTGCAAGCCCGGCGCAGTCGAGTCGAGCTCAGAATGGCTTCCCGCTTGACTTGCAGAGTATGGGATCCACTCCCTCGAGGGCCTTGGCTTTCAGGCTCTTCAATGGCCGCTTGTCTCTAGGTACCGCCCTGAGCACCGTGATCAATAGTCGCCGCAGCGACGGTAGTCCTGGCTATTATAAAGAGGCTGTCCTGTTGGCGCAGCACGACGCCGTCTCCTACTGGCTCAAGTTTTATGCGGCCCTTAATGATCAGCATGCGGATATGCCGGAATGGTTGGAGCCGGACGTCCCCACGGGGGACGAGACAGGCCTGCCGCAAGTCACTGACATCCGCGACCTGCGAGCGTCTAGCATTGAAGACAGGTTGTCGCGGGCGTCCCTCGCTTTGGACTCCTTGGAGGAGCGTGCAAGTGCGCTGGTGAGGGAGTTCCAGGCGCCGACCAACGGAGGTTCGGCGGCTGCGCACGGGAACGGGGCGAGTCCGGCGGCACTTTTAGAGAAGACCGCGCAAGACTTGAGAGAGCAATGGTCTAAGGAATTCGGACGGCAGGCCGAGGCAGCGATGGCGAAGCTTCGGGAAGAAGTCGGCAATTCCGGGCGGGCGATGGCGGAGAGCAAGCGCGAACTCGCCAGCTTGGCCGAAGCAAAACTGGCGTCTCTCAACCAGGCAGCAACTGACGCTGCGGCGAGCCTCGAGGCGGCAATGGCAAAGCTTCGGGAAGAAGTCGGCAATTCGGGGCGGGCCTTCGAGGAGAGCAAGCAGCAACTAGCAAGCTTGGCCGAAGCAAAACTGGCATCTCTCAACCAGGCAGCAACTGACGCTCCGACGAACCTCGAGGCGGCGATGGCGAAGCTTCGGGAAGAAGTGACTAATTCCGGGCGGGCCTTCGAGGAGAGCAAGCAGCAACTGGCAAGCTTGGCCGAAGCAAAACTGGCGTCTCTCAACCAGGCATCCGCTGATGCTGCGGCGAGCCTCGAGGCGGCAATGGCGAAGCTTCGGGAAGAAGTGACTAATTCCGGGCGGACCTTCGAGGAGAGCAAGCAGCAACTGGCCAGCTTGGCCGAAGCAAAACTGGCGTCTCTCAACCAGGCGGCCGCTGACGCTGCGGCGAGCCTCGAGGCGGCGATGGCGAAGCTTCGGGAAGAAGTCGGCAATTCGGGGCGGGCGATGGCGGAGAGCAAGCGCGAACTCGCCAGGTTGGCCGAAGCAAGAATAGCGTTGCCCAATCAAGTTGCATCGAACGCTGTCGCGAATGTCGAGGCCGAGCAAAGACGCTTTCGCGGCCCGTACGAGATCTCACGAAAGAGTCCGGGGGACTACCCCACGCGACGTTCGGCAAGCCAGCCCCCTACTGTCGATGATCCCGGGAATCCCTCAAAACGACGAGGTGTGGTGGCCATGCTGTCGTTGGCGGCAGGGTTATTTCTGGTAGTGACCGTTCCTCAGTTGGGCGTGTATCTCTCAACTCCTCCTCCTCTGGTCCAAATGCACTTGCAATCGGAGATGCCGCCTGATTTCCCCGATCAAAGTCCATACTGGAGCGCCAAGCGTCGCGTCAAGGAGGAGGAAACGGCAGAGGCCTATTGGCGGGCAGCGGCATCCAGCTTGCAGATGAGATACACGTTTGGCACCGTACTGCCGCCCAACCCTCTACCCGAGTTTCAGATCGACATTCAATACGCCCCGACTGGGGGTGAGGGGGCGGTTACCGAAGCGAGAGCCCGCTACTGGGAAAAACTCCGCGCCTACTGGGGGCAGCGCCGGTTCTGGGTAGCAAGCCAACCCGTACCCGAGACCTCGGGGCAACGCCTGAAGCGCCTTTGGGAACAGATCGAGGCCAAATTCGAGTGAAAGAGTACCGCCGGTTCTTCTGCCGAAGATGACGGAAATCTGATCGGGTTGCCACTCGGCATCCTGCAAACGGACGAGAGTCGGACACCTTCCCCGGCCGTTACCGCTGCACTTGCCGGACTACTCCCAGCGATCACTAACCGCTTTTCGGCAGATTCGTCGCTGTGCGGCAGTGCGCAGGCTCTCGAGTTCCACAATCTCCGCTGCGCCGGAATCTCGACGGCGGGAGAAGACCTAAGCCTGTGTAGCCGACTATTTGTCACTTTTCAGCCTTGCCTCTCGACTCCGAGGTCTTCGCTTCGTCCTGCGTAAAATGCCCTGCCTTTGCTCCTTTTAGCGTCCGATTCGTGCAAGTTTGCACGCAAGAAACGCGGGGATTGCACCCTTCAAAAAAGTGATGTGCTTTGTTTTCATCAACATTCTAGCTTTGTTCCCGGTATTCTCGAATTCTCGCGCGGTCTCCCCGGGTTTCTCCCAGCCGGGCAATTTCGGTCCCTGCCGCATCTCCCACAATCCAGTTTCCCGCCCCAACGTGTGCGCTGTCAAAAAGCTCGAATTTTGGTTCTATTGCACGCATTTGAGCACTCAATTCGGGTTCGTTTTAGTTCGTTTCTGATATGCCCTTCTTTGTTTTCAATAACATAGTGGCTTTGTTCGTACTGTTTTTTGTTTTTTTCGGGTCCCAGCTCTGCCGACTACAGGGACTATTGCGCTTTTCCTCGCGGAGCGAGGCCTGCCCACGACAATGTGTCCACAAAATGACCACCACAGTAGGCTATCATAAGTCCCGGGGATTGTCAAGTGAAAAATGCGGAAATGCGGATAAACCGCGAGGGCCCTGACTTGTTCGGACAAGCTTAGGCCATGGGAAGTTGGAGGAGGCCGCCATCGCGGAAAGTGAGTCAACGGGACGGGTAGGGGAATGCCGCTTGGCCGGTGGCCGGCGTCAGGCCATACCAGCCCGCGGTTACCGGCAACTCTTGCTGAGCGACGTTTGCCGTCCGGCGCCACGTCATAGGAATACAGGTGGTTCGAAGCGAACGGCGCGCGGGCGTGGGGTGATCGTCCTTTTTCAAGACTGGCGTCTGGGCGATCGTGATTGTTGATCCGGCAATGGTTGTGACCGTCAGCTTAACTCTGCCGGTTGGGGACGTGGCGCAAACGGTAGAGGTAAGCTCAAAGGCTCCGGTGCTCAGCACCACGAGCGCACAGGTGGCAACCACTATCCCCCTCAATGAAATCGAATCCTTGCCCATCGGCGCGGCGGACGGCGGGCGCGATCCGGAGAGCTTTGTGTTTTCGAGCCTGGCCGGTACGGTCGGCAATTCGTATTCCGGCTCAGTGGACGGCGGGCTGTTGTTCAGCGGGGAAGTCTTGGTGAGAAAAGCGGGCTAAACAACCATAAAGAAATTCCTTGACTTTTCGCAGAATCGCTCTTATACAGGTGCCATTAGGCGGGTGGTTTAGATGATCGCCTTAATTAGAACGCGCTGCTCCCCGACAACGGTGCTCAGGATCTGGGCCTATCAGGGCCAATTCGTCCAACTTCATCCGGCCTTAAATTTTGAATCCTACGATGGAGGTGTTAACCATGCGAAGAGTCACTGAGTGCTTGCTTCTGGGTTTGGGTTTTCTATTGCTGCTAATTCCCGGGCCGCTTAGGGCGCAGGGGGTTCTAGGGACAGTGACGGGAGTCGTCACAGATACCTCCGGAGCGATTATTCCCGGCGCGACGGTCATGCTCACCGAAATTAGCACCAACGTGACCACGAAGGCCACGACGACGACTGCAGGCATCTATTCCGCGCCCGTTCCACCCGGCACCTACCGGTTGGAAGCAAGCAAGGCGGGCTTTCAGACGGCGGTATGGACCCGCGTGATTGTCGACCCCTCCCAGCAGGTGACGGTCAACGTGAAACTGGAGGTCGGGAACGTGAAGCAAACGGTGGAGGTCAGCGCGAGGCCTCCCGAGCTCGACACCACGTCGGGGCAAGTGGGCGGAACCATCACCATTGACGAGATGGCCTCATTACCCACCGGCGCGGCGGGCGGCGGGCGAGACCCCGAGTCTTTTATCTTTTCGAGTCTGGCGGGTACTCAAGCCAACGGTGGCTCGTGGACAGGCTCGGTGAGCGGCGGCCAGTATTTCAGCACCGACGTTGTGGTTGACGGCATTTCCGTCCTCGACTATCAGCGGCAGGGAGGCACGTTGCTCTTCTACCGCCCGGGGTTCAATGCTTTCCAAGAAGTCACAGTACAGGAGTCAGGATATTCGGCGTCGTACGGCGATAGCGCGGGCGGGATCATCAATTTTCAAATGAAGTCGGGTACCAACAAACTGCATGGCGACGCCTGGGAGTTCCAGAACAACGAGGCATTGTCAGCGAATGGTTTTGATTACAACGCCATTCCCACGCCCCACCCCGGAATAACACGGCCCAAATTTAATGACAACAACTTCGGAGTAGACTTGGGCGGGCCGATTGTGATTCCCCACATCTACGACGGCAGAAACAAAAGCTTCTTCTACTTTACTTACGACGGCGACCGTGACGTAGACACGAACTTCAGCGGGACCACGACGTTGCCGACCCCTGCCATGTTGCAGGGCGACTTCAGCCAATTGTTGGGTTCGGAGATTGGCACGGACGACCTGGGCCGGCCCGTTTACCAAAACGAAATCTTCAATCCCACAACCACCCGCAACGTGACGGCGGGGACAGTTGATCCGACGACGGGCCTCATGGTGAACACCACCGGGACCGTTCGCGACCCCTTCGCCGGTAACGTGATACCACCTCAAGACTTCAGCACGGCTTCCCAGAAGTTTCTTCCCTATTTTCCGGCGCACACTACCTACGACAGTATATATAACAACACGCCCGAAGTCTCAGGCTCATGGCCTTACTACCACACGGACCTTTGGAGCGTCAAAGTCGATCACATCATCGACGACAAACACCGGATTTCCGCCTTTTTCGATAACGATTGGGAAGATGAAATTGACCGCCACCGCGGGCCGCAGTTCTTGCCCATAACGGACCCCATCGAGGGTGTCGGCTCGGGGGATTTCATGGCCGAGATGGCGCGCTTTTCGGAAGACTGGTCCATTAACAACCACATGCTGAATCATTTTGGCGTGGGGTATAACCGCCTGAGTACTTACGAAGTCAAGCCCCTCAGCAACACCGGCCCTTTGCTCCCGAACAACTTAGGGCTTGCGCCCGTGGCGAATAATCTCACGGTCCCGTCGTTGAAATTCTCCGGGAACATTCCGTTCGACAGTACGATGGGATTCGTATATGCTGAGAATGATGTTACCGAATCCTACATCTTGACAGATGAGTTTACAGACATGGTGGGCAAGCACACGCTCAAATTCGGAGGCCAAGCTGTCCGTTTCCATTACAATAATTACGTACTTCCGGGCTCTGTGTCGGTTTCGTTCAACAGCCTTCAAACGGCCTCACCCGGGTTCGAGACCCAAACCGGCGACCAGTTCGCAAGCTTCCTGATGGGCGCGGTGCGTAACGCCAGCTACCCTGAGGAGCTTAATAATCCGGGCTACAGGCAAGACGAATTCGAACCTTACGCGCAGGATTCGTGGAGAGTCACTCGAAAGCTGACGCTCAATTACGGCTTGCGTTGGGATATTCCCACCCCGAAGCACGAAGCGTTCAACCGGATGTCAAACTTCAACTTTACGGAAATCGATCCGGCAATTGGCGTTCCGGGCGCCATGCAGTTTCTTGGGAACTGCAGCGGCTGCACAGGCAAGGACAGTTTCGAGAATATGTACTGGGGAATGTTGGCGCCCCGCTTGGGCTTGGCCTATAACCCCACCAAGAACCTCGTCATCCGCGCCTCGTATGGAATCGATTACATGCCGGATGTTCAGAATGGGACCGGTTACGAGACGCTGCTGGGGTATAACAGCGCGGTTAATATGAGTACGTCGCTTATTCCCAATTCTTTCCCGGCCTTGAATCCGGCTCTCTACTGGACTGGGCTGTCCGGCGCGTCGTTGCCTTCTTCCGCGCATGTGGGCTTCCTGCCCTTCACAGGTCATGTGCCGGATGTCAGCCCGTCGATCAGCGAAGGTCAAGGTGTGGATTACATTCCTCCGGGCTCTCTGAAAGGGCCGCAAGTACAAAGCTGGAACTTTGGCATTCAGGATCAATTGCCTTTCAACATGCTGCTGGCCGTTGATTACCTTGGCCAGAAAGGGACTCACCTCCAATCCCCGGGCTTTGGTGGTCTTGTCCAATCCGGTTTACGCAAATACATGGGGCTGGGCGACATCCTTGGCGATGATATGGGGACCGACTTGGCGAATCCTGCAACTGCCGCCGTCCTGGCTCAGTACGGCGTCACGAACTTGCCTTACGCCAGCTTCAGCGGCCCCGTCTCTCAGGGCGTTCTTCCATGGCCTCAAATTTTCGGCGTCAGCAACGATTACCCATACTTCGGCAACTCCACCTATAACACACTTCAGGTTCAGTTAACCAAGCGTGTTGGCCACGGCCTGAGCTTTATCATTGCTTACAATTGGGCAAAGAACCTTACCGACACGAGCCTTTCGTATGGCGCCGGGGCAGCAGATTATTACAACCAGAAAGCCCAAAAAGCCGTTGCGTCCTTCAATTATCCTCAGACGCTCAAAATTACCTGGGTCTATCAGTTGCCGTTCGGTACCGGGAAGCACTGGCTCAACTCTAAAGGGGTCACGGATAAGCTCCTGGGCGGATGGACAGTTTCTGCACTTCAAAGCTACTTTTCGGGCGACCCGCTGTCACTTAGTACCAATCAATATAGCCCTCTCACAGGAGGCTCAATTTACCCGGACCAGGTGCTTGGAGTTCCGGAGACAGTGCCGTATAAAGGCCCGCTCAATAACGTGACCGGAAATCAATATTTGAACCCTGCCGCCTTCAAAGACCCGCCCCTGACCCCCATCAACGGCTTTGCCGAGGCTTTTGGAACCCTGTCGCCATATCTGCCGAATATTCGCGGCGACGCTCATTATGGTGAGAGTGCCAGCCTCTTCAAGAAGTTCTACCTCGACGAGCGTTGGTACTTTACGCTTCGCGGCGACTTCTTCAACTTGTTTAACCGGACTGGCTTGGCCGATCCGAACACCGATATTGACAGCCCGTTGTTTGGGACAATCACGGATGTGCAGAATGGGCCGCGTACTATCCAGCTCCAACTGCAACTTAACTGGTGAGACGATGAGTTGTGTCTCTGCAGAAAGAAGACTCGTAAGTCCTTTATTTTCAGAGAAACGGTTCGGCGCACGGTACGAGTCTTCTTTCTGTTCATCAAGGGCAGCCGAAGGCTGTCAATGCTCGGAAATAACTCAACCATCGAAGGAGGTGGTAGAGTTCTAGGCGTGGCGAATTTGTACTATGTGGATCACGTCTTGGGCTAGTGCCCCGCCTCGAACGAGCGGAGGAAAGGCGCTGTTGGTCTGTGGTAAAGCTTCACCAGGCACTTGAGTGGATTCCGGCAACGCAAAGAAGCGGCAACCAGCTTTTGCGCAGTCAGCGGCCGTGGCATTGTCTGGCGGCATTTACGTTGGCGTTGGTGATCGCTAGTCTTTTCGGTTGCCGCCCTGGCCAGAAGAAAGCTTCTCCTGAGGTTGCGCCTCACAATGCCAGCGTCCTGCTGATTACCCTCGATACCACTCGCGCCGATCACCTGAGTCGCTATGCCCGCCTGCAAGGACGTGCCAGCGATGGTGCACGTGACCCGGCAGCGGAATCCACCCCGACCGCGCAATTTTCAGATACTCCTAACCTCGACGCACTCGCTGCTCGGGGTGTTCTTTTCGCCCACGCCATCGTCCAAGTGCCTCTAACCATCCCTTCACACACCTGCATCCTGACCGGAACGTATCCCACGTTTAATCACGTGCGAGGCATGGGTGGATTCGTTCTGTCCAAATCCATTCCAACCATCGCCACTCTTTCCCAAGCGGCTGGCTACGCGACAGCAGCGGTTGTAGGCTCAGGGGTGCTGAACCGCGTTTGCGGGCTCAACGACGGCTTTCAAACCTACGACGATCATATTGCTGAGCATCGCATAGCGAAGCTGGCAGGGTTCTATTCGAAGCGTCCTGCGTCGGTGGTTACGGATCATGCCATTCAGTGGCTCCAGCAGCATTACACAACCGGGTTTTTTCTCTGGGTTCATTACTATGATCCTCATTTCCCCTATGATCCCCCCCAACCTTTCAAGCGCATCTATGCGAAGGACCCTTACTCCGGGGAAATTGCTTACGTGGATCAGGAAGCAGGCCGCCTGCTTAGTTGGATGAGCCAGCACGGGCTGGATTCCCGGACGCTGGTGGTGGCCATTGCGGACCACGGGGAAGGCCTCGGTGAGCACGGCGAAAGGTACCACGGAGTTTTTCTTTATGACTCCACGGTTCACGTGCCATTCATTATGGCGGGCCCGGGGATTCCGGCCGGCGAGGTGGTGCAGCGGCAGGTGCGGTCCATCGACCTTATGCCCACGGTTATGGCGTTCCTTCACCTCTCATCCGGCCCGGACGCCCAAGGAGTAAGCTTATGGCCGCTCATCCTGCACAATTCGCCGGTGCAAACAGACTATGCCTATTGCGAGACGTTGTACCCTCGCATCTTTATGGGCTGGTCTGAGCTGCGGGCCATGCACACTGAAAAATGGGAGTTCATCTGGGCCCCGCGCTCCGAGCTTTACGATCTCCAGTCAGATCCCATGGAGGTTACGAACGCGCTGGCGCGTTACCCGGCGCAGGCGCGCCAACTGCAAAACGACATGTGGGAAGTGGCGGGCGGGCCGAATAAGGATACTCAGGTCGCCACCGTCCCAATAACTCCAGCCGAGCGAGCCAAGCTGGAATCGCTGGGTTACGTCAGTGCGGGCCGAGCCGGTGTTGTCCCTCTGGGAACAAAAGCCCCGGACCCTAAGGACTACGTGGGCGTCTTAAGCGTGGTTGAGCAGGCTGAAGCTTTGCTCGACACGGGATCTTTCCACCGCGCCGCCGAGGTTATGGAAAAAGCCCTCCAGCGCGATCCCACCAACCCGGCCGTCCACCTTTATCTTGGGACGGCGCTCGAGCTGACAGGAGAATACCAGAGCGCCATCCGCGTCTACCAGCATGCCATCAGCATGAAGATTGAAAGTGATGAAGTCTATTCGCGACTGGGCAAAGACTACCTGCATCTCAACCAATTGAATGACGCCGTCCGCGCCATGGCCCGTGCTGCCGAGATGAATCCGACTGATCTAGATAACCTCTGCCGATTGGGGAACGCTTATCTACAGCTTGGGCGTATCGATGATGCGGCGAGAAGCTTTAGTGCGGCCCTGGCTCAATCCGACCAGTGTGGCCCTGCCTATGACGGCCTCGGGCTGGTGGCGGTGGCCCACGGCGATGCCCAGACCGCCCAGCAAGATTTTCTGAGAGCAATCGCCTTGGATTCGGCCGACCTGGAACCCGTGTTCAATCTGGGCGTTCTCTACCAGAAAACCGGCGATCGGCAGCAAGCTCTTCATTACCTGACACTGTTCGTTGATAAGGCTCCTCCGCAGCAATATGGGGCTCTGCTCCCCAACGTTCGGGCTGCTATTCGGGAGATGAAGCAGCACTAAGATTCGGCACTCATGCTTGGGCGAGATCGATGTCGAAATAACGCCATGGCGTGCGCTGCCGGTGCGTAGGGATCTCGAATGAGCTCTCAGTCGAGGTCAACTTTATCTCAGGATTTGACTTCTACCTTGACCAGCAGATTTCCACGCAGGCCGCGGATAAACTGCAGAACCGTAGCGGCCTTGGTTTCCAGAATCGACTCCATAACCACCTTGCCGGCGGAATTCATCACCGCAATGGAGGTCGCTTCCTTCTGAACGTCCATACCGATGTACTTCGTATTCTCCATGGGAGGGTGCTCCTTTCTCTAAGGGTTGGCGGCCAGCCGACGTGGCCGACCCTCACAACCTACCCCAATATGGGCGCCCTTTTATAATGGGTGTTTACCTATGGCACCGCCGCCGATTACTGGCGACAAATCCCCTTCCCATCACCAAACGCCCCCAAAGTTCGCTTCGGCGAAGTTATGGTGCCCGCTGGCGGTCACTTGGATCTGTCGGCAGACCACTCTCATGACCCGCTTTCGAAATATGCGCGCCCAGAGCGCGGTTACGCTGTTACACGACCAAGTGACGCCGAACGACCCAACTCCTGGGGGCCCGTAATCGGCCGGACCCTTCCAAAACGGTCGATATTGGCCATCGACGCGCGCAGTACGGGGACAAACATCAAGACCGGCACGGCTTGGAGCCGACTTCTGTGCCCTGCCCAAAAACCTCCGGTGCGCAATGCGGAATTGGTCTCACGCTTAGTGGCGCAGGAACTCAGCGAGCGGACCTAGGGAAAGAGCGGGAAGGAAGGACAGAGCCCCACCCAGCAGGATCGTACCGAAGACCAGCACTCCGAAGGTTAGCGTATCGTTTGGGAGGGTCCCGGCCGTGGAGGGCTGGAGGCGCTGGGCGGCGAAGCGTCCGGCCAAGGCTAACGCCAGCGCCGCCAACCCGTAGCGTCCGGCGAGCATGGCAACCATGGTGGTGACGTTGTAGAACACGCTATTCGCGTTCAGCCCCGCCATCGTTTGTCCATTATTGGCCATACAGGAAGCGTAGGCGAATAGTATTTCAGTGAAGCCTCGCGGTCCCAAGTTGGTCACCAGCCCCGCCCGGCCTGCGTTGGTGACCACTGCGATACCGGTCAGGACCAGCACCACCATAGATGAAAAGAGGGCATACAAGGCAATCCACCGTGTTTCCGAAGAGGTGATCTTCTTTCCCAAGTATTCCGGCGTGCGCCCGACCATCAATCCCCCGAGGAACACACCCACCAGCGCGGCCATGACGATGCTGTATACGCCTGCGCCGAGTCCTCCGAAAACGACTTCCCCTAAGAGCATGAAAACCAGAGGCGCCAGCACGCCCAGGGGCTGATACGAGTCGTGCATGGAATTGTAGGAGCCGGTGGAAGTATTCGACGTGACGACGGCTGTCAAAACCGAATCGCCCACACCGAACCTTACTTCCTTCCCTTCCATATTACCGCCGAAGATGTGCAAGCCCGCCAGTTGCGGCGGGGGCGCCGTCTCCGCTCTATCGCAGATCACCAAGCCAACTGTAAATAGAGCGACCATGACCATTAGCAGGACCCAGCCGACGCGCGGCCGGCGCGTGATTTGGCCGAAAGTAATCATGAGCGAAGCGGGGAGCACGGCCATGGCCAGCAAGCCAAGAAAGTTCGTAAACGGCGTGGGATTCGCATAGGGATGCGCGCCATTGGCGTTAAAGAAGCCGCCTCCGTTGGTGCCCAAATTCTTGATGAATTCCAGCGCTGCGACAGGTCCTTGCGCGATGATTTGCGTCCGGCCCTCGAGTGTATGGGCGACGGTGTAGGGCGCCAGGTTCAATGGGACGCCTTGCCAGACCAGAACGAGGCTGCCGATTAACGCCAGGGGCAAGAGCACCCACAGCAAGGACCGGATCAAGTCAACCCAGAAATTGCCGATGGTAGCGGAGCGCTCGCGAGCCAGGCCTCGAATAAACGAGAAGCCAACCGCCAGACCGGCTGCTCCGGTCAGGAAGTTCTGTGCAACCAGCCCAATCACTTGTGCGAGGTAGCGGAGCGTGCTCTCTCCGGCATAAGCCTGCCAGGTTGTAGTGGTGGTGAAACTCACGGCAGTGTTCGCCGCCAGGTCCGCAGTCATCGGCGTGGTTAAATAGGCGTCCGCCGGGCCGCTGGGCAGCCATCGCTCGAACATCAACACCAGGAACAACAGGAGGGCGCAGCCTGCGCCAAACAACAGGAAGCAAGCGATGTAAACTCCTGCTGACATTTCTTGCTCCGGGCACACACCGAGCAAGCGATATAACGTCGACTCGAGGGGGCATAACACCGGGTCCAGGAAAGTGCGCCGGCGTTGGCACACGCGTGCCAGATACCGCCCTACCGGCCGGGCGAGCCCCACGACGATCGCCAGAAAAACGCTGTATTCCAGCCAGCGCATAAGAAAACACGAGTCAGAAGTCAGAAGAGGGAATAGGGAACAGGGAAGAGGCAACAGAGAATTCGGAATATAGATTAGGGGACTGGGAACAACAGGCCAGGAGCTGGAAAACTGCAATGGTTTTTCCCTTGCTCCTGTCCCCTGTTCCCTATTCCCTCTTCTGACTCCTGACTACTTCTCTCCCATTTGGTCCAGCGCCAGGTTCAGCTCCAACACCGACACGGACGGGTCTCCCAGGAACCCGAACTGGCGCCCCTCGAGGCGGTCCGTCGCCAAACGGCGGACAACTTCTTCGCTCAGGCCCCGCGCGCGCGCCACTCGGGGAACTTGCAGCAACGCGTTGGCAAGGCTGATGTGCGGGTCGAGCCCGCTGCCGGAGCGGGTCACGGCATCGATGGGAATAGCGGCGTCGGAGGCCAGGCCGTTCCGCTGGCGGTAGGCTTCAGCCAGTTGCCGGACGCCGGCAAAGTCCGACGAACCGTTTACAAGCTTAGTATTATTGGGACCTAAATTGGTGCCGCCGGACGCCGTCCCGTCGTAGCCGCTGCCCGCCGCCGACGGCCGGGATTGAAAGTATTCGGGCCGTGTGAATTCCTGTCCTATAAGTTCGGAACCGATGACGGCGCCGCTTCGCGTCACCAGGCTCCCGACGGATTGGCGCGGGAACAGCGGCCGGGCAATCGCCAGCAGCAGCAAAGGGAAAACGCAGCCGGTGAGCACCGTCAACACCAGCACACTCAAGACGGCCGGCCGGATTTGCTCCCGGAGTTTCGCTTTCGAGGCTCGAAAAGATGCCGGTCTTCCTTCAGGTTCGTCGGTATCGCTCATTCGAGAGTCCACTTCCTCTAATCTACCGGTAACCTGCTAAATAAGTCATAAAGAACCCGTGAAGATCCCGTAAAGGAAGCCATGGCCCCGCACGCATCCGCATTCATAACTGAGCTTTACTCCTAGTCTGAGCTAAACCACACGTTCGGGATCGCCCGGTCGACATCGTGCTGTTGGATGTCAATGTACCCGATCTCGGCGGCGTGCAGGTGATGCCGGAGCTTTCAAATCCTCCCGAAAGGCCCAAATTGAGGGCGGGGCAGTAGGTGGATTTTGCCACTCCGCGCTTCGACCGCGTTAGGGATCGTTACATGCTCTTGAATTTCAAATCTTGATTTTTGAATTGCGGCTCTGCCGCGCTGTGTTCAAATTGAGCCACACCGGCAAAGTCGGGCTTATCAATCCCAATCCAATTTGTGTGCGCCCAGCACCCATTCGGCTCGCTGCGACTTTTAGGGAAGTTCTGCCTTGCAGCCGGGACAGCTTCCCAGTTCATCGAGCACAGAAAGGTGTTGCCGCAGACCGCACTCTTAGGAACTGTTCTGCTACCTAAACTGTCCCGGATAGTCTTATTGCGATGGTTCTATTGCGATGCGTTGACTTAGCTGCAAACGCGGCCTAAGATGGCACCCGACGACTGGTTGCTCGCATGATTGGCAAAAGCGTTTCCCACTACCGCATCCTGGAGAAGCTGGGCGGCGGGGGCATGGGCGTGGTCTATAAGGCTGAGGACACCAAGCTCAAGCGCACTGTCGCCTTGAAGTTCCTGCCTGAAGAACTCTCCAAGGACCGGCAAGCCCTGGAACGTTTCCAGCGGGAGGCCGAGGCTGCGTCCGCGCTCAACCATCCCAACATCTGCACCATTTACGACATCGGCGAGCATGAAGACCAGCCGTTCATCGTGATGGAGCTTCTGGAGGGGCAGACCCTGAAGCAGCGCCTTGCCGGGAAACTGCTCAAGACGGACGAACTGCTGGACCTGGCCATCCAGATTGCCGATGCGCTGGACACCGCGCACGCCAAGGGCATCGTCCATCGGGACATCAAGCCCGCGAACATCTTCGTCACCGCGCGTGGGCAGGCGAAGGTCCTGGATTTTGGCTTGGCCAAGCTGGCACCAAAGTCGAGGCGGGTGGCAGAAGCCGTGGGAGCCTCTGCGCTGCCCACCGCCTCCATCGAGCCCGAGCAGCTCACCAGCCCGGGCGAGGTGATGGGCACAGTCGCCTACATGTCGCCCGAGCAGGCGCGAGGCGAGGAGACCGACGCGAGAACTGACTTGTTCAGTTTTGGCGTGGTTCTGTACGAGATGGCGACAGGTCACCCCGCTTTCTCGGGGGCAACTTCCGTGCTCATTCTTGATGCGATCCTTCACAAAGCCCCTACCTCGCCGGTTCGACTGAATCCCGACTGCCCGGCGGAGTTGGAACGCAGCATCAACAAGGCGCTGGAGAAAGACCGGGAGACGCGCTATCAGACGGCCTCTGACCTGCGGGCCGACCTGAAGCGCTTGAAGCGCGACACAGAATCCGGGCGTGTAGGGGCGAGCGGCGCTCGCCCGGCCGAACGCCGTTCGGCCCTACGAAATTTCTGGAAGGTCCTTGTTCCCGCTGTCCTGATGCTTGTCGCGGCTGCCATCGGGGGGACGCTCTGGTTCCGCTCGCGCCAGACCACGACCCGCCTAACAGAGAAGGACACCATCGTCCTCTCCGATTTCGACAACAAGACCGGTGACAGTGTGTTTGACGACACGCTGAAGCAGGGACTCTCGGTACAGCTTGAGCAATCGCCCTTTCTCGCGCTGATTTCCGACCGCAAGGTAAACGACACATTGAAGCTGATGGGGCGTCCCGCCGGTGACCGGTTGACGCCGGAGGTTACACGCGAGGTCTGCCAACGCACAGGCAGCAAGGCGATGGTGACGGGTTCGATTGCGACGTTGGGCAGCCAGTACGTGATTGGCTTGAAGGCAGTGACCTGCGAAGCTGGCGATCTGCTGGCCGAGGCACAGGAGCAGGCGGCGGGCAAGGAAGCGATACTCAAAGCATTGGACGCTGCGGCGGTGAGTCTGCGGAGCAGGCTGGGCGAGTCGCTCAGCTCCGTGGAGAAATACGCCACGCCGGTGGAGGAAGCAACGACGCCATCGCTGGAGGCACTGAAGGCCTACAGTCTAGGGGTGGAAGCCCTCTATTGGAAAGGGGACGCAGAAGCGCTGCCGTTCCTCAAACGGGCGGTGGAACTCGACTCGACCTTCGCCGCATGCTACACCGTCATGTCGCAGATCTACTTCGATCTCTGCGAATTCAGGCTATCGGCCGAAAACGCGCGCAAAGCTTACGATCTTCGGCAGAAGGTAAGCGAA
>Ga0326727_10003301_pt1 | contig 52082 bp, 41 predicted proteins | sample MB2enrmetagenome_FD_207643 | JGI IMG/M metagenome (GOLD analysis project Ga0326727, IMG submission 207643) | Lab enriched peat soil microbial communities from McLean, Ithaca, NY, United States - MB29MY | ecosystem: Environmental > Terrestrial > Soil > Wetlands > Peat | place: USA: New York...
CCCGAACCGCCCATTGGAGCGTGGCCTTGGAGAAAATCGCCCAGGCGATGTCAAGAGTCAGGAACGTTATCCCAAAGAGGGGCAGCATGATTAGCGTGAATTCGATGACCTCTTGCCCCTTGCGGCGATGCGCTCGCAGTGCGCGGCGGGTCTTCCGAACGGCTTCAAGCTTAGTGGTTGTCATTGCGCACGATTCCAGGTGCGGCTTAGACGAGCCGCCCCTTATTCGTCGTCGTTGTGCACGACCCTGGACGCTACAAGACGATTCGACCCGCCCCGTTTCTTTACACGGCGGCTCTGTTTCTTCAGATCGCTCCATGGGTGAGCCAGCGAATAGTAACGAAAGCTATCATTGTGGGAATAACCGGAGCCACTATCGGCGACGGAGGGCTCCGTAATAAGATCGGACCAGCGATGGACCCAAGCGAGTCCGGCGAGCCCCTGGCAACGGGCATCGAGCGGGAGATCCACGACATCTACGCGAAGGAAGCCCCCAGTATGCTTCGGTACGCCTTCGCGGTTGCCGGCACCCGGGAAGCAGCCCAGGACGCCGTGCAAGAGGCCTTTCTGCGGTTCTTCGTCGTACGGTCCGCCGGCCAGGAGATCCGGTGTCCGAAAGCATGGCTGTTCCGCGTGCTGCACAACCATGCGCTCGATCAAAAAAGGGCCGGTTCGCGGCATGAGATCGGCCTGGATTCGCTGCGGAACACGCCTGGCCCGGGTCATGACCCGGAGGCCCACTATAGCCGCTCCGAGTTGTTGAAGGCCAAGCTTTACCCGGATCTGTCGCCGAGGGAAATAGAGTGCGTGCGGCTGCGGGCCGAAGGCCTGCGGTACGAGGAGATCGCGGGCGTACTCGGGATCCAATCGGGTACGGTCGGGGCGCTGCTGGCGCGCGCGCACAAGAAGATTCGCCAGGCGGCCAAGGACCCCGGCCGCAAGCCCGGTGAGTTGAGCCTGAGAATTTCCACGGGGAACCGTTATGCATCCTAAGACCGCGACCCTGATCGCGTTTTCCGATTCGGAAGCGGATAAGCTGCGCCGCCGCCTGATTGCCCGGCATCTTCAGAAGTGCGAAAAGTGCCGGTTGGAGCTGCGGCGCATCCAGCGCGAGAAGGACGACCTCTCGGCGCTGGCCGGCCAGCCCGCGCCAGACTTGAAGCAAGGCCTGGCGGAACTTTTGTCCGCGGCCGCCGGCTGGCGGGAGGCCGGGGACAACACGGCATCGCCCGAACTGAAGGGCAGGGTTCGCGCGCAGATCGAGACTTATTTCGGCTCCCGCGCCGCGGCGCTGGTAGAACAACCGGACCTTCGGGCGGATGAGCTGCTCGGAAAGGTGTTAGACTTAGTAGCCGTGCTCCTGGGCCAGGATGCGGCGGAGGCCGTAGTGGACGATCTCCTCCGCGGCCTGAATTGCGCGGCGTTGACCGCAGAGGCGCAGCGATGACACCAACGCAGAACTGGATTGGGCTGGAGTCGATGCCCCGCTGGCTCATCGCCGCGACCGGCGTCAACCTGGTGGCTTGCCTCTCGGCGCTCTACTTGTCCCATGGCACCGGTCTGGGGCTTGCGCTCGAGGCTCCCTCCGACGGCACCGGCACGCTGTCCGCGACCGGAATGGCGGCGCTGGAACTGTGGCTGTCGATGCTGGTGTTGCGGAGCTTTCGGGCCGGCGCGCCGCTTCGCCCGGCGTGGCTTCTGATTGCTCTGTCGGCGGCATCCCGCATGGCCTCGGGCGTGCTGGCGCAGGTGCTGGGAAGCCGTTGGCTTCTGAACCCGCTGGCGTGGACGGGCGGCTCGGACCCCGGGAGGCTCGAAGCGATCCGCCATTGGGCTCTGGTCCTCGGCGGCCCGGTCCAGATGGCCTTTCTGTCCGCCGGGCTTTTCGTGGCCTTGCGCACTCTGCGGAAATTCGGTTTCTGGGTGCGGCCCAGCGCCACCGACTGGGCAGTGGCCGGTATGGCGGGCTTGTTCATGCTGTGCCGCCTGGGCGAGACGGCCGCCGCGCTCTTGGGCGGCACGCCCATCCAGGCCGGCGATCTGATCGCGCTCAGCGGCTGTCCGGTCCTCTGTGTGCTCTTTCTCGAAGCCATGCTGCTGCGGCAGTCCGTCACCCGCATGGGGCACGGACTGGTGGCCAAGTGCTGGGGAGCGTTCGCCGTCGCGATTTTCATGACCGGGTTTGCCGAAGCCGCGGTCTGGGTGATCGGGCACTACTCGGCGGAGTGGCCCCTCGCGGTGGTCCAGTGTTGCGGCTGGTTCCCGGGCGCAGCCGCTTTCGCGCTGGCGCCGGCTTATCAGGTAGCGGCGTTGTGCCGCGCGACGCGGCCGGCCGCGCAGCAGTTGAGCGGCTTCCTCGACGGCGGCTTCCCGGAGCCCCACTTCGGCGCCGCGCCCGCCGCGCGGTGAGCGAGCGCCGCTTCCTGACGGCTGCGGCTCGGAGCGGAGCCGCGGCTCACGCGGATGTGCCCCACTGCGGCTACTGGTGCAACACGCTGTTGTCCGGGTCGAGAAGGACCTTGGAAGGGGGCTCGCGCAACACCACCGAGAACGCTGCCGAAGTGCTCGCCGTCTTGACCCAGTGCACGACCGGTTTGCTCTTGGGGAACTGAATCTCGACCGGGACCCAGGTGCTGAAGTCCTCCGCGACCCCGGTTTCGGTGATGGTTCCGGTGACGCGAACGTTCGGGGCCTTGCCGCGCACGGAATGACTCATGCGAATCGCCGGGATGCCGGTAGAGTAGACCCACTGATCGAAGAAAGCTTCGAGCTGCGGGTCGAAGGAATCCGGAGGCAGCGCTTCGGCGGCCACGCGGCGGAATTGATCGGTGGTGATCGTTTTGAACTGATATCGCCGGCGAACCTCGGCGAGCATGGCGAGGAACCGCTCGTCCCCCATGCGGCGCCGCAGCATGTGAATGATCCAGGAACCTTTCTCGTAGGTAATCACGCTCCAGGCCGAGGGCGCCTGGGAGCGGTCGAGCCGCCTGCCCCAGATGATCGGACCGGTCGATTCGATCGTGCCGCCCGATTCGTTCTTCGCGAGCAACTGCCTTCTGTAATCGGCGAGCACCTGGCCGATCACGCCGGAGCCTTTGCGCTGTTCGAGGTAGAGCAGAGCCGAATAGTTGGCCAGCGCCTCCATAAGCCAATCGTCCTCATTGCCGGCCGACGCGACCAGGTTGCCCCACCACTGGTGCGCCATCTCGTGCGCGGGCAAGATGTCGGAATAGAACATCTGCTGCGTTTCGCTCCGCACGGCGGAAAGGCGGAACCTGGGATCGAGATATGCCAGCGTGGACAGGTAAACCAGGCCGGGAAATCCCTGCCCGAAATTCCCGGGAATGGGCGAGACCGTCAGGGCGTTCAAGACCGGCGGTCCGAATCGCCCGGCCATGAACTCCAGTCCGGACGCGATTTCGAGGGCGAATTGCTCCAGATGGGCGCGGGGATCGGCCTCGGGGATCTGCTCGGGAAACGGGGCGAGGTCTACCCTCCAGCGGCGGTCGCCTGGCGGTCCGGCGGGCGCCGGGGGCACAACGGCGGGTTTCTGCTGGATTGCGGGTTCGGCCATCCGGTTCGCATAGACGTCGACGGTATAGTTCCCTCGCGTAATGCCGCGGTGATCGAATCGTCCGAGGTTGAAGCCTGCCAGCCGCACGGGAGTGTCGAGGCGGTACCGCGCCGTACTCCATTCGCCGTCGCTGGATTGCTCGACGGCCTGGCCGGTCGCCAGGAGGTCGAGGTCCCGCGGGTAGCGGAAGGAGAGGTCATAGCGGGCGAATTGCGGAAAGCGGTGCGGATACCAGGAGCCTCGCGCGCCTACGAAGTACACGCCGTTTCCAGCATCTGAAATTACCGCCCCGGAATGCTTCATCTCGACCCGATACTCGCGGCCGGGTTCGAGCGGTTTGGAGGGAACGATGAGCAGCCTCTCGTCCTGGTCGCCGCGGATCAGGCTCGAGCGGATCGAGTCCGGCTGGAACACTTCGGCCGGCTCTCCCGCGACTCGCGCCTCGGTGACCCGCATCCGCGGCGAAATGTCGAACTCGAGCGCCCGGGTGGCTTGAGGGCCGGGAATCACGACCGCTTCGGTGGTGCACTGGAGTTTCAACTCGGGGTCGAGCGCCGCCTGGATGCGGTAGCTCTGAACCACGGCGTCATCGGCGGGCAGGGTCCGCGCATGGTTCCGGAACGAGCGCGCCTGAAACCGGGTCCAGAGGTCAAAATAGCCCTGGTTGTAGCGGACCACGACCTGGCCTACGTTGATTTGATCGGCCGCGCAAGGATCGTAAAGAAAGTCGAAGTTGCCAAGCCTCCGGCCCTTCAGCGCTCCGTAAAAGAACCCGCTTGTGGCGCGCGTCTCCCCCAGCAGATCCTTTACGATGCGCACCTGGAAGCTGCGCGTCAGGTTCCGGAGCACTGGCTCCCATGCCTGGACGAGCAGCGCTCCCCGCTCCGGCCGCTTCCGTGGCGTTCCGCGCTCGCCGATCAGCTTCAGCAGCTCGGGGTAGGTGTCATCGCTGAACACCAGAACCGCCGTGCGGAGATGCTCGTCGAGATTGGGCGAGCCGGCGAAGGACGCCAGCGACAGCCTCTCGGAACGGTAGGGAGGCATCACCAACAGCTCCGCGTCACCGCCCTCGACATCCCCGCTGAATACGGCGGAGAGGCGGACGCCGTTGACTGGCTTTCCGAAAATCAGGAAACCCTCGGTCAGGTAGAGCCGGGCATCCTCTTTGCTGAATCGCAGATCGCGGACCTGGTAGCACTCGCCGGGGTCCAGCCCGGCATCGAGAACGCGCCGGGCCAGCTCGTTGGTGGGCATCCCGGCGCGCGCGGCCAGCGCCGGCAGCAGGAGCACAAAAAGGGGACAGACGTATTTTCCGAGACCAAGGCGGCGGATTCGCCCGCTACTCCAGCATGCCGGTCTTTCGCGTTGCGAGAAAATACGTCTGTCCTCTTTTTGAAGCACAACTACTCCGCATCGAGCAGGGTTCGTATGCGTGTCAGCAGGGCCGCGGGCGGGAACGGCTTTTGGATATAGCCCGCCGGCGTTTCCGCTTGCGGCCAGACCCGATCGCTGTATCCGGACATGCAAAGCATGCGAACACCGGCGCGGGCCGCTTGGAACTGCCCGGACAATTCCAGGCCGCCCATCTCCGGCATTACCGCGTCGGCCAGCAGGAGATGGACCGGGCCGGGATGCTGCCGGGGCGCCTCCAGCGCCTCGCGGCCATTCGAGGTTTCGAGCACGGTGTAGCCATGCCGCTCGAGGATCTCCCGGACATACTTGCGGACTCCCGGATCGTCCTCGGCGAGCAGGATCGTTTCCCGGCCGGACGGCCTGCCTTCGACTGGCACGGGCGCTTCCGGGCCGGGTTCGCCGTCCAGCGCCGGGAAGAGCATCTTGAACGCCGCGGAACGCTGTGGATGAATCCCGTGAGCCATTGAGCTAGGATACCCTCGACTGGCAAGCGGAAGAGAAGACACCGAAACGGCGCGGTTGCCGCGAGCCAAGGGCGATCTCGGAGCGTGTTTCGAAGTAGCACGTTTCCGGCCAAGGTACGGGTCGTGGAATCGCCGCAATATGAGAGCCCGATCGGGCCGAGCGAAAGCGCTCCGGATTTGAATGGGCGAAAAAGCCCAGGACAGGCAATGCCGATTGGGTTGAGCCGCTCATCCGGTCAAGAGATTAGTATCCATCAATCTTTGATCGGACGGTGGCGGGACCTCGGGAAATCGAGTGCCGGCGGAGTGCCTTGCCCAGGCAATCACCCGCGCCCGGTTAGGGTTTCTCCGCTCTAAAGATCGGGCGCGAGGCGCCGATCTACTAGCGACACAAAATGCGAGTTTTATGGGCAACCTCAGACGCCAGCGGCGCCGCTCCTGAAGAATCCCAAAGCCTGGCAGCCAAGTGCGGCTGCACGGTGGAAACCGCGGCGGGAGCTCCCGAAGCAGTCGAAGCCATCCGGACCAGCGCCTATGATGTCATCGTGGGCGATTTCCCCATGCCCGGATGGACCGATGAAGAGTGGCTCGAGGAGATAGGGCGCGTTGACCGGCACCTGCCCGTGATTATCCGATGCCCGTGCGGCTCCTATCACGATGCGGTCCGCCTCACCAAGCTCGGCGCGTACTATTTCCTGGGCGAAAGCTCCGCTGGGGAGACCGCCCGGGTCGTCGAAGCGGCTCTCGAACAGCGCCGGCTCAGGGGTATTGCGCTCGACGGCCACCGCGACGGAAGCGAGCCATGGAAACGGCTGCTGGTGGGCGAAAGCCGGCCCATGAAGAACATCGAGCAGATTGTCCGGATGGTCGCTCCACGCCGCTCGACCGTGCTCATCACCGGCGAAACAGGCACCGGAAAGGAGATCGTCGCGCGTTCCATCCACATGGCGAGCGGGCGGAGCAGCCTGCCTTTGGTCGCCGTGAACTGCAACGCCCTGCCGGAAACGCTCCTCGAAGGAGAGCTGTTCGGCCACGTGAAAGGCGCGTTCACCGGCGCCGTCAGCCACCGCGTCGGCCGGTTCGAGCAAGCCAATCACAGCACGCTGTTTCTGGATGAGATCGGCGACATGCCCTTCGACCTCCAGTCCAAGCTGCTCCGAGTCATCCAGGAGCGCGAGATGCAGCGGTTGGGAAGCTCGGAAAGCGTGCGGCTGGATGTCCGCATCATCGCCGCATCGAATGCCGGCCTGGACGAACTCGTGCGCGAGGGCAGGTTCCGCGAAGACCTTTACTACCGGCTGAACGTGGTGCCCATCTCGATGCCCCCGCTGCGGGAACGTGTGGGCGATGTGCCGCTCCTGGTTTATCATTTCGTGGAGAAGATCTGCCGTGTGGAGAACATCCCGGTGAAGCGGGTCGCGGAGGCCGCGCTCAATCGCCTGTGCGCTTACTCCTGGCCCGGAAACGTCCGTCAGCTCGAGAACGCCGTGGAAACGGCCATCGCGCTTACGGGCGATGAGCCGCTGCTTTGCCCCGCCGATTTCCCGCTGCCCCCGGCGATCCATCGCACTCCGGTGTCTTCTTCCGCTCCGGTGATCCGCGTTCCCGACGGGGGCCTCGATTTTGAGGGGACCGTCAGCCGCATCGAGCGGAGCATTCTGGAGCAGGCCCTGGAGCGGACTCGCGGAAACAAGAAGCGCGCCGCGGAGATGCTGCGCCTGAAGAGAACGACGCTTTCGGCAAAACTCAAGAGCCTCGAGGCGGCGGCTTGATTCCGGAACCTTGAATTCCTACACGCAGGCAACAATTACCCGCGCGAAGCCCCTTACTGTACCATGCAAGTCTGTGATGAATGGCGCCGAATGTCTTCTCCGAACCTTGCTGGCCAACGACGTGAGCGTTTGCCTGATGAACCCCGGAACCTCCGAAATGCAATTCGTTTCGGCGCTGGATCGGGTGCCGGGCATGCGCGGCATCCTGTGCCTGTTCGAGGGGGTCTGCTCCGGGGCGGCGGACGGCTACGCCCGGATGACCGGCAAGCCCGCGGCGACCCTGCTCCATCTCGGGCCGGGCCTCGCGAACTCGCTCTCCAACTTTCATAACGCCCGAAAAGCGCGGTCGCCGGTGGTGAGTGTTGTCGGCGAGCACTCCACCGGGCACCTGCGCTATGATGCGCCGCTCGCGAGCGACACGGAAGCCTTCGCGCGCACGGTTTCCGGCTGGGTCCGCACGCTGGAGAGCCCGGACTCGATGGGCGCGGCGGCATCGGCCGCGGTCGCCGCCGCTACCCAGCCGCCAGGGCAGATTGCGACGCTGATTATCCCGGCGGACTTCTCCTGGAGCGAGGCGGGCGTTCCCGGCTGTGCCGCGCCGCGGGTTTCCCGGCGTGTTCCGGGAATGGAGAGCATCCGCGAGGCCGCCCGCATCTTGCGGTCGGGAGAACCGGCCGGGTTGCTTCTTAGCGGCGGCGCGCTCCAGCGGCGCGGACTCGAGGCGGCCGGGCGGCTGCGCGCCGCGACCGGAGTCCGTGTGTTCGGTGACCGGTACGCGGCCAGGATGGAGCGCGGCGGAGGGCTTTTCGCCGCCGCGCGGATCCCCTATTTCCCGGAACCGGCCCAAGCGATGCTCGCTGGACTGCGCCGCCTGATCCTGGTGGAGGCGAGGCCGCCCGTTTCGTTTTTCGGCTATCCGGGGTTGAGGAGCTCGCTCGCGCCCGAAGACTGCGAAGTCCACGTTCTCGCGTCGCTCGAAGAGGACGGCCCGGCCGCCCTCGAAGCGCTCGCCGCGGAGTGCGGCGCGGAGGCGCCGCGGCGCGGCTCCGAGGCTCGGGCCGGGCAGCCGGCGCTGCCTTCGGGCGAGCGGCTCACAGCGGCTGCGATCGGCCGGACGCTCGGCGCACTGCTTCTGGAAGGAGCGATCCTCTCCGACGAGACGGTTTCCTCCAACGAGGCGATCTGGCCGCACTTGGCGCAGGCTCCGCGGCACGATTATTTGCCGGTGACGGGAGGGTCGATCGGCCAGGGCCTTCCCGTGGCGTTGGGCGCGGCGCTCGCCTGCCCGGACCGCAAGGTGATCGCGCTCGAGGCCGACGGGAGCGGCATGTACACGCTGCAATCGCTTTGGACCATGGCGCGGGAACGGCTCGACGTAGTGGCGGTGATCCTGGCCAACCGCCGCTATCGGATTCTCGATATCGAAATGCGGCGCACCGGCGCCGGCGCTGTGGGACCGGCGGCGGAGCGGATGATCGATATCGGACAACCGGAGGTGGATTGGGTGAAGCTTGCCGAAGGCTTGGGCGTTCAGGCGGCGCGGGCAAACACCGCGAACGAGTTCGTCCGCGAGTTTGGGGCGGCAATGGCCGAACAGGGGCCGCGGCTCATCGAGGCTGTGCTATGTCCTGGGCAGGAATAAGTCGGGGAACTCCGGAGGGGCTTCTTCTCAACAACCCGAACGGACCGAGTGCCGTTCGGGGACTACGCAGCAGCGTTCGCTTCTAGCCGCGGGTCCTGCGTCTCAGCAAGCCCAAGCCGACCAAGCCAAGACCAATCAGAGCGATACTGACAGGCTCGGGCACTGGACCCAGGTTGGTGGCAGTAATGCCGTCCAGGTACATGTGAAACTTATCTTGCACTCCGAATTCTATCGTCGTGTGGGTCGAGACCGCCGTATAGTACAGACTGCCCTCAAAATACGGGGCACCAAGCGGAAAATCGGACAACTGCCAATGCTCGCTGCCGAAGTAAGCGTCAAACTCATTTGGTGTAACGACTGCTGCAAAATTTCCGATAGCGCTGGGATCTTCCGCAAGGTACCAACTGAGCTCGTAGGTGTCGCCCACAACGGTGGAGATCGTCTGCGAGATGTACGAGAGACTCGTGCCAGAGTCATCGGCGGCATAGGAACCGGAATAAGGGTAATTCGTGTCGACAGTAATGCCGGCGACGTCCCCGGTGACAGTCCAGCCGAAGAAAGTGCCGGTCTCGAACCCGCCGTTGACTATCAGCGGGGTGGCGTAAGCAGCGCCCGAGACGAGCAGAAGTGTCAAAACCACCGTTAACAGCGCAGCGAGTCGAACCATGACGGTTGTCTCCTAAATAAATCTCGAACAGAGCGATTCTCGCACCATGCGGAGGGCTTTGTCGAGTACCAAAAACGAGTGTTAGTACCAGTACTGGCCACGGGCAACCCCGGGGTTCAGGCTGGCTCCAGGGGTGCCGGCGGCCTGAAACCCGCGCCTGCGGCGGGCCGTCCAGGTGGTTACCGGATAAATTGGGCCTTTTGAGCAGAACCTGCTATGCTGTCTGACCGGACATGATGAGCGCGCGACTTTTTCTGGCGGCGCTGCTGGCCGCGGTTGCTTCCGCGGATATTCCCCAGACGACCTTGCTCGATCGGGGATACCGGCAGATGTACAACCTCGATTTTACCGAGGCCCATCGGACGTTTCACGACTGGGAGAGTGCGCATCCGGGCGACCCGATGGGACCGGTGTCGGATGCGGCGGCTTATCTGTTCGCCGAATTCGACCGCCTGCACATTTTACAGTCGGAACTCTTCGTCCGGAACGACAGCTTTCTGAATCGCGCCAAACCGGCTCCCGATCCCATGGTCAGGAGAAAGTTCGAGCTTGAGCTGGCGCGCGGCAAGAAGCTCGGGGATGGCATCCTCGGAAGGACGCCCAAGGATGAAAACGCGCTTTTCGCGAGCATCCTCCGGATCGGCTTGCGCGCCGACTATCTGGCGCTCGTCGAAAAGCGCTATCTGGCTTCTTTGGGCGAGATCAAGAGCGGACGGTTGCTGGCCGAGCAACTGCTTGCGAAAGACGCGAGTTGCTACGACGCATATCTGGCGATCGGCGTCGAGAACTATATGTTGAGCCTGAAGCCCGCGCCGCTGCGCTGGCTGCTTCGAATCGGCGGCGCGCAGACCGACAGGAACGAGGGCATTCAAAAACTGCAACTCGTCGCGGAGAAGGGCCGCTATCTGCGCCCCTACGCGGAACTTCTGCTGGCCGTGGCGGCATTGCGCGACCACAACCCGGGCCGGGCCAGGGATCTGCTGAAATCCCTGGCCGCCGAATTCCCGCGCAATCCGCTGTACGGACACGAACTCGCCCGGCTGCAGTAGCAGCCGCCCGATCGCGCGCGCGGTTCCGTCACAAGTCCTATCCGGCCCGCAACCCGTCAGCGAGCGCCGCATGGCCCTTCGGGCCACCCAAGGTAATGAGGCCGCGGGCATGGACGGCTCCGGCGATTCAACAACCCGCGGCGCGTCTGTAACGCAGCGGCTTTCGATGCTACAGGCGGGGCTGATCTCCCTTGATGCTCATCCCGCCGTCCACGATGAAGTTGGCGCCGCTGACGAAGGTGGACTCGGCGGATGCCAGGAACACGAAAACGCCGACGATCTCCTCGATCGTTCCGACCCGGCCGCGGGGCTGAACCTGGTCGAACGCCTGGCGGGTTCTTTGGGGGTCCGGCTGCGCGGCGACGAAATCGCGCAGCATGGGAGAATCGACCGTTCCCGGAGATACGCAATTGACGCGAATCCGCTCGCGCGCGTAGTCAATCGCCATCGCTCGCGCCAACGAGATCAACGCTCCCTTGGTGGAGGAGTAGGCGGCCATACCGGGGAATCCGTTGACGCCGGTGATCGAGGACATAAATATGATGGACCCGCCTCCCGCTTTCCGCATGCACGGAAGGACCTCGCGCGCCGCCAGATAGGCGCCTTTCACATTGACCGCGAATACCTGGTCCCAGGCATCCTCCGAGGTTTCCTCGATCGTCCCGGCAGGCAGGATGGCCGCGTTGTGGACCAGCACCGTGGCAGGACCGAACGCGCGGCCGGTCTCCTCGATCGCGTGGCGGACATCGCCGGCATCCGCAACGTCGCCATGGATAGCGATGGCGCGGCCGCCGGCGGAGAGGATTTCTCCGGCGGCTGCTTCCGCTTCCGTGCGGTTGCGGTCGAATACGCCTACTGCGGCGCCCTCCGCTCCGAATCGCAGCGCAATGCCGCGGCCGATCCCGCGGGCGGCGCCTGTGATGAGAGCTACTTGGTCCTTCAAGGCAGGCATGGTCATCTCCCCTGGATAGGATTCACTTGCCGTGGCGAAGGATGCGGGGCCGAAGCCCCGTGCGAGCTGAAGCCCTCCGTCCGGTCAGGATGAGGCGGCGGGCCTCGCCGACAAGAAACAATGATCCACTGATGAAGACGGCATCTTCGCGCGCCGCTTCGCGGGCGATGACGGCGAGCGCGTCTTCGAGCGTTTCCGCCGTGCGCAGGCGCGGGTGACCGGCCAGGTCCCGAATGGTCCCGGGCCGCACGGCGCGGGCCTGCTTCGGAGCGGTGGCGACGATCTCATCGGCGAGCGGGAACAGGATGGCGGCCATCTCCGCGACGGCCTTGTCCCGCATGGCGCCATAGATGAGCCACACGCGGCGGTCATCGAAAAAACGATTGATGTAAGCCGCAAGAGAGCGCGCGCCGGCGGGGTTGTGCGCTCCGTCCAGAATGATTTCCGGCGCCGCCGCGACCCGTTCGAGGCGGCCCGGCCAGCGCGCCTGCCGGATGCCTTCGCGGATCACATCCGGCGGCAACCCGAGCGCGTCGAGCGCCGCAACCGCCGTGATTGCGTTTGCGACCTGGTGTTCGCCGGCGAGCGGGCAATCCACCCGGAACTCCCGCGGGCCGACCACGCGGAAGCAGCTTCCGCCGGGGTAGAGGGCCAGATCCTTCACGCTCCATTCCGAGGTCCAGACCGGCCGGATTCCGAGCGCGGCGGCTTTGTCGGAGAGCACCCGCGCGGCTTCCGGCCGCTGGGCCGCGAACACCGCACGCACGCCGGACTTGAGGATGCCGGCTTTCTCGGCGGCGATCGCCTCGAGACTGCTGCCGAGAAAAGCCTCGTGATCGAAATCGATGGGAGTGATGACCGCCAGGCGCGGGGCGATTACGTTGGTTGCATCGAGCCGGCCGCCGAGGCCGACCTCGAGCACGGCCGCGCGCACTTCCCCGTCGCGGAAGGCGACGAAGGCCATGGCGGTGACGGTCTCGAAATAGGTCGGGTGCGCTTCGAACGCGCCGGAGGCGATCAGGCTCTCGGCGGCCGCGTGAACGCGGTCGAATGCCGCCGCGAATTCCGCCTCACCGAGCGGCTCACCGGCGATACGGATGCGCTCGGTCGGCTCGACCAGGTGGGGCGAGGTGTAAAGGCCCGTTCGGGCGCCCGCGGCGCGAAGACCGGCCTCAACCATCGCGCAGACGGATCCTTTTCCGTTGGTGCCCGCAACGTGGATGAATTCGCCGGTCCGGTGCGGATTGCCGAGCGCTTCGAGCAACACATTCATGCGTTCGAGCCCCAGTTTCGCCGCCTTGACCTCATTGCCGAGCGAGTACAGGAAACGGATGGCCTCCGGATATGTCATGAGCGTGCGCGCTGGCCCCTTGTAAACGCCATTCTAGCGGTTGCGATCAGAAGCGCGCAGCCGCCCGCGACCTTGGCCTCAAAGACCAGGGCTGGCTCGCCCGCGCCCGGCGGCACCAGGGAAAAGGCGATTGCCGCAAGCGTGACCGCCAGGCCGGCCAGGGCGCTCGACCGCAGGCCGTGCTTCATCGCCGCGCCGAAGAGGTACAGGAAGGGGATGAAATACGTAATCACCGTCATGTCCACCAGAATCTGGTAGCCGGTGCTGAGGCTTTCGCCCAGTTGCATCCCGAGTAGAAAGACCGTGCAGGCGATACCCTGCGTCAGGATCGCCACGTGCGGAGTTTTCCAGCGCGGGTGCAGCCTGGCGAAGGCCGGGGGGAGATAGCGGTCGAGGCCAATCACGAAGGGCACGCGCGCGCTGCCGCTCACCCAGGCGCCCAGTTGGCCGGTGATGCCGAAGGTGATCAGCACGGCCAGACCCATGGCTACCCAGGGAACACCCAGACGGCCCGCGGCGGCCGCGCCAGCCTGTGTCAATCCCGAGAGAATATTGACCTGACCGGCCGGCAATACCGCCAGGATCGCCAGCGTGCCGGCTACGTAGAACGCGCCGATCAGCAGGCCGCTGATCCAGGCGGCGCGAGGCACCGTGCGCCGGGGATCGCGGATCTCGCCGCCCATGATCGCGCCGAGTTCGAGGCCGCCGAAGGCGAAGGCGATCTGCGACCAGAAGTTGAGCCGCTGCCAGTTCCATTCGGGAACGATCCGGAGGGGGTTCGCCGTGCCGTCGAGCGCCCAGACGGTGAAGCCGAGGGCGACCAGCACCACTCCCGCGGTGCAGGTGGCGAGGCCGCCCAGGTTCTCGGTCCACTTTCCGACACGCACTCCGATGAGGTTCGTGAGGATGCCTACCCAGAGTACGGCGAGCGATACCGGGACCACGAAGGCGCGCGAATTGCCCAGCCACGCGTAGCGCGCGCCGAAGCCGTAGACCGCCATGCTGATGCCGGCCAGAAGCAGCGCCGGGAAAAAGAAAAGGTTGCTCAGCCAGTAGCACCAGCCGCACAGGAACCCGTGCCAGTCGCCAAAGCTGGCCTTGGCCCAGGCGTAAAGCCCGCCCTCCTCCGGCAACTTGACGGTGAGCCTGGAGACGGCGAGCGCCGAAGGAACAAAGAAGAAGACCGCGGCCAGCAGCCACAGGCTGATCGACGACGGCCCCGCGTGGGCTGCGGCGGCAAGCCACCGGATCCCGGCGACGGCGGCGATGTTGAACAGGACCAGGTCCCGGAGCCCGAGCTCCCGCACCAGCACCGGTCTCGATTCAGCCATCCAAGGTCATCGTACCCCGGCTGAAATTCATCTGCCTCAGTCACTTCGGCCTAGGTATACTCGCAGTGTGGGGTGGAGCGTCCGGATAGCGATGTGGATGGCGGCGGTAGCGGTCAGCGCGGCGGCGCAGCCGAGCGCCTGGGATGCCGCGATCGAGGCCGGGAAAACCGCCTACGAGCGGGGGCGCTACGAGGAGGCCGAGAGACAGTTTAAAGCCGCGCTGCTCGAGGCCGAAGGCTTCGAGCCGAAGGACCCGCGCCTCGCCACCACGCTCGATCAGCTCATCACGGTCTACCGGACCGAGGGCAAGCTGGTGCTTGCGGAGCCGCACTATCACCGCCTGCTCGGGATCGAGGAAGGCACCTGGGGACCGCTTGACCTGCGTCTCGTCACCGTCCTAAACGGCCTGGGAACGCTATATTCGGCGAATCGCCAGTGGGAGCAGGCGGACTCCGTGTACCAGCGCGCGCTGGCCATTCGCGAGAAGGCGCTCGGCGGCGAACACCCGGATGTCGCCGCGACGCTCGAGAGTCTCGCCGCGCTGTTCGCGGTCCAGGCCAAGTTCGACAACGCGGAGGCGTACTATATACGCGCGCTCGGCATCCGCGAGCGAACGCAGGGTATGGATCACCCCAGCATCGCCGCCACGCTGGACGGGCTGGCGGGAATGTATCGCGACCAGGGCAAGTATGCCGCCGCCGAGCCGCTTTTCCGGAGGGCGCTGGCGATTCGCGAGAAAGTCCTCGGCCCGGACCATCCCGAGCTTGTTCCGAGCCTCGACAACCTGGCCTGGACCTGTTACGCGCAGCGCAAGTTCGCCGAGGCGGAGCCGCTTTACGGGAGGTCGCTGCTTATTTGGGAAAAGGCCGTTGGCACGGACCATCCGACGGTCGCGACCGCGCTCGACAACCTCGCCGGCGTGTATGTCGCGCAGGACAGATTCGCGAAGGCCGAGCCGCTTTACCAGCGCGCGCTGCTGATCCGAGAAAAATCCCTGCTGGCGAACTACGACAAGCTGGCGTCGTCGTACGTGGGGGACAAGAAATACGCTCAGGCCGAACAGCTCTACCAGCGGGCGATGGCGATCGCGGAGCGCAGTGTCGTGCCCGACCGCGTGGAACTCGGCATGGTGCTCGAACGCTATGCCGAGCTCTTGAAGCTGTTGGATCGTAAAGACGAAGCCGCCAGGATGTTCGCCCGCGTCCGGCAGATCAAGGAGCACCTTGCCCAGGAGTCCACGCCATCCGAGGACGCCAGTCCGGCCAGGCAGGGGCCGTAGCCTAAGAATCCGGGGACACGCCGGGCTGGCTACGCGAATGTTCGGCTTGCGGACGCGCGCAGGCGTGTCCCCCGGTTTGGCTGTCAGACTTTCCTCGCCCCAGGAACGTCATTGAGGAGGAGCCGGAGAGTTGATCTTCCGTGAGGTCGAGGATCGCGACCTGATCGCGCGTGCCCGCCGCAAAGATGTGGAGGCGTTCAACCTTCTCGTTTCGCGCTGGGAGAGGCGTGTGTTCAGCTACCTGTTGCGCCTGGTCCGCGATCGGGAAGACGCTCTCGACTTGAGTCAGGACGTCTTCTTGAAGGCCTATCAAAATCTCGCGAAGCTCGAAAACACGGAGCGGTTTGGCCCGTGGTTGTTCCGCATCGCGCACAATGAGGCCTTCTCGATGCTGCGCAAGCAGCGTCCCGAAGACGAGCTTCCCCCCGAATCAGCCCGCGGGCCGTCGCGATTCCGGATGTACCCCGTGGAGCTTTCGGTGGCCGTCGATCGGGCGCTGAGCCGTCTTTCCGAAGAGCAGCGCGAAGCGGTCGTGCTCAAGATCTACCAGGGGTTCAAGTTCGAGGAGATGGCGGACGTGCTGGATTGTCCGGTTTCCACCGTGAAATCCAGGCTGTATACCGCGCTCGACCTCCTCAAGGAAGCCCTCGCTCCAATTCAGACGGGGGGTGTCGAATGAGTTGTTCACCTTTTGATCTCAGGGATTTTCTTTTCGGCGAGCTGAGCGAACCGGAACGCGACGAGGTTTCGGCCCATTTGGAGGCTTGTGAGCCGTGCCGCGAGGAACTGGATCGCCTTCGGATGACCCAGGCCGCCCTGCTTTCGGTCCGCGACGAGGAGCCGCCGCGCCGCATCGCCTTCGTTTCCGATAAAGTCTTCGAGCCGCGCTGGTGGCAGGCGCCATGGAACTCACGGCTCGGATTTGCCGCGGCCTCGCTCATCGCCGCGGCCATCTTGGTTCACGCCTTCGTGCGGCCGGCTCCGCGGCTGCCCGCTCCGGGGGTGGATACGGCGGCGGTGGAAGCCCGAATCAGCGGCGAGGTGACGCGCCGGGTGGACGCGGCGGTCGAGGCCGCCGTCGCGCGGAGCGAAGCGCGGCAGGCGAAGAAGGCCGCGGAGCTGGTCGAGGCCGCGCGACACGATCTTGAATTCCAGCGCCAGGCGGACCGCGCTTCCTTTCAGGAGGTCCTGACGGTCATGCAGAAGCGCTACAGCGGGTGGGTGCTGGCGAGCAACGAAACGGGGGGTGGGCGATGAGGCGCGTGCTGCTCGCTCTGACGTTCAGCGCGGCGCTCGCCGCCGGCCAGCCGCGCGTCACGCGGGAAGCGATGGCGAGCGTCGAGCAGAGTATCGACCAGCGCATTCGCGGCCTCGACGTGAACGCCCCGTACGACTTGCTGGGCTTCACCCGCGGCGTTTACCTGCCGGGATATGGCGTCGTCCTGACCTCCGAAGTGAACCTCGTGGTTACACTGATCACGCCTTTCCATCCGGCCCTGACCCCGGTGCAGCTTACCCAGTTGCACCAGAAGAAGATCCAGCGGCTGGAGGTGATACGCGGACTCATGCGGGAAGCGCTGGTGGCCGCCGCGGTCACGCTCGATCCGGTTCCCGCGAACGAGCAGGTCGTCTTCGGCATGACGCTGTTCTATCGCAAGTTCGAGCAACGCGAGGGGCTGCCCGGGCAGATCATCATGCAGGCACCCAAGCGGACGTTGCTCGATTTCAAGGCGAATCGCATCAGCAAGGCCGAGCTCGATCGCGCCATCCAGGTCGAAGAACTCTAGCGATGCGTCTCGGCGAAATCCTGGTGGAGCGGCGGCTGATTGAGACCGAGGATGTCGAGCGCGCGCTCGAGATACAGAAGGAGCGCGGCGAAAAGATCGGAAAGATCCTGATCGACCTCGGGTTCGTGGCGGCGCGCGATGTGCTCTCCGCGCTCTCGGAACAGCTCGCGATCCCGATCGCCGCGCTCGACGGGCCGCCGCCCGCGGTCCCCGAAACCGAGGGGCTGGCGGCGCGCTTCATGCGGCAGTGCCGCTTCCTGCCGGCCGGCATCGAGGACCACACGCTTACCATCGCCATGGCCGATCCGCTCGACTTCGAGACAATCTCGGCCGTTCGCGGCTTCACCGGGCTCAAGATCGAGGCCGCGCTCGCGAGCGAGCAGGAGATCCTCGACGCCATCGACAAGTATTACGGCGAGGCGGAAAAGGAAAGCACCGAGCTGGAGGGCCGGGAAGGGCAGGACCAGGAGGATCTGGAACAACTGCGCGACATGGCGAGCGAGGCCCCGGTGATCCGCCTGGTGAACGCGATGATCGCCCAGGCGGTCGAACAGCGCTCGAGCGACATTCATATCGAACCGTTCGAGAAGGAGTTTCGCGTGCGGTACCGCGTGGACGGCGTGCTCTACAACCAGGAGCCTCCGCCGCGCGAGTTGAAGGCCGCCATCATCTCGCGCGTGAAGCTCATGGCCAAGCTCAACATAGCCGAGCGCCGGCTGCCGCAGGATGGGCGCATCAAGATCAAGGTGCTGGGCCGGGAAGTGGACCTCCGCGTTTCGACGCTGCCGACGCTCTACGGCGAGAGCGTGGTCATGCGCCTGCTGGACCGCTCGGCGGGGGATTTCTACGATTTGCAGAGCCTGGGCTTCGACGAATTCATGCTCGGCCGCATGGAACACTACACCTCGCTTCCGCACGGCATCCTGCTGGTCACCGGCCCGACGGGCAGCGGCAAATCGACCACGCTCTATTCGGCGCTGAAGCGGATCAACCTGCCGGACAAGAAGATCATTACGATCGAGGACCCGGTGGAGTACCAGATGGACGGGATCAACCAGATCCACGTGAACCCGCAAATCGGGCTGACCTTCGCCTCCGGCCTGCGCCACATCGTGCGGCAGGACCCGGACGTGATCATGGTGGGAGAGATCCGCGACCGCGAAACGGCGGACGTGGCGATTCGGGCCGCCCTCACCGGACATTTCGTCTATTCCACGCTGCACACCAACGACGCGCCCAGCGCCATCACGCGGCTGGTGGACATGGGCGTGGAGGAGTACCTGATCAGCTCGACCGTGGTGGCGGTGCTGGCGCAGCGGCTGGTCCGCGTGATCTGCCCGAAGTGCAAAGTGGCGGCCGGACGGCGCGCGACGCCGGAGGGCCAGGTGGTGGAGTCCTTCCGGGGCGCCGGGTGCGAGGCGTGCTTCAATTCGGGTTACAAGGGCCGGCTCGGGATTTTCGAATTGATGGAGTTGAACGACGAACTGCGCGGCCTTATCCTGGCGAAGGCGGATGCCGCGACGCTGACGGCGGCGGCGAGGCGCAACGGCATGCGCACGCTGCGCGAAGACGGCTGGCTGAAAGTGTCGCTGGGGATGACTTCCGCCGACGAAGTGCTGCGCGTCACCCAGGAGTTCTGATATGGCTGCGACCTTTCATTTCCGGGCGGTCGCGCCGGACGGAAAACTCCGCGCCGGCACGCTGACCGGCGAGACCGATAAAGCGGTTGCGCGCGAGCTGCGCAACCAAGGGCTCACGCCCGTTTACGTGGGCGTGGCTCCGAAGAAAAGTTTTCAACTGAAGCTGCCATCCTTCACCCGCGGCAAGCGGCGCGACGTACTGTTCTTCACGCAGGAGCTCTCCACGTTGTTGAACGCCGGCGTACCGCTTGACCGCGCTCTTTCGATTACCAGCGAGCTTACCGAGCGCCCCGGATTCCGCTTCCTGGTCCTCGATGTGCTCCGCATTCTGAAGGGGGGCCGGACGCTCGCCGACAGCCTGGGGGCGCACCCGGAGTACTTCACGCCGCTCTACGTGAACATCGTGAGGGCGGGCGAGGCGAGCGGCGCCCTGGGGCCGGTCTTCACGCGCCTGTCCGAGTTCGAGCGCACGCGCGACGACCTGCGCGCCTACATCATCTCGTCGATGATCTATCCCGGGCTGCTGGTGATGGTCGGCTTGGGCTCGATCTTCATGCTGATGAATTTCGTAGTGCCCCGGCTCGCGCAAGTATTTCAGGATTCGCGCATGAAGATGCCGCTGCCGACCCAGATGATGCTCGATGCCAGCACCTTCGTGAAGACCTTCGGCTGGATGATCGTCGCCGCCATGGTTGGCGCAGTGGCCGCAGTGAAAGCGTATATACGGACGGGCCAAGGGCGGCTGTGGTGGGACACTTTCCGGTTGCGCCTCCCGGTGCTGGGCCCGGCGCTGCGCAAGGCCGAGACCTCCCGTTTCGCGCGGGCGATGGAAACGCTGGTGACGAACAACGTGCCGCTGGTGCAGTCCCTCGGCATCGCTGCGGCGGTTCTGAACAACCGGAAGATCGCGCGATCGCTGGACGCGGTGGCCGAGGGCGTCAAACGCGGCGAGGGTCTGGCCGGACCGCTGAAACGGACCGGGCAGTTTCCGCTGCTGGCCAGCCATCTGCTGAGCGTGGGCGAGGAAACCGGGCGCCTGGACCAGATGTTCGCCCGCATGGCGGATATCTATGAAGCGGACACGCGCGCCGAGATCAAACGCTTTACGGCGCTGTTCGAACCCCTGATCATTCTCGTGATGGGCATAATAGTAGGTGCTCTGATCCTGAGCATGTTGCTGGCGATCACGAGCATCAACGAGGTAACGGTGTGATCAAGACAAACGGTTTCCCGCTCTCGGAAGATTCCCGCCTCCCCCGGCGCACACGGCGCCAGGCCGGCGTCACCCTGATCGAAATGTTGGTGGTAGTGACCATCATCGGATTGTTCGTTGCTCTGGTAGGTCCAAAGCTCTGGTCGAATGTGGACAAGGCTAAGATCACGAAGGCTCGAGCCGACCTCGAGGGCTTAGGGGCGGCGCTTGGCACCTACAAGCTCGACAATGGGACGTTTCCCACTACCGAGCAGGGCTTGGAGGCGCTGCGCGTCAAGCCCGCCGACGCCCCGCAATGGGCTGGCCCCTATACGCCCAGAGACATCCCCAAAGACCCGTGGGGCCACGACTACGTGTACAAATTCCCCGGAGACCATGGCGACGAACCGGACATCATCTGCTACGGCGCCGACGGGCAGCCCGGCGGAGACGGTATTAACGCCGACATCGTGAGCTGGAAGTCGCAGTGAGCCAGAGGCGCTCAAAGGCCGGGGTGACGCTGATCGAGATGACGATCGTCGTCACGCTCATCGGCCTGATGGTGGGGCTGACGTTCCCCGCCGTTTCCGCGGGGGTGGACTCGCTGCGTCTGAGCGAAGCCTCGAGCCGGCTCGTCAGCTTCTTCAACGACGCGCTGAACCGGAGCGAGCGGAGGCAGCAGCCCGTAGAGGTCATTATTTCGAAGGCCCAGCGGGCGCTCACGATGCACTCTCCCGACGCGGGATTTGAAAAGAAGCTCGAACTGCCGCAGGGGATCTCGGTGGTCAGCATCCTACCCGAGGCCAAAGAAGAATCCGACGCACCGCGTCAGTTCATGGTGTATCCGGGCGGCGCGGTTCCGCGCGTCGGCGTCGAGATCGTGAACGCCAGGGGCGTGCACCGGATCGTGCGGGTAGACCCTATTACCGGCGTGCCCCGTATCGAGCAGCCGGAGGCCCCATGAGGCGGCGCGGTTTCACCCTACTCGAAATGCTGGTTGCGACCACGATCATGGGCGTCGCCGTGGTCGGCCTGCTGGCGAACCTTTCGACCTCGATGCGGACCGCGGCGCGGCTCACCGAGTACGATCGCGCCACAGTGCTGGCGCGCGAGAAGATGGAGGAGCTGCTGTTGGACCAGCGCCTGCCAAAACTCGTCCCGATCGGGGGCGCTTTCGACAACTCGTTGACCGGCGGCGCAGATGCCGGCTGGCGCGCGCGCGTTTCGCCCTTCGAGGCGCCGCCGAACGCCGTGGCCGGCATGCCGATCCTGGAGCGCGTCGAACTCGAGGTCTGGTGGGGAACGGGCGAGAGCAAGCGCAGGCTTTCACTCGAAGCGTTCCGGCGCTACGTGTTGACGGATGCTGACGTTCCCAGACAGCCATGAGAGCGCGAACCGGCGGCGTGACCCTGATCGAGATGCTGATCGCGGTGTCGCTGCTCAGCCTGCTTTCGGTGAGCATCCTCCTGGCGCTGCGGGTGGGTCTGAGCGCGATGGATAAGTCCAACGCGAAGCTGATGGCGAACCGCCGGTCGGTGAGCGTCGAGCGGATACTGCGGAGCGAGATTGAGGGCTTGATGCCCGTGGGCGCGGATTGCGCGCCCGCTCCGGACCAGCCGCCCGTGAAGATCGCTTTCTTCGACGGACAGCCGCAGTCGATGCGCTTCGTCTCGAGCTATTCGCTCGATGAGGCTGCGCGAGGGCTGCCGCGGATCCTTGAATTGGCGGTCATTCCGGGCGAGGAGAACCGCGGCGTGCGGCTCATCGTCAACGAGTATGTCTATACCGGCCCGGTCGCCGCCGGCGCCGCCTGCCTGGGCATGGCGCCCGATCCGGGGACGGGCCGGTCCCTGCCGCAGTTCGCGCCGGTAGTCCCCGGTCCGCGCTCCTTCGTGCTGGCGGACAAGTTGGCGCATTGCAGCTTCAGCTACCGGTGGCAGCCGCCCCCGCCGGAACTGGCGCGCTGGCTGGCCGTCTGGAAGCTTCCGCAATGGCCGACGGCGGTGCATATCGATATGGCGCCGCTCGATCCCGATTCCTCCCGCGTGCCGCTCGCGAGCGCCACGATTCCCATCCGCGTGAACAGGCAGCCGAATGTCGACTACACGAGCTACTAGCGTGTTGCCGCGCATACCGCTCCCTGACGGTCGCGGCTCGGTTCGGATTGTTCGTGCGTCCAGCTCCCGGCGGCGCGGCAGCGCGCTGCTCGTGGTTCTGTGGCTATCGGCCGCGCTATCAGCGATCGCATTTTCGGTGGCGAGCACGGTGCGCAGCGAGACGGGCCGGGTAACCTCATCGGTTGACCGCCTGAAGGCGTACTATCTCGCGACGGGTGCAATCGAGCGCGCTCTGCTCTACATGCAGTGGGGCGAGGGGCAGCGGAATCCCGATGGCACGCCGCGATACTACGCGGCGGGCATGCCCCGGCTCGAATTTCAGTTTCCGTCGGGAGGGGTAACGGTCGAGGTGATTCCGGAGACGGCGAAGATGAACCTGAATTCTTCTCCGCCCGAGGATCTCTATAACCTGCTCCTGGTGCTCGGTGCCGAGCCCGAACGCGCCCGCGAAATCACGGCCGGGATTCTCGACTGGCGGACGCCGCAGCCCCTCGGGGAACCGACCATGTTCGATCAGCTTTATTTGTCGCAAAATCCGTCTTTCCGTTCGCGCCATGCGTCCTTTGAGGAGATCGAGGAACTGTTGCTGATCCAGGGTATGACGCCGGAACTGTTCTACGGGACGTATGGGCACGACGCGCAGGGGCGCCTGATGCCGCATCGCGCGCTGAAGGACTGCGTTTCAGTTTACGGCGCCACCTCCGGGTTCGACGCCAACACCGCGGATCCGGCCGTGCTTGCGGCCATCGGTCTCCCTCCGGATGTGGTGGATGCCCTCGTCCGTGCCCGGAGAGTCCGTCCGTTCCGAAATGCGGGCGAGCTGGCGGCTTTCCTCGAAGACGCCCCGGGAACGAACCGCCTGACCGTAGGGGGAAGCACAATCTTCACGCTCCGGGCGACGGCGCGGCCGAGAGTGCAGGATGGAAAGCTCTCGGACGCACGGTGGTCGGCGGCGGTCCTGTTCAAATTTCTCGACTCGCGGTTCTTCACGGAGCCGTATCACGTGTTGCGCTGGTACGACAACGTTTGGGTGGATTGAGCGTGAACTTTCCAACTGCGCGCAAATGGCTGGCGATCGGCTCGGGCATCGGAATCGAGATCGGTACGGAAGATCTTACTGTGACCGCCGCCCGCGTGCGGCCTTCCGGCGCGCGGCTGCTGGGCGCGGCCACGATTGCCGGCTTTCGCGAGCGGCCCGCCGCCGGCTGGGGGGCCACCTATGCGGATTTCGTGAAGCGCGCCGGAGCCAGTCACCTGTCGGCAACGGTGTTGTTGCCGCGGAGCGATGTAATCGTTCGTTTGCTGGCCCTGCCCGGTGTCGCCGGCGGCGACCTGGCCGCGGCCATCGAGTTGCAGATCGATTCGCTGCATCCGTTTCCGGAGGGTCAGGCAGTCTGGTCGTGGGCGCGGCTCGGCGGGAATGGCGCGGTCCTGGTAGTGATTGCGCACCGGGAAGTCCTCGACCGCCATATCAGCCTCTTTGCGGAGGCGGGCGTCAAGGTTGCTTCCTTCACGTTTTCCGGCGCGGCACTGTATTCGGCCGTGCGTCTGCTGGCGCAGCCGCCCAAGAGCGGTTTTGTGACCTTTGCCCAGGCGGGAGAGTTGCTCGAGGCGTACGGCGAGAGCGAAGCGAAATCCATGTTCTCGGCCGCGTTCGATCTTCCGCTGGAACGCGCCGTGGGGCTCGCCGCCGCTGAATTGCGGCTCGATCCCGGGATCGAGCCGCTCGGCCTGGCGGCGCTGCTGCCCAAACTGAAAGGCGCTCCCTCCGGCTTCGATTTATCCCGCAGCGCGCTGGCGTATGCGGCAGCGCTGGCCGGGGCATGCCCCCGGTTGGCGTTGCCGGTCAATTTGCTGCCGGCCGAGTATCGCACGTCCAATTCGCGCTGGATGTATGTCCCGCCAGCGGCGCTCACGGCGACGGTATTGGTAGGCCTGGCGGTCCTGGTATCCATTGCTCCGGTCGAGGACAGGAAGTACATGCGCGCGCTCGAGTCCGAAATGGCGAGGGTCGAGCCGCTCGCGCGCAAGGCGGGCGCGCTCGATCGCGAAATTGATGCGACGCGTTCCCGCAGCCGCCAGCTCGACGATTTCCGGCGGCGCTCGAAGGCGGATCTGGACGCAGTTCTCGAGTTGACCCGGATTCTGCAGCCGCCGGCGACCCTGCAATCGCTCGAGCTCACGCGCAGCTCCGTGGTCCTCGCCGGCGGAGCCGGGCAGGCCTCGCAGCTTTTGAAATTGATCGACGGTTCCCCGTTTTTCCAGAGCTCGGAATTCACGGGCGCACTGACTCACAGCGACAACCTGGACGGTTTCCGGCTGCACGCAATCCGCAAAGGAGCGCCGCAGTGACGCTGGGGACCAGAGACAAGCGGGCTTTGGCGGCGCTCGGCGTTACCGCCGCGATCGTGGCGGCCTATCTGCTCGCTTTCGGCCATAGCAGCCAGCCGGCCGTTGTCGCAGCCTCGAGCTCGCTACAGGCGGCCGAGCGGCGGTTGGCTCATGCGCGCCAGTTGGCTGCTTCGGTGGATGGCAAGCAGCAAGTTCTGAAGCAGGTAAGAGACGAACTGTCAAAACGCGAGAAGGGCATCCTGCGGGCCCAGACGGCGCCTCAGGCGCAGGCACAGTTGCTCGACATCGCCCGCCGCGTGGCCAAGGGGGAGACCCCCCGGCCGATCGATCTCGGCAACGTCGAACTACAGCCGGCCTCCAGGCTCGGTGACTATGGCGAGGTTCGCATCGCCCTATCGCTTACCTGCCAGGTCGAAGACCTCGTGAACTTCCTGGCTGATCTGACCAAACAGCCAGAGGCCATTGCGACCTCGGAACTCCGCATCACGTCCCGCGACCAGAAGCAAAAAACCATCGCGGTGCGGCTGGTTGTTTCCGGCGTGGTTCCTCGCCAGCTTGCGCCGGACAAGAAAGGGCTGGCTACGTTTTGAAGAAGAAGCTGCTTTTGCTGGATCTCGTGCTCCTGGCCGCCGTGGCGGTGGTCGCCATCCAGGCGCGCGACAAGTGGCGGGAGGCGAGCAAGCGCGAGCAGGTCATGCTGGGGCGGAAGTTGAAGCCATCCCCGCCGCCGCCCTACGCGGCGCTTGCGGCCGTCGCGCCTTTATCCGCCGCGGCCTACGTCGATATCGTCGAGAAGAATCTGTTCAGCACGGACCGGAACCCGACCGTAATCGTCGAGGTTGCACCGCCCCCGAAGATGCCCGAGTTGCCTGTCTTTTTCGGCGCCATGAATCTTGGCGACGGACCCGTGGCGATGATGAGCGTGAAATCCGGTGAAACCCAGCAGCAAATCCGATACGGCGAGAAGATCGGTGAGTTCGTGCTGGTGGCCGTCAACCGCGACCAGATCATCCTCGAGTGGGACGGCAAGCAGATCACGAAGAGCCCCTCGGACTTGAGCCCCAAGGAACCGGCTTCGAACAGGACCGCTGCGGCAGCCGCGGCGGCGCCCGCCGCCCGGGCCGCGGAACCCCAGCCCCAGGCCACATCGGTCAACGTTGCGAGCGCCCCCGCCCAAGCCGCTCCGGGTAAAGACACCGGCGGTGGAGTCCATGCGTGCGTCGCCGGCGACACTTCACCGGCGGGCACCGTGCGGGACGGCGCGAGGAAAGTTACAATTGCGACCCCCTTCGGCACGATGTGCCGTTGGGAACCCGTGAAGTAGCCTCGGGCTGAGCAGGAGCGCGGAGCCCGGATTGGAGAATTTGCGAAATCATGCTCATACGAATTGTCGGGTCATTGTTTCTGGTAGTTTCGATGTGGGCACAGGCGCCGCCCTATCGGCCGCCGGCGCAACCCGTTCCAGTGCAGCCGGCGCCGGCCGTTCCGCCGCCGCCCGCGGCGAAGCCACAGACGGCAGCGGCGGCGCCCGCCGAAGCCGGTTTCATGCTGAACCTGAACAATGCTTCGCTGCTGCAGGTCATCGACACCCTGGCCCACAAGCTGCGCATCAACTACATTCTCGATCCGCGCGTCAAGGGTTCCGTGACGATCAATACCTACGGCGAGATCAAGGAGGTCGATACGCGCTCCCTGCTCGAAACGGTCCTCCGCATCAACGGCGCGGCGATGGTCCAGGTCGGCGATATTTACCGGATCGTTCCGGTGGCGGATGCCGGCCGCCTTCCAATTCCTCTCGAGTCGGAGTCCAAGAACATCCCGGACGACGAGCGGATCACGCTCAATCTTATCTTTCTGAAGTACGCCACCGTTTCCGAATTGGCGAAGCTCATTGAGCCATTCCTCGGCGAAGGCGGCAAGGTGGTCACCTACGAACCGGCGAACCTGATGCTGATTCTCGACAACGCCCGGAACATGCGGAGAACGATGGACCTCATCTCCGTCTTCGATAACGACACTCTGGCCGCCAAGCGGGTGCGCTTGTTTGAGGTCAAGTACGGCCGGCCATCGGATCTGGCCAAGGACCTGGAATCCGTGATGAAGGCGGTTTCGTTCGGCGGCGACAAGTCGTCCGTGCCGATCCGGTTCCTGGCGATCGACCGGATCAATACGATTGTGGCGATCGCCCCCAATCCCGGCGTGTTCGAGCAGGTCGAAGCCTGGCTGAAACGGCTGGACATCGAGCCGAAGGTAACCGCTGGAAGCGTGGACAACTATGTCTACCGTGTCAAGTACGGATGGGCGAGTATGCTGAGCGGGGCCATCATGCAACTCTATCTGGGCTATAGCGGAGGATACGGGATGGGGGGGATGGGCTACGGGATGGGCGGCTCGATGGGCTACGGCGGCATGCTGAACGGGTTCGGAGGGGGCGGATACGGAGGGTTGGGCGGCGGCATGATGGGCGGCTATGGCGGCGGGATGGGGGGCGGCTATGGCGGCGGCATGATGGGCGGCGGCTATGGCGGCGGGATGATGGGCGGCGGCTATGGCGGCGGGATGATGGGCGGCGGCTATGGCGGCGGGATGATGGGCGGCGGCTATGGCGGCGGGATGATGGGCGGCTATGGCGGCGGGATGATGGGCGGCTACGGCGGCTATGGCGGAGGCTATGGCGGCGGCACGTATGCGCCCAGTGCCACGCCGATGACTCCGGCGACCGCGACCACTGGAACCACTTCCGGAACCACCTCCGGAACCGACTTGACCGGCAGCTATCTCGGGTCGGCGGGCGGTTACGGCATGCCTCCGGCCTCGAAGATTCCGCGGGTGATTCCCAATCCGTTCGACAACACCCTGCTGATCCAGGCCACACCGCAGGATTACCAGCAAATCCTGAAGCTGCTGCAACAGCTCGATGTGGCGCCGCGGCAGGTCCTGATCGAAGCCAAGATTTACGAAGTGGATCTGACCGGAGAGTTCTCGAGCGGCGTGCAAGCCTATTTGCAGCGCAGAAGCGTGGGCTTGCCGAGCACATTCAACGGCAGCACCCAGCCTCAGGGGTCGCTGTCGCCCAGCTCGACGGCGACGAACCTGGTGCTGACCGCGGGCATGCTGGTGGGCAACAGCAAGGAGTTGCTCGGCATATTGAACGCGAGCGAATCGAGTACCCGCGCCAAGCTCGTCTCCGCGCCCTCGCTGATCGCCACCGACAGTATCGAGGCCGAGATCAACGTCGGAGATTCCGTGCCCGCGGAAACCGGAACGATCACCGGAGCGATCACCAGCACGGCTGCGATCGCGACGTCCATCAACAACGTGCAGACCGGCCTCACTCTCGATATCCTGGCTCGCGTCACGCCGAGCGGAATCATCACCTTGAAGATCAATCAACAGGTGAGTGCGCCGGAGCCGCCGCCCACCAACGTATCGACGCCCAGCGGGTCTCCGTCGTTTTCGAACCGCGCGGTGAGCACGCAGGTGACGGTCCAGGATGGCGACACCATCGCGATTGGCGGGATCATCACCGAGAGCGATACCTACACCTCCGCCGGCATTCCGTACCTGAACCGCATTCCCGGGGTCGGCTTGCTGTTCGGCGGGAAGACCGTGACCAAGCAGCGCACGGAACTGGTGATTTTTTATACTCCCCGCGTAATCTACGACACCAATCAGATGGTTGAGGCCGGCGACGAGGTGAAATCGCAATTCAAGAAGCTGCGTTCGATGATTCAGGAATGAGGTTCCGGGCCTAAAGTTGCCGGCGCGGCCGGCCGATATACCGGCTGCATGAACGTTTCACCAGTTTTCCCGCTCTTCTCGCACGACGTAACGCAGGCGCCAGGGCGTTCCGGTGAATCGCAGGCAGTTCAGCGGTTCGCAGCGGCGTTCACCAGTGCATTCGAAACAGAGCAGCCAGTTCCCCAGAGCAGGGTGGTAGCCCCTACGAACGCGGCTGCGAGCGCAAGCACGGGCGCCACCGAGCCGGCCGCCAGCTCGACGCCTTCGATCGCACCGTTGGGAACTCCCAACGACCTCGTTACCAGGGGCGAGTTGTTGGATTACGGCGGCGGTGTGTACTACAACACGGCGAACGGCACGTACCAGAACCTCGATGGCTCGGTGGTCGGCACGGCTCCGGCTTCCGTTCAGCAATATACGGATCCGTTGGCCTTTTTCCAGAGCGGCCTGGCGTATGCGGCGAGCGATGCCAACCTGCGCGCCACCGACCCGAATATCGATTCCGTTGCGCCGCCCGGGACGAGCCCCACGGTAGTCCTGAACTCCCGCTGGGCGCAGCATGACAGCACCGCAGGCGGCCCGGTGCTGGACAGCTCCGGAAATCCGGTGTACGCCTATCAGCCCAATCCGGTGGCGCTCATGGCCTACCCCGGTGTCATAACGGCCCCGGGCCCGCCTCCGCTGGCCGGGACCGTTCCATCCCAGTGGAGCAACATACTGGGCGTACAGATCGATGTGTGAACGATTTGGATCTGACAGTTGCGGTTGCCCTCACCTGGGGGTATTGGGTTATAGGACTGTCTATAGTACGCTCAGCTCTTCGGCTCCCGGTTGTGTGGACTGCGGACACAGGGTGCGTGTCGGCACGCTACGGAGGAGGCTCTCGCGCGCCAAAATAGTGCTCCATCCGAAAGAAAACTGTTGACTTACGAGCACGGATCGTGCTGTAATTCGATCCTGAAGGCATACTTCGGAATCGGTTCCGCGGGGAGCCGAAAGGGCGGGAGTGGAGTTTGTTCGCGTCGGGCGCGAGCTGCTCGTATTTATTCGTGTAGTTGGCGGCGGCCCTTATTTTGAATCCCGCGAGCACGGAACACGCACGATAACGAAAGGCAACGAAAATTCAGATCCGAATGGCAGAGAGCGGCGATCCGAACGGCGTGCCGGAGCTTCCGGACGTTGAAGGTGGGTCTCCTATTCAGGATCCAAATGAAACTTGAGGCTCAGGTTACAGAGCTCTTTCATCAATTCAATTTCGAATTTCACAAGGAGAAGGAAATGGCAGATTTTCGCAAGTTGTTTATTGTGCTTGCCGTAATGGCCTTTGTCGCAGCGAGCGCCTTCGGGCAACCATTCGCCTGCAACGCCACGACGGTAACGCAAACCATGCGCGGTGGCGGTATCACCGAGCTATCCGGCGACATCAATTTGGCTTGCAGCGGTACGGCCACCGCGAACCCAACCCTCACGTCATTCGTCGTGCAGATCCAGGGTGGCGCGTCCGCTATGACCAACACGATCGTCCCGCCGGCGACAGCCAACGGTTACCTGATGGTCCGGGCCCAATTGGTGGTCTCCGATTTCACTGACACTCCGATTGCCGCCTATCCGGGATATTTGCAGACCAGCGCTCCGACTGTCGCCTTGTTCCCCGGTGTTTCGCTGCCCACGGGCACTACCTCGTATGTGAAGATCACGGGCCTCCGCGTTGCCGCCCAGCAAGTAGCGGCGGTTACAGCCACGATACCCGTGTTTGCGACGGTTTCGAGCACTCCGACCAACGTGGTTTCGTCCACGAATCCGTTGCTCCAGATTGGCACGGTGTATCCGGCCCTGATTATGAGCGTGTCGGGCGCCCCCGACAGCTTCGTGCAGTGCAAATACATCGAGCAGAGTTTCGATGTAACGTTCCAGGAGCAAACCGTAACTAGCGCGTTCAGAAATCTTGTCGACGAGGGCGCCTACACCAACTACGTCGGCCACATCCCGGGCGGGGTAGCTGCGAACGACGCGACTACCGGCACACGGTTGCTGGCCGTATTCAGCAACGTTCCGGCAGGCGTCTCTATCTGGGTATCCAACTACAACGTCGGTGGCACGGCGACTGCGGCCTACGTCCCTGGCGCCGATATTACCGGTGCGGGTGGCTCTTACACCACAGGCGCGGCCGCTACCGTTCAGGCGAACGTGTCCGGCGGCGTTTGGTACGCGGTCTGGGAGGTTACCGCCGAGGGTCTGAACACCATCGACAGCCTGACATTCTACGTCCAGCCCGAGTACGTGGCGGATCCCGGCGCGGGTCTTCCGGGCCTGACCTCTACCTCGACACCAACGACTTTGACTGGCAGCTTCGCTCCCACAAGCACCGATCTGTTTGCGAGTGCTACGGACGTCATTCCGCGCTTCCAGGCGACGAATCTGACCGATTCGCCGCTGTTCACGGTCGAGCCTTGCATCACCAACCTGCTGTTCCCCTACGTGACCAACACGGAAGGATACGACACGGGCCTCGCGATTGTGAATACGTCCGAAGATGTGTTCGGCACCAGCTCGCAGACGGGTGCTTGCACGCTGAATTTCTTCGGCACCGAAACTGTGGCTCCGTATGCTACTCCAACGGTTAATCCGGGCACTGTCTATGCGGATGTGCTGGAGGACGTCGGGGCTGCCGGCTTCGAGGGCTATATCATCGCTCAATGCAACTTCCAGTACGGGCATGGTCTGGCCTTCATCGTGAATCCGGGCGGCGTGGGGACTCAATACCTCGCGCTGGTGATTCCGAACCTCACCGACGGAACACGGCCACCTAATCCGTTCGGCCACAGCCCCAACGGCAGCGGCGAGCAGTTGGGCGAATAGTGTACTTCCAGTTGTAAAGCAAGCGGGGAGGGGAGCAATCCCCTCCCTTTTTTGCTTCCGCGGGGTAACAATTTCCCCCAGCGGGAACCCAAAGAGTGGTACCCTAGAGTTCCCGCGTCTGTTTGTCCAAGCTACCGGCAGCGCCGTGTGCGCTGGAATCCTATCCTGAGGTGATCATGTCCTTTAAAGACGTTTTAAGGTATGTCCTGCCGTTGCTGGCGTGTTTCGCCGCTCCGGCGGAGGGCCAGAGATTAATTGTGCTCCCTGGGGCCTCTTCGACCACATCGGCCGCGAGCGCGTTCAGCGCCAGTCCGCTTGCTACCGCGGGCACGATCAACGCCGCGCCGGGGGCGTTCCTCGCCTTTTCGAACCCCACCGGCTCGCGATTCTTTATCGTCACGACGTCAGGTGTGGTCGTGGTGGACGCCTCCGGCGCTCAGGTGCAAGCTTTACTGCCGGTCGCGAACGTGAACGGCGCCGCATTGAGCCCGGATGGTCTGACTCTGGTGGTTGTTTCCGGCGGCGCGACATCCGGCGAGGCCTCCATCTTCGATGTCTCGGGGGACACAGCGTCGCTGAAGGCGTCCCTGACCGTGGGCGACGATCCCCTGGATGTCGCCGTCAGCCTCGACTCCGCGACTGCCTACGTGGTCGGCCCCACCGGGTTGACCCCCATCAATCTGACCGCGGATACGGCCGGCACGCCGGTGGCGCTCACGGGCTTGACCCCGAGCGGCGCCGCGAAGCCGGGAGTCTCGGTCGGGCCCAACGGCCTGGTATACGTGAATGCGAGCGGTGCGCTCTACGAGCTTAATCCGGCCACACTCGCCACGCTGAACACGATCACTCTGGCAGGTTTCCCGGGTAAGCCGGGCTTTTCCGGCGACGCGACCGCCGCGGCGGTCCCGAACCAATTCGCCGCGGCTCCGTACGTCAGCGTGCTGAATCTGTCGAACCATACGGTCACCGGCGATCTCTCCACGAGCGGCCTCGGGAACCTGGTGAAGCAAGCGTTTTGGGGCTCCCAGTACATCTACGTGACCACCTCGTCGAATCACTACCTCTACCGGTTTCTTCCGTCCGCGCCAGCGGGAATTGCGGCGATGTTTGGCGGCGTCTACTCAGCCGCTGTGTCGAACGAGCCGGCCGCCCCCCATTATCTGTTTGCCGTCGGTTCCAACCTCGTCACGCGGGTGGATATCAGCCCCGCGGCGACTTCCAACGTCACTGCTCCTCTGGGCACTCCCTACGGGCCGGCATTCTATCTCCCGGTCGAGAACACAGCCACGCCGGCCAGCACTGCGCTGTACAACATCGTGCAAACCGTTGCGCCGAGCGCGATCGGTGTGCCGCTCATTGTTCAGGTGAGGGATGCGAACGGGCTTCCGGTCGAGGGCGTCGCGGTCGAGTGGACCCCCGCTCCCGGTGTAACGCTCCAGAGGTCGATCACCACCACAGACCCTGAGGGCCTGGCGGTGGCCACGCCGGTTGCTCCCAAGACCGTCGGCTCCTATGGTGTTACCGCGAGTGTCCCCAGCCTCGGAGCCGTTCTTGGTTTCACGCTGACCGTGGCTACGCCCAGCAGCGGCGGCAGCAGCGGCGGGAACGGCGGTACTACCGTCACGGCCGGGCTTTCGATGGTGTCGGGCAACGGTCAGGTGGTAGCGAGCGATCAGACCATACCAGAGCCGTTCGTGGTGGTCGATAGGGATGCGTCGGGCAACCCTGTGCCGGGCGCGAAGGTTACCTTCGCTGGCGACACTACCGGCGGCACATTGCTGTTTACCAGTCAGGCCTGCACATACAATACCTCCATATCGGTGACCTGCACCACGGATAGCAACGGCCTGGCGAGTGTGTCCTTCCTCGCTCCGAACGCTCCTTTCAGCTACACCAGTGTTGTGCTGTCCACGATTACGGCGTCGATGTCCACGGGAGGCAGCGTAGCGTTCCTGGTGACGACAGTTCCCCAGACCGGCTCAACCGCCGCACTCTTGCCGATCATCACGACGCTGGCGCCCGCTTCGGGGGTGTCCACATTCTCAGGTCAGGCGGGCCAGACGCTTACAGGCGCGATCCAGATTCAGGCAATGGGTCTCATCTCCGATAAGCCGATACCTGATATTGGCCTGGAGGTCAGGCCAACGTTGTCTTACGAGCCGGGCGCCTCGACGAACGTATCCTGCGCGGGCGCCGGCGGAGCGGCCTTGACAAACGCGAATGGCATTGCCACTTGCAATCTGGTGCTGGGCAGCCAGACCGGCGTCTTCACGGTGTATGCCGTCGTCGGAGGTTATTTCGCGATTAGCCCGGAGTTTACCGTCACGATTACGGCTCCGGTGCTCGTGCCCACCACCATCGCCATCACTGGCGGGAACAACCAGAGCGGGCCGGCCGGCCAGGCTTTGCCAACGCCGCTCACCGCGACCGTCGAGGATCAGTTCGGCAACCCGATCGCGAATTCCGCCGTTACCTGGAGCGTGGTCGAAGGCGCCGCGACTCTGACGAGCTCGTCCACAAAGAGCGATTCCTCGGGAAAGGTCTCCGCCAACGTCACGCTAGGCGCGGCGGGTGCGATTCAGATCAAGGTCGCCGCGGGGAGCGCTTCGGCGATTTTCCACCTCACCTCCACAGTTTCAATCAGCGCCTTAACCAAGGTGTCCGGCGATAACCAGAGTGCCGCCATGGGCGCCGCTTTCGCCAACCCGCTGGTCGTCTCCGTGACTCCTACCTCGGGCTCGGCGGCGAACTTCACGGTCGCCTTCGCCGTAACCGGTGGAAGCGCGACGCTTTCCGCGCCGACCGCGACCACCAACAGCTCGGGCCAGGCCAGCGTCACCGTGACCGCGGGTTCGACCCCCGGAGCGGTGACGATTACCGCCAGCGCGGGCGGACAATCGGTCACTTTCACGCTGACCGTCCTGAAGCCCGGACCTCAACTCACAACCGGCTCGTTCCTCAACGGCGCCAGCTTTCTGGCCGGCCCGTATGTCAACGGAGCCGTCGATCCGGGTTTCGCTCCCGGCAGCATCGTTACGATCGAGGCGGCCGGCCTGACCACGGGTCTCAACATTCCATCGGGTAGCTGTCTCGTCGGCGACCAGACTGGTGGTTTGCCCGGCACGGGAGCTTTGCCCACGATACTCGGCGGCGTCGAGTTCGAATTCGGAAACATATTGGCGCCAATCTTTGCCATCTGCCTCAACGCCGATGGCACGGAGCAGGCCAACCTACAGGCGCCGTTCGAGCTCGGAGTGGGCGGCTCTGGCGTCGGCGTCACGGTCAAATACGCGGCCGGCACGCCGTCGGAGAGCGATTTCTTCGTCGGCGGCGTTCCGGTCCTGTCCGCGTCACCTGGGATCTTCGAGTATGTCGCGGCTTCGAACAAATATGCCGTCGCCATCAGAACCGCCGATGGGAGCGTCATTTCGCCTTTGAATCCGGCCCTACCGGGCGATACGATTCGGGTCTACGTGACGGGGCTCGGTCCGGTCCTGCCGAATATTGCTACAAACCAGCTCGGCGCGCCGGGTGAAAAGCTGTATTACACGCCGACCGTTACCCTGGGCGGCACCAACCTGGGCGGAGTGACGGCCACCTATGCCGAAAACGCAATTGGCATCTACGCGGTCCAATTCCAGATCCCATCCGGCCAGGCGGCTGGAACCACCGCACTGATCGTTGGGGTGGTGTCGGACAAGGCCACCGGCAATACAGTGTTTACCAGCCAGACTTCTCAGATCTCAATCGGGCAGTAGTTCCTTCTCCAGGCACGGAGGCTTCCACGCCTCCGTGCCCTCTTCCGCCGGCTTCCTGTCAACGCTCGAAAATCACCCGAATAGGAATCGTCTGGTTGGTCGGCTGCACCTCGAGGCTAACCGTTGCTATCTTCGGCGCCTTAGGCTGAGGGGTGTACCGGAAGAAAATGCGGCCGGTCTCATGCGCCGGGACCTGGTCCCGTTCCAGCTTCACTTCGAGGCCCGGAATCTCCGGCACTGGCGCCAGAAGCTTCAATGAGATTATGCCCAGCAGGCCGTTCTTGACGATCACCTCGGAGGAGCTGGCCCGGTTCCCGAACCGCACCTCGGATTTGTCCGCCGTCACCTGCTTCCAAAGGTCTCCGATGCTGATCATGGGCTTCACAACCGGAGCGGGTCCGGAGGTTTGGGCCGTCCCGGGCTGGGCGCGCTTCATCACGCCAAAGGGCGTTTTGATCACGTTGGGATCGGTGTACCAACACCACAGACCGCCTTCCAGCTTCCAATCGCTCGGCTCCTGGAAGTTGAACGTCATTTTCCCGTAGGCGGAGGCATGATCGACTCGAATGCTCGTCACAACCTTCGCCTTGGTGAAGTGGTCCGAGTAGGAGATCTTCTTGATCTCGAAGCTCAGATAGTGGGGCTTCTGAGAATTGTAGTAGAGGTCCTTCGTGTCTTCGGCGACGTACTGTTCGGCCTGCCGGAACTTGCCGTCCACGTGCGCCTGAAAGAACTTCGTCGCGCGGTCCCGGAGCGCCTGATCCACTTCGGGCGGCGCAAGTTCCGCGCCTTCCTGCCCGGTGCTGGCGGGCTTGTTCTGCGCCAGGCAGCCGATAGCCGCTGCCGCGAGTAAGAAAAGAGCGCCAAATCTCTGCATAACAGCCATTCTATCGGACCAGCCCCGCCGCTTGCTCCACAGGGACCGTGAAACCCACGGTCGTGCCCTCGGGACCGCCTCCGATCCGTAGCTCCGCTTCGGGACCATAGGAGAGCTTCAAGCGGCGCGCCACGTTCTGAAGCCCAACCCCGGCGCCCCCAGTGGAATTCAAACGGCCCGCCGTCATTCCGGCGCCTGTATCCCCAACCAGGATGTCCAGTCCGCCGCCGCTGAGCCGCACCTCCAGGCGTACCACCCCGCCGCTTGTCTGGGGGGCGATTCCGTGCTTCACGGCGTTTTCAACCAGAGGCTGGATCGACAGAATCGGGATCCGGATTCGCAGGGCCTCAGGATCCACATGGATTTCCTTTCGCAGCTTGCCTCCCAGCCGCAGCGTTTCAATCTGGAGATAGGCTTCGACGATGCGTAGCTCGTCCTCCAGCGGAATCGTGGTGTCTTCATTCCTGAGGAAGTAGCGGAAGATGTCCGCCAGGTCCAACACGGTCTGACGGGCCTGCGTGGCTTCCCGGGGCACCAGGCCGTACAGCGTGTTCAGCGCGTTAAACAGAAAGTGGGGGTTGATCTGCGCCTGGAGCGCGCGTAGCTCCGCGCGGGTCGCAAGCCGGCGCAGCTCCGCTTCCCGAAACGCCTGCACCTGGTCGGCCACAATGGAACTGAATTGCCCCAATTGCTTCAGATCTTCACTCAGGTAGGGCTGGCCGCCGCGGCGTCTTCCGAGCAGCAGGAAGGCAGCCTCGGTGGAAGAGAATCGCAGTGGGACGATCACTTCGACGGCCAACTCTTCGAGCGGCCGGCGCAGTTCGGGCAAATCGCTGGACAGAGCTGGGGCAGGTATCGGAGAGAACCGCAGCCTGCCTTCCAGTTCCTCGGGAATGACGCGGACCCGCTCGGAATGCATGAAAGTGGCGATCCGGTCGAGGGACCAATCGAGATACGCCGGCTCCTCTTTGAGATCCGCCGTGCCCGATCGGAGCTGCTGCGATACCGCCGCCGCATCGCCGCGCCCGAATACGATGCGGGTCATCAGCTTCTGAAGGCGTTCCCGCGCCAGTGCGAACAGCAGCAGGAGCAGACAGATTCCAAGGGCAAGAAAACCCGGGTTTGCCACTCCAATCAGCTTGATACACGCGAAAGTGAACAGGACAGCCAAAACGACATTTGCGCAAAACCGGATGAGCGCATCGAGCAGGACAAACCGGTGGTTGTGGAGAATGATCAACAAGGCCAGCGGCACGCTGGCGTGATGGAGCAGCAGTTCAGTGGGCCAGGTTCGCGCGGCGTGCTCCTGTCCGAGGTGAACGTACGTTCCCACGAAGATGAACAGCAGGCCCGTCCCGAGCGCCCTCCGCAGAACGTTCTGCTGGTCTGAACTCCTCGACCCAATCAGATGAACGGCCGAAGCCAAAGTGATTCCCCCAAGGCCGACCGCCATCAGGCTGAGCGCATAGGTATGCAACTCGGGCCGATTGAGCACGAATTCCGCGAGATGGAGACCGGCCGCGACCGCTCCCACCACGTACCCGGCGACTGCCAGGGGGCAACGGTGATTCAGCGAGATGTGCAACAACACCGGCGCCAGCAGACTGAGGCTGCCGAAGCTGAGCAGTTCGACAATCGAGCCTAATAGCGAGTGCACGGGGAACAACGCGATCAGCAGGAGCGCGCCGAGGTTCCAGGCGAAGGCCAGTCCGGCGGCGGCGAAGGTGAGGCCGGTGCCTCGCAGCCGGGATCCCGCGCGGTCCCGAGTCAGCAGAAACAGGAAGATGCCGAAGACCAAGGCGCCCGCGCAGTGCCCGGCCATGTTCAGCACCGAGGAACCATGGCCCAGCACCGCATAGCTCCCGGCTTCGAGAGGACTCATATCAGCCAGCCAGATTCAACCATTTTCCTACGCGCGGGCAACACGCCGTCAGTGCAACAGGTCGCGGACCGCATGCGCCTGACGCTTGCTCACGATCAGCTCCAAGCCATTGCTAAGCGTCAACAGCCATCGTTGGCTGCTCATGGCGCTCATCTTACGCACCTGGTCGATGTTGACGATGGCGCTCCTGTGTACGCGGCGGAAAGGCAGACCTTTCAACCGCTCTTCGAGCGAGCGCAGCGACTGGGTTGCCAGCAAGCGCTGCCGATTGGTGACAATCCACACGAGCTCGCCATCGGCCTGGAACGCAAGCACCTCTCCCGCGTCCAGCAGGAAGTACTCCTCTCCCTGGCGGCCGACAATCTTTCGTGCTCTTGAGGCCGCGGGCGCTTCCGCGGCAGCTCCCGAGAGTTGGGCAATACTTTCGGCGATCTCGCGGCGCCGGCCGTGCAATTGCCGTACCCGGTCGAGCGCGTTCCGGAGCCGAGCCTCGTTGACGGGCTTCAAGAGGTAATCGACCGCCCCGGCTTCGAAGGCCTGGATCGCGTGTTGATCGTAGGCGGTGACAATGACGATAATTGGGAGCTTTCCGCTTTCGAGATGCCGGACGACATCGAAGCCAGTCATGCCCGGCATTTGGAGGTCGAGAAAGACAACGTCCGGCTCCAATGCGGCGATTTTGCGAAGCGCGTCCTGCCCGTTTTCGGCCTCGCCCACTATTTCCACGTCATCGAACTGCCCCAGTTCTTCGCGTAGGACCTGGCGGGCGATCGGCTCGTCGTCCACGATGAGGCTCTTGATGGCGGGGAGAGTCATGGCCGTCCGTACAGCTAGACTCGTTTCTACGCTCCGGCAGCAGCCCTGGCCAGGATATACGGCCCGTCTGGCATGACGGCAACTGAGGCGCCCTGCGGCAATCCTTCGAGCAAGGCCTGGATAGCCGCCTGCGGTGTTTCGTAGGCCGCTCCCCACAAGCGCTTACGATACCGCGGAGCGAGTCCGGGCACATAGAGCGACACTTTCGCCCGGGCGGTCACGAGCCCGAACTTTTCCAGTTGCCACTGGTCCACCACGACGTCCGGATTCGTGGCGATCTGGCGCATAAACTCGGCGTCCGAGCACGATTCCTCGAGCATCCGGCTGAACTCCGGGCCGCCGGAACCCTCTTCGCACGCCGCGGCCAGCAGTATTCTCCCACCCGGTTTCACCACGTGCGACGCGGCAGTCAGTCCCTTGATCGCCTGGTAAAACGTCAGATCGAGCGGGTACCCGGCCGCGGTCGTGATCGCGGCGTCCGCAAGCTGGTCCAGTTGCTGAAGCATGATGTTGCCGACGAAGGCCGCGCCCTGCTTGTGCGCGACCACGGAGTTTCCCGCGAATACGCCTGTAATGGTCCGGTCGCGTGCCAGGGCGACGTCCAGGATGAAATCGTGGCGCGCCATGGCCGCGATTTCGAGCAACTCCCGGTGCAGCGGGTTGTCATCCAGGGACCCCTCGACTGCCTTGGGTTCGCGCATGAATCGCGGGCTGTGAATCGTCTTGATCGTCTCCTGGGACGCGAGGCCGGGCACAATCAACTTCCGACCGCCGGAAAACCCGAGCATCAGGTGCGGCTCGATGAAGCCGAGCGTGACGTGCAGGTCCGCCGCAAGGAAGCGCTCGTCTATGGCCACCGGCGTTCCCGATTGTGTCCGGCCAAGCCGCCGGTGCTGGTTCGGATCCCTCGCGTCGTGGTTCACGATGCGGTACGCGCGGGCGACGTCCTCGCCCACAATCTGGCGGATCTCTTCCGCACTCGCCGGCCGGTGCAGACCGGTCGCGATCAGGATCGTGATGCCCTCGCGCGGGATACCGGCCTGCTCGAGCCGCCGCAAAACGGGCGGCAGCGTGGTCCGGTTCGGCGCCGGGCGCGTGATATCGCAGACGGAGATGGCGGCGCTCCGCTTTCCTCTCGCGAGTTCCGCCAGCGGAGCCGATGCGATGGGCGCGTCGAGCGCTGCTTCGATCGCGGCCGTGGCATCGGCGAGCGAGGGCGCCGTGCGGGCCTCGAGAACGCGATACCGGAAACCTTCGGGCAGCTCCAAGCGAAGCCCCGACTTACCAAATGCGAGATCAACCCACATAAAACACGCTGCCTTGCCCTTGCGGGCCGCACCCCGTATTCTACCGTTTCCACGACCTCCCAGAGCGTCGAGCCGGAGCGCGATCATAAATCGCCAGGACTGCCATTCGGGCCGTAGAACCTTCATCGTAGCCGGCAACATGGGATCCCTCTAATAGAAACCGACTATTGGTCAAATGGCGGCAGGCGGTTATAATTTTTCGGAGTGGCTGGTCTCAAGATCCCGTTAAATTTGCTGTCTCTGCTTGCTGGTACCGCGTGGGCCGCCGGCATCGGGCCGTACCTGTACACAGAAGCCGCCCACGGCGATGCCTTGGGGAGCGGCGGTGCGCGGCTGACCCTCGTCTCGAACGGATCTCCGCGCGCGTTCGTTCCCGCCTTCGCGGCATCTGCGGATGCGGCGGTCTCCTTCGACGGAAAGCGCGTTCTCTTCGCCGGCAAGGAGAAACCTGGCGACCGCTGGCAGATCTGGGAGACGGCGATCGAGGGCGGCGCGCCGCGGCGCGTGACTGCGGTTCCCGAGGACTCGATCCGCCCGTTCTACCTTCCGGGCGGAAAGTTCGTCTATGCGCGGCGGACGGCGCAGGGCTTCCAACTCGAAATCGCACCGCTGGACGGCGGCGCGCCACTGCGGTTGACCTATGGCTTCGGAGATCACCTCGCCTCGGACGTCCTCGCCGACGGCCGCGTGCTGTTCGAAGCGCAGCATCCGGGCGCGCGGGCCGGCACGCGCGACGTATACACCGTTTACTCGGATGGCAGTGGCGTTGAAACCGTCCGCTGCGATCACGGCCGCGACCGCCACGCGGCGCGGCAGATTGCCTCCGGCGACATCATTTTCGAGACCGGCGCGAGGCTGGCCCGGTTTACCTCCTCCCGTGCGGTGCAACTCGATGTGCCGCTCCCGAAAGGCGAATTTGCCGGCCCGATCGCCGAGATCGCTCCCGGCGAGTGGCTGGCGTCGTATCGTGCGAACCCGGGGTCGCGGTTCGCATTGTACCGGGTGAAGCCCGGGCAGACCGAACCCGTGAAGGTTGCGGCCGTTCGCGGCGGAGATGCGCTCGAACCAGTGCTCGTGCGCCCGCACACCGTTCCGAAGCGGCATCCTTCGGGCCTCGGTGACCGGAACGGCGCCAATTTGCTGTGCCTGAATGCGTACACTTCGCGCGGCGGCGGAGTTCCGGAGGGCGTGATCGCGGCAGTCCGGGTTTACGCGCAGGATGATGCCGGCGCCTCCGTCACCCTCGGCCAGGCGCCCGTCGAGCGGGACGGCTCTTTCTTCATCACGGTGCCGAGCGAGCGGGCCATCCGTTTTGCGCTGCTCGATAAAGATGCCCAAATCGTCCGGGAGGCAAAGGGCTGGTTCTGGTCGCGTCGCGGCGAACAGCGCGTGTGCGTCGGCTGCCATGCGGGCCCCGAACGCGCGCCGGACAATGAGGCGCCCGCGGTCCTGCTCCGCACCACGACCCCGGTAAATTTGAATTTGCCGGTACATTCCGGAAACTGAGGTGTGAAATGAAGTACTTCAAATTGCTCCTGCCGTTGGCTCTGTTCGCGCTGATCGCCGCCGAGCAGGGCAGGCCGCCAATTCGTTTCGAGGACGTGACCGAACGGGCCGGCATCCACTTCACTCACAGCTTCGGCGCGGAGAAGCTCGGGTCGCTGCTCGAAAGCACTGGCGGCGGCGCCGTGTGGTTCGACTATAACAACGACGGCCTGATGGATCTCTACGTGGTCAGCGGCATCCCACTCGGGAAGGGAATGCACCCGTATCCGCTGCGGAAGCCCCCCGCTGTGCCGCCGCACAATCATCTCTACCGGAACAATGGCAACGGCACTTTCACCGACGTCACCGAACAGGCCGGCGTCGCCGCGAATATATTCAGCATGGGTGCGATCGCCGCCGACTACGACAACGACGGCTGGACCGACCTTTTCGTTAGCGGATATGGCCGGTCCATTCTGTACCACAACAACCATGACGGCACATTCACCGACGTGACCGAAAAGGCCGGGTTGAAAATTCCCGGCTGGTCCATCGGCTCCGCGTTCCTCGACTACGATCGCGACGGCTGCCTGGACCTGTTTGTCGGGCGTTACGTCAAGTTCGACCCGACTTACCGCGCCTATTATGCGCCGGATAACTACCCCGGCCCGCTGGACTACGAGCCGGAGTCGAACCTGCTGTTCCACAACAACTGCAATGGCACGTTCACGGATGTGAGCGAGAAATCGGGCATCGCGCAGTTCAAGAGCCGCGCCATGGGAGTCACCGCGGCCGACTTCGACCTGGATGGCTGGCCCGACATATACGTCGCCAATGACAAGACCGAAAACTTCCTGTTTCATAACCAGAAGAACGGCACGTTCAAGGAAATCGCGGTAAGCGCCGGCGTCGCCTACGGCCAGAGTGGAGAGAACACTTCCGCAATGGGTCCCGTCTTCTTCGATTTCGATCATGACGGAAAGGTCGACCTCTGGGTATCCGACTCGAAGTACAACCGCCTCATGAAAAATGTCGGCAACATGAAGTTTCAGGACTTCACCGAGCAGGCGGGCATTTCGCAACTGGCCGCGCAGTACACGAGCTGGGGTACCGGCGTTTACGATTTCGATAACGACGGTTGGGAGGATATCTTCATCGCGCACGGCGGATTGATCCACATGATTCCAATGGAACACTCGATTTTCCGCGGCCTGGGGAACTGGAAATTCGAGGATGTCTCCTCAACGGCCGGCCCGTTCATCGAGAACGTGAAGACCGTTGCGCGTGGCGCCGCGTTCGGGGATTACGACAACGACGGGAAGATGGATGTCTTCATCGTGAATCTGGGAGGCCCGGCCTACCTGCTCCACAATGTCACGGCCACCTCGAATCACTGGATCGCTTTCAAGCTGACCGGCACCAGGAGCAACCGCGACGGCATCGGCGCGCAGGTCGAGATTTTCGCTGGCGGGCGTCATCAGCAGCGCGAACGCGTCGGCTCCTCGGGATATCTTTCGGGCGACGATCCGCGCGTCCGCTTCGGGCTGGGATCCAACGCCAAGGTGGATAAGGTGGTCGTAACCTGGCCGGCAGGCGGTAAGCAGGTGCTCGAGAACGTGGCGGCCGATCGAGTCGTGGCCATCCGAGAGAACTAGCGATGCGGAGCACGGCTCTCATCCTCGCCGGCGCGATCGCGGCTCTCGCTGCGCCGCTTCCGCCGCAATCCTCCAGGCCGCGCTATCCTTCGCCGGTCGAGTTGGCCATTTCGCCCGATGGCAGTACGCTGTTTGCGGTGTGCGAGGGCACCGACGAGGTCGCGGTCGTGGACACGCGCACGGGCAGCGTGATCCGGAAAATCCGCACTGGACATGTGCCGAAAGGCATCTCGCTCTCCCCGGATGCGAAGCGCGCTTACGTCGCGAACTCGTGGACCGACAATGTTTCCGAGATCGATACCGCGTCTTACGAAGTAGTGCGAACGCTGGGCGCCGGCTTCGAGCCGAACTCCGTCGCGACCGATTCCAAGGGCGCATTTCTTTACACGGCAAACCGGATCAGCAACGACATCTCCGTGATCGATTTGAAGACCGGCGCGGAGATCAAGCGCCTCCTCGCGGGCCGTGGCGCGGCCTATCTGGCCCTCCACGGCGGGCGGATTTACGCTACGCACATCTATCCGAACATCGGGAAATTCCGCACGCCGCCGGACTCCGAGATCACCGTGATCGACACCGGGAGCCAAATCGTCGCCGAACGCTACCGCGTTCACAAGGCCGCCGGCGAGTTTCACGTTGCACTCTCGCGCGACGGCCGGCTCGGCGTCGCGGCCGAACTTCGGCCGAAGAACCTCGTTCCGCTGGCTCACGTGGAGCACGGATGGGTGATCGGCAACGCGCTCTCGATCTTTGGAGCGGATGTGGGCGACCCAATCCAGATTCCGATTGACGAGCTGGATCGCTACTTCACGCCTCCGTTCGGGGTGGCCATCGCGCCGGACAAGAGCGCAGTGTATGTCTCGACCACCGGCTCGGATAGTGTGACCGTGATCGGGACGGCGCGCCTGCTGAAGTTCATCCATTCTCTCTCGCCCGCCGAGCGGCAGGCCGTGGCAAACGATCTTTCCGCATCCGCCAACTACGTTCTGGCAAGGATCCCGGTTGGCCGCGGACCGAAAGGCGTCGTGCTCTCTCCGGACGGCGGTCGTTTGTATGTGGCGAACCGGACGGACGACACGATCTCGGTAATCGATACCGCGGCGCGCAAGGTCGTGCGCACGATCCCAATCCCGGGCCCCGCGACGCTCACTCCCCAGCGCCGGGGGGAGCAACTTTTCTTCAGCGCGCGGTTCGCATTTCAGGGACATTTCGGGTGCGCGAGTTGCCACCTCGAGGCGACGTTTGACGGCCTTCAGTGGGACCTCGAGCCGGACGGATTCGGCAAGGACATCGTTGATAACCGCCTGCTCGAGGACCTGGAAGGCACTGAGCCATTCAAGTGGAACGGCGGCAATCCCGACCTCGAGACCGAGTGCGGGCCACGCACTGAAAAGTACTTTTACCGGTCTGAAAGCTACTCCCGCGAGGAGCTGGGCGATCTGGTCGCATTCATCAAGGCGCTGCCGTTGCGTCCGAACCGCTATCGCCTGCCGAACGGCGACCTCACGCCGTCGCAAGAGCGCGGAAAGGCGATTTACGAGCGTACGGTCACGAAGAACGGCACGCCTATCCCAGAGAATAACCAGTGCGCGGTATGCCACTCCGGCCCGCACTACACGAACCAGCAGCTCGCCAACGTGGGCACCGGCAAGTGGACCGACCGCTCACCGATCTTCGACACGCCGCAACTGACCAACGTATTCGCCACGGCGCCCTATCTGCACGACGGCTCGGCGCGCTCCCTCGAGGAGATCTGGACGGTCTTCAACCCCAAAGATACTCACGGCGTCACGAACGACTTACAGAAAGACGAGTTGAACGACCTGATCGAGTATCTGAAGACCTTGTAATTCACCGCAGAGACGCAGAGGACGCCGAGAAGAAAAGAGGCAGCCGCCAAGGTTGTACGTGCGCCCACACCTTGCCAACGCGTATACTGGTTCGATTCACGAAAAAGCCCCTCGCGCGGAAGCCGCCTTCAGGTGCGCCTGAGGGCACGGTGTGGTTCGGCGGGCCCGTAGATCGATTCAGCATCACGTTGCGCATACACGGTGAGCAGCTTGATCCCGATCATATTTCAGCGCTTCTATGCTGTGCGCCCACGAAGGCAGAACGGAAAGGCGTGCTGGTCTCCACTTCCGGCGGGGGAACCCGGATTCCGAAGATCGGGCGATGGTCATTGACGATTGACTCGAGAGACTGCGCCGCAGATGATGACATTGAAGACGGCATCAGATCGCTGCTAGCGCGGCTGCCGTCCAATCCTGAGCTTTGGGCTTCCCTGACAAGCACGTATAGCGTGGATATCTTCTGCGGCCTCTTCATGGCGTCCTCTAACCGGGGTTTTGGGATCTCGCCTGAGGTCTCAAAACTGTTATCGGATCGACAAGTCGAAATTGGATTTGACTTGTACTTCGACAGGCCGAGCTGATCTCAAACAGCGGAATCGAAACGAATAAGTTCTTACTTTTTCTCCGCGCCCTCTGCGGCTCTGCGGTGAATCAGCGGTTGGCAGTTACACGCTGCTCGTCGTGGCCGGTGGAGTTTCTCGCGCGCCGCCAGAGTTTGAGATAGGGATCGATGTCGCGCATCATGTCCTGGAACTCGGGGATGCTCAGCGATTGCGCGCCGTCGCTGAGCGCCTTCTCGGGGCTCACGTGTACCTCGACGAGCAGACCGTCCGCGTCCGCGGCGACCGCAATCCGGCACAGCGGAGGCACCAGACTGCGCTCTCCCGCCGCATGGCTCGGGTCGACCACCACCGGAAGATGAGTCACCTGCTTCAGGATGACGACCGCGCTGATGTCGAGCGTGTTCCGCGTGGCGGTTTCGAAAGTGCGGATGCCGCGCTCGCACAGGATGATGTCAGGGTTCCCTTTCTGCATCAGGAACTCGGCGATCGTGAGCAGCTCGCCGATCTTGCAGCCCATCCCCCGCTTCAGCAGGATCGGCTTGCGGGAATGTGCCACGGTCTCCAGCAGCTCGTAGTTCTCCATGTTGCGCGTGCCGATCTGGATGATGTCGGCGTACTCGGCAACCTGCTCCGCCTGCCCGGCGGTCATCGCCTCCGTCACCACGGCGAGTCCCGTAGCTTCCGCGGCTTTCCGCAGCAGCTTCAGGCCGGCAATCCCCAAGCCCTGGAACGCATATGGGGAAGTCCGGGGCTTGAATGCGCCGCCGCGCAGGATACGTGCGCCCCTCCGCGCGACTGCCTCGGCGGTTCGGAGCAATTGCGTCTCGGATTCGACGGCGCAAGGCCCGGCCATCACCGCGAACTGGCTGCCTCCGATCCGGGCTTTCCGGGCGTGGATGATGCTTCGATGAAACGGGTGCTCTTTTCCGGCGAGTGTCAGCGGAGCAAACTGCTCAGCACCGTTTTCACACACACCTTCATATACCGCCGCATCGAGGTCAAAACCATCAGGCTGCACGCGAGACCACCTTCGAGCAGAATACGACGATCCCTTCCGGATTGGCAAGCCCTTTCCGACGTTCGAACTTACTTAATGCGCGATTAGTACAAACCAATTAGTCTCGAAATATTAGAATCTGAAAATCCGAGGCGGAGCTTGAGAGTTCATACTATACTGTCGGGCATTGTATGACATCTCGACAGAGAGTTTCGGCCGCGTTACGAAAGCAGCCGGTGGATCGCGTCCCGGTGTTCATGTGGTTTCACCCCTCCACCGCGGAGAAGCTCGGAGAAATGCTGGAGCTCCCGGCCGCGCAGGTGGGCGCGGCGATGGGCGACGACATCCGCCAGACCTGGGTAAATCACAATTCCGCGATGGAGGGCGTGGTCCATCGCCAGGACGGAGAAGGGCATCTGGACTGGTGGGGCGTCCGCTGGATACGGCAGCACGGCTTCAATCAGATCGCACACTTCCCGCTGGCGGGCGCCGGCCGCGAGGAAATACTGGCGTACAGGTTTCCCCGCGACCGGCAGCCCGGCCTCCTGGCGCGGATGGAGCCGCTCGTCGAGTCCCGCGGCGAATTCTTCATCGGGTGCGATGTCTCCCCCTGCGTATTCGAGATGTATTGGCGATTGCGCGGGATGGAGAACGCCATGCTCGATATTGCCGGGGATCCGGAACTGGCCGATGCGATGTTCCGCCGCTGCGCCGATTTCGCGATCGAGTTGGGCGAGCAGGCGTGCGACCTCTTCCCGCTGGACTGGTTCTGGACCGGCGACGATGTGGCCGCGCAGACCGGCATGATGCTGAGCCCGCACTCCTGGAGGTCTCTTATCAAACCGCACCTGAAGCGGGTCTTCGCCACCGGCCAGTCCCGCGGCCTGCCGGTCGCTTACCACTGTTGCGGCGCGCTGCGGCCCATTATTCCGGACCTGATCGAGATCGGCCTCAACGTTCTGAATCCGGTGCAGAGCAACTGCCCGGGCATGGACGCTCTGGAGCTTAAGCGGGAATTCGGAGCATACATCGCCTTCATGGGTGGGGTGGACACGCAGGGCCTCCTGCCTAACGCATCCGCCTTGGAGGTGCGACTCGAAACCGAACGCCTGCTGGAGGGCATGACCGCGAACGGCGGGGGCTACATACTGGCAGCTTCGCACTCAATTTCTCCGGAAACTCCGCTGGAAAACGTCTTCGCCATGTACGAGGCCGCCGGCATTACGCGGCAGGAGATTTTCGACCGGGCAGCCGACATTCGAATGCAGAGAGGTTCGAAATGAAGAGGGTCAAGAGTGTATAGTGGTGGGTCTTATGAAAAAAATTGAAACGGTTCGTGTATACCTGCCCGGCGCGCTCTTATTCTGCGCTCTTTCTACCACGGGGCTGGCCGCCAGCTCCTCGACGCTGGTCTTCGAGGAGCCCGGCTTCCCGGCGGCCGATACCGCTACCCCCTCGGCGGCCGACTTGCACGGGCTGTTTCCCGAAGCCTCGGTTGCCGGAGTCGAGGCGCTGGGAGCCGCACTGAAGGCCCCCAGCACGGCGCTGCTGGTGCTGCCCTACGGGTCCGCTTTTCCCGAGGCGGCCTGGAGCGACATTCAAGCCTACTTGAGCCGCGGCGGCAACCTGCTGGTTCTGGGCGGGCGCCCGTTCACTCGGGCCGCCTGGCGCGGCCCTTCCGGGTGGGAACTGCGCAACTATAGCGTTCGCTTCAGCCGCGAGCTGCGGATCGACGAATACCAGGAGACACCCGGCTCGAAGGATCTGGATTTCGAGACGAATCCCGACGTTCTCACGCGGCTGCCACGTTTTGCCTGGGATCGGGCCTTTAGTCCGGTGATCCGCCTGTCGGCCACCGATTTCACCCGGCAGCCCGGTTCCACGGGAGCGCTGGACGCGCGCCTGGATGCCCTGGCCTGGGGTAGCCGGGGAGGGCGCCGGCTGGCGGCTCCGGCTATCCGGATCGACCAGCTCCAAGACCGATATGCAGGCGGGCGCTGGATGTTCCTCAGCGCCGCTCTCCCCGCGGGGTTCTATAGCCGCGCGGAAGCCAGGCGGCTGGTGGCTCTGCTGGCCGAGACCGCCTCGCGCGGGAGCGAGGAATTCACAGTCCGGCCGGCTCTGCCGCTCTACCTGCCCGGAGAGCGGATCGAACTGCAATTGAGCTGGAAGGCCGCCCGCAACCCCGCCCGGCCGCTCACGGCGCGCATCACGATCGCTCCGGAAAATCAACCCACACAGTGGTTCACCAAGGAAGTTCCGCTCACCGAAGAGGCAACCGTCACGCTCGCCGCGCCCGCGGGTCAGGGCCTGTACGTGCTCGAAGCCAGGCTGCTCGATGGAGAGCGCCTGCTCGCCACCTACCGCTCCGGCTTCTGGATGCGCGACCAAGCGTATCTCCGCTCGGGACCGAAGCTGGGGGTTAATCGGGACTTCTTCGAATTGGACGGGCGCCCGCTGGCGGTGGCCGGAACCACTTACATGGCCAGCGACGTCCAGCGGCTTTATTTCGAGTACCCCAACGTGTACGTCTGGGACCATGACCTGCGCGAGATCCATGACGCCGGCCTCAACATGCTGCGCACCGGTTGGTGGTGGGGTTGGGATAGAGTCGCCGACAAGCAGGGCGCGCCCAGCGAACACACGCTGCGCACCCTGGAAGCCTATCTGATGACTGCTCGCAAGTACGGCCTCCCAGTTCAGTTCTGCCTGTTTGGGTTTCAGCCCGAAGCCTGGGGTGGAAAGAATCCCTACATGGATCCGGAGTCGCTCGCCGGACAGGAGCGCCTCGTTTCGAGCCTGGCGGCGCGTTTCGGCTACGTTCCCTTCCTGGCTTGGGACCTGATCAACGAGCCCACGATTTCGCATTTTCTGTGGTCGTCGCGCCCCAACGGAGACCCCGTGGAACTGGCCCAGTGGAATGCCTGGTTCCGCCAGCAGCACCCGGATCAGGCCGCTTTGGCCGACGCCTGGAACACGACCGCTATCGCGCCGCAGGAAAAGCCCGCCGCCCTCCCGCTCGAGTTCTACGACTTTCAGATGTTCGTGCAACAGAAGTTCCTGGATTGGGCCAACCGGATGCGGGCAGCCATCCGCGCCACAGGGTCGAAGCAACTGGTCGCCGTGGGGCAGGACGAGGTGGGAAATCCCCCGCGTCCTTGCCCGGCCTTCTTCGCCTCCGCCGTGGACTTTACCACCAACCATTCCTGGTGGCTGAACGACTCCTTGCTGTGGGACTCGCTGGTTACAAAACAGCCCGGCAAGGCCATGCTGATTCAGGAAACGGGCCCCCAGCCGGAATTCAATTTCAACAACACGGCGCGGCGCAGCACCGACAGCACGGGAGCGCTCGTGGAACGCAAAGCGGCCCTCTCCTTTGTGCAGGGCTCCGGCGTGATCGAGTGGCTGTGGTACACGAACTCCTTCATGAACAACATCAACGAGGCTACCGTCGGCGCCTTGAGGACCGATGGAACCGAGAAGCTCGAGGCGTCCGTCATGCGCGGTATTGCCGCCTTCGCAAAGAACGCTCGGGACAGCTTGCGGAATCCGGAGCGGCCGGCGGTGGCGATTGTGACCTCCCAAGCGGCGAATTTCTCATCCATTGCCGGTATGCAGATCGAGGCGCAATGCAAAGCCGTGCGGGCGCTGGCGTACGTGAATCGCGTCCCTGCTTACATGATCGCCGAGAACCAAGCGCCGAACCTGGGAACGCCCAAGCTAGCCATCCTGCCCTCGCCGCAGGCCCTTGGCGAGGCGGCCTGGCAGATCCTGTTGCGGTATGTCGAGAACGGTGGCAACCTCCTGATCACAGGACCGGTGAGCCGGGACCCCCACTGGCAGCCGGTGGACCGCCTCAAGGCCCTCCGGATCGACGGAGACTGCGAGCCGTTGACGTACAAGACAGCCGCCATCCGTGCGGGCGACAAGCTGATCCCGATGTCCTTCGATCTGGAGAAGCAGAAAACTCTGGAGGCCATTCGCTTCCAGGATGCGGCCGGACTAGTGGAGCGGGCGCATGGCAAAGGCCGCATCTTCTGGGCCGCTTACCCGGTGGAACTGGCCGATGGGGCCGAGCCCGCCAGCGCGTTGTACTCCTATGTGCTCGAGCGGGTGGGAGTCGAGCCGTTGTTCCAACTCGAATCGCGCGTCCCGGAGGGTGTTCTCATCTTCCCGACCGTCTTACAGGACGCCGTAATGTATGTCATGGAGTCCGAAGACGCCTCGGATGCGGAGATCCGTCTCACCGACGAGACCACGAAAGCCCGCCTCGAACTGCGCCTGCCTTCCGAGCGCGCGGCGCTGGCCATCCTCCGTAAGAGCGACGGGAAGGTAATCGCGAAATACGGCTTCTAAAAGGTAAACGGGAGATCCTCTCAAAGCTGCTCTTTACAGCTTGCGAGAGCATGGCCAAGGCAAGGCGCTCCCGGCGATTTCCTTCGCCGCGATGAAATCCTTGCCGCCGGGTACCCTTCGCCGCTGCGGTTTATGGCAATTATATTGCCAATTTGCTCTTTACACCGGGCTTATTCTGCGCTACAGTGTTGTGCCGCCGTCGTTTGCCAACTACGAAACGGCTTGCTCCTCGCGGAACCCCCGTACCGGGAGTTCCTCACAGACTGCGCGGTTGGGCTCGTGCATATATTTGGCATTGTTGTGACGTTGATCGGGAAGAGGAAATGACACAGCAGGAGATCGGGCGGTACCGCAAGGTACTGGAGCAGAAGAAGGCGGAGCTCACCTCTGGCCTGTCGAGTCGGGAGGAGATCGCGATCGAGCGAAGCGCCGACCAGATCGACGAGATTCAGCGGGCCGTGGAGAGAGAGGTTGCCATCCGCAGTTTGGACTCAAAAGCGAGCATGCTCCGCAGCGTCACGGCCGCTCTCGGCCGCAGCGACGACGGCAGTTTCGGCGTCTGCATCCGGTGCGATCGCGAAATCAGCCCGAAACGCCTGGCTGCCGTGCCCTGGGCGCTCCACTGCATTAGTTGCCAGGAAGCCGCCGATCGCAGGGAACGCCTCGGCGAAGCGGCAGGCGAGGAATTGGAGATTGCCTGATTTGGACGGCTACATTGCCCTGGAACGCGGTGGCCCCGTTAGGTCGCGAGGAAACGGCCAAACCGTGCCGATAAGCGCTTCGTGCATGATTCTCTCTCCGATCACCTCAACGAGCACCTTCTGGAAGACTACCGGTTAGGCCGGCCTGCCGATCCTGAACCCGGCAAAGCCGAAGAACAAGCTGTTGGTCTGCCAGGAGTGCCGCACCCTACTGACGGAAATGGAAGCGTTTGTAAAGGCGATCCGAGCGGTCCCCCGGCGCTTCAGCAGTTCCAACTCTCTTCAGGCCTGAATTCCGAAGTTGAAGACTGATTCGACCGAGGGGGTCACGGCGCGTTGTGTCTCGCGCAGGATGAACCGCTGGTTCAACAACAGCGCGGTGATCTCCCGCGGGACTGGATTGTCCGTTGCGTTTGATTTTTCCGGCACACGATCACGCGCTAGTACCTCGACCGCGTGATGCGCTGCTACCGCTCCCTTACGGTCGCGGCTCAGTTACAGGTAGATGCCGCTACCGTAAAGAAACGGAGTTCACGGTCAAAGACCTAGCAGGCTGCTGAAAAACCTAGCGTCCAGAACATTTCTGTGATGAACTGTTCTCATGCGCGGAAACGATGACCAGCAAGCCGGGATGTTCAGCTACGTTTCGCCCG